>Ga0302233_10002555_pt1 | contig 11305 bp, 15 predicted proteins | sample II_Palsa_N3_1_FD_193516 | JGI IMG/M metagenome (GOLD analysis project Ga0302233, IMG submission 193516) | Peat permafrost microbial communities from Stordalen Mire near Abisko, Sweden - II_Palsa_N3_1 | ecosystem: Environmental > Terrestrial > Soil > Palsa > Peat permafrost | place: Sweden...
CTCGTCCAGGACCTGGATTGCATTGGCGTCGACCACGTTGGTATGCTCGCGTACCACAACGACCGTTCGATCGGCGACGAGGAGGTCACAGCACGCGTGATGAGCGGCGGCGGCAGAAGACGACGAGGAGGAGGAGGAGGAGGAGCCATCGCAGCCAAACCGGTGGCCGACCAGCGGCAGCTCGACCGATCCACTGCTGCTGCTGCTACTGCCATTTGCCATGGCGACATGAGAGGTGGCAGCATCGTCCTCGCCATCATCGTCGTCATGAGCGGGGAAGAGGGATTTGAGGACCCTGGCGAGGGAAGCCGCATCGGTCGACGAGCTGGTTGCAGCAGAGGTTGCGGCCAGGACGCACGTGTCGGGCGTGAAGACGGTCGTGCTCTCAAAGCGCTTGGCGCTGTCAACGTGGCAGACCTGGACATCGACGCCGTGCTCGGCCAGTGCTTCCAGCCAGACCTCTTGCTTGTCCGAGAGGCGATCGTTTGTGCTCTTGACTTCGACAAAGCGGGATCGCTTCCAGGCGGGGTGCCACAGGATGAGGTCGGGCATGCCGCTGCACCGATGCCGGTAGTCCTCGGCCAGCAGCCGGCAGATGCACGCCAGCACGGGGCTGCCCAAGCACTCGCTGATCTCCAACAGCGTCTCGAGCGAGTAGGACGACCAGTTGACCCCCACGCACATCTCACCGCGGTGCGCACCGTCGACCGCGCGCAACAGGTCCTGTGCCCCACCGTTTTCAATCAGGAGCAGCCGCTGCTTGATCTGGTCGCTTCTGGTGAGCGAGAACGCGTCGGTTATTAGATCGAGCGGTGCGACTGTGCAGCAATAAAAAAAATAAATAAATAATAAATGTTCTTGTTCCGCCAAAAAAAAAAGAAAACACTACTTTGGAACTCGGTTTGGAAGACGTCGACTTGGGCTGAAAACAATACGTCCCAGAAAAGAAGCCCAAACAGGGTGGTGACGATGCCGTTCTCTGCATGAAGCCCCTTCCATCCCGTCTCCACTGGCACGTGTTGATCGTCTAATGTTGCACTACAAACAGGTCAAAATACGCGGGATCATGCACGAACGACAAACATACCTTAGAGCATTGGAGGGATCAAGGCGCAAATAGTACTGGAGAGCGATTTCCTCGACCCTGCAGATGGACCCATCGCAGCCGACGTATTGAACACCCATGCTGATCGAGGAGATGGATACTTGGCGGCCCTTGATCGTGACGTGCTGCGCCTGTTGGCCCGGAGGGGCACGTTTGCCGCTGGTGAGCCGCCGCAGACGCTTGGAGATGGCAAAGCGATATCCTGTCTTGACCTCGGGGTCCATCAGGGCCTCCTCGCAGATGACCGTCGCGCTGTCGCGCTCCTTGAGGTGGTACTCGACGTTGAGAGCGAGGCGATCCCACCAATATCCCCTGGGTTTTAAATCCAGAATTAATAAATAAAAAAAACAAATATTTTCCTCTTTCTCTTGAAAAACCTTTGGCCACGACAGCAATCGAGTTGTCCCAACAGTTGCCGAAAGAGCTGGACAGCCTCGTCGTGACGACGTAGCCGTTCCAACACAGGGGCGACCATTGATGCGCAACGAGTATACACCCATGCGGCAGTGAATCTTTGCAGGAAATACGAGGCGGGAGAAGGCGACGCTGTCGTCGTGGCCATGCAGTCATGCCAGAGATCGATGATGCGCTTGCAGGCGGCATAGGCGGCCTCGCGAGCTGCTGCGCTCTGTAGCGCCATCGAAAACGACTCGTCGATCTCGTCGTCCTCGGTCGCAAAGGACTGCAACCGGTTCGACTTGCGAGGCCACCGTCCTGTCGCCGCTGTCCTGGACGACTCGGATGCACCCATCGCGAGCTCCTCACAGAGCTCCAGGAACTCGGCCTCTGCTGCAATGGCAGCCTCGAACGAGAGCAGGTACTCGCGGTCGACAAAGAGGGGCTGCGAGCGAACGATCGCGTACTTTGGGTACACGAGCACGTCCTTCTCGACCAGCACCATCGTCGTCATCGTGCGCTCCTCCATCGACGTGTTTGCGAAGAACAATAGCTCCAGTCGTTTGAGCAACTGCTTGGCAAACGCCGCGAGACCCACGATTGACCCTTCAATTGTTGTGAAATAAGCCGAATAATACAACAACAAGTTACCGGTCAACTTGAGGACCTTTCGGATGGTCGATTTGCGAGGCGATCCAACTAGGACGCTTTGCGAGGCGAGGTGCTGCTTGACGGCAAGCACGGTCGCGTCCTTGGACGACCCGGCCGTCACGCGAAGCTCCCGGCACAGCTGCCTCAACTCGGCCACAGAAAGGAGGGGCAACGCTTCGTCAATTCCTGTGAGCTGAACCTCTACTCAATTTATTTTTGTTAATTTTTTGAATTAAAATCCCTGGAAAACAGTGCCATGTACCTCCGATACACCAGCCAGCCGCCTGCAACTCGGCCACTGCCTCAGGGATGCTGCTGATTTCAGAGTAGCGCAACTGTGGCACGCGAAACCAGCGAGCCTGACGCTGCGATAGACGGATCAACAGGCGTCGCGTGTCCATACCCATCCGCTCAAACCCCCCGAGCAAGGCAAGCTCGGTCGCATCAAACAGACGCCGGTAGAGCCGTAATGCCGTGTTGAGAATCACGGAAAAGTGTCGCTCGTAGTACTTTTCGTCTGCCAAAGGTCTCACGTTTGTTTCCTCGTCGTCGTCGTCCTTCTCGTCCTCCTCTGCAAAATCCAAGCGTTCTGGCTGTACTAGCGAGGCAGAGGGTTCTGCACCCGTCCTCCTCTGCAGCGGGATCGGCAGAAAAGAGCGGCTGCTCGAATGGGCAGCAGGCGCAGGCGACGACGGCGTCGCTGCTGCTGTGGCGGGCGACTTGGTGGTCGGATCGGGCGAACTGAGACAGTTGCGATCCAGGTGAGCGTTGATCAGTGCCAGCGGAATACGCCGAGAGCACCCAGGGCAGTCAATGGCTTCGTCCGATTGCTTAGGCCTTCCGATTAGTTCTTTATTCTTTTATTAAATTTGCATGAGCCGCGTTACCTGTCTAACCATCTGCTGTTTAAACATTGTCGCCACCGACCGGCTGCTGCTCGCGGGCGGGGTCGACGGCGACGCCGGCCCAGCAGCATCGCCTGTTCTCGGTCGTTTGCGAGCCGACATACGGCAAAACCCCCATGATTACCAGTGTGTTGGCCCCATAGTTTCCAACCAACTGCTCGCGCTCTCTCCCCCCCGGACTCCCAGCACAACAAGCCGCGGATGGCGACCGAGCGAGGGGAGGTGTACGCGTGCATCTTTGAGGGATGCATGCAGGTGTTCCGTCGGCAGGCGATGATGATCCAACACGTCAACTCGGCCCACGGCGATGCGGGTGAAACCAGCGAGCACACAGCCTCTTCCACGTCGTCGTCGTCGTCCGGGAGGAAATCTGCGGCGACCGCATTGTCTGGCAGCAAGGCAGCGTCGTCATCGTCGCATCCACCACCACCACCACCACCGCCGCCGCCGCCGCAAAAGGCTGCCGCACCGATTGCGAGCCCAATCCCTGTTCTCGCGACGTCTTCCTCGTCGTCTGCCGCAGCTACTACAAACTCGACTGTGAATATTAAACCGGAGACTCCTTCGCTGGCCAAGCCCAAGATGGCACCCGGCAAAGCGCTGTCGCCCCCTGTGCCTGCTCCCGCTGCACAAGTGTTGTTACCACCGCCACAACAACAGCAGCAGCAACAGCAGCAACCGCAGCAGCAGCAAATGGGTTATTACGGCAACGTCGTGGACGCTCGGCTATTACAGCAGCATCAGCTCTATGGGAGATCATCGACCATGCTTCCGCTCGTGCCACCAAACAGCATGATGAACCTCAAGCCGCCGACGATGCCTGGCTTCCCCATGCTCTCGCAGCCCGCACTGCCGCTCATGCCTGTGGGCAATATGAATGTGGTCATGACGCCGATGATGTGTACGGCTGTTTTAGCAAAAGGTGCCTTGTGTTTACTATCAAATTCTGCAGACCCGATGCCGTTCATGCCCGTCTATCCCAATGTCCAAATGTTCAGCTCCGCGCTCAACATGGGCGGCTACGATGGCAACGGCTACGCCCCGCTTGCCGAGCCCACACACGACCCGCAGCAGCAAGGCTCGTCGGATAAACGGCTGTACCAGCAGATCAACCGGCTCTTCCAGCAGAGCGTCCGTGGCCCCAACCCGTCCCCGATGGTCACGCCCGTGTGGAACAAGAGCAAGTTAAACGTGCAGCTGAAGGGGGCAGTAGTTGGCTCGCGGCACACCCGGCATTACGGCTCTGACAGCGACGATGACGAGAACAATAGGGGGAAACGGCCCCATCCAACCACCGATCTGGCTGGTGGTGACAGCGCGAGCGACAACAGCAGCAGCGACGAACTCGCGCAGCCAAAGAGGCAGCTGGAGCAACCTGAAAGCGACGCTCACTCCGAACCACCAACGCAGCCAAAGAAGCGCGGGCGGCCAAAGAAACAGCAACAGCTCGTGCGATGGTACCCGGAAGGAGTGTACGTATTTTTGTTTTATTGAAAAAGTTGAAAAGAGAAATAAATTCAAAAAACATTGAAAAGATTGCCGGACGAATGGGTCGATGAGGACGACAGCTCTGCAGCCCCAAAGGAGAAGCAGATCGCCATCGAGGTGTCCTCGTTGTCGCAAAACCAGAGGAGATATCCCCTTCGAAATGTCTTGGACGTGATCACGCAAAGGTCTTTTTTTTTCCTTTCAAACAGCATATCAAATAAAACTATTGCTTTCCTTTCAGACCCACGAAACGGCCGCGCGTGATCGTCCCTCCCCGCTCACGATCACCAGAAGAAGTCGTTGTTCACCGGGAACCTAAAGTCCTCAACCGTAACTAAAGAAAAAAAATTTTTTTTATTCGTTATTTTATTAATGTATTTATTGCAGAGGCTGCTGTGGCTCTCGGCACGCAGTTGTTGCAGGTGGTCAGGACACTCTACGAGCGCCAATTTATCTCGTTTGAGCGCAAGATCATTCTCAAGGCCGTGCTGCTGCGCGACCAAAGCGGCCCCATGTTTGGACCTGTAGCGTCCGTCCTGAGCGAATGCGCCAGGACCAAGTACTACCGCGGGTGTGCCGACCAGCTGGACGAGTTGTTCGCGGCCTCCAAGATGGCCATCGGCTTTGACGTCGTGCAGTACTTGCGGACCGATGCCAAGCACAAGGTTTTGATGGACCCAGAGCTGCCGGTCACCCTCGACACGATCCAGGCCCGCCTGAACGAAGCCCACTACAAGTCGATCGTCGAGCTCGAAAAGGACATTGACGCGCTCTTTGACGCGGCCCTCCGAGGCCCCGGCACTCGTGATCGACTTGCTCACGCCGAGTGCTACGACCTCTACAGCAAATTCAAGGTGCTCATGGGCCACGCGAGCGAGTCCCTCCCTGGCAAGTCGATGGCTTGGTAGTATAAACGTGGCAGACCACATAGACGACATCGGATCATTATACACGCCCAATGCAAACGAATGTTTAGGCAACTGATGAGGTGGGCGGCTCAGTGTAGCGCGCGATGAGCGCCTTGATCGCCGCCAGCATCTCTGGCCGCGTCGCCATGACCTCGACCGCCTCGGACGCCTTGACCCATTTGCGCTCGCGCTCGTGCATCTCGTCCCACTCCTGCATGACGCCATCGTCGTCCACCCTGAGCTCGAAGAACGTGAGCACGGTCCTGTAGCCGGCCTTCTTCTTCTCGTCCAGCACCGTCAGGCTGAGCACGCCGCCCGCCACCTTGCCCTGCACACCCGCCTCCTCCATTACCTCACGCTGTGCGGCCGTCTATCCCTTTTTCAATGTAAGACAGCCATCCATCAATCGGACTGAACTGATTGTCGTCACCTCGATCCGTTCGCCCTCCTCCCAGCCGCCCTTTGGGAACGAGTACTTGTCAGGGTAGTGGCGGCTGTTTCCGTCGTTGTTGCCGCCGTGTCAGCATTGTTGTTCTTTGCATTGTTCACCGTACCTTGTGACAATCAACACCTCCATGTCCTCTGGTTTGATCGCACCCAGGGTCACTGCCACGACCGACGACGCCTTGACGGGCACGCATCCAGCCACCTCTCGAGCCCAGCGTTGAGACGACATTCAGCTTTTTTTGCGTTGCGCCAAAAAACAAATCTGGGAGGCACACTTCAAGTGGCGCTACTTTCACTCTGTCCCGCCAAAATGCGACGCTCGCACGCCCCGTCTGCACAGCGCGCGTTCATCCCGCCCAAGCCCACGGGGAACGCACCGCCGGCTGCAGCGCCACAGCCGCCGGCGTACCGTCCTTTTCCCTGTGAAATTAACCGGTGCATCCCAATGATGATTAGCACGGCGGCGACAGCGGCGACAGCGGCGGAGAGCGCCGTCGCAGAAGGCACGCCTCCGTCTGGCGGGATCAAGCGAAAGACTGGGGGAGACAGGCCGACGCTGCTGACACGGCCGATGCCGCAACCACAGGTTGCACAGCAGCCAGCAGCAGAGGACACAAAGCGGACGTACTTCACCACAGTGTGGTACGCGACAGAGCGCGGCTGCCTGCACTAACCCGACGGAATTAGGCGAAAGACATCAAACAAGAAGCACAAGAGCTGGGATGGCGATGGTACGTTGAGACCTTTGTTTATTTTATTCCAATGCACTTTGCAGGCGTGCTCGTTGTGTCGGGACGAGCCTGCAAACTGCTGGACATGGACGCCAACGAGTACCGCAAAAAAACATTTCCTTTTTTCCCCCCCTCATTGCACTAATAATTACTTTTTAGGATCGGCAAATGCTCGACGTACCCTGCCGACCAGCTGGCCAGGCTCTCGTCGGGCGAGATGCTGTTCTTCTCAAGCAAGGAGGTCGAGATCCAAGGACCGATCACGGACGAGGACTTTAACCGGGACACTTGCTTCATCTCGTCCTCAAAGCCGTCGACGTCGGCAGCTGTCGCATCGCCCAGCAAGGCCCAAGCCGCACCAAAGCCCTCTGTTCCATTCAGGTCGCCCGTGACTCAGGCCGGCGCAGTTCCGTAAGTCGCTGTTCAAGAGGGAGAGTGATTTTTATCATTTTTCTCTTCCAGGCGGCCTGCCGCGCCGCTGCAGCCAAGACACAACCCTGATGCCCCCGATGCCCTTGTCATGACACGACCTCCCAACGCGAAAGTGTACCCTGCTCTTGAGAAGACAACACTAACATAAAATGTAAGACCGGTGGTGGACGTCGTGATCGATCCGTACATTTCGTCGATGCTGCGGCCCCATCAGCGCGAGGGCGTCAAGTTTCTCTACGACTGCGTGATGGAGATCAAGGACTTTAAGGGCGCGGGCGCGGTGCTGGCGGACGAGATGGGCCTGGGCAAGACGCTGCAAACAATCGCACTCGTGTGGACACTGCTCAAGCAGAGCCCCTTTGGCGGCGCGGCCATCAAACGCGCCCTGGTCGTGTGCCCGGCCAGTCTTGTACAGAACTGGCAAAAGGAGTTTAAAAAGTGGCTGGGCGACGAGCGCTGCAGGACCTTTGCCGTTCAGCCCAACACTGACCTCAATGATTTCATGCTGTCGAGCATCTACTCGGTCATCATCATTGGCTATGAGCGCGTACGCTTTTTTTTTTAAAAAAAAATAAGCAGAAGGAAACATAGCTCAATCGCTTGGTACATTGCAGTTCAGGCAAGCATCCGAGATCCTCAGCAAGGCCAGCATTGGCCTCGTCGTCTGTGACGAGGGGCACCGTCTGAAAAACTCAAACATCAAGACCACGCAGTGTCTCCAACAAATGAGCACAAAGCGGCGCGTGATCCTCTCGGGTACGCCGATCCAAAACGATCTGGCCGAGTTTTTTGCGATGGCCGATTTTGTCAACCCGGGCATCCTCGGCGACTACAGGCAGTTCAAGCGCGTGTTTGAGGACCCGATCGTCGTCTCGCGCCAGAAGAACTGCGTGGCTGCCGACGTCCAGCTGGGCGAGTCCCGATCGGCCGAGCTCGCTCGTCTCACCGGCCTGTTTGTGCTCCGTCGCACGCAGGACGTCAACCAAAAGTACCTGCCGCCCAAAACCGAGATGGTGCTTTTCTGCCCGCCGACAAAGCTTCAGGTTGAGCTCTACAAGGCCGTTCTGCAGTCATCCGTCGTCCGGTACGTCGCCGCTCGTTGCTCGAACGATCGATGCTTGACTTATGAATCAGATCGTCGTTCTCTGCGTCGGCCATCAACCAGCAGCTCATCGGCATCCTCACGCTGCGCAAGCTGTGCAACTCTCCGCAGCTTGTATTCGAGTCTGCCCAGTCCAAAGTGGCCGCTGCGGCCTCCGCTGCGGTCGCAGCCGAGGAGGACGGCGACGGCGAGCTCACGAACGTAGATCCCGAGCTTGTGCGCACGCTCGAGTCGCAGCTCCTCAAGAGCTTCCCCACCGGCTACCGTGTCTCGCCCGCCGCGGACGACCTCGATCTCAACAGCGCCAAGCTGCTCGCCCTGCGCTCGCTGCTCAACGCGATCCGAACCGAGAGCACCGAGAACAAGGTCGTGATCGTGTCCAACTTTACGCAGACGCTCGATGCCATCACCAAGCTGTGCTTCAAAGAAAAGTACGACTACTTGCGCCTCGACGGCAGCACACCCGTCCAGAAGCGTCAACATCTCGTGGACCAGTTCAACGGCCCCTACACCAAGGCCTTTCTGTTTCTGCTCTCGGCCAAGTCGGGTGGAACTGGACTCAACCTGATTGGCGCCTCGAGACTCATCCTCTACGATATTGACTGGAACCCCGCGACCGACGCCCAGGCCATGGCTCGGATCTGGCGCGATGGTATATCCCCACCAAAAAAAAAAGGAAGGCCGACCTTTTTTAATAAAAAAAAATTATTATTCAGGGCAAAAACGGCCGGTGGTCATCTACCGAATGCTCACTGCGGGGACCCTAGAGGAGAAGATGTACCAGCGCCAGCTGACCAAGCTCGCCTTGAGCGCGACTGTGATGGTATCCGAATCGAATTGTTTTTAATGTTTAGAACGATTTTTTTTTTCCCAGGGCGACCAACGCATGTCCAACAATTTCACCCAGGACGAGCTGCGCGATCTCTTCACTCTGCACGAGGACACCGGCTGTCTCACGCACGACCTCCTGGACTGCGCCTGTCAGCACGACGAGAACAGCGGCAGCGGGATCGATGCCGATGAGGACGACGAGGACGATCTGCCGAGGAAGAAACTCAAAACAACCGCCGCCAAGCCTAGGGCGAAAAACATCTCGATCACCGAGCTCCTCGACTGGTAACCCGGAGATGCAGAAAAAGTTTTTCCTAAACAAAAGGTGGCTCTTCTCGCAGGCAACACTTTAGCAGCCAGCAGGCCAGTGAGGTCCTGGACAGCGAAGTGGCCGATTTTGGCGTGCGTGAGCTCATGCGCCAGTCCTCTGTGTCGTTCCTCTTCCAGCGTCGCATCGACACGGCGGGAGCATAACAGGTTTTTTCTGGTAGCGTGAAAAAACAAAAAAGCACGCCACAAAAAAAAACGGTCGGATGAAAAAAAAACACGTCATGATTTCATTGCTTGCGTGTCACGGGCTAAAAAAAAAGTAGCGTGGTGGGTCCGTGGCGTGTTTCCTGGTAGCGCTTTAAATACGGCCCCCTCCCCGCCTGCTGGTGGCCTTATATTTCCTCCTCCCTCCCCCTCCCTCCCTCCACCGCCTGTGGCTGCCGGTCGGTGTTTTCTCCTTCCCCCCAGCACGCAGCAGACACCCCGCCGCCTCACCGCTTCAGCGTGTTTTTTATTTGCGCACTGCATCAACCCCCCTCCTCCTCTCTCTCTCTCTCGAATGGCTCCACCTGTGGACACTGCGTACCTGCCCTCGAACGGCGTTAACAGCCCCTCGAGCGAGCAGCAGCACGGCGGCAGCGACACTGGCCGCCTCACGCCCACGTTTGCAGCCGGTGAGCCCGTCAAGGACGTGGGCATCGTGGCAATGGTAGCGTCCAAACGGGCACTGTCTGTCCCTCACTCACTCGGCCCCGTTCATTATGCAGGAAATGTATGTGCCGTCGCTGTACGTGAGCCAGGCCGAGCTCGAGAAGGCCGACGGCGTGAGCGCGGGCAAGTACACGATCGGCCTGGGCCAGACCAACATGGCCTTCGTGTCGGACAACGAGGACATCAACTCGATGTGTCTCACCGCCGTCAGCGCCCTCCTGGCCAAGTACAACGTCTCGCCCAACGACATTGGACGTGTCGAGGTCGGCACCGAGACGCTGCTGGACAAGTCCAAGTCGGTCAAGTCGGTCCTGATGATGCTGTTTGAGGCCAGTGGCAACTCAGACATTGAAGGTAACACCCGCTCTCTCTCTCTCTCTCTCTTTCTCTCTTCTTGGCTCTTACCACCACCATGCGAACAGGCATCCAGAGCACCAACGCTTGCTACGGTGGCACCGCCGCCCTCTTCAACACGGCCGCCTGGATCGAGAGCTCGGCCTGGGACGGACGTTACGGCCTCGTCGTCGCTGGCGACATTGCTGTCTATGGATCGGTTGCAGCTCGTCCCACGGGCGGCGCCGGCGTGGTCGCGATGCTCATTGGCCCCAACGCGCCGCTCGTCCTCGAGCCCGGCCTGCGCGCCAGCCACTTTGAGCACGCCTACGACTTTTACAAGCCCGACCTGACCAGCGAGTACCCCATCGTCGACGGCAAGCTCTCCAACAGCTGCTACCTCCGTGCGCTCGACAAGTGCTACGTCGGCTTTTGCAAGAAGGTCCAGGCAAAGGAGCACGTCGAGTTTGACCTCAACAAGGCCGACTACGTCGTCTTCCACACGCCCTATGTCAAGCTCGTGCAAAAGTCGATCTCGCGCATTGTACGTTTGGCCCTTTCCCCCCTAGCTTGTACATTTGCCCTTATCCCACCCTTCCCAGCTCTACATGGACTTTGTCGCGAACAAGAAGGCGATGCACACCGAGTTCCAGGACCCCAGCTTTGAGCCGTTCCGGTCGCTCGACCCCGCAGACACGTACAGCAACGCCGACCTCGAGAAGGCCTTCAGGAAGCTGGCCGACCCGCTGTACACTGCCAAGACGGTGCCCTCCACGGTCGTGCCCACCAACGTCGGCAACTCGTACACGGCCTCTGTCTACTCGTCCTTGCTCTCGCTCCTCTCCAGTGTGCCGCAGGACACTTTGGTACACGACTCTTTTTTTTCTTCTTCTTCTTGTGCTCATCTTTTAATTTTTTTTGGGGGGAGGGCAGTTGGGAAAGCGCATCGTCCTGTTTTCGTACGGCAGCGGCCTCGCCGCGACCATGTTCTCGAT
>Ga0302233_10002560_pt1 | contig 11283 bp, 10 predicted proteins | sample II_Palsa_N3_1_FD_193516 | JGI IMG/M metagenome (GOLD analysis project Ga0302233, IMG submission 193516) | Peat permafrost microbial communities from Stordalen Mire near Abisko, Sweden - II_Palsa_N3_1 | ecosystem: Environmental > Terrestrial > Soil > Palsa > Peat permafrost | place: Sweden...
GTAATAGAACCACCCACTCAACATAGTCACAAGCATTGAAACGAGAAATGGCGCCACGGAAGCACGCCGGAGAAAAAAAATCACTATCACGGCAGTGAAGAATGAGCCAAATAACAGTGAAGGTACAGAGGTGAGTCGGGCTATGCGTGCGCCCTGTCCCTCCTGTTCACGCGCAGCGGGAAGAAAATAACTCAGCGAAAGCGAACTCCATCGACACAACACGTGGGCCGAAATAACGTATGCGGCAAAGCGCTCCACTGGTAATGAAGACAGCAGCAAATACCGTGACAGCAACGAGAGGAAAAGGGCAGTCGCGCCATAACTTCCGATTCTGCTGTCTCGCAGGATGGCTAAAACTCGATCTTTCGTCCAGCCGCCGCCAAACCCGTCTGCAGCGTCTGCGAGGCCATCTTCATGCAGGAAGCCGGTAATCAAAATTAGATAGGTGAGTACGATCAAAACAATGAGAGGGCGTGCCAGGTGTGCTGTGAGAATCTTCTGAAGCAGAGCAGCTCCTAAACCGACAACCAATCCCACGAGTGGGAAGAATTTGACGGCACGCGAGAGCGAGTCAGCTTCGAAAGCGATTGCAGGCATGGGTATTCGCGTGAGGAATTGGAAGGCGACGATAACTTCCTCGCCCATCCTGCGAATTTGCCCTGCTGTGGTCAATCCTTCGCCTCGCTGACGCCAGCCGATTCGAACGTCGCCATCTGGTTGTAGAGGCACATTGCAGATTCGAGAATAGGCATCGCCAATACTGCCCCCGTTCCTTCGCCCAGGCGCATGTTCAGCGCAAGAATTGGCTTCAATCCCAGATATTCGAGTAAGGCTTGATGTCCGGGCTCTTCGGATTGATGACCAGCAAAGAGATAGTCACGCACCTGCGGCACAGCCGCGAACGCAATCGCCGCTGCTGCTGTCGAGATGAAGCCATCCACGACCACGGCGACTCCACGTTGCGCGGCGCCAAGTATAAAGCCTGTCATTGCGGCGATCTCCAAACCACCGACAGTTCGGAGGATATCGAGTGGTTTCGCTGGAGTATTCTTTCTCAGATCTCCAAAGTGCTTTTTTAAAACTGCTTCGATTACCTGGCGCTTGTGTTTCAAAGCTTCCGAATTTAAGCCGGTTCCTCTGCCGGTAATCAGATCAACCGGCTTATGGGTAAGAAGAGATGTAATGGCGCTGGCAGCCGTTGTATTTCCAATGCCCATCTCTCCAACAGCGACCGTACTGTATCCTTGCGCCTTCACGTCGTTGGCAAGGTTCAATCCCACGTTGAAGGCTTCCGTCAGTTCTTCACTGCTCATTGCAGGTTCATGCAGCATGTTGCGGGTTCCGAGGCGCACTTTACGATGCAGCAAGCCGTCGATCCCGTCGAATTCTGAGTCAACGCCTACATCGACAACATTCAGATCTACGTTATGCAGCTTCGCAAGCACATTGATGGCAGCACCATGCGAGATAAAGTTCAGTACCATCTGCCGCGTAACCTCGCTCGGGTATGCGCTAACACCCTCTGCAGTGATTCCATGATCAGCAGCGAAGACATACACAGCTTTTCGTAGCGGCACCGCATAGTCTTGCCGGCGAATCGACACCATCTGAGCAGCGAAATCCTCTAGTCGGCCAAGGCTACCGAGTGGTTTCGTCAACACATCCAAATGGGCCCGTGCTTTCGAAAGCCATTGCGGACTCGTGGGCTCGATTGCCGGTAGGACGATAGAGTTGACCAGTTGCCTTGGCGTGTTCACTCGTCCCTCCGAATCCAGAGCTGCGTGTTCAACCGATTGCGCTGATGATGTTTTCTTACTTCGTGCGGGCTCATGTCGTCACCGTTTGCGGAGTTCGCGTCCGTCGAATAGCTGTGACGAAATCTCTCGCGATGGTGGGGTTCGCCCGCAGGTGCAAATGAACATAACTGGCCAGCACATTGTCCTTTCCGAATCCCTCAAACTCCTCTTTCCCGGACATGGAATATTGCACGCGATAGCTAGTGGCAACCTCACCGCGCGAGATGATGGAGGAGTAGTGAAAGCTGTGCCCTCGTACGGTTGTTCCCATGCTGCCGAGCAGGCAGTCGTCAGTGAACTCTACGGTGACATATCCAAACTTAACCAACTTGCCTGTCATCTGTATTGAGAGCGGCAAAATCCCCGCCATCGCATAGTTCGCACCTTCGACTGTGCTGAGGCTCTCGGACAGATAGATCATCCCGCCACACTCCGCATAGATCGGTCTACCGGAAACCGCAAAAGCACGAACGTCCTCGATCATCATGCGATTACTGCTCAACTGTTCCGCGTGGAGTTCGGGATAGCCTCCCCCCAGGTAGAGCCCGTCCAATTCACCCGGCAGATGTCGATCGTTCAGTGGACTGAACCGGATGATCTCGGCTCCCTGTTCGCGCAGGAGATCCAGATTGTCTTCGTAGTAAAACGAGAAAGCGTGATCGGACGGAACTCCTATTCGCACGCTTTCTTCGGGGCGCGGTGTCTTCATACCTAAATCGCGATCTTCTGCAAACTCCAGACCGCACTGCAGCTCTAGCAAACGATCAAGATCGAAGAACTTTTCCGCAAGCGCAGCCAGCGTATCGACTGCAGCATTATCTTCAATCGCAGCTTCAGCGGCTCCCTGCAAACCAAGATGTCGCTCTGGAATGGCAATCGCCGGATCACGCGGCATCCAACCCAGAACCTTCGTCTTGCACGAGGTCTCAATCGCCGCACGCAGCATATCGTAATGTCGCTCCGTAGCGACACGATTTAGAATCACTCCTGCAAGTCGCAGCTCAGGGTCGAACATCTCGAAGCCGAGCACTACTGCAGCAATACTTCGCGCAGTCTTCGATGCATCAACAACGAGTATTACGGGAAGCGTCAGCAGCTTGGCAATCTCTGCCGTGCTTCCCGCCTCTGTGTTCCCATTCTTTCCATCGAACAACCCCATCATGCCTTCTGCGACGAGAACATCCGCTCCTCGCGCAGCATTTTGCAGCACACTCCGATTAGCCTCTTCGTCCAGCATCCACGTATCGAGGTTTCGAGCTTTTCGGCCGCATATCCGCGTATGATGCCCGGTATCGAGAAAATCAGGCCCGCACTTAAACGGCTGCACTGTAAGCCCACGCCGTCTTAACCCCGACATGATCGCCAGCGCTATCGTCGTCTTGCCAACGCCGCTTGCAGCGCCGGATACCAGCAGCCCTCTCACAGCGTCACCTCAAGGTGCCCCTTCAAGGCAAGCGGTAGTCCAGCCACCATCAACACGACGTCGTCGGCAACTCTGGCCACGCTTTGATTGATCTCCCCCATCAGATCGCGGTATCGCCGTCCTGATGGATACGCAGGCACGACTCCACTGCCCACCTCGTTCGAAACCAACACAACCGAGCAGCGGACTGATCTTAAAGATTCACACAAGGCCTCAACGCGACGGTCTACAGCGTTCCGGTCGTCTCCTTCAGCTTCCAGGAGATTCGCCGCAAAGATCGTCAAACAATCCACAACCATCACATCGCACTCAGGTCCCTGTTCTGCCAACACCCGCACCAACTCCAGCGGTTCTTCCACCGTAACCCACTCTGCGGGCCTCTCCTCGCGATGCCGGTCGATCTTTCTCTGCATCTCGTCGTCCGACACCTTCGCCGTTGCCACAAAAATTACACGGCTCTCTCGCTCGGCAAGTTGTTGCGCATAACGGCTCTTGCCGCTGCGAACACCACCAAGAACGAGAGTTACGGAACTCTGGCGCATCTCCTGCATCGATAGCTCCTTGTACAGCAATCTTTCGACGCTGGACAGAGCGGGAATTATTAGGCAGCGCTCGTGCAGACCATGGTTACAGTCAGCGAGAATGCTCTTCAGCTCTCCCAGCGAAGCTGAATCAAGCCTTATCGGCCTCTGGCAGGTCTCCTGACTTACGCTTCATCGAGCTTTGACTCACCTTCCCAGGACGTGTCCCAGTGGCTTAATCCCAATCGTCAAAACTCTCAGCGCTTACAGTTACGGGGTAGCGACGGATTCACACCGTCTTCCCAACACCAGATGTAGAAAAGACTATCCCGGCCACACCACTGGGTCAAATTTTTACATCTGGGCCAATGTTGTGACGACTATTTGCCCGCGACCTGCCTTGCTGCAGCCCGCGCATCTCGGATCAGATCCGGCACTCCGACACCGCGATATCCATTCCCTAGCAGCCATAGTCCGTTGAGCATACTCACCCGCTCTTCAAGGGTTTTCATCCGTTCTAAATGCCCCACGGCGTACTGCGGTAGACTGCGCGGCCAGCGTCGCACAACGGTCACCTGCGGCTCGGGCAGAGGCCCCAGAATCCTGGCTAACTCCATCCGCGCGACTGCGGCTATTTCGTCGTTGCCGCATCGCATCAACCGCTCAGCCGCTTTGCCTCCGAAGAAGGTTCGTACCAGCCTGCCTCCTTGCGGTACGCGGTCGTCAAATTTCTGGTCGACGAAGGTGGCAGCAAGCAACAGGCTGTCGGATCCAGGCGGCACCAAAAAACCAAAACCAGGCGGTACGGAAAACTTCGTGTCGTCAGGAAATCCGAATCCAACAACTACCGCCGAACTCGCGTCCATCTCCATCATTGGAGCCATTTCGGCATCGACTGGTGCCAGCAGAGAACACGCAACATCGACCGGTGCCGCCATTAACAGCGCATCGAAACGTTCAACTCCGCGGGCCGTTCCTACCAGCCAGCCCTCTTCGCCATACGAGACAAATCTCACGTCGGCTCCAAGTCGAATCCAATCCTCCGGAATCGAAGCAATCATGCGATCAATTAGCGTCCCCGTACCGCTTCTCAACGTAGTAAAGACAGAGTGTTTCTTTGTCGCGGCAGCTCTCGCCTGAAGAGCGCCGATCAGGCTGCCGTGTTCTCGCTCCATCGCAACAAACGGAGCCATTACCGCACGCACACTCAACTTAGTCACATCGCCGCCGAATACGCCACTCAGCAACGGCGCGCCAATCTTCGCCAGCACCTCATCCCCAAAGTGGCGTTGAACAAACTCTGCAACACTCTCGTCCTCTTTCGGAGCGGCTGCTCGTAACTCGTCCGCGCGAGCGAACTCCTCACGATAAGCCTGCTTCGCCTCCGAACTGAACAGCTCCGATGCGTCCAGCGCGTCAAGATCGGCTGGAACCATCATCCGCATTCCATCGGGCATTGCCTGCAACTTCTTGTCGACGAGCACATAGGTCTTGCGCGTGGCGTCATTAGAAGGCATGACCTCTTCGCTGAGACCAAGCTCCTCCGCCAACTCTCGTGCCCAGGGCTTTTCCGTCACCCATGCGTCGGGCCCGCATTCAATCACGAACCCGCCTTCATGCACAGTCTCGATGATCCCGCCCAACCGAGTCGAAGCCTCAAACAGAACTACCTGTAGAGGTGCACCATCACGGCCCTGCCGTGCCAGCTCATACGTGGCCGCTAATCCCGCCACTCCGCCCCCAATAACTGCAACGCGCTTCATCATCTCTCCTGCAAAATCCAAAAAACAAAAGGCGGAGGCCAGAGCCTCCGCCTTCAGCCCTCAAAACAGCCTATACCTACGCCGGAACCATGACCTCATCGACGGTCGCCGTATATTGTCCAGAGATCACGTCCACCAACGCTTCCACCAAAATTCTGGAGTCATTCAAGCTCTCTGCTCTCCATAATTTCAGGCCCAACTCAGTCGCGGTCTGGCGAAAAGCAATATCGATGTCGTACAAAATCTCCACGTGATCGCACAGAAATCCAACTGGCTGCATCACTACGCCCACGTGCCCTTCGGCCGTTATAGCCTTCAGGGTGTCCTCTACAGTAGGTCCGATCCACGGACCGCCGCTCATGCCCTGGCTTTGAAATGCGAAGTACCAGTCTTTGTCACCGAACCCAACCGCAGCCATTCGATCGGCCACTAGTTGCGCCGTCCGTTTAGCCTCCACTGGGTAAGGATCCGGCGAATCCTGCGCTGGAGTTCCCAGCCTCGCACCGGCAACGGAGGCGTCGCCCGTCATAATCGTCCGGCAAGGCACACTATGCGCCGTGAATAAAACAGGAACACGCTGTCCCACCTGAGCGCAGGCTTCTGTCCACACTGGCTGCAGCTTTTCGGCAAAGGCCTCCGCAAGCAAAGGGCTCTCCGCCCATCCTGCAACAAACTCAACCTCAATCCCGGTCGCTGCCGACAGCACAGCCTTTCGGTAAAGCCCTACGCTGGTTCGCGAGTTCTGCGGAGCAAGACACACAGCCTTGATTCGCGTCACACCATCCCGCCGCATCTCCTCTACCGTGTCTGCAATATAAGGATGCCAGTTACGCATACCGACGTACACCTTGCCCGCACCAAGGACATGCTCCAGCATATGGGCCTGCACCATCGTCCACTTCGTCAGAGGAGGTGGCTCCGCTCCTGGCATCTCACGTAGCCCAATCTCCGCATAACGATGCTGCAACTCCTCCACCACCGCTTGAGGCATCGCTCGTCCGCCAGTCACCTTGCTCAGATACTCCGCCATCTCACCCAGCATGTCGGGTGTTCCGTGTGCGAGCAGCAATACGGCGCTCTTGCCTGTCTCCGAACTCCCCGTTGGTTGACTCACAGCGCGCTCAACTCCTTCACCCACTCCACCACTCGAATCACATTATCGACAGGAGTGCCCGGCACAATGCCATGCCCCAGGTTGAAGATATGTCCCGGCCGTCCCGCAGCGGCTGCTAGAATCTCGCGCACCTGCTCCTTCAATACGTCCTCATTCGCAAATAGCGCAATCGGATCGAGATTTCCCTGCACAGCACATCCCGCTCCAACAGCCTTCCAACCAGCGTCAAGCGGAGTACGCCAATCAAGCCCGATCACATCCGCGCCCGTCTCGCTCATTGCGGGTAGCAGGGAAGCGGTCTCCACTCCAAAGTAGATCACCGGTACACCAAACGCCTTGATCCGCTGTACCAGTTCGGTCGTCCAGCTAAGGCAGTACTGCCGGTAGTCGCGAACGCTCAGCTTTCCCACCCAGCTATCAAAAACCTGAATCACATCTGCGCCAGCTTCCACCTGCTGCTGCGCATATGCAACCAGAACGGTAACAATCTTCTCCATCAGGAGCGACCAGGCAGGCCCATCGGAGTACATCATCTTCTTCGTCTCGATGTAGTTCCGATCGCCGCCCCCCTGCTTGCCGCCCTCAATCATGTATCCCGCAAGAGTCCACGGAGCGCCGCAAAATCCGATGATGCCAAGAGCATCGCCGTCGGCACGAGGAGCAGCAAAGTGCGTCGCCACTTTCTCAATTGCACGAGCCACATACTGCAACTCATCCACGCGATCGGTTCGAAGCGCCTTCACATGCTCAAGCGACCGGACCGGCGTATGCACCACTGGCCCCTCGCCTGCAACAAACTCAAAGTCTAATCCCATCGGTGTAAACGGCAGCAACAGATCGGCAAAGATAATCGCCGCATCGACGCCTAGCCGCTCAGCCGCGGTAATCGTCACCTCAGCCGCGATCTCCGGCGTCCGGCAGATCTCCAGCAACGAGTGGTGCTTTCTCACAGCCATATACTCCGGCATGTAACGTCCCGCCTGACGCAAAAACCATACTGGAGTTCTGTCGACTGGCCGACGCAGGCACGCCCGCACAAACCGGCTTCCGCCTGATCCCTCGCTAAGATTCATCACCGCTGTACTTTCCACGAACGCATCACTCAAAAGGCTTATCCTCTATACCCTTTTAAGCCTAGCATCCGCGGCGGCCAGCATGAATCGACAGCTGCCTGAGCTGTTCATGACACCTGAAAAATTCACGCCAATTTCGCGCCGAGGACCGCGCAAAAACTCTGCGCTCAGGCCTCGAGCTGGAACGTAAACTCTTCAATCACAGGGTTTGTCAGCACCTCACGCGCAATCCGTTCCACCTCAGCCTGCGCGGCGTTCTGTTCCAATCCATCTTCCAGGGTCAGCAGGAAGTACTTTCCCTGCCGCACATCGGCAACGCCGCGATATTCCATTCGCCGCAATGCATCTGCAACTGTCTGCCCCTGGGCATCCAGCACCGTTCGTTTCAGCGTGACATAGACATGAGCCTTCATCTTGTCTGATTATAGACATGGTGCAGCTTTCGCCCTCAATCGAGGTTACGGACCTCCACTAGGCAAGCCCGGCTCTCAGCATCGCCAGCAAAGCCTAAATTTTCCTTTGGACAAGAGAAGAGACCCCAGCCTTTATGACGAACTACCTGGAACTTCCCGTAGGGCCCAACAGCCCCGAGGTCATCAACGCAGTCATCGAGATTCCCTACGAGGGTGTCAACAAGTACGAGTACGACAAAGATCTCCACGTCTTCCGCCTCGATCGTAACCTCTACTCCCCCGTCCACTATCCCGGCGACTACGGCTTCATCCCCAGCACCCTCGGTGACGACGGCGACCCCCTCGACTGCCTCGTCCTGGTCGACACTCCCAGCTTCTCCGGCTGCGTCATGCAGGTCCGCCCCATCGGCGTCCTCGAGATGCTAGATCAGGGCCTCGGCGACGAGAAGGTCCTCTGCGTCGGCCAGGACAACCCCCGCTACAAGGACGTCTGGAACTTCTCCGAGATCTACCCCCACATGCTCAAGGAGATCACCCACTTCTTCGCCATCTACAAAGACCTCGAAGGCAAGCGTGTAGAAGTCAAAGGCTGGCGTGACGCCTCTTTCGCCCGCAACAAGGTCCTCGAAGCCCAGCAGCGCTTCATCGACAACAAGACCAACCCAATCTCCAAACCAGTTCCCAAAAAAGGGTAGCCGGAATCACTGCACCACCGGAGGAGCCGCCACACCGCGGCTCCTCCGCAGCATCTGCGTCACTAGATAAACCAACGGTCCCGCCGCAGCCACAATCGCCGCAAACCCCAGCGCCGGCAGCCCTGCCACTCTCTCTCCCCGCGCCGCCCACAGCGCAAAAGCAATCAGCCCCACCGGTCCCACGCCCATCCCTACCGCACCCCAAACTCCCCCAGGAACCTTGAACGGCCTCGCCAGCTCTGGCTCCCTCACTCGAAGCACCACCAGCGCCACAAACTCCAGTACCAGCGCTCCGCCATAAAGTACCAGATCAATCGAGATCAGTCGTTCAAATGACAGCCTCAGCGCCAGCGCCCACCCCACGGAACACAGCGCGACACTCACCCACGGCACGCCCCACCTGTTTTTTCTCTCCAACACCTTCGGCAGCATCCCCTCTTCCGCCAGGGCACAAGGCACTCGCGTATAGCTCATCACCAACGCGTTGAAGACCCCCGCTCCATTTATCGTCCCTCCCAGTACCACGCACAGCGCCAGCCACGGCCCCACCAACTCTCTTGCCGCATCCGCCCAAGCCCCTGTCGAAAACTGTGCCACCGGAATCCCCGCCAACCCCACCGCTGCCAGCGGCAACACATACGTCAGCGTCACCAGCCCCGTCGCCAACAGCATCGCCTTCGGATAGTTCCTCTGCGGTGCCTCCACCTCCTGTGCCACCGTCGACGCGTTATCCCATCCCATGTAATTCCATAGCGTCACCGACACCGCCCCTGCAAAGTCCGCCCCCGCCATCGGAGCCCTCAGCCAATGAGACCCAGCAAATCCATGCGCCCCTTCAATCAGCCCCTTCCACAACCCCACCGCCGTCAGCACCACAAACGGCGACAGCAGCAGGCAAAACAGCCCCACCGAACCCTCGCCCACCGCACGCGCTCCCCGCAGGTTCCACACCATACACACCACCACCACCGCCAGCGCCCACATCGTCCCCCGATACCCCGCCGTCCACGCCGGCTCAATCCTCCCCAGGTACAGCACAAAGATCGTCGGGTAGATCGCCATATCGAACACGCTCGCCGCCAAGCTCAGCCACGCCTCTTGAAACCCCCAGAACTCCCCCATCGCCCGTCTCACCCACCGGTAGTACCCACCCTCCTCCGGTATCGACGACGCAAGCTCCCCCACCATCAAACTCGTCGGCAGACTCCACACCACAGGAATCACCAGCAACAGCAGCAGCGCCCGTCCATATCCCGCCATGCCGATAATGTCTTCCAGCCCATACGGCCCACCCGACACCATAAAGTACGTCGCCGCAATCAGCGGCAGCAGCCGCATCTTCCTCCCGCCCGGCATCGCTCTCCGCAAACCCACCCGCCCCAGCGCCATTTAGTTGTTTATATAGTTATCTCCACCCACAACGAAGCCGAAATCGAACACGCCAACCATACTTCGGGTCGCCGCTGCCTGCCTCGCCGTTTCTTGCGCTTGCGGTTGCCTGTTCTTTTGGTGTCATCCCCGAAGGGGATCTGCTGTTGCTTTTGCGGTTGCCCACTCTTTCTTAACCATCCAAACAGTGTCATCCTGAGCGAAGTTGCTCACGGCACTTTGTGAGCAACGCAGTCGAAGGACCTGCATTTGCCCTTGCCTCTGTCTTTCTTGTTGCCATCCCGAAGGGGATCTGTTGTTGCCTTTGCGGTTGCCCACTCTTTCTTAACCATCCAAAACAGTGTCATCCTCAGCGAAGTTGCTCACGGCACTCTGTGAGCAACGCAGTCGAAGGACCTGCATTTGCCGTTGCCTCTGCCATTCTTTGTTTGTCATCCTCGAAGGGAATCTGCGGTTGCATTTCATCCCTCCAAGGGCAATCCCAACGTCACTCCGGCAGCACCTTGTCTTCCCACCCCAGCCTCAAGCTATAATTGCCACAGCCGGGCATCGCGTATACGTGATGCTCACCGCAACACAGACGGAGAGTTGGCCGAGTGGCTGAAGGCGGCGGTTTGCTAAACCGTTATAGGGCGAAAGCTCTATCGGGGGTTCGAATCCCCCATTCTCCGCCATATCCTTTTACAGCTTGAATCGGAGATCGTTTGTGGATCTCGTCTGTGTCACAAAAGGCTCACAAAAATATTTTCACCGCCGATAGAACCTATTATATGAGTATGATTTCGTTTCACAGAGATGATGCTTCTTGAGCCAGTTCCTAATCCACCAAATCACTTCCGGTACATTCCCGGTCTAGCAATCCCACTCGCCGTAACGTTACTTGGGATACTTGCAAAGAAGACAGCAGGCCGAGAGGATTGGAAAAGATCTCACTTCTATCTTGGAACCGAATTGACTTTGGCTGCTCTAGCGGCTGCATTTCTTAACTTCTCTGACCTCATTAAGCCGGGGAGTAAAGTCACGCCAGACTTTCAGAATTTGGTGGGTCTCAATGCAGCTGCGGCTTTCATGTCGTTCATTTTACTAATGTTAGTCA
>Ga0302233_10002562_pt1 | contig 11272 bp, 13 predicted proteins | sample II_Palsa_N3_1_FD_193516 | JGI IMG/M metagenome (GOLD analysis project Ga0302233, IMG submission 193516) | Peat permafrost microbial communities from Stordalen Mire near Abisko, Sweden - II_Palsa_N3_1 | ecosystem: Environmental > Terrestrial > Soil > Palsa > Peat permafrost | place: Sweden...
ACGAGAGTCTGCAAAAGCTGAACTCGGAACTCCAGTCGCTATAGGAAGAGAATAAAAAAAAAATACTTTGTGTTTGTTCAAGAAAAACAAATGTCACATGCGGGCGTCTCTATCCTGGCCGGCCGCGAGCATTTGCACGTGCTCCTTTCGAAGCGCAACGGTAGTACACGTTCTTATGCAGTGCCGCAACACGAGAGATGCTCAAGTGCTTCCTCGCACACGAACTCGCACAGCAATGCAAGGGCAAGTGGGCATCTCCTTGGATGGGCCTGTCGTACGTAGTTCAGTGCTGGATTGTGGTAATGTTTGTCTTCGCAGGCTGGACGCTTGTGTGGAAATTCTCGAGGCGCTTTAGTTTAGAAAGAAGCTTGAAAAAGGAAGAAACAGGAGTTTTATTTGGGTGTACAGGAAAAGACTTTTCCTACTCACAAGCGAAAATAATGGGGCCAAACAGAGAGGAGATGGCGAGAGAGACAGAGCAGCCGACGAGCAATCTCCCTCAGCTCGCCCTCGCATCGCGACAGTCCAGGTGGGACCGTCTCGCAGCGAGGCCCGAGGGCGGACCTGAGCATGGCCGTGGCCCTCGACGACATGAGCTTGAACACGGCATTGCCCGGGGACAGCGTCTTGCGGACCATCGCGCCAACAAAGTCTGCTTGTTGGGCGGACGAGAGCTGCAACAGCGCGACGACATGGGCCGCGACATCGTCCAGCTTAGACTCGGGCGATCGCAGCACGGCAAGAACAGAGGCCTTGACATGGTCCATGTCGACGGTGTGGCCCCCAGCGGCAACGATCGCGAGCACCGACGAGGTCGCAACGATCTCCTGAAGCCCGTTCTGTATCCGCCACAGTCGCTGGGCGTCCAAGCGAAGGATCTCGGGAAGGTTCTCGGCGGCCCATGGTGTTGGGCTGGTGACGATCGTCAGCAGCAGCTCGTTGACGAGGTCGGCGGGGGACGCGATGTTGTCGCCGTTGCTGCGAAGCGAGACCAGCATGCCGTGCGTGATCGGAGGGGGCTGCTGGGCGGGACATCGACTGCGTTCGTACTGGATGCCGTTGTGGATCAGCAGCGGCTTGTAGAAGCGGTGGAGAAGGTAGTTGGACCGGTCGACGTGCATGCAGTTGAGCAACCACAGCGCCAGCTCCAGATCAGCCGTCTGCAGCAGCTCGTGGATAACGGGGTCGCGCACGGGGGCACACAGCTGGCCCATGAGCAGGACAGTGTCGCGCACAAAGGACGGGGCCGACGGTGGGCGCTGGAAATGGGCGGCGAGCTGGACGGCCAGGTTTGGCTGGGCTTGTTGGTCGATTAGGGCGAGCAGGCCATCGCGCAGTCGCTGGACCACGACCTCGGCGGCTGGCACGAGCATCGAGTTGGGCGAGGGACGAGGCAGGTCGGGCAGGCGATAGGAAGGGTCCAGAAGCAGCTCGTGGACAAGCACATCGCGCCAGTGTTGGTCCCAGTTTGCCCCGACTGTGAGCCGATCGAGGGCACGCTGGAACTCTCGCGTGTCCAGCTCATGCTGGGCTGGCTGGCTGGCCGGTGCGGGTCGACCGAGTTGCCGCAGTTGGTCCAGCAGACGTGCTCGTTCCTGGGCGATCTGGGGGAGGTACACGTTGTCGTCGTTGTCGGCTGTGCGGATCTGCTCGTGCAGCGTGTCCAGGTCATCCAGGTGACGCTGGATGCGGGCCACGAGCACGTCGACATCGGCTGCCTTCCACCGCAGGAACGTCGCGTTGTAGGCGTTGTTGGCGGCGACAAATGTGTGCAAGAGTTTGCCACTGGACCCTCCAGGATGGGCAGCCCACTTGGCGAACCGCTGGGTCATGGTCATGGCCCTCTTGAGCAGGTCTTGGCACAGCTGCCGGTAGCTGTCCTCGTGGCCCTCCGGTTGCAGCAGGTCCGCTGGTAGTGCCACAATGAGGGAGGCAGTGAGAAACATGCGCGTGAAACGGGGGCCCTTGGACATGCTGCTGGGGACGGCACTGCAGCTCATGCGTCGCAGCATGGCACCAGCGGTCGAGAGGACGCGTTGCTCTTGCAGCCGCTCGCTGGCCGCCTCGAACCCGAGCCGTCTGAGTGCGTCCGCGTCGACGTGCACCGCTTTAAAGGCGCACAAGAGGGGGCCGAACACGCCCACGTGACGCCACCAGGCCTGAATCACCCTGGCGGCCTCGCTGCGTCGTCGTGCCACGTCGGCGCGGTGCAGCTGGTCCTCCAGGGCGGCTTTGCCGCGGGCCCGTTTGGTCTGCAGCAGGCGGCGTGTCTGTGCCGCGACGGTCTTGGCATGGATGACGTGGTCAGAGGCCTTGGACTGGCGCTGCTGGAGCAGGGCGAGTCGCTTGGCCTCGGCGGCTTGCAGTCGTGCCGTGTGGTCGTGAGGGGAGGAGGGCGGAGGCGAGCAGCGGCGCCATCGCTGGTGATCCTTGGTGACGTTGGTGATTCCCTCGTTGATGCCGCTGTTGCTGCTGCCGCACTGCAGCGGGATAAACGTCCAGAAGAGCGTTGGGGACGACATGGGTTTGACGGGTCTGCCTGTGCGACGGTGCTGGTGCGCGTCTTCCGCGTCCTTTGCGAATGACCTGTCAACAAATGCGTAACCGCACACGGTTCAAGAAGCGTTGGGGCCTGGGAAAGGTCGCACGGTGTGGGCTGTTGGCGCAATGGATAGCGCATCTGACTTCTAATGATAACAATTGACGAATTTTTTGGCCATCAGAAGGCTGCGGGTTCGAGACCTTTTGCATTTCGCGAAAAAAGGCGTACTTCCCGCACAGCCCCCCATTTTTTGGCTGGTCGGGGATGAATTTATCTTTTTTGTTCGGGGGACCTGGGAGTGCCCTCTGTCTTGGGAAGTTTTTGCCCGGCTGTTTCCCTTTGTTTCTTTCTTGGAAATATTTGTGCATGGGTACCACACATTCAAATATGGCGACGGCCACGAGTTCTGACGAGCTGTCGGCGTCGTTTGCGGCCGAGCAGGACGCAGTCGATGCGCTCGCGGGTCTGCGCGGCGAGTTCCTCCTGCCGACGCTCGGATCTGTGAGCGGCGCCGTGTCCGACCCCCGACACGACGAGCCGACCGTGTACCTGTGCGGCAACTCGCTGGGCCTGCAGCCCAAGCGGACCCGTGAGCTCATCAACGAGGAGCTGGACGTGTGGGCTGCCCGTGGCGTCAACGGGCACTTTGACCACGGCAAGGGCCGTCCGTGGGTCAGCATCGACGAGAACGTGACGGACAAGATGGCTCGCGTGGTGGGCGCGCAGCAGACCAGCGAGGTGGCCGTCATGAACACTCTCACGGTCAACCTGCACCTGCTCATGATACCCTTTTATCGGCCCACGGCGAGCCGGTACAAGATCGTGTTTGAGGAAAAGGCGTTCCCATCTGACCACGTAAAATAACTGTTAAATTATGATTCTTTAATTGGTAACAATAATTAGTACGCGTTTGAGAGCATCGTCAAGCAACACGGCCTCAACCCCGCCGACGCCATCGTCCTCGTCAGCCCTCGCCCTGGGGAGTACACCCTGCGCACCGAGGACATTGTCCAGAAGATTCAGGAACACGGCGAGAGCGTGGCCGTGGTCGTGTTTTCGGGCGTGCAGTTTTACACGGGCCAGTTCTTTGACATCAAGGCGATCACGGCGGCCGCCCACGCGCAGGGCGCCTACGTCGGCTGGGACCTGGCCCATGCCGTGGGCAACGTGCCACTGCAACTGCACGACTGGGACGTTGACTTTGCCTGCTGGTGCACCTACAAGGTAAAAACGAATGGGCGTGCCTCGTTTGCTCCTTACCACCACGCAAACCACAGTACCTCAATGCGGGTCCCGGTAGCATCGGAGGCGCCTTTGTGCACAGCAAGCACGGCAGCAACACGGACCTGCACCGTGCCGCCGGCTGGTGGGGCCACGACAAGGTCAGCCGCTTCAAAATGAACAACGAGTTTGTGCCGATGGCGGGCGCCGCTGGCTTCCAGCTGTCCAACCCGTCGGTGCTCAACACGGTCTGCCTGCTGGCCTCGCTCGAGGTGTACGAGAAGACGACGATGGCAGCCCTGCGCGCCAAGTCGGAAAAGCTCACGGGCTACCTTGAAATGCTGCTGCACAAGCTGGTCCTGACCGAGTTCCCCGACGCGCTCAAGATCATTACGCCCGCCACGCCCGCCGATCGCGGCTGCCAGCTGTCGCTCCTGTTCAGCACCAAAAACATCAACTCGCTGCACCACGACATTGAGGCCCAGGGCGTGATCTGCGACAAGCGCGAGCCCGACGTGCTGCGCATCGCCCCTGTCCCGCTGTACAACTCGTTCACGGACGTGTACAAGTTTATCCAGGTCCTCCTCGCCGTCCTCCGTGTCCACCATCCTAAATAAAAATAAAATAATAAAAAAAACGTGTCTTTCAGTGGTTGTTTTTGAAGGGAAACGATGGGCCAAACAATGCGATCCCTAGAGTACGTCGGGCGTCCGTGCGATAAACTGGTACGCACGGAGGGCCCACTCGCGCATGCGCAGGGCAATGTTGGCGCCCGGGGCGTACAGGATGTAGTCGGGGTGGACCTTGCGCAGGATGGGGATGGCGGCGGAAAAGATGTCTAGCTTGGCGTCGAGACGGCGGCCCATGCCCTCGAGAATGGCGATGCCCATGACGAGATTGGTAAAGTTGCTATCAAGTAAGTAAATAAATAACAATAATATAACAAAAAATAATTACGTCTCGATCTTGATATGGTGGACTCGCACGAGCGACATGACCTCCTCCAGGACCTTGCCGACGTCGACGATATCCAGCCTGAACGCCGAGACCTGCACCTGTGCCACAAGGGCCGCCATGCGGGCCGTGAACCCCTCCGCGTCCACCACGTGCTTCTTGCCGCGGGACCGCTCGATCATGAGCTCGCCCGCACGCCTGCCGTTGCCGATGGCCACCGCCGAGAAGAGCTCGATAAAGTTCATGCGGTCGCCCTCGTTGAGCTCGGTCACGAGGCCGGCGTCGATGAAGATGATTTGCAGCGGTGCGTGGTCGCTCCGTGTGCCGATGCGGACGAGCATGTTGCCGGGGTGCAGGTCGGCGTGCTAGCAAGTGGGGCGGTTAGAAAGAAGAGAAAGGGGTTTGTGAGGGTACGATAAAGTTGTCCTGGAGGACCATCTTGAGGAACGACGTGATCGTGGTCTTGGCCAGGCGCGAGTGGTAGATCCCCGTGGTCTGGCGCAGGAAATGGTTCATGGGCACGCCCTCCTCAAACGTCTCGACGAGCACACGGTCGCTGACCCAGGGCCACTGCGGCTTGGGGAAGACAACGTGCTTGTAGTTGGAAAAGTTGCTGTTGAACCGGTCCAGCTGCTTGCCCTCGTTGGCCAGGCTCAGCTGCGACGACATGGCCTCGGCAAAGTTGCCCACGACCTCGGGGAAGGAGAGCCACTCAAAGGACGGGATCAGGTCGACGAGTTTGGCCACAATATACATCAAACGGATATCTCTCCTGTTTTTTCAAAAACAGGGGAAATATTAAAACATACTGAAACAAATAATCGCAACAATTACCGAATAATCGTGTCGACGTACGGGTGGCGTACTTTCACAGCCACAGGGATGTTCTCGCCGTTGGACCCGATCAGGACGGCCTTGTAGACCTGGGCGATGCAGCCAGAGCCGATGGGCCCAGGGTGGAACGCCGAGAAGATGGCCTCGACGGGCTTGCGGAAGTCCTGCTCGATGATCTGTCGTGTGTAGGCCAGCGAGTGCGGCGCCACGCTCTCGTGCAGCGTGGACAGCTCCTTGCAGAGCTCGGGCGGCAGGATGTCGGACCGTGTGCCGCCCCACTGGCCCAGCTTGATGAACGACGGCCCGCACCACTGCAGCGAGCGCACAAGCGACTTGTACAGCACCGGCGTCCAGCTGGGGTCGCGCATGGCGAGCAGGTACAGCGTCACGGACGGCACGATGAGCACAAAGATGATCCGCAGCCCTTGTACTACACGATATTTAAGAACAGGGAAACAAACAAAGGCAGTGCTACCAAACGTGGCGATCCAGTCGTAGAACCACCAGGCCACACTCGCCGCATGGCCCAGCAGCATCACGACGATCCGCTTGGTCTTCTCTGTCCTCGTTGGCACCACCACAGCATCGACACGTAACCTCTGCACGGGGTGGGGGTTAGGTTGGCTGGGACACACAATAACAAATTCGTGGTGATGATATGCACCTGATCCCCCTCTGCGGACGGTGCCGATGCAGCAATCGCGGCCACACCGGCCGTGGCAATCCGCTTGACCTGCCCAGGGGCCACCATCTTGAGCGGCTGCAGTACAGTGACACCCATGGCACCGGCCGTACTTGCGCCTGCCCTTGTCTTGATCGCTGCACCCTCGAGTCAGTTTCCGCGATCACCTTGTCATGGCGTTTACCTCCTGCGATGGCCGCAGTGCTGCCACTGGCGCCGCCGCCCGCCGCAATGCCCAGCCCGACCGTCGATACGCCGCGGCGCACGGCCATCGGCCCGCCGCCGCCCGCCAGCGAACGAGGCAGCGGCGTCAACACACGTGGGAGAACGCGCACTATCCTAAGGGACATCATTGCTGGAAAATGGTGGGCTGACCAGGTTTAACTTTCCGGGTAACACACGGCATGAGCGGGCCACGCTGGGCTTGGCTTTGGACTGCCGCTTCCTTCTTCCTGCCTGCTCTGTCGCCCTCGTGTCCTCGTGTGCTTCGGCTCTTTCCGTGGTTGGGTTTTGGGGGGCAGTGAGCCAGTCCCTGGCCTCTGTCTTGGTCATGTCACTCTGTTTGCGTGTGCAGTTTTTTTTTTTGGGTTTCCGTTGGAGAAAAGGGACGGGGACGTTGCTGTTTCCCTTCACGCCCCCTCCCCGTTCCCCGGTAGGCCTGATCGTGTTATTTTTCAATGCCCGGCTTGTCGGCTGTTTTTTTTTTTTGGCTGCCTTTTGCCAATCCCAGTTTGAAGCGCACAAACAAATGCACCTCCTCCTTTTCACACCCCCTCCTTATCATGCCGACACGTCAACCTCGGGCCCCAAACAAGCCCTCTATTGCTCACTCTTTCCCACTTGCTTGGTTTGCTCTAATTTATTGTTTTAATCCCCGCGCGCCGCCGATGCCGCCCATCCAGACCCCGACGAGTGGCACCGACGCCGACCCAGCCGTCCTGCCCCCGTTGTTGACCCTGTCGTCCCACCACAGCACCAGCACCAGCACCAGCAGCACGACGACGACCATGGCCGAACCACCAGCACACACGGCAACACCGCCGCCGCTGATCCGCTCCTCCTCGTCGGCCTCCACCAACGGCCCTGCCTCCTCCTCCTCGTCCGGCACCAAGCTGACCGACAAGATACGCCGCCGCATCCGTCTGACCAAGCAGCCCTCGGTCGACCTGCGGTCCTTCCCCGAAGGCAGCGACTGGGGCACCGCCACGGCAGCAGGCAGTGCGCCCACGTCCAGCGCGCTGCAGCACCCGCACCACTCGTCGTCGTCGTCGTCGTCGTCGCACCTGCAGCAGCAGCAGCACAACGTCCAGTCGTCGGCGTCGTCCGTGGCCCCGTCGGCGGCGCGCAGCATGCGATCGTTTATGAGCACCGCAACGGCCACCAACACGACTGGGGCGCCCCGGTTCAGCGGGCATCTGCAGGTCCGTGCGTCGGGCTACCTCGCCACGTGGCGGAGGCGGTGGTTTGCACTGGATGGGCATATGCTGCAGTGCTTTCGATCGCGCGATTCGTCCAATGCCCAGCGCAGCTTTGTACAGTCTTGCTTGCATGCTCTGTTTCCTCACACATCTCTTTTCGGTGTTTTTTTTACAACAGTATCTCCCCACGTGCGACATCCGCGAGCGACCCGACAAGATGGAGTTCCGCATCCGCATCCAGGGCAAGCGCGCCTACTACGAGCTGCGGTCGGCCGACCTGACCGACTTCCAGGCGTGGCAGCTCGTGTTCCAGCGCGCCCGCGACTGGAAGGACCCCAACAGCGCCAACACGGGCAACCTCGACGGCTACGTCCTCATCCAGAACGATGCCCGTGGGATCACGCGCACGGCCTCGTTTGACTCGCTCTCTGGTACCGTGAGAGGAAACAAACAAACAAACAAACAATTAAATGGATACTAATTCAAATCTATAAGCCGAGATGTTTGAGGATGACGCAGAGGGCACCCAGGGCACCGGCAGCGACGGGACGGCCGCCACCGAGCTGCACGGTATGACGGCCGACGAGCTGGAGGCATCGCGCAAGCACCATCGTGCCATTGTCATGGGCGAGATGAAGACGCTGCAAGAGCGCTACGCCAACCTGGAGGCCCTGGGCCACGAGGGCCGCACGCCCGAGGCCGAGCTGTTTATGAAGTCGTCCAAGTCGGTGCTCAAGGCCTTTTCCGTGTTCATGAACCACCTCGAGCTCGAGATCGAACACTGGGAGGGCAAGTACCACCGCGAGGCCAAGCGCAGCGAGGACCTCGTGGCCAGTCTGCGTGTCGTCGCCCGCGAGCACCACCAGCTCGAGCGCGCTGCGACCAAGAACCCCAGCGATGCCGACAACCTGGCCCTCGCCGCGTACGCCCGTGTGCCCAAGCCCAACTTTAAGAGCATCCAGCCGCCCACGGACGAGGAGGACGACTCGGAGGACTCGGACAGCGAGTACTTTGACGCGGTTGAGCGGGCAGCAAACATTGAGCACGACCTGGCCTCAATCAAGGACCTCAACAGGTAAATAAAAAAATTAATAACATAGTAATAATTAGTAATTATTGGTTTCATTACCTTTATTAGCCCCGACACAACGCCCACCAACAAGAGCGTCGACATCGACTCGGTCTCGGTCAGGTCCAAAGCCGGCCAGGTGTTCGTGCGCCGCGACCGCCTGCCCGCCAACCGCAGCCCCAAGAAGCTCTCGCTGTGGTCGCTGCTCAAGAACAACATTGGCAAGGACCTGTCCAAGATTGCGCTGCCCATCGTCATCAACGAGCCCCTGTCCGGCCTGCAGCGCTGCTGTGAGGACATGGAGTACACGGTCCTGCTCGACAAGGCTGCCGATGCCGAGTCGTCCACGCTGCGGCTGGCCTACCTGGCGTGCTTTGCCATCTCAAACTACTCGACGACGATGACGCGAGTCAACAAGCCGTTCAATCCGATCCTGGGCGAGACGTACGAGCTCATTCGGTACGCAGATATAGCAAAGGAGGGCTCCATCATAATGATACAACATAGGCCTGAACGAGGGGACGGCTTCCGCCTCTTTGGCGAGCAGGTGTCGCACCACCCGCCGATCTCGGTCATGCAGTCCGAGTCGCTCGCCGGCAAGTGGGACTGGTGGCAGACGGTCCTCCTGGGCAGCTCGTTCCGCGGGAAGGACATGGAGATCTACCCGCTGGGCATCACCCACGTCATCCTCAAGAGCGGCGGCAAGCAGGAGCACTACACGTTCCGCAAGGTGACCTGCTGTGTGCGCAACATCATTGTCGGTCGCAGCTGGGTTGACAACGTAAACCTATGCCCTCAGTTCATTCCAATTATTAATGTTTGGTTCTAGTATGGGCAATTGTCCATCAACAACCACACGACCGGCGACGTTGCCGAGCTCACGTTCCACCCCTACTCGTTCTTCAGCGGCGCCGTGGCTGATGCGGACGCAGTCGTCAAAGTAATGGAAACAAATACTCGTTAAATCATATTGACCTCGAAAAAAACTGAAAGGACGCCAAGGGCCACATCCACTACCGCCTCAAGGGCAAGTGGACCGAGAACGTGCGCTTGTCCAAGGGTGACACCGACCCCTCCAACGGCGAGATCATCTGGCAACGCACGCCCCTGCCCCCGTCTGCGAACCTGCAGTTTGACTTTACCCACTTCACCTTGTCGATGAACGAGATCGAAAAGGTAAGCAGCTCTAGATTCTCGCACAGTTTTTTTGAGTCCCAGTGAATCCCTCTCCTCGAGTAGGACCACGTCAAGTCAATGCCCAAGACGGACTGCCGCTTCCGCCCCGACCAGACCCTGTACGAACAGGGCAAGATCGACGATGCGCAGCGCGAGAAGGACCGTCTGGAGGAGAAGCAGCGCGCCGCCCGCCGCATCCGCGAGGCCCGTGGCGAGACCTACAAACCAAAGTTCTTTGAGCTCAAGTTTGACCCCGAGCTCGGGAGGGACAACTGGTACAGCAACAACACGTACTGGAAGAGGCGTGACCAGCGCCAGTGGGACGACATGCCCGATCTCTACAGCACAGACCCGGACCCAACGCTGTCGCCAAACGCCTCGGCAACGTCGGTGAGTGCGGCCGGGCACTAAGAAGGCCGCCCACTCTATTTAGGTAGGACGCAGAAAAAAAGAAAGTAAACGAAAACATGTCGCCCAAATTTATTTTAACGCTGAGTTCAAAATTGATGAGAATTTTACAGTTCAGGCTCAATTTACAAAACAAGATTTTATGAAAGGAGTGATTGGACAGAGATGGTCGGAAAGAGAGTGCGTATTCAGAATCAGTTGTAAAATTGATGTGAATTGTAAAATTCTCATCAATTTTGCACTCAGCGTTATCTCGCCATCACGTCATTTTCGCCGTCAGACAGCCTTGCTCTGCATATGTCTTCTCCTCGTTTGTCTCTACGTTCTGCCGCGTGTCTAGAGACATTGCGCGCACTTGTGCGTGGAAACAGCCAACTTCAGCGTCTTTCGTCGTTTGTTTTTTCAGAGCGGTTCTTTATTGCGGTCGCTTCTGGGGAAGAAGAGTGCCATTTTCCGCCACGTCGACATGCCAAAACAATCGCACTGGCGACGTGTGTGGCGATAAGCGGCGTTGTCGGGGAAGACCCCGACGCCTTTGGCTCATTGATGGCAAGGGCCACTCTTGTATCATTTCAAGGGTCGTGTTCTGAGTACCTGTCGCGAGTGGTGGCTTTCGCTCGCGCTCAACAGAAGCAGCAGTCTGTGTCTGCTTCTGTATCAGAACCGTCTTCCTCTCCCTCCTCTCCTTCACGCTATCCAGTCTCGTCGATCAAGGCTGTCCAAGACGTCGTGGACAAAGCCTTAATCGACACGGGAAATGGGAAGTGGAAGGGTGATGTACAGGTGGGTACACCCCCGAAGCCGCGCGAGCGCAAGGAAGGGGATGACGTTGACCCTCCGCCGCTTTCCGTCATCGTGTCTGTTCCTGGGTCCTCTCGAACCACAACTGAAAAGATTGTGCGCTTTGTCGAAGACGAACTCGGCGAGATCGCCGAGGTCTCAGCAGAGCAGCAATACAACCCTGGTCC
>Ga0302233_10002564_pt1 | contig 11267 bp, 10 predicted proteins | sample II_Palsa_N3_1_FD_193516 | JGI IMG/M metagenome (GOLD analysis project Ga0302233, IMG submission 193516) | Peat permafrost microbial communities from Stordalen Mire near Abisko, Sweden - II_Palsa_N3_1 | ecosystem: Environmental > Terrestrial > Soil > Palsa > Peat permafrost | place: Sweden...
TCCACCCAGGCAGGCCTTACAGCACTGATTGATCCAATTTAAATGGCAGCGTCCCGAAACGCAAGGACGTTGTGCTTGCCGCGTACCGTGCAGGTTGAAGTCTCGGCAATGAATGACCGCAAGGGGGCGATTTTTGGACGGACCGTTCCTGGCCGATGACTGCCTGTGGGTGCTGGTGTAGCAACACAGCTGTCGACCAACTGCATTGCTTATCCGTCGTTGGTTTCAAGTAAATATCCTTAGTTCGTATAATCTCCTCGAGAAGGAATAGGGCGCCACCAATGAAGAAAACCATGACTCGATCGGTTTTTGCATGCGCGGGATGCGGCATATTCTGCTTCGCTATGGCTTGCTTTCGGCGGCGCAGAGGGGCATACGTCACTTGCCTCTCGAGCTGGCGGAGGCGCGATGGCTGCTCTATTTCTTTGGGTGGCTGGTAAATACATCGTACAGCTCCGACGTGACTGCGCGGACTGAATGCGAAAGAAGTGGTTTTTACTGATCGAGTAAAGAATAGTTGAGACCGCCAAGCCCAATACCCGAAGGGCTGCTTTTCTGCCTGTGTAGCGCGCGTTGTTGGGCGAAATTGCCCCGATTGCATCGATTGCATCGACGTCTGACGGAAGCATCGGTCGTAATTCTCACCGCGCTTAACTGCGCGTTGTTTGAAGGGACCTAAGTTAATCCGGATAACTCAACGCCAGCACCGAGACTAACCGCACCCACAACACACACTCATCATCTATACCCCCAGCTAGCGCAAACACACCCAAAATTACAAAGAAATGTCGCGTAAAAAGCTGAGAGACACGGTAAACCCCCTTTGGCGCATACTTCGCAACCAGATGCGGCTGATTTGCCCTAGGCCCTTGTGGAGCCAAAGTCTTAATCTTTTCCTCTCCAGGTAGGAAGGCAAACAGGCGTAGATCATGATCGACATGCCATAAACATGCAAATAAGTAGTACTGCTACTTATTTGCATGAACGCATATCGCTCAGCGAATAGATATAAACCGAAGGCGAAAACATCATGCGTGCAGGTCGAAATGCTTCATCTTCCCGACCGAAGCCAATCGACCGACTGGCGCTGGCAGCTGCCAAATTTCAGCAGGCTTCCACCGAGCATCTCCAGGGCCGCTTCGACGCAGCGCAAGCGGCTTATCTGGAAGTGCTGAAATGGGTACCCAATCATTTTCAGACGCTCCATTTGCTGGGCATGCTCCAATATCAAATCGGAAACGCCGCTGCCGCGGTCGATCTGATCGAGCAAGCGATCCAGCTTGAACCCGGCCATGCCGCGCACCACTCTCATCTGGGCTTGGCGCTTCAGGCCCTGGGCCGGACCGACGATGCTTTGCACCATTTCGGCTTGGCCTTGATGCACGACCCCGGCTATTTGCCTGCCTTGAACAATCGCGGCAACACGCTCAACCGGCTGGGGCGGGCCAGCGAGGCGCTGGCGGATTTCGATCGGTTTTTGGTGTTCAAGCCCGATTCGGTGGAAGCGCTGACCAATCGCGGTTTGGTATTGCAAGATCTGGAGCGTTACGAGGAGGCGCTGGAGAGTCATGAGCTTGCCTTGCAGTTGCAACCCACTTATACCAAGGCTTTGAATAATCGCGGCAACATGTTGCGCGAGCTGGGGCGGCCACTAGAGGCGCAGGTGAGTTTCGAGCAGGCAATTGCACAGAGCCCGGAATTCGCGGAAGCCTATAACAATCTTGGTGTGACGCTGCGTGAACTGGGCCGGCGGGAAGACGCCTTGCGCAGCTTCGACCGGGCGCTTGGGTTACAGCCGGATCTGGTGAATGCCCACAACAATCGCGGTATGACGCTGCGCGAGTTGGGCCGCTCGGAGGAGGCGCTCGTCAGTCATCGGCGGGCGGTGCAGTTACAGCCGGAGGACGCGCAAGGCTGGAGTAACTGTGGTTGCGCATTATGCGATTTGCAGCGCCCTGATGCCGCACTCGATTGTTTCGAGCGAGCCTTGCAACTGCAGCCCGACTCTGTCGTTATCCTGAACAACCGCGGCAACACGCTATTGGCTCTGGGGCGGTACGAAGCCGCGCTGGCGAGTTACGAGCGAGCTCTGCAGATTGCCACAGCCTCGGCTGCCGGCGCCGAGACTGGCTCGGGCTCACCGCAGTCGAAACATCGCGGCCCAGCCTCGGCCGGATTCGAAACCGCGGTGACGCACAGCAATCTGGCTTATTTACACAACATTCTGGGGCATGGTGCAGTAGCCGAATTCCATGCTCGCCAAGCCATCGATATCGATCCAAGCCTGGCCGACGCCTATCTCAATCTGGCGCAGGTGGAAGCCGGGCGCCTGCGCTATGGAGAGGCATTGCGGTTACTCGATACGCTACAAGACTTTGCGCCCAGACACGCATCCGCATTGATCCTGCGCACCCAAATCCTGAGGCAATCCGAACGCTTCGAGGAGGCGCTGGACTGCGCACGGCGCGCGTTGGCGCTTGCCTTGCCGGTGCATCAAGCCGAGGCGCATAAAGTCTTCGCCCAAGTCTTGCAGGCGCTGAACCGGCATGACAAAGCCATGCAGCAGTTTGAACTCGCCGCCGCACTACCGGGGCCGATCGCCGAAGATGCCATGATAGGCTGCGCCATCTTGCTCCTGGAGCAAGGCCGCAAGGCCGAGGCTATGGCCGCCTTCGACCGGGCCCAAGCGGCGTTTCCCGCATCGACGCGGGTCTTGATCGGTCGTGCCGATGCCAAAACCTTCCAGGCCGGCGACCCCGATATTGCACGCCTCGAAACGCTGCTCGCGACGAACCAATTCCTGCCCTTGAACGACCGGCTGACTGCCCATTTCGCGTTAGGTAAAGCCTATCTCGACTTTGATGATGTGGAGCGGGCATTCGAGCACTTCGACACCGGCAATCGCAAAAAGCGCGCTACCTATCCCTACGACTCCGGCTGCGCCACCGCGTGGCTGCGGCATATCGCGGCCTGCATTACCCCGGAGTGGCTCAATCGCATGGCGGGGGCAGGTGCGGCGAGCGAGTTGCCGGTGTTCGTGATCGGCATGCCACGCTCGGGGACCACCATGGTGGAACAGATACTGTCTTCTCATAGCGAGGTGATGGGAGCCGGCGAGCTGCCGGCCCTGCGTCTATTGGTCGACTCCAGCGGCGAGTTTCCAGGCAACATGGCAACGCTGACCCATGCGGCTGCAGCGCAACTGGGCGAAGCCTATCTATCGCGTGTCACGCCGCGGGCTTTGGGGCACGCTCGTCTGCTGGACAAGATGCCGGCCAATTTTCTTTATGCCGGCCTGATCGCGGCGATCCTGCCCGGGGCGCGCATCATTCATTGCCGACGCGATCCGGCGGACACCTGCTTGTCCTGCTACACCAAGCTCTTCGCCGGCGAGCAGCTATTTGCCTATGAACAAACCGAACTGGGGGAGTTTTACCTGGCCTATCGGGAGTTGATGACGCATTGGCGTGCCATGCTGCCGGCAGCGCGTTTTCTGGAAGTCGATTACGAGGATGTGGTCAACGATCCGGAAGGGCAAACGCAGCGCATGGTGGATTTTCTGGGGCTGCCGTGGGACGAGGCATGTTTGCAGTTCGCGGACAACACGCGGGTGGTGCGTACCGCCAGCGTCAACCAGGTCAGGCAACCGATTCATGGCAGATCGATAGGACGCTGGAAGCGTTATGCGGAATATCTTGGGCCGCTGTTGGCGGCGCTGGAGGGGGCTGGGCGATGATGGTTGACGCGACTACCGATTCCAGCGCGCACTTTCCTACATCACGTCGATATATTGGTGAATTCGAGCCACCACCGCAGCAAAATTCGGTTGCCCCTGGTAATACAGTGCCTCTGTCTTTCGGTATTCCTGAGTAAAGCGCTCGCGTTGCTCTGAGTCTGCTAGTGTGAAGGCGGGGTTCCTGGCGATTACCAGTTCATCGCCGGTGCGAAAACGCTGTGCTTTACGTTCCTGATAAGCGGGTTTCTGCATAAAGTCGCGTACCTCATCCAATCCAAGAAGGCAGTACACGTCGTAGTAATGGCGCAAGAAATTGGCAGGGAATTCCTTAGCTTCGCCCAGTCGACGATACTTGGTGGAGATGGTCTGGAGTTTTTCGACAAAAGTGTGTGTTGGCGCGTAGCAGGGCACGGCTATCGCACGATTGTCGAATACATCGACGCCCTGTTGATCGGCGACATCCAGAGCCCACGAGGAGATGGTTACTGATCTGTTGGGCGCTGTGTCGTCGAATCCCAGTTCCAGCAGGATTCCGTCTTTCACCCCCGCCAGCGCGGCTGCGCTCGGGGTGTAGATAAGGCGGATGCCGGCGCTACGCATCTTGTCGTCATCGAACTGGATATCGCGTTCCACGCGGTCGATACCGGGAATGCTGATGCGTGCGGCCAGCTCATCATAGTAAGCTCGCCGCGAGTCGATATGAGCCGGCTTATCCTGGTTGCGGCCAGTCTTCACATCTATGCCGTCGGGCGGCTCGATGCGGATGTCGATGTCCTCGGAGAACCGATGGATGACGCCGAACCCCTTGGATAAGGACGTACCGCCCTTAAGTTCGAACCGGAAACCTTGGGCCTGAAGACCCCACAGGCAATGCATGATCCAGTAATCCTTCTCTACCAACATGGGATCGAGTCTGCGCTCGTCCGCGACCAGCCTAAGCAGTTGGTCGAAGTCCCGCCGTGCGTGCAAAAAATCAGCCATCGCTCCACTCCCTGAGACGCTTGCGCGTTGACACACTGCCGAAGCGCTCAGCCGCCGTCAGCAGACGAGCTGGATCAAACGACGACAGTTTGTTCTGAGCTTGGCGAAGTACTGCATCGCGATCCTCCGCCAATTCTTCCAGATTGTTCAATAGGTCGACGTACAGGAATTCTGGCGTCAGTTTTTTGGGGAAACGCGGCTTCATGCGGAAATCGAACTGCCGGTTGCCGAGCCGGAAGATGCCGTGGCGCTTGTGGTTATAAACCAGCGTGCGATTGTAGAGCTGGGTTGTGCCCAGACCTACCGCGTTGTAGACCGAGGGTGAGAACACCAGGAAGTCCTTGTCGCGTAGAAAACCTCCGACTACTTGCTCATCGGACGGCGGTAGCGGGCCGAAGCTGGATTGCTTCGGCGCGTGGTAGAGCCCTTGGGCAAGCTTTTTCAGTCTTCCTGCGGCTACCAGCTCCCGCAAGTGTCTGTCCACGGCAGTGGACAAGCGTGCAAGTTCCTCCCGCCGATAAACGTGGCCGGCTTTTAGCTTGATTGCGAGGTGCGCGGCGGCACCGTGCACGGGCTGGAGCAATGGTAAGACGGTGCTGGACATGACTGATTTTTCATTGAAGTTTCATGCATTTTAGCTCATTTCGATGAATCTGTCGTTTGTATGGAGATGGGCGGTTCGAGTGGATAAATTCGAAATTGATTTGTTGCATGCCTGAAAATAATGCATGGGGAGGTGATTGATCTATTGCTGTCGGTTTGATTTTGACAATTTGAGAGGGTGGCTATCTAATTTGATTCTGCGTTTCGCTCATGACTCATAGGGTTCGGCTTGTCGGTGATAGCGGCGGTCTGTGTCTGCACGTGAGCGGTAAGAATTTGTAAGTTATTGAATAATTTTGTACTTCACAGAATTTTATAGATAGACATAATGATCATTTCGTAATGCACATTGTTTTCATTTTCCTATAGGCGGGAAACGTGTCAAATCACCTTAATCCTGGACCGAAGCCAAAGCGGGAAGACGGCAAAGATGACCAAAGGCATCACGTAAATCCACCAACCAAGCCAAAGCATCCAACACTTCCTATTCATAAGCCTTCTCCAAAGGGAGAATAAGTAGTATTGCTAATTTTACTAGGGGCACCAAGATAAAAACACCGACCACAAGAGAAACGAACATTTTTCTTGTGGTCGAAGAGTGTAAGCGAACGTCCTCAATCCGGAAGCTGCAGAATATGGCCATATAATTTTATTAATCGCTATCGAAGTGTGATAGATAATGGGATTTTGGAGTGGTCACAGTTTTCGTAGAAAAAAATTGACGTCTTCCATGAGGCCGCTATGACTGATCGGGTATGGCTATGCAAGCGTATTGAGGTTCTTTAGAGCGATTGCGCTTATGAGCGGCGACTTTTGGTGTCGCAGTGCATTGCTGAACGTACGTTGCGTTTCCTGTAATAATGGCATCTTATTCATAATAATAAAAATACACCCATATTGTTCGAGAGCGATACGTAGCTACCCGTAGCAGAGCATTTTGCTATCAGCATGGTTATGCACAAGTGCATTAAGACAGAGATCACAAATGAGCTGATGGGTTTTGTTGAGCCTATTTAGCAAAGCAACACGAAATATTCTTAGCCGCTTGTTGTTCTAAATGAACACTCGACTTTTATGAGGTGAACATGTCTTCCGATTTTGACCAAATTCCCTTCTGCGCTGCTGATTTTGCCGATAACCCTGAGCCGCGTTGTCCTTGCTTGCTGTTGCTGGATACATCGCATTCGATGCAAGGGGAGCGAATCGCAGCGCTTAACCAAGGTCTCGTTGCTTTCAAAGAAGAACTTGCTACTGACAGTCTAGCGATGAAGCGGGTTGAGGTTGCTGTTGTTACGTTTGGTCCAGTACAGGTGGTAACGGATTTCGTCACGCCTGATAATTTTTTCCCAACGACGCTTCCAACTACCGGCGACACTCCGATGGGTGCTGCGATTGAGAAGGGATTGGATATGTTGCGACAACGTAAGGACGCGTACCGAGCGAATGGTATCTCGTATTATCGTCCGTGGATTTTCCTCATTACTGATGGTGCTCCGACAGATAGCGTTGCTCGTGCATCCCAGCTGATTAGAGATGGCGAGGCAAACAAGGCGCATTCATTCTTTGCGGTCGGCGTGGAAGGTGCACAAATGGATATTCTTTCCCAAATCGCGGCAACCAACCGCCAGCCACTCCACCTGCGAGGATTAAAGTTCCGCGAGCTGTTCGCTTGGCTGTCGTCTTCACTCAGTGGGGTGTCTCGTTCACAGGTCGGTGATGTAGTGCCTATACAGAACCCAACGGGTCTGGATGGTTGGGCAAACGTTTAAAATCTATGAGCGCTTCGACACCATGGCGACTTGCTTCAGCTTCCTCAATTGGCACATCCCATCTATTAAGCGGATTGCCTTGCCAAGACAGTCAGGTCATTGCAATTCTCGATAGTGTTACCAGTCCGATCCTTGTTGTCGTAGTTTGTGATGGAGCTGGCAGCGCTGCGTATTCTGATGTGGGTTCGGCGATGGCCGGGTCAGCCTTCGTTGATCTAGTCAAAGCATATTTTCTCGAAGGAAATGGAATTCAGGGGTTGAGTCGAGCCACCGCGGTGTCCTGGGTCGACATAGTTGCACGTATGTTGGAGGCGCACGCAAAAGTGCAGGGCCACGCTGTTCGTGATTACGCATGCACGCTGTTAGCGGCGATCATTGGAGAAGATGAGGCGGCCTTTGTACAGATCGGTGACGGTGCCATTGTGGTTTCGCATGGCGAAGCAGATGGTTGGAGCTATGTATTTTGGCCTCAGCATGGCGAGTTTGCGAATACGACTAACTTTATCGTTTCGCTAAATGCAAGTGATGTTGTTGAGTTTGAGATGGCTCCCAGGAGTATTAAAGAGTTTGCAGTCTTCTCGGATGGGATTGAAAAACTTGTGCTGCATGACGAAACTCATACTGTGCACCAAAATTTTTTCAATTCGATGTTGCCTCCGGTTCGTAAAACGCCTGTCTGCGGCGTCGATGAAACGCTTTCAAAGAGACTTCAGGAGTATCTTGCCTCACCTGCTATCTGTGAACGTACAGACGATGACAAGACATTGGTGCTTGCTACGCGACTTAAGAGTGCGGTGCCGGGCGCGCAGACATGAACAAAAAGCCATTCGATTTGTATGATGACGGCGGCGCAAAAATTTCGGTTGGTGTTTTGTTAGGCCAAGGTGGGGAAGGGGCTGTCTGGGATATACCTAATCAACCAACCCTCGTTGCCAAGGTGTATCACAAACCGCTTTTACCCGAGCGGGCAATGAAGATTCGTGCGATGGCTGGCATGGATGGCATTGGGCTAAAGTTGCTAACCGCCTGGCCTGTTGGACTTCTCAAACAGAATGGCGTTGGTCCGATAGGGTTGCTATTGCCTAAGGTGGCGGGTGCTAAAGACATCCACGAGCTTTATAACCCAAAAAGTCGGCGCTCTGAGTTTCAGCGCGCCGACTGGCGCTTCCTCATTCGCGCAGCCGGAAATACATCGCGTGCATTTGCGGCGGTGCATCACGCGCGATGCGTTATTGGAGACGTAAATCACGGGAGCATATTGGTTGCTCCCGATGCAACAGTAAAACTGATCGATTGTGATTCCTTCCAAGTTGCTGCCAACGGGCAACATTATCTCTGTGAAGTAGGCGTAGATACGTATACGCCACCAGAACTGCAAGGCAGATCGTTCAAGGGAATCGTAAGAACGGAAAACCATGACAACTTTGGTCTCGCTGTTCTCGTTTTCTTGTTGATGTTCATGGGGCGCCACCCTTTCGCAGGGCGTTATTCTGGCCACGGTGATATGCCTATTGCGAAAGCCATCGAAGAGATCCGCTTTCCATATGGGATACAGCGTGCTCAAGTGTTGATGTCTCAACCCCCGGGAACGCCGCCGCTTTCAATCGTTGGCCCAGAGATGGGGGTGCTTTTTGAACGCGCCTTTTCGCGATCGGTAATAACGGCTGGCAGGCCCACCGCCAGGGAATGGATGGCGGCTCTGGAGCAACTAGAAAAAAACGTGACACAGTGTCGCTCAAACTCTGCGCATTGGCACCATAAGGCGACGACCTGCCCATGGTGCGCAATGGAAGGTGTGACAGGGGTTGCATTGTTTGGCTTGGCGTACGAACAGTCTGCTAGTGTTGAAACATTCAATATGCTGGGCTTCTGGGCAATGGTGGAGACATTACAGTCGCCAGGACCAGCGCCAGCAATCGTATCACCCCCAACAACGCCTTCACCGAAGGCGCGCGAAGTGCTCCGTCGTAGTCACTTGAGTTATATCTTCGGCGTTGTGGCTATTGTGATGTCGATAGTCGGAGCGACCGTGACCGGAAATCCTGGAGTGCTGTTGGCTGCAGTCGGTGCCGTGATTCTTGTCTTTTTGATAAAGGATAGTAAAGGCATAGCAGAAATTGAGCTGGGTTATAAAGATGCAAAAACCCAATGGGATAAGGCAAATGCTGAATGGGAGAAGCGCGCCGGAGCGCAGATTTTTATTGAAAAGAAAATAACGTTGAGTGACTTACGTCGGCAGTGGGAGGACATTCCAAGCCGAAAAGCGAAGTTACTCGAGTCACTCAAGAATAACCAGCGTCAGCTTCAGCTGGCCCGTTATTTGGACAGTTTCAGAATCGCGTCTGCCAAAATCGACGGCATTGGGCCGGGTAGGACGCAAACACTCGAATCGTTTGGTATCGAGACCGCGTTCGACGCGACCCGAAACAAAGTGCTCACTGTGCCTGGATTCGGGCCCAAGATGCAACAAAAACTATCCGAATGGCGAGCATCTTTGGAAGCTCGATTTCGGTTTGAGCCTTCGAAAGGTATTGACCCAGGTGATATTCAGAAAGTTGAGGCCGATGTGCGTGCGATGAAGCACGATCTTGAAGATCGACTCAATCGAAACTTAGCTGAACTTCGCCAAGCGAATGCACATATTCTTGCTGCGAGGCAGCACATGCGGGCTCCATTGGAAAAGCTACATGATGATCTGATGCAGGCCGAAGCTGACTTCAAAGCGGTCCATAAGGGCCGGGTGTATTGAACAACGGTTGGGTTCTTATTTCGAGTGAGTTGGTGGTGGGTTGAGCAGTTCTATGCTCAGCACAAGAAACTATGTTTACACGATGGATATCGCGCGATGAGTGAAATTTTTTCCAAATTTTTAGTCGTATTGTGGATTGTTGGTGTTGTGGCCATCCTCGCCGGATGGGGAGGCTTTGTTGACACAAGATCAGTAGATCGCCGGTTCCGAACGGGCTATAAACATAACGCAATTGACACTCGCAATAAACCTCGCGCGCAGAAGCGCTTACTATTTGGTATTGCGTTGTGTTTTGTGGCTGCCGGTCTAGGAAGTTTGCATACGGCCTCGCAATCGACTGCGCCCGAGATGCAGATCGCGGCTGCACCCGCTTCATCGGACCGGGTACCCGAAGTCCCTGTTAATGCGTCGTCTCCTGTCGAGATCGCAAACGTGCCGCAAGCGATGCCAAATTCTATTCAGCCGACAAACGAAGCACCTGCCATGACGCAAACAATAGTTGCGTCTGCGCCTGCTTCAATCCTTAACACGCGTGTCACTTGTGATGCTGATGGCACATATTTTGGGCAAGTGGTATGTCAAAAAGATGCGCTTTCAAGTGAGTACAAAAGAGTGTTAGAAGAATACGAGGCGGCCCAATCTCGTTTAGGAGGGGCAGACCTTGGAGTGCAGCGAGAGCAAGAGCGATGGCTTGCTAAAGTTAAGCAAGATTGTGTGGATGAAAGTTGTCTGCTGACGGCATTTGGAAACCGAGCTGCTGAGTTGAGCTCGCGATATCGTAAGGGTAACTAGCGGGTGAACATCAAGGAAGCAAATTCTCCGTTATCGGAATAACCGGCTCAAACCACGGCGTTCCCTACGACAATGCCGAGACGAACCGTGCCCACAATCATCCGCATCACCTCCTTACCCCAAACACTACAAACCCTCGAAGCCGAAGCCTCAGAAGCCGGTTTCAAATTTCTCCATCGCCTGATCCAAGAATGGGAGTCAGGCATAAATAAATTCGAGCAGCCGGGTGAGTGCCTCTTCGCGGCTTTTGATGGCGAACCTGCGTTGGCGTCGGCGGCCTTAACATAGACCCCTATGCTCACTCCAAAAGCGTAGGGCGATTGCGCCATCTTTACGTGGCGAGAGCGTACCAGCGCAAAGGCATTGGCGCGGCATTGGCGCGGCATTGGTGGACGCGCTGCTGCTTGATGCGCCGAAGTGGTTTCATCTTATTCGTCTATCAACCGACACTGAAGTTGCCGCTGCATTCTATCTGCGCAACGGCTTCAGTTCGATTGAAGACAGCCACGCCACGCACATAAAATATCTGCACGGCGATGAGCTACCAAGCTGACAAGGCTTGGCAGAGGACGAGTACCGCCCCCCCCCCAAAAAAAACCTCAAGCCAAACTAACCGGCCGATGCCTTTTCGCCGGCA
>Ga0302233_10002569_pt1 | contig 11252 bp, 20 predicted proteins | sample II_Palsa_N3_1_FD_193516 | JGI IMG/M metagenome (GOLD analysis project Ga0302233, IMG submission 193516) | Peat permafrost microbial communities from Stordalen Mire near Abisko, Sweden - II_Palsa_N3_1 | ecosystem: Environmental > Terrestrial > Soil > Palsa > Peat permafrost | place: Sweden...
CGTATTTTTTTTTTTTTGATTGTGTTTTTCGCCTTTTCAGGTTATCGGCCGAGGCGGGTTCGCAGAGGTTCGTCTTGTCAAGAAGAGGGACAGCGGCAAGACGTACGCGATGAAGGTTCTCAAGAAGGCTGAGGTGCTCGAGGTAACCGACGTCCACGATGCGTGCATTCTTTCAGCGATTTTAAAAAAACAAAAACAAAAACAAAAAAACAGTGGAACCAAGTCTCGCACATCCGTGCCGAACGTGACGTGATGGCCGAGGCAGCTGGGTCCAACGAGTGGGTCACCAACCTGTTTTACGCATTCCAGGACCTCGAGCACCTGTTCATCATCATGGAGTACGTTCCCGGAGGCGATCTGATGACCAAGCTCGTCAGCTACGACACGTTTTCTCTCGAGACCACTCGCTTCTATATTGCTGAGATCCTTCTTGCGGTCGCATCTGTGCACGACATGAACTACATTCATCGGTATGCCATTATTGCTCCCCCCCTGTTGGTTTTTAATGGAAAAACAACAAACAGCGACATCAAGCCGGACAACATCCTGATTGATCGAGAGGGACACATCAAGCTCACCGACTTTGGCCTGTGCACGGGCTTCCACATTGACAAGAAGCTCGAGACCGTAAAGCAAAATATCCAAAACAACAGGGACGTCGCCACCGCCGACGACCTTTCCAAGGATGCGGCGATGCAGCCCTTGAGCCGGTAAATACACAATTTCTTATTTTACTTTAAAGGTGCCAAATGACTCTTTTTTTTTTTTTGTTGTCCCCCCTAGCCAACTCAACTACAAGAAACGCGCCAAGGAACTGGCCCTGTCGACTGTGGGCTCGCCAAACTACATTGCTCCCGAGGTGCTCCAGAAGAACGGCTACGGCAAAGAGTGCGACTACTGGTCTATCGGCATCATCATGTTTGAGATGCTCTGTGGCTACCCACCGTTTTGCTCTACGTCAGACAACGTGACCTATTGGAAGATTGTGCGATGGTATGTGCTTCACGGAGAACGAGATTTTTTTTTTCCTAATAGAAAAACAATTATACACAGGCGTGAGTACTTTGCCTTCCCAGACAACATTGCTGTCGACAACCACGCCAAAAACCTCATCCAGAAACTCATTTGCGATAGTGCCGACCGAATCGGCAAGAACGGGCTGGTAGACTTTAAGGACCACCCCTTCTTCCAGGTGCGTCTTTTTGTCAAAAACAAATACGACAACTTAGAAAATCGTTTCATGCTTTAGGGGATCGACTGGAATAACCTGCGTGCCAAGGCAGGACCATTCAAGCCCGAATTGCTCTCTGAAATTGATACGTCCAACTTTGAGATGGTGCACGAGGACGAATGGGACATCTACGAGAACCAATTTGCCAACGCCAGCGACAAGACCAAGGATCTTCCCTTTGTCGGCTTCACCTTCAGGCGTTACGACAACCCCGAATCGGCGCCCAAGATCCCCGAAGCCTTCAAGAACGCTGCCAAGTAGTTGCTTGCCATCCGACAAATAACCAAATATGCTAGCCCCTCTCTCTTTCCTTTCTTTCTCTCTTCTCTCTCTCTCTTACACTTTTATATACACTTTCCTCAGGCTCTTTCTTTTTTCCTTTTGTCCCGGTGTGGCCCCGCCCAGCAACGAAAGAAAAAAAACGAGAAGAAAAAAAAAAAACGAGAAGAAAAAAAAAAAAAGATTTTCACTGCGGCATGACGAGTTGGTTCAACACAATCGCCGACGCCATCGAGAACGTGGTGGAGACGGGCACGGCGGCGGTCACCGAGGACTCTGCATCCCCCCACGGCCCGTCCTCTGCCACGTCGCCCACCATCGCCAGCGAAAGCGGTATCAAACGCGCCACAGTAACGGCCGAAACTAAGAATGGAATCACCCAGCCACGCGTCTTCAGGCTGGTTTTCAGAACCTCCTTGGCGCTGTAACGGCCGCAGCGACAGGATCGCCGATGACAACGTCAAGCAGCCAACGCGAGCGGCAGCTCGAGGCCGATCTGGCCAGTTCAAACAGGCTGCTGGAAGAACTCGAGCAGAGCCACCGTGCTGACCTGGCACAGCTGACAGAGATGCACCGTTTGGCACTGGCCCAGGCAAACGAGGAGAAGCTGGCAGCTGTTGCCGCTGCTGCAAGTGCCGCCGTAAGTACCGTCGTTGTGGATCCGATGGAGCTGCAAAGGGCGCAGGACGAGGTGGCCCTTTTGAAAGACCAAATCACCACGCTCAAACAACAGCAGCAACTACAGCAGCAGCAGCAGCAGCAGCAACGGCCAGCAACAGAAGACAACGACGATGCACAGTCGACCATGGCCCAGCTGCTGAAATGGATCGAGTCGTTGGCCGCATCGGATGCGTTCAAGTCGGACGATATCCAGCAACTGATGAGCCCCACCAGCGCAACGGCCAAGTTTAAGCTTGTACGGCTCGTGCTGGACGGGTTGCAAAAGGGCCAGGCTGTCGTCGTGGCATCCAGCGCACTGCAGCAGGCCGAGTCGACCAAGGCCCAGCTGGTGCAACAGTCGGATCAGTACCAACGGCAGCTTGCACGGCTCAACGAGGTCCTGGCCCAAGAGCACCAGGGTCGACAAGCCCTCGAGACGACTATCGCTGAGCTTCGCACGACCGTCCAGGAGCAGAAAGCACACATCCAGGCCCTCTCCTTGTCCAAACCGTCCACGCCGGTGCCATCATCCAAGGTTGAAGAACGTATTGACAAACAAATGAATTATTCATTCTATAATGCAGAGCGACGAGGAGAGCAGCACGCTCGTGAACAATGAAAAGCACCTGCAGGCCGAGGTGCAGCGGCTACGAGCCCATCTCCTAACATCCGAAGAGAGCTTTACGCAAGAGATCCTCGAGCTTGACCAGAAAGTCCAGCAACTTGAGCACGCCCTGCAGCTTTCCGAACTGGCCAAGACCGTGACCAGTACCGAGCAGGTTGAGCAGGCCAAGGCTGCGGCCGCGCGGCAGCTGGAGGAACAGATCGCGGGGCTTGAAGTGGTCCTGGGCAACAAGACCAGCGAGCTCGCCAACGCCCAAACGGCCGTGGCAAACCTGCAAGAAGTCCTGGACCAGCTGCAGGCCGAGCACCAGCACCAACTCAACCAGGCGACAGAGTCTGCTGCCAGTGCCGTCGCAAAGATCCGCGAGGAACTCAAGCTGGTCCAGCAACGGGAGCAGCCGTTGAGGGTACCTGTTAATAAACTGCAATTTATTGACAACTACATCATAGGAAACAATAGCGATGCTGGAGCATGAGATTGAAAAGGGCGGTGCCGTCAAATCACAACTTCGAGAAGCGCACACGGAGATCCTTCGACTTCGTGCAGAGAGTAAAAATTACCAAAACTAGTAAAATTTAAAATTATATCCTACAGCAAATAAACTGCAAACACATCTGGCCGAGAGCATGAGTCGGCTAAACAGTTCCTTGGAGGCAGGGGCCGCGAACGAGCACGTGGTGGATCGCTCGCTGATGAAGAATCTCCTGCTCAGTTTTGTCGTGGAAAAGGAGCCCAAGAAGACGGAAATCCTCAACGTCCTCGTCAAAATCCTGGGCTATGGCGAGCGAGAGCGTTCTCAGGTGCCTTTTGACAATAAATAAAAATATTTTTTGTACTAAATTTACAAAAAAAAAAAAAAATAATAAAAAAATTCAGATCAACGCAAGCACCGCATCGCAGGGCCTCTTTGGCGGCCTCTTTGGCTCAGCAGCACCCTTGCCCTTGTTGACCAAATCGTCCACCGCAAGCAGCAGCAGGAGTACCAGCTCGAACGCGACCGAGCAGCAGAGCTTTTCTGAGCTGTGGATCCAGTTCCTTCTCAACGAGGCCAAGAAGCAGGACCAGGACTCGGCAGCAGCCTTGCCGGCCCCCATCAGCCCTGTCCAAACGCCCGCTTCATCGCCACAGCGCAAGACCCCTCCGTCTTCCAGCGTCGCTGACACGACGTCGACACCGACATCACCTATTTCATCCTCGTAGAAGAACGCACCTGCTCTTTTTTGTTTATTGCCTATTTCTTCCTTGATGTTTCATTGCTGAAAGAAAAGACGGCGTAGTGGCGGCTGTACAAAAAAAAAAAACACACAAGGAGGAGCGGATGCGTCGGGTGTTATTTTGAGGTCGGGCTGGACGAGGACGACAAGAAGGGGAAGAGCGGTGCTGCGTCATTCAGTCGCTTTCGCTCCTCGATCCGTGCCTCGTTCTACGTACAGCGAGTGTACAGTTAGACCCTCCCACGCATCGAGTACTGCATTGGTACCCAGCGTTTCTTGCACGTTTTGTAATTCATGAAGAACTTGGCGCACTCGTCGCGGGTCACGCCGGTACCCAAGCACGTCATGCTCGCCTCGTACTCGACCTGTCCCCCCACCCCAAGCGAAACGGGTCAGCAGATCGATGCGGGCGAGTGCAAACCTTGCAGAACTCGGCCAGTTTGAGGACGCCGGTTTGGTCCTGGTACTTGGACCCGTCGTTTGTTGCGGAGTCGCGCATTTTGAAAAATGCAAACACGTTTTTTTTCTATTTTGCCAAAAAAAAAGTCTATCTTCTATTATACAAGTGGGCGAGACGGGGATTCATGGGGGCATCAATCACGACGAGAACGCTTGGATTGATGTTTGCTTTTCTTGTCTTTGTCGCTGTCCGAATCCGAATCCGAATCCGAATCGGAGTCCGACTCTGACGACGAGTCGCTGTCGCTGTCGCTGCCGGAAGACGACGATGAGTCTGAGCCGCTCGACGACGACTCTGAATCCGAATCCGAGTCCGAATCCGAGTCCGAGTCAGAAGAGGACGAGGACGAGTCAGAAGAGGACGAGGAGGACCTAGAGATAGACTCTGACCATTAGTTGCAAGCGCAATGTGTGTGTGTGTGGGGGGAGCGTACTCGTCAGCGGCCTTCTTCTTGCGCTCTTTCCGCTTGTCCTTGAGCAGCTTGTCTGCGATGCCTTGCCTGCGTGAGTATGTTAGTCGTTGCGAAGCGCCTTTTTTGATTACTTGTTGGAGGGCTCGAGCTCAAACGTGTCTGTGTTGAGGGCCGGGCGCAGGCTGGGGTTGGCCAGCTGGGCCGTCCGCGAGGGGCGCACGACGTACTTGCGCTCGTTCTTGCACTGGAACGTAAAGTGGCCGCTCTCGAGACACCTCTGGCAAACAGCAGACGACGAGCTATCAACACGAGCACATGGCTGTTTTAGACACACGACAAAAGCGGGCTGACGGCCTACCTTTGCTGCGACGTTCTTGCCAACGGCCTTCGGAAAGCTGCAGTGTGCGGCGGCGTGTTAGTGTGCGAGATCACGAGGGTCTTAATACCTGGCACCGGAGGACCCATTTGTTTTTCAAGTTTTGTGAAAGTGCGACTGTTTTTCCTTCCCACTCTGGCTCTCCCCTTTCATTTGCATCTCATCAGATAAAGCTTATTTAACCTTCTAGATTCGGGTTGCTAATTGCATGAACAACAGACAACACAAAGAAGAAGAAACAACGAAAATCCAAATAGAGGCGTTTAGGCCTGGTTTCCGGGGCCCTTGGCGACGCGCTCGAGGATGGCATCGTAGTCGATTTCGCTGAAGTCAGTGCCCTGGATCTCAGCACCGAGACCGACGAGCTTCTTCTTGATGGCGTCCTTGGACGAGGCGTAGAGCATCTTCTTCTTCATGGCACCGGTGTCGGGGCACCTGAACAGAAAAAAAAAAAAAAAAAAGAAAATTTAGCAGCGAAAGGTCATGATCACACTGACGCAAACGCTTACCAGGTGTAGAAGCAGATCTTGTTACGGATGCCACCCTCCTGGGTAGTCCACTCAAAGTCGAAGACGGCATAGCGGCACTCCTCCTTGGGGAGGGCCTTGAGGTCGCCAAGGAACTGGTCATAGGTGTCGTTCTTGCCCGAGACCTGGAACGACGTAACGTTATTACAAGCGAGGGGTTAGCATAGGAAAAGAGACGGGATAAGAGACAAGGGATTACCTTCTCGACAACGACCTCAGTGTTGGTGTCGTTGATCTTGAAGATAACGTACTTGGAGGCACGGCCCGACTTGAGCTCGTTGTACTTCTGGACGACCTCGTCGCTGACCTTAACACCGGACGACTGCACCGGACGAAAAAGACCGTTAGATTATTATTACAAGGAAAGAAAAAAGGGAAAAAAAGAGATAAAAATAGGCAGTGAAAAAAAGAAAAGAAAAGGGGGGAAAAAGCGCACCGGCCGGAGCAACGACGCGGAATCCCCACCCTTTGCCAAGCCAGCCCCCCTCCCCTCTCCTTCCGGTCAAACCCGTCCTTTGGGTTTCAAACGGAAAAAGACAAGAACGAAGAAAAACAAACAAGCATCTTATTATTGTTTTCCAAAAGGGAAAAAAAAACACACACCCTGTATAGCCCAAGACCCCAAATGACCGCCAACACCGAGAGCACAGCCAGACAAGAGATAAACGAGGGAAAAAAAAAAAAGAAAGAGGAAAAAAACGACGAGTGTGCACTTTTTTTTCCCTCTAGTGTTCCCCTTGGACATATTTTCTTCCACCTCTCTCTCTGTTTTGCACCCACCAGAAAGACAGACAAGCAGGACAGCAAGGAGAGCGCGCGGTCTCGCGGGACGCGGCGGAAGGGCAGTGGGGAAGTGGTCTTGCTGTTTTTTTTTTTTTCTGCGTACCATTTCCTGTTGACTTTGAAAAAAGAAAAATGCCTCTTCTTTTTTGGGTTTTCTCGTGTTTCCTCGTGAAAGACTCTGATTGGTCAGTTTTTTCTACTGGGCGGCAGTAACTAATGTTTCAGGCGTGGGGCTGTTTTTTTTTTGTGGCAAACAGCAAACGGCCGATTGGGCCGATTGAAACTGCAGCATCCTCGAGGACGAGGAATGCCGAATGAATTAAGGGAAAAAAAAAAAAAAAAGAAAGGAAAACTCGGTCAATGAAAATTTTCTATAGGTCAGTACAGCTGGGCTTTCTTCATCACATGCATAAATTCGTCCTCGTTCACCAGACCGTCCTTGTCCCGGTCCGCCTCCTCCATCATCGCCTGTGTGAAACAAGAGAATAAGAAAAAAAATAAATAAATAAATAAAACAAATACATGTACCTGGAGATCTTCTTGAGAATAGTCCTCGCCGAGCTCGCGGGCGACGCGCTCGAGATTCTTGAGGGAGATTGCGCCCTTGCCGTCCGTGTCAAGTAGCCTGAACGCCTTGCGCATCTCGAGCTCGTATTTTTTGTCGTCCTTTTTTATTTTTCCTCGGAATGAACAAAAGCAGACGACGAAAGGCCGGTTTCGTTTACCAGCAAGCGCGCGGTCTGCCCCAGAAAGGCATCGAATGTGACTATTGATTTGGAGGCGGCAGCCGAGGACGAGGAATTGGTCGATGCGGCAAACGTCAGCGATTTGCTGCCACCGCCTCCTGTTCCACTTGCGCTCAGCATCGCATCGCGCACGAGCTCGAGCACGTCGTCCGTGAGCACGACGCCGAGCGCACGCAGCGCAATCTCGACGTCACTGGCATGGATCTGCCCACTGCCCTCCGTGTCAAACAGGTTGAACGCCTCGCTCACCTCCTCGTACTTTTCCTCGGACAGCTGTTTTGCTATTGCCTTGGCGCTGCTGCTGCTGCTCCTGCTGCTTGCGGATGTGCCGCTCTTCTTGGACATTGGCGTTGTCTGGACTGTTTTTTTTTGGCTGCGACAGTTGGTCGGACGAAATGCATAGAGTTTTTTACGTATTGCGTAAACACTTTCCACCAGCACAAAACCAACACCAAATGACCCTCGAGCTCACCGTGGGCGCATCGCGCGTGGTCAACAGCAAGAAGGGAGGCAAGATCGAGGGCAACGTGGTCGTCGTGGACAGCCAGCAGTCAGGCGTGGCCGTTCTGGCGTCTGGCACGTCTGTTAGCATCGTCAACCTCAAGCATGTACGCTATTGTGGCTTGTTGTTGGTTTGAACGCCGTTGCAACGGGGCAGGTCGCAAGCGTAGAGCAGGGACCGCAAGGGACCGACAAGCCGGAGCCGATCGGGCAAATTGATGTCAAGTGGCTGCACAAGTTTGAGCACGAGCAGGCCAAGCTCTTCAACGACTTTAACGCCTCTGTTCCCGCCGAGGCGCAGGAGCTGTACAACGAGCTCAAGAAGATGTATGTCCGTTTTGTACACCGTTGCAAGTACTTAAAGAAAACTAGCCTGCCGGTCGAGTGGAAGGGACAGAAAATCGTGCTGTTTGGAGGCGACGCGACCATCGAGCCACCCTACACCCAGCTGCAAGGTGACACCAGCATAATGAGCCTCGCCACCAAAGTGGTACTACTAGTCAACTGTACTTGCAGGTCAACTAACACACACAACACACACACACACACACAAAAAAAAAAAAAAATTAGCTGGAAAAGGTAAACCAAAAATACGGCAAGTCCGCGTCGTCCTAGATAGAGGCTGCAGTGCGAGGCTATTAGGGGAACAAGCGTATCATACATGCTCTCCTCTTGTATCTCAAAACTATCCGGGAGGAGCTGGAAAAGAAACCAAAACGACAAGCTATACAAACTTCTTTAAGAGAAACAAAAACCTCTAGGCAGTCTTGGTGAACGAAAAGAGCGAGGACAGATCGACAAAGCGGCGTGCCGACATCTTCAGGTACTTGTTGGAGACAGCCCTTTGAATTTCAAACGCGGGCATGAGCTGGCTCAATAGTTTGCGTGCTCGGTCGATTTGGGTCACGTCATTGATGTTTGTGACCATCTTCTTCAGATGGTGGTCCACGTCAAAGAGATACGAGTAGTAGGTGAGCTGCGTGTAGAGATTTGAATCGGAGAACTGCACGCACGCAGCAACAGAAAAATAAATAAAATAAAATAAATAAATAAATAAAAAAGTATTAATAATTACCTCGGGATGCATCACGCCGCGGCAGCCAGGCACCAGGCACCGGCGACCATACACACCAATCTGACGCGTCCGATTGCGGCACGCAGGGTCATCGCACACGACCCACCCATCGTAGTAGCGCTGGATGTCGTTGCGGATGGCATTGTTGAGTTGCGAGGCGATCGAGTACGGATTGAGCAATTTGCCGCAGTTGGGCTCGGGGCACTCAAAGCAGTGGACAATATCTGTCCCGGTGCTATTTGCGTTCACGGAAAAATAAATAAACAAATAACTAATAAAATTATCGTTCACCTCTTCCGCAATACTGGCTCCATCGAGTTGGCTTGCCCACACGAGTGGCACACGGGCTTGAATGCGATCGCGTCGGCATAGCGCTCTTCGTCGGTCAGTTGCGAGTCGAGGGTCTTGAGCTCAACGTCGACGCTTCCGGGACCCGAGTGGGCATACTTGCCGGGATCAAGGCCGAGGCACGAGGCGATCTGGCCGGCATCCGTGCCCTGGATGGGCTCACAGAGACGCGTGATGGGCGCGTGCAGCTGCTGTCGGATGTACCACTCGACGTCCACCAAAAGCGTCCCTTGCGAGTTGAGGATCTCGTCGGGGTGGTAGGCTCGGGATGCGGGCGCGGGCGTGTCGCCTTGACAGATGATGTACTGGATCGTGTCGTGCTGGTGGGTGGCATAGCCCTTGGACTTGAGGCGTAGGGCCACCTGGACATGGGGCTGGCTCTTTGCGTCGGCATAGTCCTCGGGTGCCTTTGTGAGACTCTGCGCAAACGAAGGGGAGAAGAAAGGAATCGCCTGAGCAAATAGCAGAATATTTTAATAGATTGGTACCTTGTGGATCGCAAACTTTTGCAGCTGGACAGAGCCGTCACGGACGTCCTTTGCTACGCTTCTCAAAAGATCGTGGATGCCCTCGACCACTTCCTCCTGCGTCTTGTTGTCCGAGAGGATGACATCCAACGTTGCGCTGGAGAGGTCCTTGGCGAGATCGCACCAGTCGCGACGAACCATGTCCACACCCTTGATTTCTCGCGTAGTTTTGAGCACGCCTTGCAGAACCAAATATTAGTCTTATGTTTTTTTTTTTCCTTCTTTGGTTTGAATACCTTCCGTGGACTCGTCGACGAGAAGCGCCACGTACTTTTTCTTCTTGAGCAAGAGGAGTTTTTGGAACACGCCGTCGAGTTCGATCTCGAGGAGCTTGTACAGCTGGTTCACCTCCTTCTTCAGCTTGCCACCGAGCGCCTTGGCCTGTTGGAGGTCGTCGCTGTTTGTGTTGATGAAGATCGAATCGGTATCACCATAGATGACCTAGCCATAGTTTTTTTTATATATCAGAGATCAAGTCGACACACGATTCTTTACCTCGAGGCCACACTTTTGCTCGGCAAGGGTGACGGTCTTCTGGAGGGTATCTCGTCCGATGCTGGTGATCAGCATGGCGAGGGGCTTGGCGTAGAAACGCGAGTGCGAGAAACCGAGACAGCCGTACATCGAGTTGGCCGTGAGCTTGAGCGCCTGCTGGCGGATGTTGAGCTGCGAGTATTCGTTGGCGTCAATCGTCTTGTCCTTCATCAGGTTTTTCACTTGGCGACGTCGCTGCACAAGCGTTTGCAAGAGTCGCGGTAGCACACCCATCTGTTACCGTTCTTTTTAAAAGAATTACATTTCAATAATACAGGGGGTACCTCAAGACCCTTGTCCGGAATATCTGGCATTGGTACGTCCACATCCGCGTTGTCCTTTGTTTCGTCCTGCAGGAAAAAAACATGAAGGTTCTTAAAATTTTTTTTTTATTTTTTTGAAAGTAGCTTACGATCGAGGTGCGGTTGACGGTCGTGAAGCAAATGTTGTACTCTTGGATGATGGACGGGTACAGCGAGTTGAAGTCGAGCATGATGACAAACTTTTCGTAAAAGCCGCGCTTGGGATCGAGCACGAGACCACCGGCGTACTGCGGCTTGCGCTTGCCTGCTCCTGCGGCACCGGTCTTGTTTGCCGCCGTCCCTTTGGTCTTGCCGTCGTCGGCCTCATCATCGTCGTCGTCGGCATTGGAGGGTGGGGGCATGGGCTTCTTGGCATAGGGCGCCTTGTCGGGGCAGATAAACTTGCGCTTGTGGAACTCGTGCAAGAGGAGGTACTCGTTTCGTTCGGCACGGGCACCTGCCATCGTGTGGCTCCTGCATTATTATTATTATTTTTTTTTTCAATTGAAAGTGAGAGCAAGTTTAAAAAAAAAAAAAGTACCAGAGATTGCCGGCCAAGTTGGTCAGTTGCTTGGTCAGGGGCAGGATCTGCAGCTTGAACATGAGGCCGAGCGTCAAACGGGCCTCCTCCTTGCAGTGGTAGATCAGCTCT
>Ga0302233_10002574_pt1 | contig 11241 bp, 13 predicted proteins | sample II_Palsa_N3_1_FD_193516 | JGI IMG/M metagenome (GOLD analysis project Ga0302233, IMG submission 193516) | Peat permafrost microbial communities from Stordalen Mire near Abisko, Sweden - II_Palsa_N3_1 | ecosystem: Environmental > Terrestrial > Soil > Palsa > Peat permafrost | place: Sweden...
CGATCCGCCGACAACTCCCAATTGCTATAGCCTTTTTCGCCGCCCGCGTAGGGGTTTGCATCAGTATGCCCGGACAATACGATCTTATTTGTGACGCCGTTCAAGGCGCGGCCGATTTCCCTCAGGATAAGCTGCATATATGGCTCGACTATGGCACTGGCGTTCGCGAACATCGGGCGATTTTGCGAGTCGACAATCTGGATGCGTAGCCCTTCACGGGTGATATCGATCAGAATCTGCTGCCGAAACTGCTTCAGCGCAGGGTTCGACGCCATTGCGGTATCAAGCTTGACCTGTAAATCGCGCAAACGATCCGACTCGGCTTTTTCGTCATTGCCGCCGGCACCGCCGGCAATTTTGTCATTGATCGGGCTCGAACCTTGATCCAGCGGCTTATGTTTACCCTGCGCATCGCGGGTATCGCCGTTCTCCTTCATCAGGTCCATACCGCCTGCCATGATGATACTGGCTCCTTCGCCAGTATGCGCCCCCCCGAGCAAAGCTGTGCGTAACGGCATCTTGAAGTAATCGGCAATCCCCGATAATTCGGCAGTATTGATCGAACCCAGCAGCCACATCAGTAGGAAAAACGCCATCATTGCGGTCATGAAATCCGCGTAGGCGAGCTTCCACGCGCCACCATGATGTTGATGGCGGGCTTTTGAGCCTCGCTTGATAACGATGGGACGTTCGTCGCGCTTAGCCATGACGCTTATCAATAGTGAATTGCATGAAGCTGCGCTTAGCGACCCTTGGCCTGCTTGACGTGATCTTCAAGCTCGGTGAAGGAAGGCCGTTCGGTCGAGTACAGCACCTTACGACCAAACTCTACAGAAAGCGCGGGCGCATAGCCATTCAGATTTGCCAGTATGGTTACCTTGATGCATTGCAGCATCTTGGACGATTCGGCTAGACGCTGCTCCGCCAATGACGCCAGCGGAGAAATAAATGCGTAAGACAACAAAATACCCAGGAAGGTACCGACCAGCGCCTGTGCGATCAAGGCGCCAAGCTCCGAAGGCGGCAAGCCGGCCGACGCCATGGTGTGCACCACGCCCATTACGGCCGCGACGATACCGAATGCCGGCATGGCGTCACCGACACGCTGCAAGCTATGCACCGGCACTTCGCCTTCGCTGTGATGCGTTTCAATTTCCTCGTCCATCAGATTTTCAATTTCAAACGCATTCATGTTGCCGCTCACCATCAGGCGAAAATAATCGGTGAGGAAATCCAGCACATGATGGTCGGCAACGATTTTCGGATATTGCTGAAACAAGGGACTTTGCGACGGCAAATCGATATCGGATTCCAAGGACATCATGCCGTCCTTGCGTGCCTTGGCCAGCATAATGTAAAGCAGTGCCATCAATTCCATATAGACGGCGCGATTGTATTGGGAACCGCGCAGCAGGGTCGGCAATACCCGCAGGGTCGCCACCATCGCCTTGGTATTGTTACCGACGATAAAAGAGCCGACGCCGGCTCCGGTGATCATTAAGAACTCAATCGGTTGAACCAGTGCCCCTACATGGCCGCCATCGAGCGCATAGCCGCCAAATACGGACAACAGTGTCACCACGTATCCAAGAAAGACCCACACTACCGAGTTCCTTTTGCTATTGTTTTAGGCATAAATCAAGTCCGCGCCCCATTGATGGATTACGACAATCAAGGGCCGGAACTGTAGGGTGCAGCCGGGCGTTACCTCACCCGAACTACCGGTTTCGCTATGCCAACTTATTTAACCGGCATTTTGACACGGTTTATGGTCCAGCAATCCTGCCTAGTCAGCGACAAACAAAGGAAATTATTCAAAGCAAGGGGATACCCAGGGCTAACGGACGGGAAATTACGTTTTCAGGGAAGGTAAATACCACGCTGCCGGCCATTCGCGCGCTCGACACGACACGCCGGCATCGGCGCAGCAGCCAATCAGGCAGCCAGGGCAGCAGCGGCCTCAGCAAGATCGGCCGCCTTTTCCGCAGCCGCTTTGCGCGTTTTTCCGGCACGCGACGGCGGCTGGCACAAACCGCACAGAACCCCATGCTGCGGGTCATGCGCGTGGGCCACGAAGGACCCGCGGCAACGCGCACATGGCGTCATTTGCAACATGCCGCTGTCGAAGAAGCGCACCAGCGTCCAGGCGCGAGTCAAACCCAGTACCGGCTCGCAACCTTGCATCTGGAAGTGCTCGAGGTACAGTCGATAGCTTTTCACCACCGCCTGCATATTGTCGCAACCACCGTGCTGACGCATAAACCGGTAAATGTTGTAAAACAGCGACGAATGAATATTGGGTAGCCAGGTCGTGAACCAATCCGTCGAAAACGGCAACATGCCTTTCGGAGGAGAAACGCCTTTGAGTTCTTTATAGAGTTTGATAAGCCGGTCGCGGCTTAAGCTGGTTTCTGCTTCCAGCAATTGAAGGCGCGCACCCAATTCGATCAGCTCTATGGCTAGAGTGATTTCTTTGGCTTCGAGCACGATGCTTTTGCCCGCCATATATTCGATTCCTACAAAAACCGGATCGTCCAAGCACGCTCCGCTGTCACGCTCAGCCTATATGTTCTACCGGCTGTCCCGCCAACAGTATCGCTGCATGCGATTGTGCCGTAGCGCTATTTTTTCCACTGTGGGTTAATGCCGACAAAATTGCGTGGTCATCAAACCGAAACCTGCATAACAGCTGGCTGGATGCGGCCAATTTCACCGTTTGCGCCAGTGTCATATTTGCAAGAACGTCGGCCAATTGCTCCGAGATACCCATCCGAAACATGCCCGTCGCTTTGTCTTCTCTTACCAGGCGTTGCGCCAACAGTAAATATGACAGATTGACTTCCTTGATCTCGTTGAGCGTGTCGCTACTGGAGCTCATGATTCCCTCACTTAAAGTACGGTCGCAATGGCGGAGGCTAAAACCTTGAAACCACTACCGACTTGGCACCGATTGTGAGGAAACCGTAAAGATATGGAAATAGGATTAAGCACCCAATTCGAGAGGGTGTTTTTCTGAAAAACATGTAGGAATTTTTCTTACACGAAGGCTGTCCGTGCAAATTGCACAGACAAGCCGGTGGAATCTGTTCTAACGGACGCCGCCGAAAAAACTTTAGGGGGCTTTTTTGAGATAGGTGCAAAGCACCATTAATCAACTAAAAAATATTAACTCTTTACTATCAATGCGTTATATACGGATATAAACGACTCTGATATGCCCAACATTAAGTGATATTTTTTATTTGCCGCCGTATAAAATACCGGCTTTCGAAGCCTGCCGCGCCGATACTCAAGCCCTCCCGCCGGACGATCGGGCGCTGCCGGTTTCGATGACACGCTACGCCACTGCCACGATAAATAAAGCCCGCCTCCGCGCGCAAATTGAGCCTGATTTTGCGTTAAACATACACTTCACCCAGCACTTGGCAGCCGAGATCGGTGAAATCAGGCTTACAGCATCAGCGCTCTACCGAGCCCGCAAGCCTATGGCACTATGTGCGTACCAAGCCTTCTGACGAACCTCAAGCCAATTTGTTCAATGAAAATATCCCTTTTTATTCACCGTCTGACCCGTATTGCGAGTATCACCAGTGCCCTGCTGCTATTGGCCAGCCCTTATAGCGTCGCGGCTGAGACTAGTGCTGCCAGCGCGCCGGCAGCTGAATCGCATCAAACCCTGATTCTGATTCGCCATGGCGAAAAACCTGCCGAAGGCCTCGGACAACTCGATTGCCAGGGACTGAATCGCGCACTGGCGCTGCCCGGCGTGCTGCTGGGCAAGTTCGGCAAGCCGGACTTCCTGTTCGCCCCCGATCCGGCGCAACAAACAGTCGATCACGGGCAAAGCTATTACTACGTCCGCCCCTTGGCGACCCTGGAGCCGAGCGCCATCCAATTCGGCATGCCGGTCGCGACACCATTCGGCTTTAAGGATATCGACAAGCTCAGGCTGCAGCTCGATCAACCCATGTATCGCAATGCCCGCGTGCTGATCGCCTGGGAGCACACCATGGCCGAGCGCCTGGTGAAGAACTTGATTCAATCGTATGGAGGCAATCCGGCCGACGTGCCGCGCTGGCAGAGCGACGATTTCGACAGCATCTATATCGTCAAGGTCGATCGCACAGCGGAGAAAATCACCACCAGCTTTTCAATCGACCATGAAGGCCTGAACCGGCAATCCAGCGTGTGTCCAGGTCCGGCTGCAGTCACGCCATAACCAGACCGGCGGACTGCGCCGCCAGCCTTAGCGCGCCTGCGGCGGAATCCGCCGCAGCGGGCACCAGACGGGCCCGATAAGGCTCGGGGATGGTCCCGGCCAGGGCGCTTGCCAAACCGCCCGTCAGCGCCACCGGCAAGCTTGCTGAGGCATCCAGCGCCGCAATCATCCGGGCAACCTCGACTCCGGCTTGCTCAAGCAATCGCGCGACAAACGGATGCTCGGCATGCGCCAGAACGATAGGCGCCAGACCGGCGTAATCGGCTTGGCGGGCGGTATTCAGCCAAGCGATCAAGGCATCGCGCGTACGCGCGCCGCAGGCATGGAGCAGCGCGTCGGCGTAAGTATCGACAGGGGCGCGGCCATCCAGGGCATATTGCGCATATTGGATCGCACGCAAGCCCAGCCATGCGCCGCTCGCTTCGTCGCTGGCCGGAAAGCCATAACCGCCCACCGTCTCGCAGCGGCCGTCGCGACTCAACACGGCACCGATACTGCCTGTACCCAAGGCAATCACGACACCGGGCGCACCTTGGTGAGCGCCCAGCAAGGCGGTATAGGCATCGCTCTCGACCGTCAGACACAACAGCGGCGGCGCCAACGCCACAAACGCGCTGCGCCATACCTCATGATTCACTCCGGCAAGCCCGCAGGCCAGCACACAGGACGACCAAGGCAAGGCATCCGCAGGCTCGCTCGCCGGATTCAGCGCGGCGAAGGCTTGCGTGGCTGCAGCTTCAATCGCAGCCCATGCAGCGACTGCACCCAGCGCCAGGGCCGAGGGGCCTGCCTGGGCACGGGCCAGCACCTGACCGTGGGAGTCGGCCAGCAGCAGTCGGGTTCCAGTACCGCCACCATCGACGCCGATCAGATAGCGCACTACGGTGCGGTGCGATGCGGCGCTCATGGCAAAACTCGTGGTCGCGTCATGCTGATTTATTTCGGACGTCGGCAGGCGATCAAGACGCTGCGGTCCGATTCCGTGTTGTTGCGCGCCTCGACATCGTAGCCCGCCCCCTGACACATGGCTTCTGCCTGGGCAAAGCAATCGTTCCAGCTACTTGCGCCGCTACATGCAATGCGCTGCGTCGGACGGCCATCGGAAGTAAACAAATTGGGCGCGGAACTGCACGCGGTCAAAAGCAGCGCGGCAAACGCGAAAGTGATGCGCATCGTCTCAGTCCGGTGATTGGCAGGTGATTATCAATGTGTGATTTATATCGCAAATTGACAGCCCGTGGTGAGATGCTGAACACTTTGCAGCTTGCAGCGCCTGCTATCGGACTCAATAGTAATAGTGCGGCCCGGCATAATAGCCGCGAGCCGGCACTACCACGCAGCCACTCATGGCTGCACATAACAGGACGGCCGTCGCGATCAATAGTATGCGTTTCATATCAGTCTCCAGTTGGGGTGAACTGACTATAGCGAGCACACTACGCCGCAAGCGTTTCGAGATGTAAGTAAGTGATGCGAGTTCTTGGCGCATCGCAGCCGCGGCACGCTTCGATACAGCCCTCAAGACCGGCCGACGCAGATCGCGACTAAGCGCGATAATGCGCAAGTAATAGCGGGTTACAAGCCGCACACATCTGTCATGCGCGGCAGCCCGACATTTATCAGGAGAACATTGCATGAGATCCACCCGCGCCGTCGCCGCCGTCGAGCGACTCAAGGAACGCAGCCAGAATCCGAACTACGCGATGATCGGGGCCAGCGGCTTGTTTTATCTGGCGCTACGCACCGTCGATGGCGGCACTGAAAAACTGAGCCAACCCTTGCCGCTCGATGACTTCGTCAAATTCGTCAACGGCTTTGGGCCGCCCAAGCCTCGCAAAATCAGCAAACTCGACGAAGCATTTGAAAAACAGCTGGTCAAAAAAAGCGATTGATCGACCGGCAGCCGATGCTGATCGGCGATGTTAGCGCGGCTGGAATATCACGCTCAGCGAGCGCACACCCTGCGCGCCGTGAATCAAAACACCCTCGATATCGGCGGTGGCCGACGGCCCGGTCACCAGTACCGCATAGCGCGCATAGGCAAAATCCGGCCGCCGATAAATATCCTGTATGCCGGGCACAATCTCATCCGGGTCCAGCAGCACCACCAGATGCTGCGCCAGGTAGCCGATCGAGTTCACCTGATATTCCGCTTCGCTAAACCAGACCGAGCCTGTTTCCGCGACGCCGTAACGGGCGCGCACCACTGCGACTTGCACGTCGTGCAGCGAGGCCGGCGGGGTGGCCGCCGTGAGCAGGCGGTCCCCCGCCAGTTCGGGAGTAGCGGAGCAGATCGGTAAATCGGCGCCATGCAGCGCGCGGATTTGCGCCAGCAGATCGGCTTCGGATAAACGTCCTTCGACTGCCAGGCAGCTGCCGCCCATCAGTTCCAGTGCCACGCGAAATTGCGTCAAGCGTTCGGCCGCGGTACGTTCCGCCGCAGGAAAATCCGGCACAGCGGGTAATGCCCGGGCACTGGGTTGAGCCGCCCGCACGCGTGCCAAAAAAGCCTCGCGGGTGGCGGCACTGCTGCTGCGTTCAAGCGTGGCCGTGGGAGTTTCGGAGCTCACATCGCGTCCTTATTCGGATTTTTTGCCGGATCTTTTTCCGCGGCCGGGTCAGGGCTTTTGACAAGCGGTCGATGCTGTTTGTACCAGTCGTGAAAGGTGACTTTCGGCGTGGCCGGTAAATCGCGCTGCAAGCCCCAGATATTCAGTGGGTTGTACAAAACAAAATTGGGCAGTCGCTCCAAGGCCACGCCCATGGATTTGACCGTGGCGCGATAGAGCTTGGGGCTGGCAAGTAATTTACCGGCCATTTTCAGTGCTTCGGTTTTCACGAACGGCAACTCATGACGCTCGGCAATCACCGTGCGCCATTTATAAATTTGCTCGTGGATATTGATCTTGACGGGGCAGACATTGGTGCAACTGCCGTTCATCGTCGATGCAAACGGCAAAGCACTGAATTTTTTAAGATCGTAGGTCGGATTGATGATGGCTCCGATCGGGCCTGAATAGGTGCTGCCGTACGACAAACCGCCGCTGCGCCGGTACACCGGACAGGTATTCATACAAGCGCCGCAGCGTATGCATTTGAGCGAGAACCAGAAGTCCTCCATCGCCAGCCGTTCGACCCGGCCGTTATCGACCAGGATAAAGTGCATCTCGGTGCCGGGCCGCGGCGCGCGGAAGTGCGACGTGTATTGCGTGATCGGCGTGCCGAGCGCACTACGCGACAGCAAACGGATAAACACCCCCAGGTCGGCAATCCGTGGAATCAACTTCTCGATACCGATCGACGCGATATGCACAGGCGGCACGTTGGCGGACAAATCAGCATTGCCCTCATTGGTACACACCACCACTGTACCGGTTTCGGCCACGGCAAAATTGCAGCCCGTCATACCGCCCGTGCGTTCCGCGATAAAGTAAGGCCGGGTGTTCTGGCGCTGGCTTTCGGCCAGATAATGCACATCGCTATTGGTCGGGTCGGTGCCCAAGGTGCGCCCAAACAACTCGGCCACATCGGTACGCAATTTGTGTACGGCGGGCATCACCACATGGCTGGGATCTTCGTGATCGAGCTGCTGGATGCGCTCGCCAAGATCGGTTTCCATGACCTCGATGCCACGCGGCTCAAGGTATTCGCGCAAGCCGCATTCGTCGGTCAGCATCGATTTGCTTTTGACCAGCTTGTTGATGCCATGCCCCGCCAGAATCTGATGCGCGATCAGATTGTGCTCTTCGGCATCGGCAGCCCAATGCACCGTGACACCATTCGCCTCGGCACGCTCGGCGAATTGAGCCAGGTAGTCGGCCAAGTTGGATAGCGTATGTTCCTTGATTTGTGAGGCTCGTTCGCGCAGCGCTTCCCATTCCGGCAATAACTCGCTTTGCGCATCGCGCTTGCCGCGTATATCCCACAGCCGTCGGTCATGAAACGCCACATGGTCGGTCTGCGCGATAAACGAGGCTGCCCGCTTGGCGTGGTCGACCTGTTTGCCGCCGGCCGGCGGCGCAGCCTTGGCTCGCTTGAACAAGCTCATTCGCGGGCTCCGTTCAGGATCTGCGCCAGATGGATAAACTTCACATCCAGACCCAGGCGTTGCGAACAACCGCGCTGGTGCATCAGGCAGGACATATCGCCCGAGACGATATATTCGGCGCCGGCCTGACTATGATCGCGCACCTTGTCCTGGCCCATGCGTACCGAGACGGCTTCTTCCGATACCGAGAAAGTACCGCCGAATCCGCAGCATTCGTCGGGGCGTGCCGGCTCGACCAAGCGAATCCCCTTGACTCCGGCCAGCAGCGCCAGCGGTTTGGAAAACGGCACATCGTTCCTGACCTCGGAAATCGATGCCTGATGCAAATGGCGCAGTGCGCTGCAACTGTTATGCAAACCGACCGCATGCGGGAATTCGGCCCACGGAAAATCGGTGACGCCCAGCACATCGTGCAAAAACTCGGTCAGATCGTAGGTATTCCTACGTATCGCCGTGACTTCCGCGCTTTGCTCGATGGCGGTGAGGTGCTCGCGAATATGATGCACACAACTTGCCGAAGGGCCGACGATGTAATCGTAGCCGGCAAAGTTGTGCGCGAAGACCTGCTCCGCGCCGGCCGCATCTCTCTGCGCGCCGCTATTGGCCATGGGCTGACCGCAGCAGGTTTGTTCGCGTGGGTAGTCGACCTCGACACCCAGCCGCTCCAACAATTCAAGCGTCGCAATCGCGACTTCGGGATAAAACGCATCAATAAAACACGGGACGAATAAGGCGACTTTCACAGTCTCTCCGCGGACATCTTTCGAGGTCGATTGAATTCCTGATAGCGCATTCATCATAGAACGCCAGCTAGCATAGCATCTAGACTTGCCGCCGCACATCCCGGACGCGCCCTGAGGCAAGCTAATCGGGGCTTGCAAAAACAAAACATACCTACTAGTATGCATACAACTTAGACGCATCATTCCACTTGGAGTTTTCCATGCCACTGGTACGCCTCTCTTTCAAACAAGATACAACGCCCGCCTTTCGCAAACGGGTTGCCGACGCAGTACATGGCGGGCTGATCGCCGTGGGCGTACCGGAACACGATCGCTTTCAGATTATGAGCAGTCATGGCGAAGATCTGATCTATGATGCCAACTATCTGGATATCGAGCGCAGCGACGGCATCATCATCGTGCAGATTTTTCTCGCCGCCGGGCGCAGCCTCGAGAAGAAGCGAACCCTATACCGCGAAATCGCCGAGCGTCTGGCGCGCGAATGCCAGGTTCGCACCGAAGACGTATTTATCAATTTGGTCGAAGGCGCGATGGAGAACTGGTCGTTCGGCAATGGCGCCGCCCAGTATGCCGATACCGTGCCGGCGCATTTGCTGAATCCGGCTTAGGTTAGGCTCATATCGATAGGAGCAACATGTCGAAGCGTGCAGCGCTGGTTCAGGCCGCCAAATCGTTGCTTTGGGAATGTGGTTACGAAGCCATGAGCCCGCGCGATGTCCTGGAGCGCAGCGGCGCCGGACAAGGCAGCTTGTACCATCATTTTTCGGGCAAGCTGGCGCTCGCCTCGGCGGCACTCGATGAAATCGCTGCCGAGGAAATGTTGGCTATCGATGCAATTTTTGATTGCGACGCGCCGCCGCTGGCTCGGATTCGCAGCTACCTGCAACGCGAACGCGAAGCCTTGCGCGGCTGTCGGCTGGCTCGACTGGCGAATGAAACCGCGATTGAATCAGCCGCGTTGCGCCAACCGATTGCCGCCTTTCTCGAACATATCGAAGGCCAGTTGCAACGCGCTCTGAGCGAAGCGCAAGCAGCCGGCAAACTGCCCGCTACGCTGCACCCGGCCCAGATCGCGGCGACCTTGCTGGCAATAGTCGAAGGGGGCTATGTGATCGCGCGCGTGCATTGGAATGCCCAGCGCATGCAAAGCGCCCTTGATGGCGGCGTGCAGTTACTTGATGCCATCACGCTGCCGGACACCCACTAAAAACCGGGGCATGCCCTCTGCGGCGGTACTCGGCCAGCCGGCCCGGTGCGGACCGGCACAGCTTAGGCGGTCGGACAATCCCGGGGCAATGAACCCATAAACAACTGACGCGGACGGCCGATTTTCTGGTCCGGCTCCGAGATCATTTCGTTCCACTGGGCAATCCAGCCCACGGTACGCGCCATCGCGAATATGCTGGTAAACATCGGCGTCGGAATACCCAATGCGCGCTGCACGATACCCGAGTAAAAATCGACATTCGGGTAAAGTTTGCGCGACACGAAGTATTCGTCTTCGAGTGCAATCTTTTCAAGCTGCATGGCCAGTTTGAACAAGGGCTCATCGTGCAGACCGAGTTCTTCGAGCACTTCGTAGCAGGTTTCGCGCATCAGCTTGGCGCGCGGGTCGTAGTTCTTGTAGACACGGTGACCAAAGCCCATCAGCTTGACGCCCGAATTTTTATCCTTCACTTGGCGGATAAACTCGGGAATTTTGTCCGGACTGCCGATTTCTTCCAACATATTCAGCGCGGCTTCGTTCGCGCCGCCGTGTGCCGGGCCCCACAAACAGGCGATGCCGGCAGCGATACAGGCAAACGGGTTGGCGCCCGAGGAGCCGGCCAGACGCACGGTCGAGGTCGAGGCGTTTTGTTCGTGATCGGCATGCAAGATCAGGATACGGTCGAGGGCCCGCACCAGGACATCATTCACCTGGTAAGGCTTGCCTTGCTCCGAAAACATCATATGCATGAAGTTGGCGCTATACGACAGGTCGTTGCGCGGGTACACAAACGGCAAGCCCAGGGTATAACGGTGCGCCATGGCAACCAGCGTCGGCAACTTGGCAATCATCCGGGTTGCGGAGATTTCCCGGTGGCGCGGATCGTGAATGTTCAGCGAGTCGTGATAAAACGCCGACAGGGCGCCAACCGACCCGGTTAGGACTGCCATCGGATGGGCGTCGCGGCGAAAACCACGGAAGAACAACTGCATTTGTTCGTGCACCATGGTGTGGTGCGTCACGA
>Ga0302233_10002576_pt1 | contig 11238 bp, 15 predicted proteins | sample II_Palsa_N3_1_FD_193516 | JGI IMG/M metagenome (GOLD analysis project Ga0302233, IMG submission 193516) | Peat permafrost microbial communities from Stordalen Mire near Abisko, Sweden - II_Palsa_N3_1 | ecosystem: Environmental > Terrestrial > Soil > Palsa > Peat permafrost | place: Sweden...
CTGGCTTTGACAGTCTGCACGATGCGGTGGAGCAACCACAGCATAGGAGTCATGACAATGAGGAGGACGATGACATGGATGTGTAGTTGTAAATCGTAGCTTACAAAACAAGTCTCGTCGTTACGTGTTTTTATTATTATTATCACAAGTCACGAAGCACCTGGCGGACGGGATGGCCTGCGGGGCGAACGACGGGGTACATCTCCAGCGAGGAACGCAGGTCATTCACATCGGCAATGATCCTCGTTCCCGCGGCCCACGTCTTTGTCTCGGGCTCGTTGACGACGGCGTGGGACACGCGAGCGGTGATGACGACCGCGGCCGTCTTGGGGTTGAAGATGTAGTGCTCGTAGAGGGCCAGCAGCTGTGCGTGCGTCAGCTGCTCGATCGTGGCCACATCCGTCTCGACGCGGTCAAACTCGTAGTACCCATTCAGGACCTCGTTCCAGAAGCGCTTGGTCAGCTGGTACAACGTCTTGTCCTTTTCCTGCTTGCGTGCAATCAGCGACTGCTTGTACCGGGCAAAGTCCTCCTCGGTCATGGGCTCCAGGATTGTCGTCTACATTGAAAAAAATATTATTGAGCTGTCATGTTTGTTGCGTTGTCAACCTTGAAATGGTCCAAAAACTTGAGGATGTGGTTCCAGAGGACTGCCGGCGGCTTGCCCGACTGGATGTAGATGGAGAGGCCACGCGAGCTAAAGTGGTTGCGGGTGGTGCTGGCAACGACGTAGCCGAGCTGCTCCTTGGTGCGCAGCTGATCAAAGAGCGGCTCGCGGAACATGAGCGAGAGAAGCGAAAGGAGGTTGCGTGTGTGGACCTGCTCGTCGCGGCACACGTCAAAATACACCTCCACGGCCGAGTTCTTCTCGTTGACGTCGTGAAGGAGGCGCTCCGACGAGACGCAGACGCCACGCTCGGGCTTGAGTGAGCGAGGCGCGCGGTTGTCGTCGGCAGCAATGGGCTTGCACTTGAGCACCTGTTCAAAGGACTGCACGAGGCCGATCGCGGCCTCTTGCGTGATGTTGCCATGCACGAGGAAGTCTAGATGCATGTTGCGCAAGGCGAGCGCAACAAAGCTGCTGAATTGCTCAAACGTCGTGTCTGCGCCAGAATTACTTTACTACCACCACCATTGAGCTGACTGTGTTTTTTACCGTGAAGGGCCTCGAGACGCGCCGAGGTCGTGTGGAAGGACTCTTGCATGATCTCGTTCATGTCGAGCGCGACCTGGGTCTGCGGCATGTCGTAGAGCTGGTTGCTGAGCTCGCGCAGGAGCATCTCCTTGATGATGCGGAAGCGATCCGGCTTGGGCGCGAGGGCCGCGAGACGCTCGGCAATCTTGGTCGTCAACAGGGACAGCTTGTCGTGGTAGCCGTGCACGTCGATCTGCAGACCTTCGGGCTCCTCGTTGATCTTGTACTTGAGATGCGCAATCTCGGCATAGTATGAGAATTCGTTCAGGGCATCCTGGATGATTTGAAAAGGGTGAGCCTGGAAAAAAAATTTTTTTAGTTTTATTATTCTTACGTTGAACAGCTCGGTGAAGAGCGACAGCTGAACGGCAGCCCATGCGGTGGCACGACCAAGCGGCGTGCGCGCAAGAATGAGCACGTTGGCCTTGGGGACGTTGAACGAGTCATCCAGCTTGTACAACAGCTTCGAGCACGGCGACTGGTACACGACCGTGGGCTGGGTGCTGACGGCAGCCGACGGCGACTCATTCGGCAGCTGGCGGGAAATCAGCTCAAACTCGGTCGGGATAAAGATGTTGCGCTCGGGCAGCTTGAGGCCGTCGAACTTGCCGACTTGTTCAAAAGTCTGCAAATAAAGCATGAAAAACTAAAAACAATCGTGGGTGCATACCTTGGCGACCATCGACTCGACCGCATACGAAGTCTGGTACCACTGCTCGTGAACGAGGTCGACACGCTCGCTAAACTTTCGGCTGGTCAGGTAGACCCTGGAAAATAAAACTCAATAAACGACTATTATTTTTGAATAATCGACGTACTGCAGGTTGTCTGTGCGGATCTGGTCGATCGTCTGGCGGATGAGGTCGGGCTTGTAATCGATAAAGACGAGATTGTGGCGGAGGAGGTCTTCTTCGGCGACGGTGAGGAGTTTGCTCGAAAGGCTCGTGGTGACGCGAATCGGCATGGTCTTCTCCTTGAAACGAAAGTCGATCGCACCCAGCTGCTGGCTTTCCTTGAAGATCCACTCTTGAACGGGCGTCTCGTGGAGGATGCGGACGTACGCGAGCACAATGTCGAGGACGGTTTCGTGGTTGTCTAAAGAGAAAAAAAACAGCGTAAACATAAATATCGATGATCAGTACTGTACCGACGCCCTCGGGGGTAAGATCAACCTGCACCTCAAAGAGCGAGAAGCCGACATGTGATCCGCCGTGACTACAGCCCGCCGACAAACTGGTGGCGTAGCCGAGCTTCTTCAGCTCGGAGAGGATGCTGCCGGGTCCCTCGTGGCCAACGAGGTGCGAGATGTAGCGCTCGGGCATGATGCGGTACTCGGGGCCCATATCAGGCAATGGCCATGCGACGTGCAGCGAGTGGTTGTCCTTGATAGGGACGGCGTAGATACGTTTCTGCAAGGCGGCATGAGTTGCTTCTTTAAGAGAATGCGGTGGTTGGATACCAGCTGCTTGTCCTTGATCAGCGGATGGCCCTCAAACGTGGGCGGGGCAATTTTTTTGTTTGGGATGGCGGTGAAGAGCTCGGTCACCCACGCCTCCAGCTGATCCAGTGACTCGCGCCCGATCACGGCGAGACCCATCACGTTGGCCGAGTAGTGCTTCTGGTGGAACTTGAGCAGCTCGTCGCGGACATCGACGCCGCGCGTCTTGGGATGGACGCTCAGCGTGTCCGCGTTGCCCGTGCCAAACTTGGAGAACGGGTGGTTGGGCGACGAGCCGACAGACTTTTGCAGTTGGTACAGACGCCAAAAGTCGTTTTGGAGGTTTCGCAGGTTTTCTTTTTTTTTTTTTTTTCTAGTTAGCACATCTATTTCAATTTTGGCTGTTTACCAGAGTTGACTGCCTGGACCTCACGATCGGTGCAGCTGTCGGTGAAGAGCGGGCTGATGAAGAACTGGGCAAATCTGACACAGGGTTTATGCATTACTACTATGTCGAAAGGCGGTACCGATCGAGGGCGCCGTAGAGATGGGCGTGCGTGACGGCGAAATGGTAGTTTGTGTCTTGCATGCTGGTGTAGGCATTGCTGGATCCGCCGTGCTTGGACAGGTACGTGCTGTACTCGTTCTCGACCGGGTACTAGAATGGCGTACGTCAGCAACTTGAGCCAGACTTGAAAAAACGACCGGCACCTTTTCCGTGCCCAAAAAGAGCATGTGCTCGCAAAAGTGGGCCAGTCCGGGCAGGTCATCGGGATCGCTAAAGTGGCCCACGTTGACGTTGACCGATGCGCTGGCCATGTCGGTCGTGTCATCTTTTTTTTTTTTTGAACAATTATCGTCGTGTTATCAAAGGGTGCGACGTGAGCGCACCTTGGATGAGGATCGCCTTGAGGCTGTTGCTCAGCGTGACCACGCGGTACTTGCGCTTGTCCAGGTCGCTCTGGTGGATGGCAGGCATTCTCGCTTGTTTTGTGTGTCCCAAAATCATAAGGGCAGACACACTGTTTTATGGTCACCATTTCTTTCACGGCTCGGATGGCTGCCAAAGTGTTGGTGGACGTGGCCCAGTTTGCGGCGCCGTCGTTCGACCCCGTGCGATGGGTGCAGGCGATGCTGGACAAGGTGCCCGCGACGGCGTCGACGAATGCTAGCTCGCCGGTTGTGGACGTGGGCGAGGGGAGCAGCAGCAGCGACTCTGCAGCAACCCCGTTGAGCAGCAGTCAGCCGCAGCTGCAAGGCTATCCGCAGCAGCAGCAGGAGCCTCTGGAGCAGTTTGCAACGCAGCTTGTGATGCAGTTGCAGTTGCTGAGTCAGGATGTGGCCGCACAGCTGGACGAGGTCACCATCATGAACCACCGTTTGTACCAAGAGTGCTCATTGTCGTTTGTGCAGGCGACCGAAGGGGCACTGCGCAAGATCCCCCGTGTGATGCATGACCTCGAGCTGGTCAAGAAGGATGCGCAGGCCATGAAGGACACGGTCGATCTGGCGCGCGGCAACCTCGAGGCCTTCGAGCAGAAGACAGACTCGTCGGTGCGCACGCTCATCACGCTGGACCTGGTCAAGACACGCATGGAGGAGAGCAGGAGGGCGCTGCAGGAGGCCGACAACTGGAACACGTTCACCGACGAGATGGAGGGCATCCTCGCGTCCGGCGACTTCCAGAAGGCCGCCGATAAGCTGCACGAGATGGAGCGCTCACTCCCCGTGCTAAAGGTAACCGACAGAATCCCGTGTATCTTTAAATGAAATTGAACAGAACATGCCGTCGTACGAGAGCCATGCGCAGCTGCTGGCCCAGGCGCAGACACGCTTCCAGGGCCTGATCAGCCCGCAGGTGCTCACGGCGCTGTCGGAGCGGGACACGTTCAAATGCAAGGAGCTCTTGCGCATCTTCACCGACACAAACCGTCTCGACGACTTCAAGCGGTACTACCTCAAGTCGCGCCAGGTGCCGCTGATCCGGACGTGGACCGACGTCAAGTCCTCCGACACCAACCAGCTCGGCCGCGCCAAGGCCATCGTGGCCCGGCTCGAGGCGTTCTACTCGGTGTTTGTGTCGGCCCTCGCGAAGGAGTACGAGTGGGCCCACCAGCTCTGGGGCGGCGACGACGGTGCCTTTGCGGCCAACGTCTCGAGCCTCGTGCAGCATGCCCTGTCGTCTCTCGAGCCCTCGTTTTCAAACCTGTTGCAGAACCTTCGCGCGGGCCTCAAGCCCGAGGACCAGCTCGTAAGTGCCATAGAAGAAAAAAAAGGGGTGGGGGAAATGCTCATCGATTTTTTGTAGCTCATCCTCACGAGCATCACAAACCACACCCGTGCGTTTATCCACGGCGTCGACGAGGCTTTTGGTCAGAAATTGTCCATTCTCGATCTGGCCTCGATCCTCTCGCAGATTGTCGAGCACATCACGTAAAATGAATTAGTTTTGCAATGCGTACGCATTTTACTGAAACTATAATGATTTTTTTCTAGGACGTGGCAAAAGGACTATGCGTCGCTGCACAAGGCGTACATGCTGGCACAGCTTCAGGGTGGTACACAGTGGCCAACGAGCCTGCTGGACGAGTCGCAGCAGTCGGCGATCTCAGACAGCCTTACCCGGTGGACGGCTGTGTTTGCCGCGTCGCCCGAGAGCTTTCTGCAGCTGTCACACGGCCTGAGTGTGGTCGGCTTTGGCGAGGCCGTGCGCGCGAGTGTGGACGTGTCGCTTGGCCGGCTCAAGGAGTTTGTCGGCAGCATGCGTTCAGTCCACAAGCTCGACCCCTCCTCAGCTGCTGCTCCTGCTGCCGCGGCGGCGGCGACGGCAGAATCGACCGACGACGACTGGGCACTCGTGCAGGGCGCAGTGGGGTTGCTATCGCTCACGACCGACTATGCACAGTCGCTACGCTCGCTCTGGGTGACCGTCGGTGTGAAACTGGGACAGAACGCGGTGCTGCTCAGCGCAATCGGCCGTGTGGGCATTGCATGGTCGCCGACGTCGGGGGTTGACCGAGCCGAGCTCGTGCTTTTGCAGTCGCTTGCCAAGGTGCTGCCGCAGGACCAGGTCACGCTGGCCACCGAGCTCGCCCAAAAGCAGCAGCCGATCCCGCCGATCAAGAGCTTTGACGGGATGGGCGCGAGCGTGGACGGCGCCGTCCAGCTCGTGCAAAAGTTCCTCTTTGACAGCATGTTCCACATCGTCGAACGCAAGCTCGCCGGCGTCGCTGTCCTGCCCGTGTGGTCCAATGCCTCGGCCGGCACCGGCAAGCCGAGCGTGGCAAAGGAACGCGGCGTGGGCCTCGAGGCCCTCCCGCTGTTCTCCCTCTCGCCGTCCAAGTACATCACGCAGATCGGCGAGCACCTGCTCATGCTCCCGCAGCAGCTCGAGCCCTTTGCCGACGAGTCTGCGCTGGGTGTCAACGTGGACACGATCCCCTTCTTCAGCGACAACAGCGGCGGCGGCGAGGGTGGCGGCGACGTTGAGGCCTCGCCCGCACTCTCCTCGTCCGCGTCCATCGGCGACACCTCTGTCGAATTCTTGGACGTGTGGGTGGCCTCGGTTGCGCGGGGCACGTCGCACGCGCTCGTCGCCGAGCTCGCCAAGATCCCCATGCTCTCAGAGTACGGCCGCCAGCAGCTCCTGACCGACCTCAAGTACATCTCCAACGTGCTCGCAGCCCTCGACGTCCGCCCTGCCCCCGCCCTGCCCGCCCTCGCACACTTTCTCCAGCTCGCCGGCGCCGATCTCGCCAAGACCACCCTGGCCACTGTCGAGCCCCACGGCGCACTCTTCATCAAGGTCGCGGCGATGCGCGGCGTCCAGCTACAATAACTAGAATGATTATTTTTTTTTTTCTGTGTGCCAAAAGAAATCAAAATCAGCCTCTGTTGTTCGTTGAGGGTGCCTCCAGCAAAAGAGGTCGCGATCCTTCACCAAATTCGTAATTGCAAAAACGCATCGCGGGCATATTTTTTGCTCGTCGCTGCCCTGGGCTTCAGTGTTTTCTTTTCGCTCGCCAGAGTTGCGTCGGCCAGGGTAGCGTTGTGGGTGGAATGCGCTACCACCGGTGGTCCTGAGGCCCCTCTCCTTTTTGGCTGTTTAATTGTGTGTGGGGGCCCTCCTTTTTTGTTTACTGTGTGTGGTCGGTCGAGATTTGGGGCTTTTCCCAAAGTGCAACCCCCGACCTGGAAACGCTGGTGAGCTCATCGCACACTTTTCTCTTCCTGTCCCTCGTCATCACGTATCCCTCTGCTGCGCACCTCTCTCTCTGCTTGGCGCTTGTGCCGGGCGTTGCCCTTGGGACTTTTTCCATGGTGGTAAAAAAGGAGGAGATAGCTGACGTTGCGCGTTTGCACCGAGTATTTTGTGTCGTAAGACCTTGGCACCACGAGTGCACCTCGCGTAATCTTGGGCTTGTGGCCCCTGCGCACCACGCTCTTTTTTTTTGCTGTCGTTGTGCGTTCGCGTCAAGTGGCCCCCTGCCGTTCTTATTTACCCGAGCTGTGCACACGTTTTCGTGTGTGTGTGTCGTGAGCTGATCCTTGTTCCTTGTGCATGTCGTTGTTTTTGGTCACTGACACCGTTGGCAAACGCAGAAGGGACTTCTAGCTAGCCACCCCCCATCACACAAGGAAAAACATGCGGACATCCAAGTTCAAGGAAGAGCACTCGATCGGTATGGGTTTTTTTTTTTTTTGACTTTGTTGGTCGCATGATTGTCACTGACCTTTCGTTGGCTCGCCCGCAGAGAAGCGCAAGGCCGAGTCTGCACGCATCCGGGAAAAGTACCCCGATCGCATTCCCGTATGCCCTCGCAGCTTCTTTTAATTTTCGGGGAGATTAACCGCCTGTTTTTAAGGTCATCTGCGAGAAGGCAGAGAAGAGCGACATCTCTGACATTGACAAGAAAAAGTACCTCGTGCCCGCCGACCTCACCGTGGGTCAGTTTGTGTACGTCATTCGCAAGCGGATCAAGCTCAGCCCCGAAAAGGCCATCTTCATCTTTGTCAAGAACGCCTTGCCCCCGACAGCACAGCTCATGTCGGCCGTGTATGAGGAGCACAAGGATGAGGATGGCTTCCTCTACATCAACTACAGCGGCGAGAACACCTTTGGCGCTGCTGACTGCTGATCAACTGACGGAACTGTGAGGAAAAAAAAAGAAAGTAGCCATCAACAGGGAAACCATCCAAAAAAACCAAAGAAAATTCTCACCTCCAAGCGCTGCCCTCTGTCAATGAAAACACCATTTCCTGAGCCCCTGCGCCATTTAAAATGCCATCGGTTTCTCTTTTTGTCTTTTTTTTTTTTTTCCCTCGTCTCTTTTTTAATTTTCTTCTCCCTTCTCTTCTCTCTGACTTCTGTGGTCATGTACATAATTTGTCGATTTTTAAGACGGTAATTACCCACTCAATGGAATAAACGTTTTGCAGTCGAAAATGGCGCCACCAGTCCAACGCGCATCGCGTTTGGCGCGCGAGAGCGAGCTGCTGGCCCGCGATCCCCCCTTTGGCGTCATGTGCTGGCCAGACGGCGACCGTGCCGACGTGTTCCACGCGCGTACGCCTCTCAACCGTTGTCCTAATGCGAGTAACCGCCTCACTTGTATGCAGAGATTGTGGGGCTGGCGGGCACACCCTACGAGACGGGCGTGTTTGAGCTGGAGGTGGTCGTGGCCGAGCGGTACCCGTACGAGCCTCCGTCCGTGCGCTTCCTGACGCAGATCTACCACCCCAACATTGACACGGGCGGCCGCATTTGCCTGGACGTGCTCAAGATGCCGCCAAAGGGCGCGTGGAAGCCGTCGATCAACATCGGGACGGTCCTCGCGTCCATCCAGCAGCTCATGGCCGAGCCCAACCCGGACGATGCCCTCATGAGCGACATTGTAGGCTCGTTCACGCTTGACAGGAGCTAACCGTCTTTGCAATAGGCGTCCCAGTTCACGTACAGACGGGCAGAGTTTGAGAGGCAGGCGCGCGAGTGGACCCTCAAGTACGCCGTGGACAAGCCTATCGTGCCGTCCATGTCCCCCTCCGCCTCGTCCGCCTCATCGGTGGATGCAATGCCGGCTCCCAGCCAGGCGCCTGAACCGTCAGCTGTGACAACTGCAAACAAAGAGAACGCGAGCAGTGCAAGCGTCACCGGACCGCCAGCTGCAAAGCGGAGCCTGATGCTCAAGAGACCGGCACCTGCGGCTGTGGCTGCGGCCTTGGAAGCCCCAACAGCATCTGCGGCAAACCCAGCTGTTGCTCAAGATGCATCACCTCCGGCCAAGAGACGTCTTGTCTAATTGGTGACCATCTTTCTGTTTATTTACAAAATAGTTTTTTTTCACGTCTCGAGAAGCGCACATGCGTCCGCAAAGGCATATTGTAGTGCGCGATTGGAGGCACGTATAGCCTCGCGGGCCAGGCCGTCGGCAGGCGCATGTCCAGGGACGATCTGGTACTGCTTGTCGTCGCCAGTGAAGACGACGGGGAGCAGCGTCGCAAGGCCGACCGGGGTCTCGTACGATCCGTCCGACGCAACGAGGAGGCTGGTGACCAGCGCCTTGGTCAGCGGTTCTTGTGGCGGCTGAGACGATGCCGACCACCACAGGCTCATTTGGCGTGCAACAGCACGGCTCTTGCTCGTGTGGTTTGGGATGTCGTGGCGGTCGTGTTCTTCTGCGAGCTCCTGCATGAAATGGATGAATGTTAACAATACTCATTACAATTATGTTTCCTCTTTTTTTTTTTTTTTTTTGGTTTCCTTGCCTTGAGCTTGGCCTGGGAAGCAGAGAGCTGTGACACATCGTGGCGCAGGTTGATCGGGTCAATGTAGGTCGTGTCTGGCCCGTGTCCTCCCCAGACGAGCACAATGTCATCGCGGGCGAGGAAGCGGTCAAAGTGGTTGAGGGCGATGAAGTTCTGCTTTGGGATGGAGGTGATCGTGCGCAGGCAGACCATGAGGTTGACGTCGTACGGCGGCGAGATGACCATGACCTTGACGTGCTTGGGCGCGACCTGGTTGATGGACGTGGCGTGCTCGCGGTACGTCCTAAACATGTTGCCCTGCTGAATGCGCTGGTCCTGCACCATCTTGCGGTACGACAGGCTCAGCCCGGCGAGGAAGATGACGTCGGCATCGCGGAAGCACAGCACGGGGTTGTCGGTCGCGAGGATCCCCACGAGCAGCGGCCACGAGCAGTCCTCGATCTCCATCACCAAGGCCCGCAGCATGTCCAGCGACGCAGGCACGTCCAGCAGGTGCAGGATCAGCTTCTGGCCAGCCCCAAACACGTACCCGGCGCATATTTGCGGCAGCAGGGCGTACGCGAGCGGTCCCGCTTTATTAACATTTTATTCCAACAGAATGCATTAGAATGGTCGGACATACCCGCCGCTGTGATTGCAACCACCTGGGCGCACATCATCGTTAGAGCCACACATCAGCAGCGGGCGCTTACCAGTGGCTTTGGTCTTGGCGCCATCGCAGTCGATGCAGCGCGCCTCGTGCGAACAAAAAAACAAACTGGACAAAAAAAGAGAAATACGCGGTGACGTCACGGTCTGAAGGTCGAAACATTAGCTGCGGGCGACCGGTCTCTTTCAAAGTTGAACTACTACAATGGTACGAGTCGTGGAGGTGGCGGTGGATGGGGCGCTCCGGCCGAGCGGCGCATAGGGCGGGGAGAGGTGGGGGATGTGCCGCGACCGCCGGGGAGGAGGCGGGGAACGGAACGAGCTGCGGAATGGGATTGGATTGGGAGGATTGCGAGGATTGGGCAGATTGGGAAGACGGACCAAACTAACCCTTCCAAATTCCGTGTCCGTGTGCTTGCAGGGCAAGGTCCACGGTTCGCTCGCCCGTGCCGGTAAGGTCAAGGGTCAGACCCCCAAGGTCGAGAAGCAGGAGAAGAAGAAGAAGCCCACCGGTACTGTGAACAAAGAAGCTTGGGCCGCACATTGCGCAATCTGACCAAAACCGTGATGCCAATTTCTGTTTAGGCCGCTACAAGAAGCGCGTCATCTACAACCGCCGCTTCGTCAACGCCGTCGTTATCCCTGGCACCAAGACTCGCGTATGCCATTAAAACATGTCTTTTTGGCAGGGGGCCATTGAACACTGACCGAAACAATGAACTGCAGATGAACACTGCTGCCATCCAGCAGGCCAAGCTCGGCGGCACACCCCGTGCCCCGTAAACGTGATACGATTGGAGAAAGCTTGTTCTAGCGTTTGGTTTGGTTATGAGGCAACGTGAAAGTCGTGTATACAACAACAACAACAAAATTTTTTTAATTAATGCGCACGGCGGAGAAGCTCGTCAAAGAGCGCGCCGTCCAGGACAACGCGGCCGTCTACACCAGTTTGCCCGTGTTTTCAAACGTGTCCTACAAGGGATGCCAGTGCATCCTGTCAGAACAGGGCAGCGTTTCGCTTATTCAGAAGTCGTGCTCGTCGCGGCTGTTGCTTTCATCTCTCTCTTTTTTTTTTTCTCCTAGCTGCCACTGCTGGGCTGCGGCGGAGCCATCACTAGATCTGTGCCGGTGCCTGAAAATTGATTGTGCCTGGACACGTCACAGTAAATTTAGGAAAATCCACTGACCCCCC
>Ga0302233_10002582_pt1 | contig 11224 bp, 8 predicted proteins | sample II_Palsa_N3_1_FD_193516 | JGI IMG/M metagenome (GOLD analysis project Ga0302233, IMG submission 193516) | Peat permafrost microbial communities from Stordalen Mire near Abisko, Sweden - II_Palsa_N3_1 | ecosystem: Environmental > Terrestrial > Soil > Palsa > Peat permafrost | place: Sweden...
TTTACCTGCTAATATAAATTATTTATATGGTTTTGGGTCTTTATTAGGCTTAATTCTAGTTCTTCAAATTTTAACTGGAGTTTTTTTAGCTATGGTGTGTAGCTATAAAATTTTACTATAAGCTGGAATATTTCTTTAAATTAATCAGCTAGAAATTACTCGGTCCCCTTGTGTGAAGCACATAGATCCCTAGTTAAAATTTCTTCAGAGACTATACGTAAAACAAATGAAAATTTGATGATCTTGTCCACAAATTTTATAGCCTTTAAGGTTATTTACATTATTTGACTCTTTTTTCAGTATAAATATTTTATTCTCTAAAATAAAAGAATTAATGTAATTTCAAAATTTTCGGCACTACTCCGCGCATATAGATTTAGCCTTTAACTCAGTTGAACATAAGGATGTGTTCAAGTCTATTAATCCCGGCTTCGCCGGATTAATATTTCGCTATTTACTGAAAAATATTAAATTTAAATTTTATTAATCAGTAACAACGAGCGAGCTCGTTGTTCAGAGACTTTACGCGAAAAATAACTTTAAGTTATTATGATAAAGCCCTTTTAGATCTTTCCAGTTTTAAGTTTATCATTAATTCCTATTACAGTTGAAAAAAATTTTTAAATTTAAGTAATAGAATAGTTTTTAGATATATTGATACAGGTAAATATTTTAATAATCAATATTTATTTAGATCAATCCCATTGGAATAATCTAAAGATCATGAGGGATGTTAATTATGGATGGTTAGTTCGTTACGCTCATTCTAACGGTGCCTCATTTTTCTTTATTTGTGTATATATTCATATAGCTAGAGGTTTATATTACGGATCTTATACTAAACCAAGAACTGGTTTATGGACAGTAGGTGTTATTATTTACTTTCTAATGATGGGTACCGCCTTTCTAGGTTATTACTATAGCCTAATATGTTATAATTTTTTGAGTAACTTAGCGCCCAACTTGAATCACGCAGGGTTAATATTTTTACCTGATTTTGTTGATAATCTCCTAGCGCACCACACCTACTATGTAGGTGTGGTGCCAATATTTTCGTGTTTTTTACCAAACCGCCTAGGCAGTTTGGGGTTTCAAACTAATAGTCGAAAACCATTTTCTAATTTTACGCGCCACACGTGCCACGGCACGTGTGGCGAAAATAGTTTATGTTCATTCAGCTCTATCGCTCGTCCTCAGATCCCTGAGGCTGTAAAATTATATAGTAATTTACATTCGCTTGCTTCGCAGCTCCAAATTAAAGATGATAATAGAAATAAAGCAGCTATTTATTGTATTTTTAATTCTCTTACTGGTGAAAAATATATTGGCAGTGCCAGCACAAATCGCATCAATACTAAATTCAGAAATCATTGTATACATGGAACAGGTAGTAGCAAGTTAAGAGACGCTATAAATAAATATGGTTTAGAAAATTTTTATTTTTTAATCTTAGAATATTCTTCAGATCTCGTTTTAAAAGAAAATTTAAAAAAATCACATTTAAATTTACTTGCTTTAGAAAACAAATGGTTTACTATATATTCCCCAGAATATAATATTTTAAAAGATGCAACATCTTCCTTTGGGTATAAACATTCTAGCGAAACAATTAATAAAATGAAAAAAAATTATAGTGAAGAACGTAAAATACGTATAGGGCTTTTAAATAAAAAAAGCTCGACCCATGTGCCTGGCACGTGGTTCGCTAAATATTTGTCAGAAAAATCTATCTTATCTATAGCTGCTTTAGAGCGATATGTAACCCAGCCAAATTTAAGAAAAATATTAGCTGAAAAAGCCTCTAAACCTGTTATTTTATATTTAAAAGATAATATTACTATACATTCAAAATATTCAAGTATTAGAAATATGGCTAAAGCTTTTTCATGCTGTCATAAAACTATTAATAAAGCCATAAAAAACAATACTGTATTCAAAGAGATAGGTTATATCAAATATATGGATAATATTAGTCCCAGGGATTAATCCCGGAGTCGCGACTCGACCCGTGAGCGCTCTACTTGACCCGTGGGCGCGCTCACAGGGTCGCTAAGACCAATTAATAAAAACATAGTACAATATTTTTTATTGTGCTACATTTATGTTAACGGTCAAATTTAGTATTCCGCTTTAGAGACCGTCGATTCTTTAAGGATCGCTACAGACTGGTTCATAAATGGGTATATCCGAGCAAGCGACCCGCCTACTTAGTAGGCGGGTCGAAGAACTGAAATATGCTTAATGTACAGTCGGACATTTAACAGAATTTGAATTCTGTTTCAAGGTCTTTGGCGTTCCATATTCTAAGAATATGGAACGCGTTATTTTTACGATATATTAATTTAGTTTAAATAAAGATACAAAGAAATTAGAACACCAATGTTACTAATACTTGGTGCTCCATGTTACACGGAATAAAGGATTTTCTTTTTATGTATTAATTTCTAAATGTTGTACGTTTTACCTTGGGGTTTTTTATTTGGCCCCAAATGGTTAAATGATAAGTCCATTTTTTTAGTTTCTTCTTTTTGCAACAGACGAGCTTAGCTCGTCTGTTGTATTAGCTTTTATTTTGCCGAAAATTCCTGCTCTTAAACGAATTGGTCCACATAATATTGATGTTATTTCTGTTATTATTGGAAATATGTTAAGAGATGGTTGGGGCGAGAATAGATCTAATAATACAAGATTTAATATACATATGGGTTCTCCTAATGTAGAATATTTAATGTGGTTACATAAATATTTTTATGAAAGAGGTTATTGTTCTTCAATTAAACCTAAATTAAAAAAAAATATAAATAAAGGTAATATTATATATTTTTCTTATAAATTTAGAACTTGGACTTTTTCTAATCTTAATTGTATTTATCATACTTTTTATAATTCTGATAAGAAAAAGATAATTCCTTTTAATATTGAAGAATTATTAACTCCATTATCTTTAGCTATTTGGATAAAGGGGACCCACGCGAACAATGTTCGCGTGGGTCGGGTTGATGGTGGTGTTCATCCAAGTGGTATGATATTATCAACTTGGCGCAACACGGACCCATCTGGTCCGTGTTGCGAATATAATTTTAATATAAATGAACATGTTTTACTTCAAACTGCCTTAAAAAATAAATTCAATATTAAAATTAATATAAATTCTAAAAAAGAAGGTTTAATACTTTATATACCTAAAAATCAATTACCTCAACTTTCTAAATTAGTTAAACAATATATGATACCCAATATGTATTATAAATTAAATGGATATTTAATTTAATCATAGTTTATTCTATCGACCCACGCGAACCTTGTTCGCGTGGGTCCATACTCTGTAACTAATACAAGAAAAGAGTTTAATAGCCTCCGCTATTAACAGGTGGGGCTAATATTTTTAGAATAAAGCGACATTAGTGAAAACGGTTAACGATTTATTTCAAGACCGTCGGTTATGTATAAAATCGCTACAGACTGGTTCACTGGTGGGTATCTGAAATGATGCTTAATGTACAGTCGGAATTTCATTTAAAAATAAATTTAGCGCCCCCACGTGTTAACACGTGGGGCTAATATTTTTAAATTCAGGGAGTTATATAAATCCTGTTAGTACGAGACTTCTCGTTGAGGTTATAACTTACAAAAAGCCGGAATTAACAAAGCTTTGAAATTTATTGCAAATGTCATTTTGGGGTGAATTAAATTGCCCAACATGTTTATCAAAGGATTATGAAATAATTACATATAGTGTACTTGCATGTATATTACCTAAAACAAAAAGTAAGAAAATAATAGGTCCACATAATTATTCTATTTTGACTATCATTTTTGGTACATTATTAGGAGATGGTTATGCCGAAACGCATGGCAATGGTACTAGAATACGATTTTATCAAGAAAATTCACATCAGGATTATTTATTATGGTTACAGGCTTTAATAAATAATCATGGTTACACTTCTGATATTGTGCCACAATTACGAACGCGCTTAGGTAAGAATGGTAAAATTAGACACGTAATTAAATTTAATACTTATACATATTCGAGCTTTAATTGGATTCAAAAATGTTGGTATAAAGATAAAATCAAAAGGGTTCCCGATACTGAGATTCTTGATTTATATTTATCACCTTTAGCATTAGCAATTTGGATAATGGATGATGGGGCCAAAGTATCGGCAGGTTTAAAATTTTGTACGAATGGTTTTATTTTATCAGATGTTGAAAGATTATCTTTACTTTTAAATAATAAATATAATTTATTTACGAGTATTCAATCTGCTGGTGTCCCTGATCAATATATAATTTACGTTCCAAAAAAAGGAATAGATACTTTAAAGAAAATAGTAGGTCCTTACATACATCCAAGTATGAAATATAAACTAGATCACAATTAATTTGATAAATATAGTTACAATTCATATATATAATTTAATCAACACAGAAAATATATTTAAGCCTGAGAAGGCATATCTTCTTAATTGTAGCAATACCGATGAAAACAAGGTTAATAAGGTATCCCCTTTAAAGACCGTGGGTAATGTGTTTTATCCCGACAGAATGGTCCATCGGTGGGTATCTGAAATGATGCTTAATGTTCATTCGAAATATTTAAATAAGCTAACTAAAAAGTAGCTTATTTCACAAGGCTTTATTATATAAATTGAGCTAACACAACCTATATTTTATCCTCCGAGGGCTTAGCCCTCGGATCGCGATACGGTTGCAGATTTAGAGCTCTTAATTAAAGTACAGGGGTTTAATTATGGGATTAAAACAGCTTTACTGCTTGTAATAATTAAATTTTTATATTTGGCAACAGTGATTACTAACTTTGCCTCTGCTATACCCTATGTTGGGAAAGATTTGGTATATTTTATTTGGGGTAAGGAGCGCCAGCGCGCTTTATTTAATTTTTTAGTTTTAGGTAATTTTTAAAAATATTCTAGTACAACTGCTTCAGACCTGAGCTCGCTCGAATACGCTAGAGCTTTGCGACCCACGTGCATTGCACGTGGGGTCGAATATTATGGTTGATTGTAGATAGGGATGGCTATATTGGAATAAGCCCTCAAAACCCAGAAATAGAATTTATATTAAATTAACTTTAACGATTGGTTTAGATATACGTGATATAGAATTAAAATTTATCTAAAATAGTCGCACCACAATTTAGTTTGTAGTGAGCTAAAAAATGTTTGCCCCCACGTTCTTGAACGTGGGCGCTGACAAATAAATAGAAATCTGCTCCATTAAAATCTCACTATATGCTTAAAAATCCAAGGACAATCAGGCAAAATGGACCTGGGCCTTTATTAGACTAATAAGCAAGAAACAAGATAGAAATTGGTTTTGACTCTTGAATCTTCAAAGAATTTATGTGAGAAAACAAATTAAGGTCCCACGCTAACCGTCCACAAATGGTGCGGGTCAAATTTGTTTAAGATAAATTCTAATTTACACACCTCCAACACGAGGTGTAATTAACTGGGATTTAGTGTTGATAATCCTACATTAAATCGTTTTTTTTCTCTTCATTTCTTATTACCTTTTATATTAACTGCTTTAGTTATGATACATTTAATATTTTTACATGTTCACGGGTCGAACAACCCGTTAGGAATTTCATCAAATATGGATAAATTACCAATACATCCTTATTTTATGTATAAAGATTATGTTGGTGTAGCTGTATTTGGTATTTGTTTTTCATTTATATTATTTTTTTATCCTAATGTAATGGGTTCCTTCTGGCCTATACTTAAAAAGTTTAAAAGACACTAATTGCGGGGAAATTTATTTTCGACCCACGTGTTATAACACGTGGGTCGCTTATTTTGTAGTAAATTTATAGACCAACGTGGGTCGAGATTTAAAAAATTCATCTAATTTATTGGATTTTCATCTAATTTTCTCTTTGGTTGAAACTAATAAGATCAACTTTTTATTATGTTTATATAAGATGAACATTCTTAAATATTTTTTTACTTTTCAATTTCCTATTTTATCCGCAGATTTCTAATTAAATACAAATTTAAATTTTGAAATCTCAGAGACTTCATGTGTCATATATCATAAAGGTATAAAAATAAAGTCCAATAAGATTCTTATTGGTGTATCTATAGTTTTCTCCGTAAAAAAAAGAAAATATGCAAGTATTAAATAAACAGCAAAAGTACCAAGAAAGCCAAGTCCAATCGGACCTGGATCTTACAGATATAACCAAAAACAAGAAAAAAATATTTAGATAAAGAAGTAAAATATACAAATCTATTATTTTTTACTAAATCTAAATATTTTTAACTTTTATGCACAGCGACAACTACTTACCTGCCAACCCATTAGTAACCCCTGAACATATTGTTCCTGAATGGTAATAATAGTGCTATTCTTATCAAATTTGCTATATTCTGAAAAATTTAAATACTCTTTAATGGTATAGCGACCGGCTATTAGCACACAACTAAACTAGTGGCGAGACGAAGATTTTTTACCATCTAAATGTTGCTATTTTAGCTAGCTAGATTTTAGACAATCAGAAAGAAATTAGTAACTAGAGTTACTTTATTCTTTAGAGATTATACGCAAAACAATATTAAAAATATTGAAGATTTAATCCGTTTGATTTATTTACTCTATTTATAGACCACGCGAACTACGTTCGCGTGGGTCCATATTTTCAGCCATTTTAGAAAATGGTTAAATTTGATTCCACTTTAAAGTTGAATAAAAAAAAATGTTCGCCCCACGTGTTAACACGTGGGGCGCTGAAATTATCTTAAAACCAAATTCGAAACCACCGCGCTAGCGCGGTGGGGGCGAGTAATATATTAGCCCCAACTAGTAAAGCTAGAAAATATGTTATAGAAAATAGATCAAAAGACTTTTTACCTTTTTATGCTATTTTACGTTCTATTCCGGATAAATTAGGAGGTGTTATCGCCATGATAGCGGCTATCTTAATCTTATTAGTGTTACCGTTCTTTCATGTATCATTAATACGCTCATCAACATTTCGCCCTTTATGGAAATTTTTATTTTGGTTATTTGTTGCTAATTTCTTATTATTAGGATGGATTGGTGGAAATCCAGTAGAATACCCTTATGTAATGATAGGTCAAATATTAACAATAACATATTTTTCGTATTTTATAATTTTAGTTCCTTTATTTGCCTTTTTAGATAACGTATTTACTTTTCTTGAAATAAAAGCTTAAAATATATTATTATAGTAGAGCACTACAATTTTGGTGCTATCTTTTCAATTTGGGTTTCTTTATGTAACGAATCTATAACTCAGTGGTAGAGTGTTCGCTTGATAAGCGATTTGTCATTAGTTCAATTCTAATTAGATTTAATAAGGTGGATATAATTTAATGGTAAAATGAAAGATTGTGGTTCTTTTTATTACGGGTTCAAGTCCCGTTATTCACCCGAGAAAATGAGTTAATTATTAACCTCATTGAGAAATATATTTCTCCACAACTTGTTGTAATCGAATCTTTGGCAAACGACACCTATAGGTGTCGTTTGCGTTATTCTTGGTTCTCAGAGAATTATCTTGTTCCGGCGTTTAGCGCCCCACCCGCGCTAGCGCTGTGGGGTCATATTTTTGTCTTTTTCGTCTAAGGGTTAGGACATTATTCTTTCACGATAGAAATGTGGGTTCAATTCCCATAAAAGATATATTTATAGACCCGCTCTAATTTAGTTAGAGCGGGCTAATAGCACACCACAAGAGAAGCCCGTGGTGTAATAGTACATCAAGGGATATCCTTTGGTGCTAACTAATCTAACCATAAAAATTTTCTAGTAGCTCGCGGTAGGCGAATAGCCCCACCACAACATTGTGATTAGGATTGAAATGTAGCCCATATGTTTAGGAAGTGCCTTACTAATATATTAATTATTAAAAATTATAAACTACAAATCTCCCAAAATTACCAATAACAGCCGTGTAATTAGAGCAAAGATTAATTAATGATAATTTCCTATCTAAATTTTCTAACAGCAACCAATATTCGCCCGTGGGTCGCTAAAAGGAGAGGCCCGGGTCTGTTGAGACCCCTACCAATATTCGACCCACGGGGCTTAACCCCGTGGGGCGCTAAAATTTAGATGCCTGGTTATTTTAAGACTCCGATTCTGTTAAGACCCCTTTCAAGAACATTAGAGGCCCGGTTCTGTTAAGACCCTACGACCAGATTAAGATTAGATCCGCCTGTTAACAGGTCGAAAATGAATCTGGGGGCGAAAAAGGCTGGGGGGTACCTACACGCGTGTCGGAAACCCAAGCAAGCCAAATTAACATAATGGTTATGTAACTGATTTGTAATCAGTCGGATAAGAGTTCGATTCTCTTATTTGGCTAATGGATATGGTGAAATGGTAGACACATTAGATTTAGAATCTAATGAAGAAATTCATATGGGTTCAAGTCCCATTATCCATAAATGATAAATAAATATATTCCTCATTTAAGTTGGAAAACAAAAAATTTAGCTTATATTTTATTATATACAGTATTCAAGCATACAATAAATAAAACATTAGATACTTCTAAAAAAGATACTTCACTTCGTAATAGAAATAATAAATTATCACGCGCAAGTTCTAATTTAAATGTGTTACGTAAATCAACTAGAAAAATAAAAAATAATCAATTTAATATTAAATGGTTTTTTAATAAATATTTAAAACATTATTACAATATTAATATTTCTAAACTTTTTCACATTGAATCTCGTCTTGATGTTCTTTTATTTCGTACTAATTGGTTTGTTACTAAAGAAGCGGTTAGATCAGCTATTAAAAATGGGTTAATAACAAGAAATAAGATAATAGTGCGTAGCTCGGTCGAACAAATAAAACCAGGTGATATTATTGAATTTAATGATTTAAATTTTAATAAACAGCTATTATTATCAAATTTGTATAAACCTTCTATTATTTATGATCAAGCTACACGTTTTAAATATAGTTTATTTGCTTTACATAATTGGAAATTAGAAAATTCTTATCACTTAATCCCAAATATTCCTTATTTAGAAATTAATAATAAAATAAAAGTATTAATTATGTTAAAATCCCCAACATTTCAAGATATTCCATATCCATTTAATTTAAGAAAATTTAAAGGGTAATCTTTTTAAGTCAAGATCGACTCAGGTATTTTTAGCTCTACTCATCTCTTATAAATATAGGGGGCCCCGGGCTAACTCAAACCACGCGGGTAGCTAAGCGCGTGTATTGCAAAAGCCATATAAAACCTACGTGAAACACGGCCCGGGCCGTGGGTGCTAAAAGTTAACATAGACAATTAGGAAGAGCTAAAATATTAGTCACCAACGTTGGTGTCGGACGCTAAAAAATCGTAGATAAGCAACCCACGCTCGCGCATTCCGAATTGTAAGCTCCACTCAAGCTATAACCGGTGGGTTAAGCGGAATAGAAAAATATGGACCCACGCGAACGTAGTTCGCGTGGTTCGATAAACTTCGGACTTTGCAGGTTCAACACCTAGAAAGGGATAAAAGATATAGTAGAAAGGAACAAATTAAAGTACCGAGGACCCCTTCGACACACGGGTTTACCCGTGTGTCGCCAAAGACCTAGTGGACCAGGAAAAATGTAAAATATTGAAACACGTGGGTTGCATAGTTCGCAAGGGTCCATAAATTTTACGGAATATAATATAATGGCTAGTATGTTAGTTTTGGGTACTAAAGGTTATGGGTTCGAGTCCCGTTATTCCGAAATGAAAAAATTATTAAAATTACAAATAAAGACACAAAATTCAAAAAGCTATTATTGGAATCCAGGAAATATAAAAAATATGGAAGGGTTAAATGATTATCAATATATAAAATGTAAATGGCTTTTTGAATTATTTACAACAAGTTATTCGACTTTAAATACTAATTATGGGTTTACGTTGAACAACGTAAAGGAAAGAAAAGAGAATAAAGGCTCAGAAATATTAGCACCACAAATTAGTAGTGGGACACTAAAACATTATTCAAATAGACAAAGAATAAAAAAAGATAACTTAATAAGACCATTATATAATTATAATACGGTATTTGGAGGAACTTCAAATCTCTATAATTCAGTATTGAAAAAAGCGTAAAGTAAAGACAGCTAAAAACGAACCACGAGTTAATAGATGGGTGAAATATGGGTGTGAAAAATGAAACGCAACCGAGCTTCTAAGCTCGAGTATAATATTTCAAATTAATTATAAATAATAACTATTTAAAGATTATTTATAAGCTTAATTTATTAGAATTTTTCATTTAATATTGACGATCTATAACTGGTAATTGATTAAATGTATGATATGAAGGTGGTGTATTTAAATACCAATCAAGTGTTGAATTTCTATTAACTTTATTTAATTGTGTTGAGTCAAAAAATGAAATAGATGGGAAAGAAGTAAATGGTATTTTTTTAACAAATATATCTATTACTAAATAAATAAAGAATATTGAAGCTATTAACGATATTAATGACCCAAATGATGCTATATAATTATATGGTGTATATGCATCTGGATAATCAGGTATACGGCGTGGCATCAAGTTTGTTATCGAATATTCATTTAAAATATTCTTCCTTTACTCACGCAAAGGTTCAGACTATGTCATCAATTATTTACTTTCCCTCTGATATCCCACGTGCAAGCACGTGGGGTTTCGTACTGGATTTCCTTAATTGTCGGGCGCTCGTGTGAGGGTTATTGCTAGTATTGCTCACCTCTTAGTCGTTGAACGTTTATATCACTACCCTTGTCGGAACACGGGCTAGCCCGGGGGGCCCTTTTATAAACACACATAGGCGAGCATGTGTGGCGAATATAGTTCCTTGGTGTTCGGTAAATTAAGGGACATATTTGAATATGATACTGTGATAGACTTCGCTGCAAATTGACTATTTTCATAGTTTTCCTTGCAATTCACCCGATTTTCAACTCATCTCCAAGTACTGTTCGGCACGCCTTTAAAGGCGTGCCGCTAAAGCCGAGGTATAATACCTCGGCCTAGCATGTAAAGATTTTGTTGGGGCATTTTTATCTAATTTTACCTTTGCTACCCACGTATATGAACGTGGTAAAATATTTTATTTAGAAAGGGCCGCGCCCCACTTGTTAACAAATGGGATCTACTATTTTAATTTATAACCTGCTAAGCCCCGCTTTTAAAAGCGGGGTGGCTTATAGGCGGACCCATAGATTTTT
>Ga0302233_10002598_pt1 | contig 11155 bp, 12 predicted proteins | sample II_Palsa_N3_1_FD_193516 | JGI IMG/M metagenome (GOLD analysis project Ga0302233, IMG submission 193516) | Peat permafrost microbial communities from Stordalen Mire near Abisko, Sweden - II_Palsa_N3_1 | ecosystem: Environmental > Terrestrial > Soil > Palsa > Peat permafrost | place: Sweden...
GAAGAACTGCAGGCACACGCCGCACTGTGAGGAATACGGCATTTCCGACAAAATGATGACGTCACTCTGCGCTCAGAGCATTTCAGCCCAGTGGAACTTTTTGCAGGCACTCGATCGGCTGCGACTGCCCTAAAACCCTTCTTCTATCGTAGCCTGAGGACCGCTGACAACGACATGATTTTTCTTTTCTATGTTGGACGTTCGAATTTTATCAACTGACCCGTGTACTTTTGAAAAAAGGATTTCGTATGTCTTCTCATTTTTTTTTTTAATGAAGGTAAAGATCGTCGAGCCAGTCTGCCAACGGGTTTGCGACGGAGTCCTCCCATCCAGGATCGCCAAGACAATGCGCTTGGTTTGTGGCCACCAGCAAACTCGACCCATGGTACTTCACCAGCCAGTCGCGATGTATGGCTCGGTAAAGCACGTCTTGTTCTGCAAATACCACCAGCGAGGGGACTCGAAATGGACGCGGGTTGTGCAGTATCCAGCGACTGTACAGCGGGTGCGTGTATGTCGTAGTTCCCTCGCCGATGCACGAGACGTTTGAGGTGGAAGTGAGGCGCCAATACTCTTCCATCGTGATGGTCTCACCTGTGACGTTCGTTGATGTAGTGGTCGGCAGAAAGAAGAGCTTCTTCATCTCGTCTGCGTCGGTGTTGTAGCCGTGTGCAGCGACCGTCATCATGTTGACCATACCCAGCGCGCCAGTGACTTGCGATACCAAGTCCATAAACGGCGAGAGCTGTCCTAGTGCACCTGTGGCGTACAGCACGATGCCGCGGCACTGCGGCTGCTCATTCCGGGACTCGTTGTCCATGAACATCTGCACCAGCAGACCGCCTTGCGAGTGTCCCAGTAGCACAGGCTTCTTTGGGAAGTCGAGCTCCCTCAGTGCAGCTTGGATGTCCTTCAGTCGTCCACCGTCCATAGCAGTAGACGTGCGCAGGAGCGAGAACGGCTTGAGCGTGAGAGCGACAGACTCGTAGCCGCGCGTGGCCAAGTGCACCTGCAGTCCGCCAAAGTACCACGCGTCGTGGTGCATGCCCGGCACCAGCACGACATGGCCGCGTACATTGCCGCTTGTCGGCGTCACACGTGTGCAACCTGCCAAAGGTCCCAGGGTGACGACGCGCCTATACATGACCTGGAACTGAAGGTGCACAAAAAAGCGAGCTGTTGCGAGAAAGTCGAAGGAAAAACTGTTGTGCTGATTACAAAATGTGGTTTTAATGCTCTAATGTTACGTGTCCCAGAATGGGAAGCAGGACCAGAGTCCCCATGTGTTGCTGACGTAGGTGTTGGCTAGGTCCGCAGCTAGACCTGCTTCGCGAAGAAGCTTGGCGTCATCGACCCACCACATGTTGTACGCCACCAGTTTCGCCTCCTTCCATGTGCCCACGAGGAAGTTGGCGTGCGCCATGAGCGGGTACTGCACTGTGTCGGGGTAGCCGTCGAGAGCCCAGCGCCGTTGCACAAAGGTCGCGACGGCGGACGACGCGACGTGGAATATGAGCCTGCCAGGGAGGTACTCGTTGGGCGCGTGGCCGAGTTCTCCGACCAGGTTGTCGCGGCAGTTTGTGCTGTTGCAGTGCTGATTGAAAATGTGCTGGTCCTCCTGATGCGATTCGGGGTCGCGGTTGTGTGCGTGGAGGATATCGACGTAGCTCGCGAAGAAGGCCTGAATCCGCGGCTCGGGGCGCACGATGTAGAAACCCGTGCACAGGTTGTCCTCGCGGTCGTATTGAATGAGCATCGAGATGTTGCGTGCGGCGTGTATCCGGTCGAGCTGGTTGACCATGTCCTCAAACGCGTTGACGGGGTCGCGGCGCAAGAGCACCAGGTCTACGTCCGAAAAGATGAGCGGCACCCCAAGGCGGACGATGTACGCCGCGATGAACATCTTCACGTGCACAAGGTGCTTGTACGACGTGCTGCCATACACCGTCCAGGACGATGCGAGCCTGCCCGCCACTGAAGGTGTCGTCGCTGACAGGCCAATCTCAGCGAGGATCGCGTCCGAGAGCAGCACCGTGTTGAGCCCGCTCCCGGACAGGCGCTGGAAGGCGGTCTGGTCAACGCACACGATCAGTGGAACGCGCACATCCACGCCCACGCGGTGCAGCGAAAGGAGCCAATTGACGGTCAGGTGTAAATTGCCGCTGTTGGTGAGCACGTACACCAGAAACTCGCCCCGGAAGCGCGGGCTCACGCGCACTCGCTCGGCCAACGACTGCACAGCTGGTACCACTGGCTCTCCTCTCCCTCCGCCGCCGCCGACGCCGACCGGTTGGACAGAGGCACTCGTGTGTGCCACAGCAGGTGTCGTGCCGCCGGAGAGCGCCAGTGACCACAGGCAAGCGATCGTCGCGGCTGTGGCAAGGACGAGCAGTTTGATGACGCGTGTGCACGAGGCCATGATTTTCATGAAAGACAAAGACATTGTCCTAACCCGTGGACTAATTGGCCAGACAGGTGGTGTGACCACTCGTGAGAAAAAAAGAGCCCATGTATTTTCTTTCTTTCGTGAACAAGCATGCAACGCGACGCCGCGGAAAAAGAGGACGGCTCGAACAAGCGCCGCCGCGTGAACGTTAACGGCCCGCAGCCACAGGCCACCTGGTTGGACAGCGCCCTTCAGTTCGTGGGGCTAGCGCGTGCACCAGCGCGGCGCCAATGGGCCCTGGACGACCCCAGGCTCCTCACCTTCCTGGCAGACAACGGCTGGCGGCGCAGTGGACCACCGGCGACCCTTCTGGACAGCTCCACCGAGGTGAGGATGACCCTCCTTAACCGCGACGATGCCCTCGTGGAGGTCTTCAAAGCATTCCGGGCGCAAACCGTGGAACAGGGTAGGACTGCGGTCAAGCCGGCGTTGATCGCCTGCGTCGGCGGACCCGGCGCCGGCAAGACCCGCTTCCTCTTCGAGGTTTGCGCCGCCGCCCTCGTTCCCGCCACGTGGGCACGGACGGTGCAGGGCTTTGACGCCGCGATACAACACACGTTTGTGCGACATATGGACGGCTGCGTGGCCGTCGGCATCACATTCAACTCGCTCCTCATGAACAAAGTGAAGGACGCCGCCTTTGAGACGAACGCGCTGGGCTCGGTGCTGGCGCGCATTTTCTTCTCCGTCTTTGTGGATCACAACAAGCTGCCGTGGGAGGACTTTGCAGCCCTGGTCGAGTCGACACCGATCAACCGTCTGAAGTTCCTCGCGTACGTGCGTGCCGCGGCGGGATGGAAACCCGGCTGCCCAATCGTTCTGGCCGTTGATGAGGTCCGCCAGCACGTCGAGTTCGTGTCTGGCTCGAAAGACGTGACCAGCGACCTTCTCAAGAAAAGCCTAGCCGATCTGCTCGGGGTCATCACCAGCTTCTACCCCGACAACGTCTTCGCCATCATCAGCACCCTCAACGCCGCCATGCCGGAGAACTGGCAGACTGAGAGCGGGCGGCTTGTTCGCCGCATTCCTCTGGTCCCGCTGACCGAAGACAACGTGCTCGCGCTCGGCACGCGCAGGTTTACGAGCCCTCAAACGCATCGCAAATACGAGCAGGCCCTCGCCGACACCGCTGGCTCACCGCGGCTGGTCCAGAACGTCATCGGGATCGCACGCGACCTTCCAACAGACACTCATGGTACCGAGAACTTTGGAACGCTCCTCCTCGCATCCCTCTCCGAAGTGTCGACAGTGTGGAAGTTTCGGGCTCAGATGGGGTCGCCTGAACTCTTGCGCGGTCTCGTGGCCTCGATTCTCGGCGGGCAGCGGCGCATCATGGACTTCGACACGTGTATCTCCATGGGCTTCCTACTGATGCAGGACGACACGGGCGCAGACACGTTTGAGCCCACGTTTCCGCCGCTCCTGATGTGGTGGCTCAGCAACGACAAGGCTGTCACGCAGCACGAGTCGAGCGACAGTGTTGCTGTATGCCTCCTAAAGTACGCGGGCTGGTTTTTGAACAAAGACTTCAGCGACAGCCCGGGCAAGGCGTTCGAGACGCAGTTCTACCTTCTCCTGCTGATGAAGGTCCTCGCGCACTATTCAAACGTAACACACGCCGACGTGCTTCCCAGCCACGAGACAATTGCTTGGACACTGGCCGGGTTGTTCTCGCTCGGCAGGACGCCGCAAGGGACCCCAGAAGGTCACACGTTCTTCAACGCTGTGCGCTCCTTTCCTGCTCTTTTGCAATTCGTAGAAGTGCCCGCGAACGAGCCGCTGCCGACAATCGACAGGCCTCAAGTAACGTACCCACAGCGAGAGAACAACGAGGGACTGGATCTGGTCTTGTCCTTCCGTGTGGCCCACAATGACCACGTGCACGTGCTCATCATCCAACTGAAGTGGTCGTACGGCAGCACATCGGCAGGCATCGCCGACGTCGCAGCCAGCATCGTCAACACGGTTGCGCACCATCCATCCCTCCACGAGCCCATCCGCAGAGGCCGCGCGGGCATGCTCTTTGCCGCCTACCGCAACGTCACAGGCGACCTCCGCGCTGAGCCGGAGACCTTCCTCGCCGCCCTCAACGACGCAGTCAACAAAGTGTGCACGACCCTCGCGACAGTCACAAAAAAAAAGAGCGAGTCGCAGAAGGCTTTCCGCACAAGACAGCAGCAAGCAAAACGCGCCGAGGATGCCCGTCCACTCGCCCTTTTGCTCGCGAGCCGTACCGTCGTCATGCCCACCGTCGCCATCCGCAATTTTCTCACGCCCACGTTTGTGAGCCGTCCAGCCTTCCGAACCAATCATGGAGCCGTGTAGGAGTGAGGGGTCTACTGTCAGACGGTTCAACCCCACAGTAAACCACACGTAGGACTTTCCCTCTTGTTTTTGTTCAGATTTCGAAATCCCAGCTAAACCTGCTAGAAATCAGTGAGGAACGGTTCTTTTGCATTCTACTGACTCGCTTGGAATCAGGTGACCCGCAGTGCAGCCAGAAAACGATACATGTATACACCCACTCCAGGCTTCACAACAGGCTAAAGTGACCCTCACAGTGAGGTTTAGTGCGCATCTTTGCACTGTTTTCTGACTGTGCACGCATACTGATTTTCGCATGTGTTGTGGTCTCGAGGTTAATAATGTTGAAATTGAAAATACATTAACTCGATGAAAAAGGGAAAAAAAGGAGCCCTAGTACTGTGATGGCGGACACACCTCACAGAGGGCACAAGCCTAAATTAAAGAAAAAAGAATTTTAATCGATTGGAGGGCGAGGTACGAAATTAGACGTGCGACGTCTCGGACGCCATGGCCATGGACGCCGCCGAGGGACGCCACAAGGGGAGGATGTTGGTGCGGAGGAGCAACTTGATCTCCATTTCGGCCACGTCAAAGATGGACTTGAGCGTCTTGTCCTCGGCGGTGAGCTTGCCGTCGGTGTGCTGGGTCTTGAGCGCGGAAAACTTGGAGAGGATGGTCTGGCGCGTGTCGTCGTTAATGTTAATCTCGCGGGCGCCTCCTGCGGCGATATAGAGATCCTGAAACGAATTTGCCATGAAACACAATTATTGATTTTTTTTATTTAAGAAATACGATGATGTGGGCGGCTGCAAGGATCTGCTCGTCCAATGGCTTTGCGTCAGAGCTAATGAGGTCGTGGAAATTCAGGACGTCTACGGAAAACAGGACCAGCTCGGCGGAAAAGCACTGGACAGCCAGTTCGAGGAGGCGCTCGCGTTCGATCGAGTCCATCAGGAGGTCCTTGAGGTGGACGGCGTTGCCGCTCTTGGCCTTGCGCCACGTGAACACGTTGTACTTTGCGGTCTTGACCGTCGTCGTGGGCTCAAAGACGTCGTTTGCCCCGATGGTTTGCTCGTGGCCGGTCGCGCCCGTTCCAGACACGGACGAGTTGAGCTCGTGCGACTCGCCCGTCAGGTTCTTGCCCTTGTCGGACGAGTCAGAGGTGTCGATCGTGACGTTGACCACGTCTGAGCCGCTCAAAAAGTAGGGGCGGAGGCTGCGGGGCAGGCACTGCAGGAAGCGGTTGCTCTTGAACGCGTCCGCCTTTTTCTTTTCCTTGCCGCGCAGCAGAAACACCGACAGATTTTGTTCGTGGATGTAGGACTGGATGATGGGCACGAGGAACGAAAAGGTGAGACTAAAAACCAAAAATAAATAGTTAGTAGATGGATTTATTTTGCGTATTACTTTAGCCAGCTCGCGGCCAGCAAAAAGACGCCATAGGCAACGGGGATGGCAAACAGGGCGACGACCTGTGCGCAAATTAATTTTGCTTTATTTTTAAGAAGAAACGATACGCTGACGACGTTGAGTGGCCCCGTTGAGCTCATGAGCGTGCTGAACTCTTGTCGGATCGAGTACTGGTCGTTGGCCTTGGCCAGCTGCGTCAGGATAACATTGGGGATGCCGATAAGCAGGTTGCTCAGCAGCTGCACGACGATGAAGAAGGCGTAGGCGGGCTTGTTGCACCACGTGGGGTCCAGGGGCGATGGCTCCATGACGGTGTAGTACATGGCGATGAGGACAAAGAACGTGACCAGCTGCACGCCAAAGATGAGGGCAAACGTGCCCCAGGACGTCATGGACCAGTTGAGCAGCTTGACCATGCGCCGGTGCAGCTCGACGTGCTCAAAGTCGGCGGGGAGGCCCTTGGACGCACGGTCGTCGGCCACCATCAGCTTGCCGCGGGTGTACTGGAGGTACAGCCGGTTGCCGCGGATCGTGAGCGTCTACAGAAAAAAGTGTGGGGGGTGAATTAGCCAGAAGGCAGCAGCACAGGGGAGGGGTTACGTGGTAGTAGACCGAGTTGAGCAGCGAGTACAGCCAGTACTGCAGCTGGCAACTGACGTCGCCGTTGGGCGCGTCATAGAGAAAGTAGATTGACAGCGAGTAGCAAAAGTAGCCCCTGTTGCAAAGGGAAGGGATTAGCCCTCCGTCGTGAGAGCAGAACGTACACCGTCATGGCCCCCAGTTGGAGCAGCAGAATAGGCAACGAACGGTTTGCGAGGGGCTCAATGTGTCGTCTGAGGAGACGTTAGCCGGAGGAAAGCGAGCGCGTACGCAGTCGTACCTCTTGTAAAACACCCAGCCGAGGACGGCGTAGACGAGCGCGTACACGCCGCCGCTGATCAGCAGCGCCGTGGCCGAGATGCCTGGGTAAACATGGAAGAAGTCGACCTGCATGGGCCCCTACCAAAGGGTGGTTTTGTTGCACTGTTCACTGTTGCACCGTTGTTAGTATGGACTTTGGAGCTGCACTGGCAGGCGGGATGTGACCCCGGGGCTGCTGGCCAGAAAGGAAAGGAAAGAGAGAGGAAAGGAAAGGAAAGGAAAGAGGGCACAGAGGGAATGAGAAGGGCAAGTGAAGGGTGCATTCTAAAAAAAGCATCTTCCGCAGAAAGAACGCCAGTAGTGAAACATGAGTGCCTCCGCGCCTTCTTACGCCGTGAGCGACGCGTCCTTTGCGCAGTACCTTCTGGACGACATCAGCCGCAACACGGAGCTGCTGCTGCAGAGCGGGTGGCTGTCGGGCGCGCAGGCCGAGACGATCCAGGCGCAGCTGGCCGCGGCCGGTGATCGTGCTGCGTCAGCGACGTCAACAGCTGCAAAGACAGGCCCACCGCCGTCGTACGCCGCCGCAGCCCCCATGCCCACGGTCAAGCCGCGCCAGGGCTCGGGCACAGCCCTTGTGTCGCAGCAGCAGGCGGCTCCGAACGGCGCAAAGCCGACCAACGTGGCACCGCGTCCCAATAGCGTCATGCAGCCAGTCCAAGTCATCGTCGTTCCCACGCACGACCTGCCAGCACAGCAGGCGGGCGACCTGGCGCTGGTCAAGGGCGAGCGCATCGTCGTGCTCGACTCGTGGAGCGACCCGAGCTGGTGGACCGGCCAGTCGCCCAGCGGCCTCATCGGCATCTTCCCGGTGACGTACGTCAAGGTCGTCCAGGGCACGCCCGGTGTGCCGCCGCCACAGCCGCCGCCGCAGCAGCCGACCGTTATCGTGCAGCAGCAGCCGCCCACCACCGTCGTTGTGCAGCAGCAGCAGCAGCCCACCCAGCAGCAGCCTTCTGCCGGTGGCCAGTTTGGCCGCAACATGGGCAACATTGTCGCGAGCTCTGCTGCCTTTGGGTATTGCGCCTTTTTTGTGGGGTTGCATGTAATTAAAATCCGGTCGTTCTAGGTTCGGATCCACGGGAGGGTCGATGCTCGCACGCGCAATTTTTTAGGGTACCGAGTTTAATAAATACTTGACTGTTTTTGGTAAGATCAAAGATCTTGAAATGGGGCTTGAGATTGTAGCGGAGGCGGAATCGCAGTCTTGCGGGGCGTCCGTGGATATTGGTATCACCAGAAAGCGCCAAACGAACAAACAATAAGATTACATGGATATAATTTCTTATAATTTCTTATAATTTCTTCCTTTTTATCTGATCAACGAGTCGTCGTCTGAATCGTCGCTGAGCCACTCGTCGTTGACGTTGCGCTGGCTTTGCTCTGCTGGCAAGCCAGGGATCTCGGCGTACTGCTTGCGCTTGCTGTTGCGCTTGTTGACGACGCGGTAGACGAGGAATGCGCAGCTCAGCACAAACAGGAGCACAAAGAGCGACGAGCCGACGATGATGTAGACGAGGTTGTTATTGTCGCACCAGATGCTGTCGACGCACTCCTCGGCCGTGGGGGTGCCGATCGTGTCGTACAGAAGCGCGTACTCGGTCGCGAGCTCGAGCAGCTCGCCCGTCGAGTCAATCCCGATCGATACGTCGCCGCCGTTGATGTCGATCGGCAGCAGTGTTCGCAGGAGGATCTGTGCGCCCGTTGCAAAGTACGGGGCTGGGAGAGCCCGCAGCGCAGCCGTCATCTTTAGCGCGTCGGTCGAGGCAAAGGTCAGCCCCCGTAGCGACGTCCGCAAGTAAACGCGCATGGGCAGCACTGATTGCTGCGAGGCGGCCTTGTTCACGAGGTAGTACGGGTCGTACTCGCGCTCGTAAAAGTACACCGTGTTGTTGCTGGCATCGCCCCACTCGTCGCGCTCGTATACGGCCCAGGGCACGCCGTCCTCCTCCGTCGCGAGCATGTTTGTCAACACGTCCTAGTTGAAAAAAAATAAATATTAATTATCACATAATGATTACCAAATAGGGAGACGCGCTCGCCAAGATAGCCGCAAACGGAAGATCAATCGAGCTCAACGCCGCTCCAGCAAGCAGCCCACCGACATCCCTAGTTTTGATCCCACTTTTAATATGAGAGTATTCTCACACTTTCTTACTCTGCACGAAACGCCAGCTTGTCGTAGGTCGTCGTTAGCTCGTCGACGAGGAACTGCGCACACGCGGCCAGATCGTCAAAGGAGGTCTGCTTGGCCAGCCGTCGGCCTTCGCTGTGCCACGCGGGTCCATTGATGCCATCGCCGCGCACGTGGGCAAAGGCGTACGCGACGCCGCGGTCGAGTAGCGAGAGCCTCTGCACACTGAACCGCGGCTCGTTGATTCGCCCATAGGCCCCAAAGGCTTCGAGCAGCAGCGACATGTCCACGGGGAACTGCGGCGACCCAGGGCTGAAAGAGGACTTGAACACGATCGACAGCGGGATGTAGGCGTTCTCGTTGCCCCTGATGGGGACGCTGTGGCGGTACTCGACATAGTCGGCCGGGTTAAAATCGACCACCTGTCGTCATGACAATTAGCAACAACATAAATTTCTACGTTTAGTATTACCTCAAGTGTCTCGAGGGGGACGACCTGTTTGCTGAGAAAGTTGTAGGAAAACAGGGAGTCTGGCAGCGTCAGCGACGAGATGAGGAAGACGACGTCGTCATCGGTGAACGTGCTGTACTTGAGGCTGCCGAGCTCGTTCTGCCATTCGGCAATGTAGGTCCCCTTCACGGGCGGGACAATGGGCTCGGGAACGGGCGAAGGGTCCGTCAGATTGAGGATTTGGAGGGAGGAGTAGCCGTCCTCGAGCATGCCCAGGACAATGAACGAAGCATGCATCGTCATCGACGTCAGTGTGTGAATGGGCGATGCCTATGTAAACATATTAAAAAAACACTCTTGTTTGAAGCGGTAGTACCGGAAGCAGAACGGTCGCCAGAGAGATATCGAGAGGGAGCGACGACGAATCCGGCACGACGAGCAGGTTAAACAAGACGGCGTTGAGGTTGGTGAGCAGATAAAACTGGCCGCTGTTGTGCTCGAGATAGGCGAGGACATCCGGCTGGTGGGCAACGGCGAGTGAGGGCGAGCCGGTCGCTGCCTCCGCCATCGGCAGAATGTAGATCTCGTTCGACGAGATGCCCTGGTTGTAGAAAATAAGGAACTGTCCGTCGTTGCTCAGGGTCGCCTTCGCGACCATCGATCCGTTGTACTGCCTGGCCGAGAACACGACCTCGTCCAGGGCCGGGTTCTGTCCGTCGATGTGGCGATAAATATCTAGTGGCTGGCCAGTGACGTCGTCCACAACGTCGTAAAACAGCACGGCAGAGTCCTCGGACCAGAACACGCTGTCCCCGCCGACGTCCTCAATGTAGCTGAACGACCCCGACTCCACGTCCTCGATCGTCAGCACGCCGAGCCCGTCCCCGTCGTCGTCATAGGTGTATACTAGCTTGAGGCCGTCCTTGCTCGGTGCAACGGCCCCCATCCTAGTTGGACACGTAAATAGAAGCAACGGAAATAAACAAATTCACTTGAAATAGGAAGTGGTTGACAGCTCGTCCTCGTCAATCAGCACCACGTCATCGCCGCCGCTGACCGAAGATGCCTTGAGCCACTTGTAGTGCCCCGTGGGCGTGACGTTGCGGTAGATATCGCTGGACCCAATGGTGATCGTCGGGCCCCTTAGTCTTGCCACCGCAGATCGTCCAGTCATCTGGTTTTCCAATGGTAAATAAAGGAATGAGGTGGTGGTGGCGGGTACCTCGTCATAGATCGCCGTCTTGAGCGCGTCTAGGGGGACCATCGTCTGGTCCAGATAGCTGTTTTCGTCGTTTGCGTACCTATCATTTGCCGCATATTAGATAGCTGGTACTTTTTTTTTCCCCTCGTGTTACGTTATCGTCTGCGCGTCGGATCGCTCGCCCATCCACGCATAGTAGTCGGTGAAGATGTCGCCAAACAGCGTGCGCTCTATCGGTATCCGTGCTGCCACTAAAACAAAACAAAACAAACAGATAAAATAGAT
>Ga0302233_10002605_pt1 | contig 11148 bp, 8 predicted proteins | sample II_Palsa_N3_1_FD_193516 | JGI IMG/M metagenome (GOLD analysis project Ga0302233, IMG submission 193516) | Peat permafrost microbial communities from Stordalen Mire near Abisko, Sweden - II_Palsa_N3_1 | ecosystem: Environmental > Terrestrial > Soil > Palsa > Peat permafrost | place: Sweden...
ATATGTGATGCCCTTTAACAAGGAGGGCCGCTTCGCACCGATCGCAGCAAGCGATATTGGTCGAATAGTAGCGGGAATTATTGCAAACCCCGGCGCGCATGCCGGCAAGGCCCATGCGCTGCATGGACCGGTCGAATATAGCCATGAGGAGCTCGCAGCGCTTACAGGCCGGGTGTTGGGCAAGAATCTGACATACGAGCATGTTACGGTCTCGACCTTTCTTGAGCTGTTCGGCTTGCAAGACAATACGCCGATGCGTAAGCACTTTGAGGCTGTGACGATCGACCAACAAGAGCGCCTTCTCGAGGGAACGGACAGTACGGGTATGTCAATTATTGGTCAGCCGCTGGTTACGGTTGAACAATTCATTGAGCAACATCGCTCGAAATTTGTTCTTGAATCTGAGATCGAGAAGGGGATCACCTCAAAGTTACCATTGGAACTGGCGGCGAGATAAGCGAAAGGCTAGCGACCGGATTGCTCGACGGATTGCTTGGACGCGGGGCGTATCCTCGCTGCGACAGCGAAAATAGCTTTAGAGCGGCAAATATACGGAGTTGTTTCGACTGATGTTGATATGGCCTGAATTTGGGCTCCGCACGGGCTGTCTGACTTCATGCGTAAAAGTACGCTAGCCAGCGCGCCAGTAATCCGATGAGCGTTGACTGCCTTTTCGTCTGGAGAGGCGGTCCATACCGCAAAACGCCATCTCGAATATACGAAACTAATATGGATTACGTTGACAGTCTGCGCATCTTTCGTTCGGTCTTTGAATCGACGAGTTTCACTCGAGCCGCTGACAAGCTCGGCCTGACCGCGCCCGTTGTATCGCGGGGAATTGCTTCCCTTGAGCAACGTCTGGGAACTCGTCTGTTCAATCGAACCACGCGTCAGATCTCAATGACGGAAGCCGGCGAACGATTTTATGACAGATGCGCAAAGATTCTCGACGACCTTGAGTCGCTTGAGGCAGACACGCTAAGCAAAACAAAGGAGGTAACAGGCGTACTTCGCCTGGTGGCGCATACGACTGCCACCGTCAATCGACTTGTACCCCTGATCGCCAGCTTTAAAGCAAAGAGTCCGAAGATTAGTTTGGATGTCACGCTTATTGAGCGGCCAGTGGATCTCGCGGCGGAGGGATACGACCTCGGAATCGTCCTTCCGTACATGTTGACCAGTGAGACCACGATTACGCGGTTGCTTGAGCGCATCCCCTTGGTCATCGTGGCGACGCCAGAGTATCTACGGAAGCACGCAAGTCCAATGACACCGACGGATCTAAACGAGCATCATTTCGTAACGATGTCACCCTATATCAGGCGTCCCGTCGCGACGTTCAAAGTAGGTTCTACGGACGTCTCGGTTCCACTGAAGTCCGATATCTCGTCTAACAATGCGATTTTCAACCGCGAGATGGTGTTGGCGGGCTTCGGACTCGGAGTGGTTCCGGAAGCAATCGTTCAGACGGAACTATCCACCGGAAGCCTGGTGAGAGTTCTCTCGAAATTCGAGCTCATTGACGGCGCTATCGAAATACGTCTTGCCTATGTCACTCGAGCGTTACTTCCCGCAAAGGTCACGGCGTTTATCGAGCACGCCGCCGCCTTTTACGAAAAAATGCCACATCAGAACCGACGATGAGAGGGCGTTCACGATGCTTGCCGCAAGGAAGATACGAAATTTGTACTGCCGCCACATATGCGACGCTGAAATTGATGTTTACGGAAGGCGAAGGCGCCTTAAACAGCCATGAGTTTCAAGCGTGACTGACCTTTGCGAATCGACGAGATTTTGATCGGGGGATACAGGCAGGAAAGCAAGGGTCGAGCATATTTGCCCAACGTCAACCGCACAACGTCGCCGATTGCTCTCTTCTTCCATGGCGGCGGCATCTTAGGCGGTTCACGGGATGGAAGCGAGGTCATGTCTGCGGCGCAGCGTCTTGCGCGCATGACGATCATCGAGGATACTAAGATATATGAGCATATACACATAAAATACGCGGTGTGAGAAATTCTTGTCATTTCGGAAATGGAGTCTGTGAGAATTTCATTTATCTATGTGTGTTTTCCTATGAATAATTGCTTTTGAGGGCATCGTGAACGGAACCGAGAAGATCCGAGAACACTATCAGCGTGACAATCTTCGCGCCCGCGTGGAAGCGGCGCTCGAAGCCTATGGACTGGGACGCGGACATTTGTCGCAGAAAGTACTCGCTCCGCTCGATCAGTTTCATTTGCGTGGTCTAGCGGCTACCGTGGACTTGGCTGCGGCAGCTGCCATCAAGGTCGCCGATAGGGTACTAGATATTGGCTGCGGGCTTGGTGGCCCATCGAGATATCTGGCCTCGACCTACGACTGTCACGTGCAGGGTATCGATCTCAGTTCCGAATTTGTTGACGCGGCAATATTCCTTTCTGAACGGACGGGTCTGTCCGAGAAAGTTCAGTATACCTGTGCAAACGCTTTGTCCTTGCCATATGAGTCGAAAGCCTTCGATGTGGTTTGGACGCAGCATGTAGCAATGAACATAGCTGATCGCGATTCATTGTACGCAGAGGTCTTTCGTGTTCTGCGACCGGGCGGTCGGTTCGCCATTTATGACGTCGTAGACGGCGGTATCGGCACCGTGCACTTTCCGGTTCCTTGGTCCCGGAGCGCGGAGACGAGCTTTTTACTCTCGAATGTCGCCATGCGCGAAGTTTTGGAAAGGCAAGGTTTTAAGGTGATTTCTTGGGTGGACCAGACGGCAGCGGGTATCGCTTGGGCCTTGGAAAGGGCGAGAGCATTGGATGCTGCACAGAACCAGCCGCCGCTCGACCTCAATATCGTCATGGGCACAGACTTTGGGACAATGTCCAAAAATTTTGTTAGGAATCTCGTGGAGGGAAGGGTTGGCCTCTCTCAAGTTGTAGTGAAAATTCCAACCTGAATTACCATAATGAAAGGCCGCGTAGGCCTCCCATCATGCCTGAACCTTGGAAACTGCTCCTTCGCAACATCCAGCGACGCGTCCTACGCGCTCTTCGCCTGCGAGTGCATCCCGATTCCACGGGATGAACGGATCATCACTGCTTTACCGGCCGGGTTTTGGTCGCCGGCCATCCACCGGAAAAATCGACAATCGCGCCAGTGAGGAAGCGCGACGTTGTTGATGCAAGGAAACATATGAGTTCACCGATCTCCTCCGGTTCCCCCAGGCGGCCTGCTGGCACCAGCGAACTAACATAGTCGCGCCCGTTTGCATCGTCGATAAACGTGGCACGTGGATAATACGCCTCGCTATAGAGGAAGTTAGGCGCGACCGCATTCACAGCAATGCTGAAGGGCGCGAGCTCAATCGCCAGTGATCGAACAAGCGCATTGCCGGCGGCGCGCGCTGCATCGGGAATCGCACCGCCTTGCATCGGGGCGTGCGTTCGACATGAGGTAATCATGACCACGTTGCCACCGCCTTGTGCACGAAAGCGCGGGATCGCCGCCTTCATTAGCGCGAAAGGATCCACGACAAGTTTCTCAAGCGTCTGCCTCAGCTGTTCGAGCGAGGCCTGCGAGGTCGGAATGCTCAAGGCTGGGAAGTGATCGTTGCTCACAATTGCATCCACACGCCCCGACACGTTCCAGGCCGCTTCAATAAGTGATTCCGGATCCTTCGCGCTAAGTAGTTCCACCTCTGGGTAAATGGAAGTAAACTTTTTCCAAGTATCCGCGTCCTCGACTGCCGTATCGTGGGCCAGAACACGAAAGTTAGCGTTTACAAGCGCGGTTAGCGCCGGCGGTCCGGCGTAGTCGGTGAAGTTAGTTACTAGCGCAACTTTACGGGTGTTTTCCATCGCGAACCTCCAACTGAAGTTGATGCCCAACGCAGAAGGCAAAAAATTATGCCGCAGAACTGTCGGCCGAGCTACGTACGGCAAGTATGTTCGGGTAGGCACCATCGATATTTGGCACCGTCGCGGAGGTCACTAAAGAGCTGGCAATGTTCCGCTGACTCTATTATGGCCAATGAGCAGCGCAGATGCAGAATTGACAAGGAGGCTTGGAGAGAAAAGTGCGAGATGGTACAAGTGGGACTGTTGCCCTCAAAGCCCGCTGACCGGTGCGAAGCATGCGGGAGCGTGACTAGCGATCTCTCATGATCGAGCGGTCTTTTCTCCCAAGCTGGCTTCCGCCGAAGCATTCCAGAAGGCAGTCATCGCAGGGTTAAAAATATAATCGATAGCATGGCAAACGGAATGTTAATGTGAATCACGTCATTTCAAAGCGTTTGCGGTCTGCGTTACAGTTCGCTCGGTCAGAAGGGAAAAGGGCAAGCCGAGTCCGGAGCGTATGCCGCCTGATTTGATCGAGTGGACTCTAGCAGAAGTTCACAGATCAAGCACTCGCGTGAGCAATCGCTTTCCCAGGCTTTCACCGAGGTGAATAGAGCTTGAACTCCTGCAGAGTCAAACCGCGATGCTTCGCGACTGACAACCCCGACGCGTCCCCAAGTCCCATCATGGCGGTGGTCGATGAGGTCGGAGCAACCGCGAGCTCTCCGGCTTCCCGCTTCACATTGATAAACAGTGAGACATCACATGCCTGTTCTGAAGAACGGCTGCAAGATCGAAGCGCTCCAACTCTCGCAAATCGACCGCCTGGAGCGCGCGCTGGCGTTGTACATGGTCGTGGCGTGGCGCATTGCCCGGCTGATGCGTTTGGGCCGGACCTGTCCTGAGCTGGATGCCTCATTGTTCTTTGACGCCGATGAGATACGCGGTGCGTTTCTGCTGGCCAAGAAGCCACGACCGAAAACTCCCATCGCGCTTAATCAAATCACTCGCTTATTGCTTCACTGGGCGGATTTCTGGGCCGTAAGAGCGATGGTGAACCTGGTGCGAAAACGCTCTGGATTGGCATGCAGCGAACTATGGATGCCGCATCCACCATTCAGGCCCTTCGCGAAGACGATGCCTGACTTCTGTATAAGGGCATGCGTTTAGCGGGGCAATGTGGCGCAGCATTTTAGCTTGGATGCCAACAACCATAACAGTCTTGCGGCGTCGGGCCAGTTTTTCGACTAACGAAGCATCAGTTTGACGGGTTGAGGTCGACTCTTGTGAAACCGGTAACAATTAGATGTAAACGCAAGCTTGATCCTATGCGCGTGTCCCTTTAATCTGTGCGCATGCACACTAACTCACCCGAAAACGACGATTGCTTTGCGATTCGTCAAGCCGCCCGACATATGTCGCAGCTTTATGATCGATATCTCTCGCGAGCAGACGTCACATCATCCCAGTTCAATATCCTGGCAACGATCAAGCGCGGGTCGAACCTCACAATGATCCAGTTGGCGCAGGCGATGGTGATAGACCGAACGACCTTGGTGCGTGCGTTGAGGCCCTTACTGCGCAACGGACTGGTGGCCAACGAAGCTAACGGAAACGGCATGCGACGCTTGCAGTTGACGTTGACAGCAGATGGTCGCGCGAGACTGGAGGAGGCCATGGTTCATTGGCGTGCAGCCCAGGACGACTTTCAACTTCAGTTCGGGCAGCAGCAGGCCGCTGCGCTAAGGAATGAGCTGTTCCGTCTCACGCGGGAAGTGTCGAAAGATTAACGAAAAATGAGGCCGATGGCCTATGCAGTTAAGGCAGTTCTCCGTTCAATATAGTGTATATACACAGGTAAAAATATGTCGAGTCCTTCTACCCCCATTTCTGATCGTCCCAAGCCGGCCTCCGAAACTGCCAAGACGCGGCGCATTCCATGGATGCGGCTCGCCTACGGGGCGGTGGCGCTAGTGCTTGCCGCTGCGTCAGGCTACTGGTTTTTCGTGCTGCGCTTCGTGCAATCCACCGATGACGCCTATGTCGGCGGCAACGTCACAGTGATGGCACCGAAAGTGAATGGCTTTGTTGCTGACATCTTCGTACAGGACAATCAGCACGTCGCGGCAAACCAGATACTGATTCGCCTTGATGCGCGCGACTATGACGCGAAGCTCGCGCAGGCGGCTGCCGAAGTCGAGAGTGCTCGGTCCGCTGTGGCGGAGTTGCAGGCGCAACAGGTCCTGCAGGCTGCTGTGATAAATCAGCATGAGGCAGAAGTGCGGGCTTCGACGGCCGAGTTGACGCGCAGTGGCCAGGACCAGGCCCGCTACCGCGAACTCGTCAAGGACGACGCGGTTTCTAATCAGATCGTCGAGCGCGCTGACGCCGATTTCTCCAAGGCGCAGGCTTCGGTTCAAAGCAGTGATGCGGCCGTCGTTGCCGCGAAGCGCCAACTGGATGTATTGGGTGCACAGATCAGCGACGCTCAGGCACGTGTCAACACCGCGCTGGCGGCGCAGCGGATCGCACAACTCAACGTCGAATACACGACGATCCGCGCTCCAGTCGATGGTTATATCGGCAACCGCACGGCGCGCGTTGGCATGCTGGCTAACATTGGTGTTCCGCTTTTGACCGTCGTGCCCTCGACTGACCTCTGGGTGGACGCCAACTTCAAGGAAGACCAGTTAAAGAAGATGCACGTCGGCGATAAGGCGGACGTAACGCTCGACGCGTCGAGCCAGCCAATACGCGGCCACGTGGAGAGCCTCGCTCCTGCCACGGGCGCCACCTTTAGTGTGTTGCCTCCGGAAAACGCCACCGGAAATTTTACGAAGATCGTACAGCGCATCCCAGTACGCATTCACCTCGACGTTCCACAGGGCACGGAGACCGTGCTGCGCCCAGGCCTGTCGGCTACCGTCGATGTACACCTCGTCGACCGCACGCAGCTCGCCAGCAGCCACTGAGCGAACAAGATCAATATCATGACAACCTCTCAACCACTCGATCCCGCATTACAGCCCTTGCAGCAGCGCGTATTTGCATTCGCGTTGATGTGTCTGGGATTCTTCATGGCCACGCTGGACATCCAGATCGTCGCTTCGTCACTGCGGGACATCGGTGGCGGGTTGTCCGCGAGCCAGGACGAACTATCGTGGGTACAGACTGCTTACCTGATTACGGAAATTCTCGTGATCCCGATGTCAGGCTGGCTTTCAAAGGTGTTTTCAACACGCTGGCTCTTCGTGGCTTCCGCAGTCGGCTTTACCGTCACAAGCATGCTGTGCGGCATTGCGTGGGACATCAATTCGATGATCCTGTTTCGAGGCCTGCAGGGCGCGATGGGCGCCGCCATGATCCCGACGGTGTTCACAACGGCCTTTGTGCTTTTTCCAGGTAAGCAGCGCATAGTTGCCTCCACTACGATCGGCGCGCTTGCCTCGCTAGCTCCCGCCATAGGGCCCGTGATTGGTGGCTGGATCACGGACCAGTGGTCATGGCATTGGCTGTTCTACCTAAACGTCGTGCCGGGCGTTCTGGTGGCTGTGCTGGTGCCGAAGTATGTCAACATCGACAAGCCAGATATCTCCCTGCTGAAAAAAGGCGATTACCTGGGAATTCTATTGTTGTCCGGCTTCCTGGGTTGCCTTGAGTATGTGCTCGAAGAAGGTCCGCGTAAGAACTGGTTTGGCGACCATGTGATCGTTGCCTGCACCTGGATCTCTGCGATCTGCGGTTTCCTATTCCTCGTTCATGCCCTGACAGCCAAGGATCCCATCATCGATCTGCGTGCGCTGCTGGTACGTAACTTCGCGATTGGCAGTGTCCTTTCGTTCATCATCGGGATCGGGATTTTTGTGGCAGTATTTCTCACGCCTCAGTTCCTCAGTCAGGTCCGGGGTTTCAGTTCGCTGCAAATCGGCATCGCGTTACTTTCGGTCGGTGCATTCCAGTTGGGTGCCCTGGTTGTCTATGCTTTCGCTACCCGATACATAAGCATGCGAAAGCTTCTGGTGTTTGGCCTGATCTGTTTTGGGCTGGGCTGTTACCTTTATGTGCCGCTTACCCATGACTGGGGCTGGCAGCAATTGCTGTTGCCACAGGCACTGCGAGGTATAGGGCAGCAGTTCGCGGTGCCCCCGATCGTGACAATGGCACTGGGCTCCTTACCGCAGTCACGGCTGAAATCGGCGAGTGGCCTGTTTAATCTGATGCGTAACCTGGGTGGTGCAATCGGAATTGCGGTCAGTGCGACGATGTTGAACGATCGCCTTAATTTTCACTACTTGCGCCTTAACGAAAGTGTGACCGTCGGTCGTCCTCAGGTCGAGTCCATTCTTTCTGAGCAGACCGCGCATTGGTCGGCTATGGCGGGCGACGCTTTGAACGCCACGCAGTCTGGGCTCGCAAATCTCCACACACTGGTTTTGCGTGAGGCGCTAGTTCTGACGTATTCAGACACGTTCTTCGTGCTGTCGCTATGTTTTGTGGTCGCCCTAGCCAGCCTTTTGTTCTCTAACCCTATTTCGAACGCCGCGCCGCCGCCGGACGCACATTAAGAACAATCATGAAAAAGAACTTATTAGCGATCCTCGCTAGTCTCTCGTTGGCCGCATGTGCCGTTCAGCCGGCCACGCACCAGAATCTGCCAGACACAGTCAAGACTGTCGTGCCAACGAACTGGGACGTCGATGCGCCGCAGGATAGCGTCGACGCGAAAACGTGGTGGTCTCACTTCGGCGATCCTGTACTCGACGAATTGGTGGACTCGGTACTCACTGGCAATCTCGATTTGCAGGCAGCCGCTGAGCGTGTGAAGCAGGCGCAAGCCATTACCACGCAGAAGCGCTCGGTATTGCTGCCCGAGCTTGATGCGACAGCGAAGGGTTCCGATACGCGTCAAAATGCTCCGCCGCCGCTTGGATATGTGCGAGAGGGCGGCGTAGGTCTTGCGCTGAGCTGGTCGCCTGACGTGTTCGGCGGCGAACGGCTGGATTTGCTCGCTGCCCGGGCGCAACTGGTGGGGCAGCAGCACGCTGAGGATGCGCTGAGACTTGCGCTGGCGGCGGATACGGCATCGGCCTACGTCGACCTGCGCTGGGCGCAAACTGAGTTTCAGATTTTGCAGGACAACCTCACGATTCGGCAGCATGCGTTAGGGCTCACGCAGAAGCGTCTGAAATTCGGTTTGTCGACGCAACTCGACGTAGCACGCGCACAAAATCAGCTGGACGAACTGCAGGCCAGAATTCCTCGTGCCCAATCGACGATTCAACATGAGCTAAGCCTGATTGCCATCTACACGGGCCGCACGCCGGAGGCGGTCGACAAACTGGTGCTCGCGACGCCGGGTCCGGTCCCAAGCCCGGAAGGTGCTGTGCCCACGACTTTGCCGTCCGAGGCATTGCTGCGTCGTCCGGATGTGCTCGTCGCTTATGCGAAAGTCGAGCAACGTGCGGCCGAAGTGGGTGTATCGAGGGCGGAGCGGTATCCGAAGTTTCAGTTGAATCTGAGCGACGGATTGCTGGCCGCGTCCTATGTCGGACTGCCGACACTGACTGATAACCTGTTTAGCGCTGCGTTGAGTGCTACCAGCCCCATCTTCAACGGTGGACGAATTACGGCCGACATCGAGCAGAGCGAAAGCAAGATGCGCGAATCGCAGTTGGATTTGCAGCAGACGATGCTTGAGGCGTTGAAGGAAGTAGAGGACACCCGCAGTGATCTTGTTAGCACGACGCAGTCCACCGCAAGTCTGACGCATGCATTGGGCGCGTCAGATCAGTCACTGAAGCTTGCGAACCAGCTGTACAAGGGCGGCGCAACGGATTTCCTCGACGTACTGTCGGCGCAACAAACCTACCTCCAGGATTCGGACTCGCTGAATCAGGCGAAGAGGGAGCATGCGCTGGCTGCGGTGGCGTTATATCGGTCGCTTGGCGGCGGATGGAGCCAGACCCCCTCAGTCATCGCGTCTAGTGCGGCGGTTCATTGACCGGGAGGCTTGGAAGTAAAGTCGCACTCGCACTGGCTAACGAAAGAAACGGCAGACGTAGAGCGGCTTGTTTCCGGGAAAGTGTGAGCTAGCCGAGCGTCTCGCACCTTACTTTTCAAGGTGTCGCGCCAACTGATTGGTGGCGGCGTGGTTGCCAACCCCACTTTCTGGAACGAGCGGCCCTCGTGTGTGCGTAAAGTTGTGTACGAAATTCCGAGCCGCTCCGCGATCCGCTTGTCGTGCAGTACCACGATGATAAGGGACACTACCTCGCGGTCGCGTGCGATCATTGCTTTAAGAACGCGCTCGGAAATCGCACGTGTATAAGGCGGTGCGGGTTCGTTGTCCCGAATGTTACGCGAGTGCGAGGTCGTGCCGACGTGAAGCAGGTTCGAATGCGTTCAGCAAGCGCGAGGTCGGGCGCCGAAAAGTCGGCTCGCTGCTGGCCTCGCCAGATTCGCAGATCGCGGGTGTTTGAAATGGCATTGCATTAGAGAACCCAACTATCGTGGCACTAAAGCACGAGGCGATTTCCCGAACGCTGATTTGAAGGCGCGACTAAAATGAGAAAGATCGCTAAACCCGTAATTCAACGCCGCTTCCGTAACGTTCCTTACGTGTCCCTCCACCAATGCGCGATGGCTGGCTGTCAGGCGTTGCTGCCACAACCATCGGATCGGTGTAGTGCCTTCAGTTGCAAACACCCTATTAAGTGTACGCGGGGCCATATTCTGAGCTCGTGCGATTATCTCAAGATCCATGCCGGGTTCATGAAGATGAGCAAGCATATAGGTCTTAACCTGCTCGAGAAGACGGTGATGTCTGGATGTCAGGGAGAGTTCATCCGAAGCCTGTGCGTCAAGCGTAGTGGCGAGGATGTCGAGTGCGGAGCCGCCCAAGCGGTCAATTGCGACGTCCTTCAATTGCTCATCAAGTCCCATAATCTGGCGGAGAATTGTTCCTGCTAACCCCCCGAGTTTTGAATCACCGGAAATACGGTGAGCAACAAGTCGACTGGCGGATGGTAGGCGCGTTTCCAGCATCGGACGAGGGATGTCGATCATGACGCCTGAATAACTATGCTGAAATTTCAGGGTGAATGGGCGAGCTTGGTCGTACAGAAAGAGATCGCCGGCCTGCGCAGTCATCTCCCGGCCCTCTTGCAACACGCTGACGCCGCCTTCTTCAACCAGAAAAGCCATGAAATGGTCGCGAGGGTCCCGTCGAATGTCGGCCCTGCTACGGATAAGGCTGGCAGCGCCAAACCCTGACGAAGAAACGTCGCTTAACGAAAGCGCTCCAAACTGCCGACGTGAAATGCTTGCGCTGAAG
>Ga0302233_10002609_pt1 | contig 11128 bp, 16 predicted proteins | sample II_Palsa_N3_1_FD_193516 | JGI IMG/M metagenome (GOLD analysis project Ga0302233, IMG submission 193516) | Peat permafrost microbial communities from Stordalen Mire near Abisko, Sweden - II_Palsa_N3_1 | ecosystem: Environmental > Terrestrial > Soil > Palsa > Peat permafrost | place: Sweden...
AACCTGTTGTTGAAGAAGCAATGAAAAAAAAAAAAAAAAGAAGGACATTTAATATTAAAATATTTTTTTGAGGGGATATAAGGAAGGCTGAAGGAGAACATCACCAGAAAAAAAAAAGAGAAGAGAGACAAATACGACAATTGTTCACAAACATATCCAAAAAAAAATTTTTTAAACAAGGAGCCGAGGGTGCTGGGAGTTTCCTTGAGCGAAAAGGACAGGAAGGAGGAGGGGGGCATATACAAAAGAATACTGTCGAGGAAAACAAGCCTCGATAAATTCCAAGACATTTGGAGTTTTGGAGTCTCCCTCTCCTACGGTAGGAGAGGAAGGAGAGGAGCAAGGAAAAATAAAGAGGCAGCCAGTGGAACCACCCCTCGGCATTAAAGCAGAAATAGGAAACGAGGTGCGCTGGCGACACGTCAACGCGGAGAGGCGACGAAAGGAGAAAAATAAAGGGTAAAAACAAAAAAAATGCGCACCAAAGAGAGGGAAGGAAGGTGATTTGAAGAAATAAAGGAAGAATTGGGCAGGTGAAAAAGGGTTGTCTCATTCCCACACCACAAAAACACGTTGCGCCCCCCTTTTCGATGTTTTCAACCAAAAACAGCTGTGGGTGTTTTTTTTTTATATTACGCCGGGGGGTGATTTTCATGAGTGAATTGTTACGAGTGAGAAAATGTATCGAGCCGGTTCACTTGATCGTGTGATCGGGTCAAAATGGGAAAACAACGCCAAAAGAATCGACAGCTGGCAATCAAGTCGGACATCCTCCCACGGAGATCAAAGACAGAGACAGAGAGGCAAGAGTGACATCGATGCGACAGGAACAAAGCACAATTACGACGAGAATAGTAGCAATCGGACGAGAGGGTACTTGGGCACAAACTCACCGAGGCACGAGATTGACACACGGGCGGGGTTGATAAAAAAAGAAAAGCTCACGCGTTTGTGCTCAGATGCGCTGAGCCCGCACAGAGGTAGGCAGACAGACATGGCAGAGGGAGGAGGGACTGAGAGGGCGGGAGGACGAGCACGCAGATAGAAGGCGGGGTCCTCGTCCCCTTTCGTCCCCTTCCACGTTAATAATTGGTGCCACACACTGGCAGCAAAGCAATGCAAGGCGAAAACAGTAAACAACAACATGAAGAAAGGGAGGCAGCAAATTGCAGTGCGACAACAGCACACAGCACGCCACACAAGGACTAGGAGGGAAACACGCACAGCCAGAACGAGCACCTCGGCCCTCGGCGCCGATATAAGGACATAAATAACGGAACAACAACGAAAGGGGTCCACAGTTGGCGAACGACCAGAGCAGAAAACAAACTGGAGTGAGACACACAGCTGACACCATCGACAGGACAAAAGCAGAAAGAACGACAGAGTGTGGGAAAAAACAGTGGCATTACCTAGGGGCTCAGTGATCCTGTGGCATTTGGGCGGCATTAAGCATCTCTTTCCGCACGTGAAAAACAGCGTATGGCTCGGATTTCGATGGCAACCGCGGCTGACTGGCATGACTGGCATGACTGGCATGACTGGTGGCGTTGTCTGTTAAGCAGGCGATGCCCGCAACGGCTTGCCTAGATCAGATAGGAACTCGGCCATATTTTCACATGACAGCCCTGGAGGAATAAATGTGAAACGCGGCTCTGGTCACCGTGCTCGCTCGCACTTGTTCTCTACGTGTGTGCGTTCATTGGCGACCGGGATTTACCACCAGACTTTTGAATTGATGTAATATAGCCGCGAAAAAAAAAAACGTCTTTTTTATGCAATCACGGGCTTGTTGACGATGCCCTTCTCCACGAGGTAATTGAACACGATCTTGACGCACTCGTCGACGGGGGTGGTGCCCGAGTTGAGGTGGATCTCGGGGGCGAGGGGGGCCTCATAGGGCGACGAGATGCCGGTAAAGTCTGCACAAAACAACAATATGGTTATTCTCGCGAGCATCTTCGATCCTGCAATCAATACCCTTGATCTCGCCGGCAATGGCCTTCTTGTAGAGGCCCTTGGGGTCGCGCTGCTGGACGACGTCGAGCGAGGCATCGGCAAAGACCTCGATAAAGGGCAGGCCAGCGTCCACGTGCAGCATGCGTGCAGCGTCGCGGTCGGCGCGGAACGGGCTGATGAACGAGGTGATGGCGACGGTGGCGGCGTCGGCAAACAGCTTGGACACCTCGCCGATGCGGCGGATGTTCTCGGCGCGGTCGGCGTCCGAGAAGCCCAGGTTCTTGTTCAGGCCAAAGCGAATGTTGTCGCCGTCGAGGCGGTACGCGTTGACACCTGCACGTAAAGTCGTAAGCTCCAAAGAAGACAAAGAACGAAAAGCAGGTCACACCTTGCTTCAGCAGGTGTTGCTCGAGGGCAGACGCAATGGTGCTCTTGCCCGAGGCCGAGAGGCCCGTGAACCAGATGGTCACACCCTGCCATCCCGAATCAGTGTTCGCAGATTTTTGCTCTGTGTGTGTGTGTGTGTGTGTGTACCTTTTGGCCCAGGAGCGACTCGCGCTCAGCCTTGGAGACGTTGCCCTCGTGCCAGGTAATGTTGGTCGCCATGTGTCCTTACAGTCTCGAACAAAAAAGTGGGCCCCTTTTTGATTGGTGCGACGTCACAGACATTGTATCAATAAAAAAAAATTTTTCTTATTTTTCTTACAGCTGGCAGACTCTCTCTCTCTCTCCTCATCCGTTTGATGGCGCCTCCCTTCTCCTCGCCCGACGGATCGCGGTCCCAGATCCCCTTTTTTTCCCGGATGTTTACCCCGCGACACGGGCACGCGACTCTTCCGATGGATGCACTGCGCACTGAAATCTCTTTCATTTTTATTTTTTACCTGTCTCCACACTCGCTCACTTTCCAATAAAACCCCAGGCTACCCCTTCCTTCCCCGTGTTGTGCAAAAACACCTCACCACCAAGACCTAAAAGCATGGCCACCGCTAACGGCGTTCTCATCCCTCCCGGCTACCTCGGCAACCTCACCCCCGAACAGGTAGAACTATAAAAAGAGAGATTTGTGCACGACACAAAAACAACAAGCAACTCAGTCCCCACACACAGAGCCAGAAGCTCGAGCTGTTGCAGACCGAGATGCAAACGCTACTCAAGGACGCCGCCTTCACCGCGCTCGTTGAGAGCAACGCAGTCGAGTTTGTGGACGATCTGTGTAAATAAAACCCACATCTAACCACCTGTTTTGTTTTTTTCCAAATGTTGACATTCACCTTGTTTTTGTTTCCTTCCAGCCTATGTTCTCCGCTTCCTCCGTGCCCGCAAGTGGGACGTGGCCAAGGCCAAGGAGCAGATTGTCAACTGCCTCAAGTGGCGCAAGGAGTTTGGTATCGAGAAGATTTTCGAAAAGGACCTGAGCTCGGTAAGAAAACTTGCTTTGCTGTTTTGCTGTTTTTGCTGCTGTCTGTCTCCATCTCTCCGTGTTGTCTTCTCTCCATCTCTAAAACATCATTTGTTTGGTACAGCCCCTCCGCAACACGGGGATGGCCTACTACAACCTTGCCAGGGACAAGTTTGGCCGCGTTATCTTCAACATCCACGTGCGCATGAACTCGAAGGAGGGCTACGTGCTCGAAGATATCAAAAAGTACACCATCTTCCAGATGGAGCTGGGCCGCCGCATGATCTACCCCGGCGCCGAGATGGTCACCATCCTCTTTGACATGACTGACTTTGCCGCACGCCACATGGACCTCGGCTTTGTCCAGTTCCTCGTCATGGCCCTCGAGCGCTACTACCCCGAGTCGCTCGGTGTCTGCCTCGTCTACAACGCCCCCTGGATCTTCAGCCCCTTCTGGTCCATGATCAAGCCATGGCTCGACGAGGTCGTCGCAGCCAAGGTCCAGTTTGCAAAGGGCGAGGAGCTCTTCAAGTGGGTCGACAAGGAGAACCTCCCCAAGATCCTCGGTGGAAACGTCGAAGACCCCAAGCATCCCGTCGACTCTGCCGTCGCATACAAGTCCCTTGTTGACGAGGGTATGCATGCTTTTGCTAAAGAAAACATAAATCTGAAACAAGCAACAAAAAAACAGGCTTTGAGAAGCGCGGCAAGAAGCAATCACCAGGCATTTCCCATGACCTTCACGGCGTCCCATTCGCCACGGCTGAGAAGACCGCAGCTGCCGTTGAGGCCACAGCTGCCCCGTCTGTCGTCGCCACCGAGGAGTAAACGTACATGTCTTAAATGTCAGTTACAAAGACCGCAAAAAACTCTTCAACTCGTTAAAGTCTGTTGCCATCGCTTTCCAGCTTCTTTTTTTTGTTTTGTTTTTGTTTGTTACTTTCATAGCTTGTAAAATGAACGACGCAGGTCCCTAAAGAATTCTGATTGAAAATTCACTGTTATACAAAACAAAAAGACAAGAAGACAAAAAAAAAGGATTGGGTCTATTTTGGTGTGGTGCCGATCTTAGATCGGTGACGGGTCGTCATCAATCGTGGCTCTTCTTCTTCTACTTCCCCTACGCCCTCTGCGTCCTTGTTGTCGTCCACTTGCTGCCGCTCTACCTCTTCCACTAGCTGTTCTTGAGTTTGCACGCCAAACTCTTCTTGAGCATCTTTGTCCTCCTCGCCGTCGTCATTGAGGGCCACTTCACACGTCTACCATGAAAAAATGTAAATAATAAAATACTAAAATGCGCATACGACGCAGCGCCAGAGGTATCCCTTGACGGGCGTTCGCTTGAGCGGCGGATTGAGGCACGCCAGATGGTACGATTTGGCGCAAGTATCGCATGTGACAAAGGCCCCTGCAAACGAGTACGTCTTGTTGCCCCTGTTTAGAAACAATAGCATTAACAGCAATACTAAAAATAAATTAGGTGTGCCTACGCATAGTCGGCCTTTTCGCAGGTTGTGCAGGTCAGGACAGCGGCCGTGGATGTCGAATGCTTTTTCGACGGCGATGCGTGCTGCTGCTGATGGGCTGCAGAGGCAGAGGACGAGAAAGAGGCGGCCGCTGCTGCACGAGCCGCCCAGCCACGACGCTTGCCTCGGCGCGAGGGCTGCTGGGAGAGCACATGGTGGGCGACTGCGTGGCCCTTGTGCTTGTCGCCGCCATAGATCAGGGTGCACAGCTGCTCCCATGCTCCGGCGGGCGACATTGTCTCGCCCGTGGCCGTGGGCTCTGGGGGGTCGATGCTCTGGATGCTGGCGAGGAGGCGTGTGCGGACCAGCACTAGATCGCTGCGCATGGTCTTGTTGCGGAAGAGCAGGGCCTTGGCACGTCCGATCGAGTTGTCCATGGCCTGCTCCACCTTGGCCATCTGCGAGGCGGCCTGGCGCAGCACCTGGTCCACAAGGCTGTGCGGCGCAGGGTCGGGCAGAGGCATCGCGACCGCCGGGTTGCGTGTGGGCCGCCGAAGCACCCACTTGATCCACGGGTTGAGCTCCTTGCGCGGATGGTTGGCATGCTTCTCGCAAAAGGCATAAAAGGACATGCGCGAGTCTCGCTCTTCGGTCTTGCGCTCGGCCGCGGGCGCCTTGTTGCCGCTGGGCTTGCGACCGCGGCGTTTACCCGTCTTCTTCTGCTTCTTCTTGCCCTTGTGCTGTTTGTTGCTGCCCTTGTGCTTCTTGCTGCCGCCGTTGGTCATGCCGCCCTCGTCGACGTCGTCGTCGTCGTCATCGTCGTCGTCATCGCTGTCGCTTTCGCCACTGAGATCAGACTCGTCACTGTCGCTGCCGACTTCGTCGTCCTCGTCGTCCGCCTCATCGTCGTCATCCCCAGACTTTTCGTCCTGCTCCTCCAGGAACGAGTACTTGTGCGCACACGACACGTGCATCTCGTTGCGGCACATGCCAGCGTCGCAGTTGATGACGGCACCCACCTGGGCATCGTTTGGATTGGTGCAGATCGAGCACGTCTGCAATTCATTAAACGGTGAAAATAATTATTACATGCAAAACGCGTTGCATACCCCTTTGAAGCGTTTGACATCAACCCTGGTCACGTCCACCTTGTCCATCACGTTCACGTCTGCAAAGCTGCATCCGGGAACCCAGAGCGCGCACACGATGTGGGCCCACTGGCCGTCCGTTGTGGGTTTGAATGCGCCCTCGGGGTTGGGGCACAACACGCAGTGCTGATATTTAATTAATTACTTATTTGTTTTCATGATTATTTAACGCGGCATCTGCGCTTACCACAGGCTCTCTGTGCTGGCACTTGTCGCAAAGCCACTGGTCCTTGGGGATCTCGGCCACGCCGTAGCAGTGTTGATGAACGACCACGTCGCAGAGCGGGTTCTCGCAAAACAGGAGCAAGTTCTCCTCGTCAGCCGAGGGCGAGAGACACACGCAGCAGTTATCGGGCTCGTCCTCGCGCCACTCTTGGAGACTGGCCTTGTACTCTTCATCGGCCACTCGGGGCGCGTTCACGTTGAAGCCAGGGATCTGCGCCTGCTCGTCTTCGTCGCCCTCAGCAGCAGCGGCGCCGCCATCGGCATCCTCTCCGCCTGCCTCATTTCCTCCGTCCTCTCCGTCATCCTCGTCTTCGCTGCCACTTTCACTGCTGCCGCTGTTGTCACTTCCCGATCCAGACGCCTGAAAGAAAAAAAAAAGGATGAAAAAGGAACCTTTAAATAAATAAATTAAAAAAAGGAAATAAAGTTACCTCGGCAGCAGCAAAATCCTCGTCTTCTTCGTCATCATCGTCGTCCTCGTCGTCGCCGAGCCAGTTAAAACCTTCGACGGCCTTGCCCTTTTCTTTCTTTTCCTTGGCCTTGCCCTTTGCTCCCGATGCTGACGAAGAGGAGGCACCGAGCTCCTTGGCCATTCCCTCCACGGCCTTGACGGCTGTCTTGCGGGGTGGAGGGCGCTTGTCCTTTTTACTGCTCGCGCCTTCTTCGTCCTCGTCATCGCTGCTGCGCACATTGGCATTGAAAAAATAATAAATTTTTACAATTGAAATTATTTCTTGTTACAAGTCGTCATCGTCCTCGTCCATCGATCCCGTAAACATCTCTTCAAACTCGTCCAGGTTCTTGGGCTTGGGTTTTCGCTTGTTCGGCCCGCGTTCCTTCAGGACTAGAAGAAATGCAAATAAGTTTTATTATGAAAAGATTTTTCGATTTTTCCTACACATGTTGTAGTAGGTCGACGTGGTCGATCCGTCCCCCGCGGGCTCCTGTGCAGGGGCAGCCGATGATGAAGACGCGGCCGCGCTCTTCTTTTTGTCACTCTTCTTTTGTGGCTTGTCCTCGTCCTCCTCGTTGTCTTCGTCGTCGTCGTCGTCTTCCATCTCATCGTCCGGGACGCTTTCACCTGCAGCGGCGGCAGCAGCATCCCTCTCTGCCTTGGCCGTCTTCCGTGCAGCCTTGGCCGCGAGCTTGGTCTCCTTGTTCTTGGCTGTCTCCTCCTTCTTGGCGGCTTTTTCAGCCTCGCGCTGCTCCTTTGCGATCGCCCTCTGCGCAATTCGCGCTCGTTTGGCAAGGGTCTCGGGCTTTGGCGGGCGGCCGCGCCGTTTTTGCGTTGTCGCCATGGTTGTGGTCGCTGCGGCGCTTGCACTGAGGGCCACAGGCGGCTTGTCGAGGGCAACCGGCTCGTTTGTCTTGGTCTCACCGTCAGTGTCGTCACTGCCGCTGTTGGGGCCCTCCGCGCCATCGGGACGTTTCCGCTTGGCCGCCGCCGTTGCGTTAGTTGTTGCACGTGGCGACATTGTTGACACAGATCCGCCGCGGCCACGACCAGGTGGGCGACCTCGTTTGGGGATCATTGGCGATGGCGATGACGCGGACGGGGCGCGGACGGTTGGCACGTTGGGGGGGTGGATGAACACGCTCTTGGACTCTGGGGCGACATAGTGATGGGGCTGTTCCTCCTTGACTTGGACCTGCAGCCTCTGCTGAAGCTGCTGCTGGATGATCTGCTGGTAGGCGGCCTGGTATTGCTGTTGTTGTTGCAAATTCACCTGAGGCTGCTGTTGCGGAGGAGGGGATTGCAACATCGACATCACATTGGAAAACCTCGATCCGTCAAAGGTGGAGGGAAAGTACGGTTGGACTGGGTTGTAGTACGGTTGATGTTGCTGTTGCGGCAGTGTTTGTTGGATAGGAAAGTAAAAGTCCTGTTGCGACTTTTGCGTCGGCGGCCGCTGGTGTTGCTGCTGCTGCTGTTGTTGAGGTGGCAGAAAGGGACTGGTCGCCGCAGCGTTCGTTGGCCAAAAGGGATTGGAGGCGGGCGGGCTCATCCAGGTCGGGTACGGCAACAGGCCACCCGATTGGGCACCCACGTACGTCGCCTGCTGAGGTTGCTGAGGCTGTTGCTGCGAAGGTGCCGCAAACAGGGTCGTGGGCGGGGGGCGCAGCAACGAGCCATAGTTCGGGATCGGAGGCCATTGGGCCGTGGTAGTGGTGGCAGAGGCCGCACTGGTGCTTGCGGTGGGTGTCGATGTAAAGGACGCGATCGAGGGCAGCGAAGGGGCCTGCGGCGGCTCTTGCGTTCCTGGTACGCCTTGTGGCTGCTGTTGCTGTTGCTCGCCTGACGAGGCGGTCGTGGTGGAGCCCTCGTTGGATGTGTCCATATGGTTGGATTATTATTGCGTCAGTGGCGGTGCCTGCTTTTTGAGCAATGGGGCGATTTCTCCCCCCCTCCTACTGTCTTTTATTTGCGGCGGCACGGCAGCCGGACGGGCTGTCTGCTCTAATCAGGGGAAGTGAGAGAGAGGCAAAGAAATTTTCAAAACGAGAAAAAGGAAGGAAAAAAAGCCGAAATTCCGGCGACGTTCGGCGACACAAATCACGTCTGATTGTCGGCGCTCTTTTTCATTTATCGTAAAGTAGAGAGAGATAGGCGGTGTTCATTCCATCCTCGCTGGGAAGTGGGGAAAGGAGCGGTGTTTGGCACGAACGGAATGAAAAGTAGCCATGACGAGTTAGGGCATGCATAGCTGTTTTTTTTCGCTGTGATCATCGCACTCCCTGAGCTCGTGTGTCAACCGATGTGCTTTCACCCGTGTGCCGGGATCCAGCTGCAGCTTGACAGAGTGTGTGTTTTGATGGGCTTGTGTACGTATGCTTCCGCATCGTTTCCACAATCCTCGGCGCAAAAGTCGTCTGAAACAGTTTTTTCTCGCGGTCGAATCGATTCTATTTTTGGCAGTGATCTCCTTGCAGTTTGGTTTGGGAGAACGGTTTTGCTACAGAGGCGTAGTCTGCCGCAGTGCTACAAAAATCTATGACAAAGCGGCGTTTGTTTTTCAGAACGGACCCTGGAAACGTGCTGGTGGCACGGTGTTGTGAAGAAAAAAAAATTTTTTTTTTTTGCAGCGTACGTCATGAGTGGCCCCCCGCCCAAGCCACCCAAGCCGGCGGTCGTCCCACCCAAGCCAGCAACAGTAACAGCCCCTGCTGCTGCTGCTGCTGCTGCTGCTGCACCCGTCGCTCCTGCTGCACCCGTTGTGAAAAAACAAGGGCCACCACCTCTGACAGCAAAGGTACCGAAAACAGAGGGGGCTAAATCCACTGACACGTTTGTTGTCCAAAGCCGCAGGTTGGCGCACAGCCGCTTTCGCCTCCGCCGCTCTCCCCGCCGCATGCCCAGCAACCAGCAGCAGCAGCCACCAAGCCGCCAAAGCCCGTAAGAACCAGCACGCCGTTTCATCCCTTTGTTCATAACTCGTTTCATACTTTCTTGTTCTCACGTAGGAGCCTCTCACGGCCAAGCCCTCTGTCGCTCCATTGGCAGCAGCTGCAGCTGCTGCTGCAACAACAACCAGTGCACCGGCGGCGGCCAAGAAGGACAGGCCCGCTCCGCCCGCTGAAAAGCATTTGGTCCTGCCAAAGTCGTACGTTTTCCTCTTCTTCATTCGTTCAGAAGACCCTGAAACCCAACCGACCCTTTCCTCGTTAAGACCCAAGGCATCCGCGTCATCGTCCCTTCCCACGACGCCCGTTCCTAGCAGAGCGCGATCCAATTCAGAATCGGACGCCCCTAAGCCGCTTGTTCCTCAGACTATTTCTATGACGCCCAAGCCAGCGAGTGTTTCCCAGCCGATCGCCGCGGCCAATGGTCTACCAAACAGGACGCGATCCAGCTCGGACGCTGCTGGCAGTGTAATCAAGCCCGTGCCTGCTGCGCCTACCACTGCCAAGCCCGCGATCGCCGTTCCCTCCAAGCCAAAGGCAGCCACAACAACAGCAGCAAATGCTAGCGAAAAAGACTCGTTCCCAAAGCCTTCGGTCACGTCCTCCCTAGCAAGGCCACCGCCACCAACAGCAGCGGTATCAACAGCCGAGTCGTTCCCAAAGCCATCGGCCACATCGTCTATTGCAAAAGCGCCCGCGACAAGGTCTAAACCAGCCGCATCAACAGAGTTGACCATCAACAAGGACGAGGCATCAAAGCCCCCTATCTTTAAGAAGGCAGAGACCACAGCCACCGCACCGTCTCCTAGCAGCAAGAAGCCCATTGCCGCGCCAGCAGCCGTTGCGGGACCAGCAGAGGAAAAAGCACCTGTCCCGGCCGAGGAAGAGGCCATGGACATGTCCTTTCTTGACGACAACCTCAACGAGATGTTTGGCTTTCTCAACAGCGCTGCGGCTGATCTGCCAAGTCCTGCAAACGCCGCGGCCTCGTCGCCCTCGGTCAAGAAGGCGATGGTGTCGCCCGGTCGTGACTCGGCGGGCGGAAGCAAGTTCAGTCCGATCGGTCGCGCTGCACCGGCCCCGCCGCCACTCACAAATATCAACGCGGACGTCGATGCAATACTCAGCGAGCTGGACCACCTCGACGTACGCGGACCCAAAAAAAAAAAAAAAAAAAAAAAAAGAAAGAATTCTTATAAACTTGAAATAATTTATTTTTTAGTTTCACGATCGAGTCGAGGAAGAAAAGGCCAAGATCCTGTCGCAACACCTCGAGCGTAACGGCGTCGAGGTCGTCGCTCTGCCGCCTGAAATGTACGCGGAACTGGAGGAGGTCGCCAAACTGACCAAGGTCGAGTCCAAGCCTGCCATGAGCGACGACATATCGAGGTCAGTGCACCTTTTTGTGTGTGTGTGTGTGTGTGAATAATGTGACCTTTGATTATATGAAGGCTGCTGGGAGAACTAGGAACGACCCCGCCGGAAACGAGGAGGGCGAGCGGGGGCAACGACGAAAAGTACACGCT
>Ga0302233_10002621_pt1 | contig 11111 bp, 18 predicted proteins | sample II_Palsa_N3_1_FD_193516 | JGI IMG/M metagenome (GOLD analysis project Ga0302233, IMG submission 193516) | Peat permafrost microbial communities from Stordalen Mire near Abisko, Sweden - II_Palsa_N3_1 | ecosystem: Environmental > Terrestrial > Soil > Palsa > Peat permafrost | place: Sweden...
TCGAGCACTGCAGCAAGTATGAGCTGGCCAAGCAGATCTTCAGCGCCGAGTTCAACAAGAACCCTTTGCTTCAAGAGTTTATCAATGCACGTTTGCAAGACATTGTGTGGAAACTACTGATCTGTCGCTGCAGGAGCAAATTCGCAACAAGGCTTTCCGGCGCGAGGAGTTTTTTGCTATCCTCTTCCGTCCCAACTTTCGTCTCGGTCGTTACAACATGGTATACCTGCTCAATCACTTGCAATTTTTTCGGAAAGAATTAAAGAGATACTTTCTAGCTTCTAAAAGAGGTCGGGGCAAAGACCAAGGATAAGTCGAATCCAGAGATCTCCTATGTTCAAATGGCAATGGAAAAGGTAACCATGTCGAGCATGGAGTAAAATTATTTTTATTATTTTTTTTTTTTTAAAAAAAAAAACCAGACGGATTTGGTCGCAAAAAGGGTTGATGAACAACTTGGACGAGTGCAGCTCTTGATGGTTGAAAACAGCCTGGAGAATATCAGCGACTTTCCGGTATCAAATGAATCTCCCCCCCAGTTTAATCTTACAATAAGTTTGTGCATAGTCCCTACAACTGCGCGACCCCGAACGACAACTTTTGCACGAGGGACCCCTCAAGTTTGGCAGGACCGACTTGCTGGCGCGCGACGTGCACGTGTATTTTTTTGACCACTTCCTGCTCCTGGTCCGAGGCAAGAAGGGCGAGAAGCAAACTATCCTTCGACAGCCTTTCAGCTGGGATCAAATTCGCGTGATGGAGCCGTGGGAAGCAGAAACCCTCGTGCAGGGAAGTATATGGCAACCCGATACTGCCGTTACTACGTCGTTGCAAGTGCATAAATCTATCCGAGAATCGTTTGGCACGTTGCGGTCCAAGGTCTTTGGTGGGTCCAAAAAGTACACACTTACGAAAGAAAAGTTCTCCAGGTTTTTTGTTTTTTTAAATTTAATTTCCTCACTTGCAGTTCCATAATCATTCATACTCCCAACTCGGCTGCCGCTGTGGATAACACCTGTGCCACTTCAAATGTTTCCCAGATTGGTACGAATTTCTACAGCGTTCACGACATTAAAATGGTTCGCTAGTCTCCAAGGATAATATATTTGCCATTGTGCTCGCAACCAAGGTCCCCAAGGCATGGTATTTCCATGCTGCAACTGCAACGGAAAAGAAGACGGTGCGTGGATCACTGTTTTGTTGTGACGAGATTGCGTTTGAATATTTCTGCTGCCGAAATTAGTGGGCAAAAAAGGTCAATGAACTTGCGGAGCAGGCTTCCAAGAGTACGCTTGTCTACGAGCCCAAGATCACTGGCACGATCAACTCTGACAAGGTCAATATCGTGTACGAAATGGTGGACCCCAAGATCAACAAGAAGCGCCTTCTCGTTGGAACCGAAGAGGGCCTGTACTCGTGCATCCTTGACCCTTCTTCTCCCTCCCAGGGCTTTGTCCAGCTCTGCGAGTATCCAAAGATAACACAAGTCTGCGTCTTTCCGGTCGAGCAATGCATTGCCTTCCTGGCTCACCAAGGTACCGACGGCCGTGGTTTATCGTGCATCGATTTGAATCGATGATGCAGACAACAACAAGACGTTCCTCTTCACTCTGTCCTTTGACGTGTTCCTCGTTGGCACCAAGGAGAAGCCGATCAAGGTGCGAGAATCGGAGGGCGCGTCGCTGATTAGGGTCGGTGTCGTCAACAACAAGTCGTACCTCATTTCTGGCTGGAATCGCTTCGACCCCACGAGCAACTTTATCCGCATGTTTGAGTGCAAAGAACATGCCTGCTCGTCGAAGAACAGCAACGATCGCCTGGGAGTCCACAAGGTTTTGTTTGGTGTTGTCTCCCTCCTCGTCTAAAAGCATACTGCCATAGACAATCAATTTCCCAAACATCATGGTCGACTTTAGATTTTCTCATCAGGTGACATCAAAGCTCGTGTTTGTAGTCTGTCACAAGGTCCATGTCAGCATCATCAACACCGAAAATCTGGCCCCCTATGGTGAGAATCTCTTTTTCGAAAGAACAACTAAATTTTTTATTTATTTATTTATTTACCAACTAGATGCTGTCGACCTCAGCGACCCTGGAATGAAAGCAATCCTGGATCATCAACACGCCACTGCGATCAACATTTTCAAACTGAAGAACGACTTTGTCGTGTGCTTCCGAGAGTTTGGCATCTTCATGACAAAGGACGGCAAGAAATCGCGGGAGAAGCACATTCAATGGGTCGGCCATCCAAAGTCCTTTGGTTCGTTCCTTCCGTCCGTCGCATCAAGTTGTAATCTCTTTTTTCTTCCTCCGTGCAGCCGTTCATGAACCGTACCTCCTCGCCTTTTCTGAGCTGTTTTTCGAGGTCCGAAGTGTCGAGACCGGTGAGGTAATTCAGATCGTTTCCGTCCAAGGCCTCAAGCATCTCAACATCGGCGCCAGCCAGGACACGTCCTCAGTGTACATTTTGGTACGTAATGATAATATGATTTTTTTTGTTTTGTTTTTTGATCTCGGCTGTTTTCTAGTCGTCCCTCCCGATGAGCACCAGCAACCTGTACAACATCAACTCTCTTGAACGTGTGAACGAGATCGCCCCGTTCAAGGCCGCGGGCAAGACGTTGGCAGTTGTCACAGACAGTGTCGTCGTCAACGAGCAAGAGCAAGACGATGATCTCGGGTCGTCGTCGTCGTCATCGTCGTTGCCTTCGACGCCAAAGCCGTCGGTCGTCGCATCGGCGGCAGGCCTGTCCGTCTTCACGGCGAATGACCGAGGATAGAATGATTTTTTTTTTTTTTGATTTTTTGTACACTTTCCGATGTCAGCTTCCGGCGTGAGAAAACGCGTTGCTGCCATCAAGTAAAATGAACTCTGCGGTACCACGTCTCTAATAAACCGATTGACAGAGAGCAGCCGGCCAGGGAGGCCAACCCGATGCCGTCTGCGCCACCGAAAGTTGCGTTTGAAGACGACGACAAGTTGTGGTCGCAAGTATATGTCCCGAGCTTTTCGATCGCCTTTCGCGTACGTTTGTGTTGTGTGGACCGACTGAATTTGCCCCTCCCTTGCACCAGTTCCTGCTGCTGTGCCGATTGGTGTCGGCCATGCTCAATCTCATCAACGACTGCGACGAGACGTTCAACTACTATGAGCCGCTGCATCACTGGCTGTATGGGTACGGGCTGCAGACGTGGGAGTACTCGCCCGAGTTCTCCATCCGCTCGTATGCTTACATCATCCTGCACGGTCTCTTTGCCTGGCCCGCATCGCAGGTGTACCCACTCAAGGTGCACACGTTTTACCTCGTGCGCATCGTGTACGTTTGGGTCATGACGCGACATCAAGGACACTCTCATGACTGACTGATTACTCAGCTTCGCGTTGTGGTCGGCTTTCACTGATGCGCATCTCTACGACGCCCTGGCTAGACGTCACAAGCTGGTGGGCCTGCTGCTCCTGATCTTTTTGGGGATGGCCCCGGGTCTGTTTGTCGCATCCACAAGTATTTTTTTTTTTTCCCCTTTTCTTTTTATTTTAAGCTGCCCTCAACTTGTTTTTGCAGGCTTCTTGCCGAGCACGTTTGGAATGACGTTTGTGACGCTTGCATACGCCTACTGGATCCACAATCTTAACCGTTACGAGGGCACGTCTGTGCCTCAAAAGCAGTTTGCGGGGATGGAATTCACCACCAGCATTGTCTGCATCGCCGTGGCTGTCCTCCTCGGCTGGCCGTTTTGCGGTGCCATGGGCATTCCGATCTTTATCGACTTTGTGGCAGTGTATCATGACATTTGATATTTGCGCAGTTAACAACTGTTACTCTAGGCACTTTGAACTGGTCAAGTTTGCTCTCGTTGCATTCGCATCCCTCGTGGCCATCCTGGTTCCGATGGTTTCGATTGATTATTTTTACTATGGAAAGATCGTGGTCGTGCCAGTGTCGATCGTCATCTACAAGTTTGTCGCCGCGATCTAAAGAACTACATCTTAACAAGAAATTCCCCCCCCCCAAAAAAAAAAATAGTGTGCTGAGTGGATCAAAAGGCCCCGACCTATACGGCACCGAGCCGTGGACCTACTATGTCATCAACCTGTTTTTAAACCTCAACATAGTCTGGCCCCTGTCACTCTTGAGTGTTCCCATCCTGGTAGGGAATAAATTATTTTTATATTATTTTTTTTTTCTAAATGTATTTTGTATTATTATTTTTCTTTTTTCTTTTTTTTTAAAACAATTCTCAGATGGTTGCAAGACCGTTCAAGTTCACCCAGTCGTTTATCTTGGCCACAGCAGGGCCATATCTGTGGCTGGCGATTTTTATGGCGCAGCCGCACAAGGAAGAGAGGTTCCTCTACGTGATTTACCCCTTGCTGTGTATGCAGGGTGCGATTTCCCTGACGTGCATCTGGGGACTGCTCCAGGCCGCCCTCAACCGCTTGCCTTCGCTCAAAGCATACTCGGTTATCAAGTTTAGCCCCACCGCGTTTGTGTTTGCGGCCATGGTGGTGTTTATTCTGCTCTCGATCTCGCGCAGCTTTGCCCTCGTGTTCAACTATGGCGGCTTCATGGAGACATGGAAAGAGGTGCCGGGCATGCTCCCCGGAGATCTCAACGTGGCCACAACAGGCATCGCGGCAGCCACCATCTGTGTGAGCAAAGAGTGGTACCGCTTCCCATCCCATTTCTTTGTCAACGAACCCTACCGGCTCGCCTTTGTCAAGTAGCTGCAACTCGGACTGGTTATTGTATTGAGTAATTCTTTTTTTGTAGGAGCGATTTTGCCGGTCTCTTGCCAAAGTACTATGAAGGCAGCGGCCCTGCATCGACGCGTCTCATTCCAGCCGGCTTCAATGACCTCAATCAAGAGGACGTCTCGCGATACGTCAACGAAACGACCGACTGTGGTTGGTTTGTGGATCTGTGCACCAAGGATGCGCCGTGCCTGCAGGACAGTGGATTGTTTCAGCCCATACACTGTGCTCCCTTCCTCGATGCGGCCAACTCGCGCTCATTGACGCGGGCTTTCTACATACCTGTCATATCGGAGGTGCACAACACCTATGGCGAATACTGCCTGTACCAGCGCAAATGGGATGCCAAGCCAAACAAGAGGCGACGGAACCCCGTGAAAAGCCAGCAAGGGGACAAGGAAGTGCAGGACGAGTACTGGAGCAATTATTAGTTTTGTCTACGTAACTACGTTACAAAAGAGTTGATATACAACAGAACGGATCAATCAACCGTGTGCTGGCTGAGTAGGAGGTCGTGACAACGATCGCACACACGCTCAGGGGCGGCTGATGATGGAAGTAGCATTCGCTGAGTCGTGCACGCGTCACAGAAGACCTTGCCGCAGTTACGGCAGTGGTGCTTGCGCACAATGAGGTTAAAGGCGGTCTGGCACTGGTCGCAGTTGAAAATTTCTCGGTCGTCCAGCCATTGCGAGCGCTTGATGCTCTTCTTATACGTGACCAGATTGTCCACCTTGACTTTGCTCTTGCCCAGCTCGCCTGCTAGCTCCACGATCGTGCTGTCCCGTTCGTCGACTTGCGCTCGCAACTCGAGGATCTGCTTATCGAGCTCGGCCAATCGTTGCTCCAACGGCTTGGCCTGTTCCAGTTTGAACAGGAGCTGGTCAATACGAGTGAGTGCCGCCTGGAGGCTCTTCTGTGCCGTGTCACGCTCTGTGATGAGCAGGTTGATCTGCGCCTCCTGGCGCTCCAGCCGCCCCTCCAGCTCCTTCTCGACCTGTACTTTGGTTGCCAGCGCCGCCTCGAGTTCCATCCTTCGTGCTTCCAGTGTGGCACTCTGCGAGCAATAACGACTTAAAATAAGCGCACGGTGAGAAAGAAAAAAAAAACACCTTTTCGTTGACCATCTGCAGTTGCCCGTCCAGACGTGCAACGGATTGATCCAGCTGCTTTTTCTCCTCCGAAATGAGCTTGCGAGCGATACGAGCCTTGTTGAGATCTTCGGAAGTCTGACCACACGCACTCGGAATTAGTATTGTACTTTTTTTTTTTTTTACAAAGGAAAACAAAAAAGACACTCGCCTTGTCTTTAGCAGCCTGCACATCCTCCAGACGTGCGAGCGCCTGCTTGAGCTGCTCTGACAGGCTTGCCCTTTCGCGATTATGTTCGCAACGCTCATTGTCCAGGTCAACGATGGCCTCCTTTTGCTTTTGAAGCAAGTACGACTCGCGCGACTCGGTCTCGCTGTATGATGGTGTAAATTGTTTTCTTTTGCCTGAAATGGAATAATTGTGTACGCTCGCAAGACACGCTCCTGGTCCAATGCAGCCTCACACTGTTTTCGAAGCCCAATCTCCTTTTGGTAGAGGTTGTTTAGCTCTGTCTTGGCATTTTGGCTGCTCTGTCGTTCGCTCTCCATGTCCTCTCGGAGAGCCTATTAAATATTCCAGTCGCGTGTCAAGAAGGACGAGGAAATTACTCCTACCGTGTACTGCTGTTGCGACGTCGCCTTTAGCCTAGCGTGCTCAGCATCCAGACGCTGACGTTTCTCCTCCGACAAGCTCGCGTGCTCGGTTGCCTCGTCGAGCTTCTTTCTGAGGTCGCTGGATGCAGCAAGTGCTTCAGCGGCTGCGGCTGCTTTGGCTGCCAATTTGCCTTGGAGATCGCGCTGCATCTGCTCCAAATAGGCGTTTTGGTTGAGGACAGAGGTTAACCGCCTGGCGATCTCGTCGTTCTCCTGCTGTGGCTTTGCACTGGTCGCTGTAGATACAGCGGCAGGTTGTGCAGAAAAAGTCGTGTCTGGCAAAGAGTCTGTCGCCAAAGCGGTAGCCGGTGTCTCTGGAGGAGGAGAGGCGGCTGCTGCGTCTTGAGGAGCGATTTGCAGTTGATGAGATGGGGATGGCCCATTGTCCTCGATCTTTGCAAAGTGCGCCCCAAGGAGCAGTTCCAGCAGCGACTCTCGTACCCTGAATTGCGATATCTATCAGCATCTCTTTTTTTTTTCTCCAGGTGGAGGCACGTTACGATAGGGCCTCGTCTAGCTGAGCCATCGCAAAGTTCTTGAACAACGGGTAATCCTCGTCGTCAATAGCAGCAGGAGGAGCAAGGCTGTCGTGGCTACCAAAACGATACGATTATTTTTTTTTTTTCAACGACACACTAGGAATAAGGAAATGCAAACGCAATACCTCGCCTTAATAAAAAAGTTGAAGTTAATGGTCGAGCTTCCGAGCAGGAGACCGAGGAGGACGCCGGCCTGCTCGGTGAGCATGAACGCGTAAGGCTCGTACCACTGCTTGATCAGATCAATGTCTTCGACGATTGCTTTCATGTTGTCTGCCAGCTGCTTGTCCATGAGCGACATCTGGATCCACGCCACGCCCTGCTCGCCCGACCGCAAGTCGGTCATCTCGGTGATGCTCTTGATCGTTGACGCGCTCTTCATGTCCGTCATCAAGTATTAGTCTCTCATTTGCTGCACTTGCAGCAAGCTTACCTGCGGGCCGAGCTTGCTGACCGTGTCCTGGACCATGTCAAAGTACAATCGACGCACACCCCAGAGGTTTTTCTTGGCTGCGATTTGGCGGGATTAACACGACAACCCTGTGGGGGCAAGTTCGCAGTAGTTACGTTTGAGGCCATGGCGCAAGCACATGTCGAGCACGACGACGACCGCCTGGACCTCTGGGATCTCTTCGCCCAGTGGGATGCCCTCTTGATGGAGGCTTGCCTTGATCAACAGCTTGATCGCGTTGCTACGTAGTGGGAGGTCAAAACGACAGACGGACAAAACGACGGGGGCACACGTACCTGGACGCCGTCAGCAGGTTGGAGCGAACCCGTCGCTGCTCTTCCACAAAGCGCACCAGCAGTGCTGCCTGCTTGGGAGGGAGACTGGTGGGCGTCTGTCCTGGCTTGTAAGCTGGGGGGAGGCCGGTGGGTTAGCGAAATCAACTACGGTTGACGTCGCACAAACGTACCTGGCGACGACACGATCAGCAGCTCCTGTGGCTTGGCTTTGAGGAGCACGCGCAGCTCGCGCACTTGGTCGAGCGTCAGAGGCGGCGAGGGCGGCGTCGCCAGCAAGGCAGACAACGTCGTCAGAGCCGACAACATTTTGCGCGTCGTTCGTCTTTTTCGTGAAAGTTTCCGTTTCCTCGTGCAACTGCCGTGGACCTCCTTTAATCATTGAATGACGGACAAGAAGACTGCACAAGGTGAAGTGAAGAAAGAAAAGAGAAGAGGAGAAGAAAGAAAAAGATACTTGTACGAAAACAATGTCCAAGGTTCCTTAAGCAAGACCGGCAGCCTTCATCGATGCGAGCATAGTTGTTCCGAGCTTGGCGGGCGAGTCGGACACAACGACGCCGATATCTGAAAAAAAATAAATTAAACATCGTGCAGGATAAACTTGGGACTCACCTTGAAGAGCCTTGATCTTGTCCTCGGCACCACCCTTGCCACCGGCGATAATGGCGCCTGCGTGACCCATGCGACGGCCGGGGGGAGCAGTTCGGCCAGCGATGAAAGAGACGACTGGCTTAGGCTTGGCCTTTATTTTTTATTTATTGAAGAGAGACAAAAATATTATTAATTTTCCTTGAAAGCAAAACCTTGTTACCAGAGAGAAGTTGGCCTTCTTGAGGTAAGCAGCAGCCTCCTCCTCAGCAGAGCCACCGATCTCACCAATCATGATGATACCTATATTGGGGATAAATATAGGAAAAACAATCCTTTCTTTTAGTACCCTCAGTCTCCTTGTCCTCCATGAAGATCTTGAGAGCATCAATAAAGTTCGTGCCGTTGAATGGGTCGCCACCGATGCCGACGCAAAGGGTCTGGCCAAGGCCGGCCGCGGTCGTTTGGGCGACGGCCTCATAGGTGAGGGTGCCGGAGCGGGAGACGATTCCAATCTTGCCGGTCTTGTGGATGTGGCCGGGCATGATGCCAATCTTGCACTGGCCGGGGCGGATGATACCGGGGCAGTTGGGGCCGACCAATCGGGTCTTCTCCTGCTGGAGGAGAGCGGTCTTGACCTGGTTGGTACATGAATTGTTTTAATAAATATAAAAAAAAAGGACAACGCTGTGTGCTGCAGCTGCAGGTACCTTGACCATGTCCTGCTGGGGGATACCCTCAGTGATGCAGACAACAAGGCCGATCTCGGCCTCGATGGCTTCCAGGATGGCCTGCAAACGAAAACAGGTCAGCACAACGACCCGTCTTCTCGTCAAGAAAAGAAAATTACCTTGCCAGCACCTGGCGGGGGGACGTAGATCACGGTCGCGTTGGCACCGGTTTCCTGCACGTCAAAAACAGGCGACAGCGCGCACAGCGTCAGCCACAAATGCAAGTACGGAAGTTGAATTAACTACCTTGATTGCCTCCTTGACGGTCGCAAAGACAGGGAGGTCGAGGTGCTTGCTACCAGCCTTTGCCGGCGAGACACCACCGACCATCTTGGTGCCATACTCAATGGCCTGCTGGCTGTGGAACGTGCCCTGTGCGCCTTCTATTTCAGCACCCGGCAACAAACGAAAAAAAAAACCCAGCCTGCCCAGTTACCTGCTTGCCCGTGAAACCCTGGCAGATGACCTTTGTGTGGCTGCCAATGTTGAGGTTCTTGATCGTCTTCTCGTAGTTGGAGGCGGTGGCAAAGCCGCGAACTAAGTGGGTTTTTTCCGCGAAAGAGGCAGACAAAGAGGAGGAAGCAGCGCGTTAATACGAGGTTAGCACTGGGATCCGAAGGCGTGAAAAAAAAACGCACCAGGCGCAGCAACACGACCAAGCATGGTTGATGTACTCGGAAATAGTTTGCAGATATGGCCGCGCTACTGCGAGGTGCCCACGCGCGGCTCCACCTGGTCCGCGTCGGTCCGGCGTCTGCCCTGGCTGGCAGTGCTGCCGCTGGCCGTGCAGTTGCTGGTGCCAGCGGCGGCGGCGGCGGCCTGGTACGGTTCGCTGTGCTGGTGGTCGTGCTAAGCAAGTTTTTCTCGTCTTCCTTTCTTTCTTTCTTTCTTTTTTTTTTCTTTTTCTTGCGCTGGCAGAGGAACCTTGCAACGGCGGCGACGGCGGCGTCGTACTTGTCCAAAGAGGAGGTGCTCAAGGACAAGTTCAACGACTCCAACTACCTCACGTCTGAGCAGTTTTACTACTTGCCCAACCGGTACGTCTGGCACAGCGTGCGGTTCGTTTTCCTGAATGATTGGCCCTTAGCCCTCGGACTGCTGCCTACTTCACGTCCAACGCCAAGTTCTACGATGTCCAATGGGAGCTGAAGAACAAGATTACCGATGCCAAGATCGAGCTGTTGCGTCGCAAGCACACGGGCGAGTACCTGCCGCCTGCGCTCTTGGTGTGTTTCCTCGGAAAGACGCTTTTTTTACAAGCCTGACCTGTAAAATAAAGGACATCCCCGATGCTACTGAAGTGACCGAGTCACCCGAGGCTGCTGAAGGTGTTGCCGTGATGACTGAGACCTATGAGGACGAGCAGGCACTCGAGTCCGAGTTCCTGGAGTACCTCAAATACGTCGATGGTAAAGCGATCGCCGACGTCCATTTCTAAACTGGCAAACAGGGGAAATCGCCCACATGGACAAGACCTTTGAGACCTCGTCCAAATTTCTGAGCAAACTGCTCACCGATTATCCTGGGCTCAAGGCTGACAGCAACACGATGGCAGCTTTCGAAGCCATCAACGTGCAGGTCGTGAGCATTAACGAGGACACGCCCCCCTCAGTCCGCGAGAGCCTCATCGCCGAATGGAATGCCAAGTACACTGCTTTCCTTACGGTACGAAAAAGTATGCGTGCACGGTTTTAAATAGCCCACTACTTAGACTGTCGCCTCAAAAATGCCCGGGCGAGACAGCATCGAGACCAAGTGCCAGCTGTTGAAGCAGGCTCTCGAGCCCGAAATCGTTGACCCATCCGATAATGACAAGAAGAATCGTCACACACCAACAATCCGAAACGAACTCTTGGCCCACATCAAGGAAATCCAAGGTGAGGAGAAAACAATTATTTGCCCTCCTGAAAACAATATGGCGATCATTCAGATAAGGAAATCCCGGAAACAATGAAGATTCGAAGGACCTGGGAGCTCGTACATTCTGCCGTGGCCAGCATTGTCGACG
>Ga0302233_10002626_pt1 | contig 11100 bp, 16 predicted proteins | sample II_Palsa_N3_1_FD_193516 | JGI IMG/M metagenome (GOLD analysis project Ga0302233, IMG submission 193516) | Peat permafrost microbial communities from Stordalen Mire near Abisko, Sweden - II_Palsa_N3_1 | ecosystem: Environmental > Terrestrial > Soil > Palsa > Peat permafrost | place: Sweden...
TAGAGTTCGCTCCGTGAGGCATGCTCTGTCCCGCAAGCTGCATCAGCACCGTCTTCGTGCCAGTTGCATGTGTGTTTCTGCTCGCTGGCATTCTCTTCGCCGTCGTCCTTGTTCGCCCCGTTCCCGTTTGGTTGTGGCTGTGGTGCCTCCGCAGCCGGTATCCCGTTGGCTGTGCCGTTTGCGCCCTCAATCTTTGCTTTCTTTGCAGAGAGCCGTGCCAGTTTTGACCGAACTGGAGACAACAAACGTGCGTTAAATAATCAATATAACATAAATAAATAAAATAAATAAAAATTAAAAATACCATTGTGACGGCCGCTGAGGAACACGACCAATAGTTTAATGAGGTTGCCCGGCAGCTTGGCCAGCCGCAGTGGCGTCTCCGAATCGATTGCGGTAAACCTAGAGAAAAACTCGAGCACGGCAATGGCAAGCTCGTCGTCGTTTAGCAGCAAAAGCTCGTGCATGCGCAAGAGCCAGCCGTTGTCGACATTCTAGCTCTCACAGTCAGCCCTTTGGCCCGTACGCAACGGTCATCATCATCGTACCTTGATCACATCGTCGTTTTCGACCTTGGTGCACCACGACGAGATGACCTTGAGCGAGCTGATGACGAGGTGGCGGTCGTCGCTGTGCAGGTACTCGCCCATCACCTTTACGAGCGGCCCAGCGAGCGTCTATTGAGACAAGCCGAAACCATAAGCCTCAACACAAAGCCGATAGATTTACCTTGATGATCATGTGTGGTGCCAGGTTGTTGAGGAGGACGAGGGCATCCCGCCGGACCTCCATGTGGGCACTTCGGAAATCGAGCTCGAGGATGACTCTTACGAGGTCGACGACGTCCGCGCGCGCCACGAGCAGCACCGCGTTGACCCCAAAGTGCGAGCAGTTCATCAGCACTTGCTGGACTTGCTCAACCCTGCCGGCACAATAGGTCAATACAAAGGAATCAAAATCGTCGGATCACCTTTGCGCATCCAGCGGCGAGACGCGTCCTTCGGCAAAGTCAAACTTGTCTGCACGACTGATCCCGGGCGCAAAGAACTCGACCTCGTTATGGTTTCCGACGGCCTGGTCGAGCACCGTCAGCTCCTTCGAGTGCTTGTACACGCCCTGCATCAGTGCGACCGACTCTGCCACGCTCATCGGCGTCTCGTTGCGAACACCCGCCTTCGCCATGCCCTTCTTGATCGGTGCAATGAGCTCCATCAGTGCATCGACCAGGCCAGGGCACGATGTCAGTGGAAAGTCTATGGAGAGGGGATGGTATCAGAAAAGGTGCACCAAAAGGGAAGGGGGGGAAAAGTCGTTACCGTCCCACGTGAATGAGTGCTTGACAAGGTTCTCCAGCGCCCACGCGATCTCGTTGGGCAACCCCGACGCCAGCGACATCATGATCCTGCTCCCACGGCCGCCAAGCATGTACTGCGCAGCCGTGAAGACGCGCCGTTGTGGCACGGCGGCCACGGGATGGCCCACACCAAGAGGTGTCAGCCTCTGCTGCGGCGGCAGTGCAAACGACATTTCGGCCTGCCCCTCTGTTTTCACTTGCTTGACCACACAGAGGAGACGACGCCTGCTGCCTGCAAGCAAAGAAAAAAAGGCCCGGGGTTTACGACAAAGAAGACGACAAAGGCGCGTCAAAAAAAAAAAAAAAAAAAAAACCCTTGAAACATTAGTTACCAGAGCGTCGAGACAGGTCCGATGGCGGATGGCGTCAAGGCGATCGCCTTTATGGCTGGTGCGGCCGCAATCGCCGTCGTGAGCTCGGCGTTGACGTACGCTGCCGTGCGCTCGGCGTCGGGATCGCCTGCACCGGGGGCTGCCGCTGCTGCCGCCGCTGCTGCTGTTGCTGCACCGGCCGAGTCGGCCAGGGCGGATGACGACGACGACGACGACGAGGAGGGGCACGCCAAGGGCAATGACGAGGTGGCCTTGGCAGCGGCCATCCGGCGACAGCAGCAGCTGCACCAGCTCAAACGCAAGGACACGGGCAGCGTCCCCGGCAGCACTACGACCAGCAGGGTGTCCAGCTCGACCGAGCTGGCTGCCGCGCCAAAGACAGCACGGCAACACGGGGGACTCACGGCCACAACAACCGTGGTGCGCGATCTTTTTTGTTGTCCCTGAGGAGTACTCACAAGCAGCTTTAATAGCCGACGGGGCAGCCCGGCACCGTGACCAAGCTGGCGGGTTCCTCCGGGAAGAAGAAACCCGTGGAGACGTGGAACGACGTGGAGCTGCCCGCGTCCGGGAAGATGCGCAAGCAGCACGCACCTGTTGTTGACGAGGTAAACGACGTCTGCTGTCCCCGGTCCTCTTCTCTTTACTGACACACCTTCAAGGCCGTCTTTGACGACTTTGACGCGATCGATATCACGCCCAAGCAGCCACAGCCCGTCCAGCAGCAGCAGCAGCAGCCGCAACCCAGCAAACTGCAGCTCGCCCAGCAGCAACATCAGAAGCTAAACATTTACCGCGAAGGGTCTCGCGGGAAATACGTGGCTCGCGCCCCCATTGCCAGCTCGACCACGAGCACCTCCAGCAACCAGAGCGGCGATGAGTCGTTTGATGATCTCGTCTTCCCGGAGGGCCCGCTCACGCTCAAGGTGCACGGAAATAATGACGATGATGATTTTGGGTACTCGCCAAGCAGGAAAGAAAAGAATGGCCCAAGCTAATTATTTTTATTATGAAAGATTTGAATCTGTGGACACGTCGCTCATTTCGTCCTCAAGGCTACCGCAACACCGCAAGCACGGCCAAATTTCCCCTCCGCAGCTGTCGTCGCGTGGGGAACCTGCTGTACCTGCCAAAACAAGCACGCTACCAAACCATCTTGCGCGCCTGCGATCACAAACGTAATTTTTTTTTTCTTGGTTAATTTTTTCTTTCTAAACTACGAAATGTTCTAGTGTCGAGCACATTCCGGATAATGATGCTGCGACGTTTGGGGTCGAGATATCTGCTGCCAAGGTATCGTGTTTCCTTAAGTCTGTACAAAGTTCTTATCTACCAATTTTTCTTTCGCCAGCTACAACAGGGCTTCAGAAAAGTCCAGTCGACAGGGCGCGAGCTGGATGGACTGGACGTGGTTGGAGACGGAGGGCGTGACTTTTCACCAGCGAGTATCAACAAACTCAAGGATAAGACGGCACGTGTCCCTGCGGGTAGTTTGGGCGAGAGGTACGTCCGACCGAGCAACGACTATGGCGACGGCAGTGAACTTGACGCCATCGAGGACTTTCCGGGCTCTGTCCCGACCCAACTCAAACCAACAACACCGTCCTCTCACCGTCGTTCCAAGGTACCTAGGGGCAAAACTGAAGCTATTACCAAAAAAAAGTCCTCAAACAATGTCTCTCGTTGCAGCACCACCGATCGCACAAAGGCCCCGCACTGATCCGTGAAATGGGCCCCAAGACCCCCAAGGTCGTGGGCGAGATGGTCTTTGACTCGGTCAACAAGGTGTGGGTGGGCAATTCGAGCGCACTGGACGATTTTGAGAAGGCAACGCCGACAAGGCCGGCTCTTATTTCAAACCTGGGCATGCCCACGCCCAAGGTCGTCAACGGGATGGTCTTTGACCCCGACCGCATGTGCTGGATCGGGAACGATCAGGACGGTGCCAAGCTCGAGGGACTCATGTTTGACGCGAGCTCCACGCAGACATCTGCGACCTCGTCCACCCGCGGCACCGACAAATCTGTCTTCAACCTCAGCCCTGAGTACCTCGAGAGGCTACGTGCCTCGGAGCAGGCACATCGGCGGCTCATGCGTGACTTTGATCCACGCCGTCACATCCGTGAGCACCTGTACCACATCCGCGAAATCGCCAACAAGATTGTGGACCAGTGAAAAGAAAATTTTTTTTTTGTTCCCTTCCGTGTATGCTAGCTTTTTATAATTTTTATCATGTCACTGAGGACATCAACATCGAATAGTAATGGTCCCCTGCGTTCCATATACGAAGAGAAAGGAAGGAAAAGCCGCTGACGGACATGTGGGTGGATGACGAAGGAAAAATTAATTATTTCTCGACACAGGTCGCTGTCGACGTAGGCGCCAGGTCTCCAATTCAGTGCACGAAATTTTTTCTACTACATAATCGGTGTCTCTCTATGACGCAGCAGTGGCTGAAAAAAAAGGAAACCATCAGCCTAGGCTCATTGAGCTATTTTTTTTTTTCTCCACATGAACGAGTTTTCTCGGGGACAACAAACAGACCTCTAGAGCTTCTTCTTGCCCTGGTTGTCGCGGAGCTCGATGTAGACATCGGGGTAGTCGGTGAGGATGGCGTCAAGGTTCATGTCGATGGCGCTCTGCATCGTGGCGACATCGTTGATGGTCCATCCAAAGACGGTGATGCCGGCCGCGTTGGCCTCCTGGACAAACTCAGGGGTGATCACACCAAAGTTCATGTTGTAGTTGACCAGGTCGTGGTCGGTGGGGCTGTCGGGCTTGATCGAGGCAACGATGCTGCGCATAAAGCGGGGGGCGTACTCCTTGATCATCTCGACGTCGGCACCGACCTGGCCGGCGAGGTAGAGGCGGTCGGTCAGGTCCACGGGGTACGCGTTGAGGATATCGGCCATGTACGGGATGACGAGCGCGCTGTCCTTGATGTCAAAGAGCGAAAACATCTTGGACTCGTAGGCGACATAGTCGAGCAGCTCGGTCAGCGTCAGCACCTTCTCGATCTAAGGACCGTGACGATGTTTAATGGCAAAAGGGAGACAAAGGGAAAACAAAGCGGGGCGTACACCATCGGCCCAGCAGTTCTCGACGTAGCCATAGTAGTTGACAGTGTGGATGTTGCCGGTGCAGTTGGTCGTGCGGTCCAGCGTGCCGTCGTGAAGCAGGACGGGCACCTTGTCGGCAGTGATGCGCAGGTCAAACTCAAAGCCGTTGGCACCCTGACGCTCGGCCTCGCGGAATGCCTGTTAAAGGGGGGGAAGAGTCAATCCCCACATGGCTTGGCAGCAACGAGTGCAAGAAGGAAGAAATCATACGGCAAGCGTGTTCTCGGGGTAGTAGGCGGAGGCACCGCGGTGGGCGACGCACTGGAGCTTCTGTTGGGGGGTCATTCGTGAGGTCCTGCGGAGGAGGTGGGGCGTAGTTTACCTGCGCCGAACCAACGATAGCGAAGGCAGCCAATAGGAGGGCGGCGATGGAGCACGACATGAGGTGGTTGTTGCAGGAAATGGAAATCATGAAAAATTTTTTTTTTCACAGGTTTCCGCTTTTTCATTTCTCTTTGTTTTCTTCTTGTTTTCTTCTGCCAGTTCATCGATAATTAGTTAAAAGCATAGATTACCCCGGGGTATTCATTCGTTCGTTCGTGTGGACAAAATTCGCAAAGGACCAAAACAAAGCTACCTGAATGGTTGAATGGTGAATGAACCTAGCTCGCGGTCAGTTGTTCTGCGGACGAAGTCGCCGATGCTGTGTCAAACTGTATCGGAGATGATTCAATAAATAAAACAAAGACTCCTCTTCTGTGGACGTACCAGGATCGAGCTGGTGGAAGAGTCGATGGCCAGGGACGGCTTGAACGAGGAGACGCCGACGAGGGCGGCCTTCCTTGCCTCCTCCTCGTCGTCGTCGCAGTCGTCGTCGTCGTCCATATCATCGATAAGCAGGACCGAGTCGGTATCGTCGCCGCCGTCGTCGTCGTCGTTGTCAACATGCTCAAAGTCGGCAGGGTGGTGGAGGCGACCATTGGGCGGTGCAGACGATTCTGACGAGGACGCGGGCCGAGCCAGCGCGGGCGACGAGCCAGGGCTGTTGACCGAGGCATCGCCCATCACGGCCGTGAGACTGGAGGGCGAGACGGTCGGGCCGAGCATGTGCACGGGCAGGACGGCGATAGGGATCTCGGTGACGGTCACGGGCGACTCCACCGTCTCGCTGATGTTGACATAGGAGGGCTCGCGGCTGTGGCCTCTGGACTCGGTCGCAGACAGGTACTCGTCCGAAGGCTCCCTGCTGTGGCCCTTGGACGACGACGACAGGGACGACGTGCGCACGGTGCGGGTGAAGAGCTGTAGCCTCAACGAGTCGATTGTTGGGTTGAGAGCATCGCTGCTGCCGTCGCTAGAGATGTCGTCCGATATGTTGCGGCTGTGCCCGCTCTTGTCGGTGGCTACGAGCTGAGTTGACGAACCGTCGCTTTCGATGCCAGAGGACTCGCGGCTGTGGCTCCGGCTGTGGCCAAGCGGGGGCGCGGGAAGAGCCGATTGGGGTGCATCGTGCCACACGGTCGCCGTTGGCGTCGCAGTCAAGGGCGTTTCAGTGGGGACTCCAGGCGCCAGTGACAGATCCTTCTTTTCAATAGTGGCGGCCGAGGTGACGATCATCGGCAGAGGAGTGGTCCGCTTGATAGTGTCGCCAGCAGCGGGAGAGTTTGGACTCGGGGAGGCCGGGGATCCCAGCCCTCCGCCGGTTGCGAGTTTATCCATGGGCGTGCCAAGCCTTGCGATCGAGATCCTCCCTCTCAAGTCGCGCTTTATCGTGAGACAAAAAGTTAGCCAAAACGAAGAATAAATTTTTTTTTCCGTATGTACCCCTCGGTTGGAGGACAAGGGCATGGATGCCATCCGCCTTAACCGCGTCTCAGACTCGTACGAGGATTCGTCGTGCGTCTGCTGAGCTTGCTGCGACTGCTGTGACGTAAGGTGTTGCTGAAAAAAAAAACAACAAAAAACTTTAAGAATTCAAATGGATGGTGCTGAACGTGCAATACCTCTTCGATTGCCGTGACCCGTTTGGCAAGCTCGGCCTCTTTGCGCTTGATCTCTTCCTCCTTTTTAGCAAGCTCCTCTTGCTTGAGCTGCAGTTGGAGTGATTGCCCGTCCTTGAACGCTTGAATTGTTTTAAACTACAAAAAGCGACATTTTTAAAGATTTGTGTTCCAGAAAACAAGAGTAAAGGCATACCCCTTCAATGGTCTGGTCGATCGAAGCACTCCACTGGGACTGCTGCTGGGTGAGTGGCCGCATGTAGGCGCCGCCCTTGATCTCAAAGTCTGTTCCGATGGCCGACATGAGGGTTCCCAGAATTGTCTTGAATGAAGGCCGTTCTTTGGGGTCCTGCTTCCAAGAGCTCTCCATGATGTTCTTGAACAATTTAGGGCAGTCGTCCGGGATGGGTAACCTTGACTGTAAGAATTTGATTAGTGAAAAATAAGAAAAAAATAAAGAAAACAAACTTTTTCGTTGGCTACGACCCACATGATCTGTACTGGCTTCATGTTTTGGTACGGCGTCTTCCTTGTGATCATTTCCCTTTGGTTTTTTTTTTTTTTAATTAAATCTTGGGTAAATAATTGGAGCAGAGGAAAACAAGGCGTACCAGAGGCAAATCGCGTAGCTGTACACGTCAATTTTTTCAGACACAGGCTGCTCCATAAGAAGCTCGGGTGCCATGTAGCTGACTGTTCCCACAAACGTCCTGCAGTGCCGTTGTTAGAAGAGAAACAGCAAAGGGTCTTCTCTTGCGTTCCATACATGATAGTCGTTGCATCATAGTCTCGAGACGTGCCAAAGTCGCAGATTTTCACGAGCTTGCGCGAGTCGAGAAGAATATTCGCGGTTTTGAGGTCGCGATGAAGGATGTTTTTGGTGTGGAGATAGCCCATACCCTACAACAGCAGTCCTTAGATAGCAAATAAAAATAAATAAATAAAAAAAATACCTCGGCGATCTGGAGAGCCCATTTATAGACATCGAGCATTTCATACGAGGTCTCGCGGAGGTAGGTGTGCAAGCTATTGCTCCCGAGCTCCATCACGAGGAAGAACCTTGGCGGTGCGATGCTGGCGCCGTACAGTCTGATGATGTTTGGGTGGTTGACGCCCATGAGCGCGCGCAGCTCGGCCTCGAACTCCTTCTTCTTGCTGCCACTCGTGAACTTGACCGCGACGACCTTGCCCTTGTACTTTGCCTTGTACACTTGTCCAAACGCGCCGCTGCCGAGGCACTCGCCCATCTCGAGCTCCTTCTCCGAGATTGGCACAAAGGACGGCTGCTCCCTCTCAAACCATTGCTTCTGCTGGTGTGGAGAGTCTGCCTTGTCCCCTTTCTCGCCGCCTTTGTCGCCACCTTTCGATGAGGAGGCGTGGTGCGACGACATAGACAACCTGCGTCTGTTATATAACGAGGAACGGTGGGTTTCAGTATTTTAGTTGCTAAAGATAACAAGGGGCACAGTTGAGGTACAGCTGAGCTGGCAGTCGAGCCAGCCCCACCACCACCACCACCACACACGCGACTACACTAACACGGAGCAGAACAGGGTAAAATAAGACGTAGACCCAATGGTCGCCGTGCTGTCCAAAGTGTGGTTGGAATCCCCACATGGACACACAGGCGAGCTCGAATATCGAGGTTTGCACGCAGCTAATGAGGAAAAGGCCCGCCACTTGGTCGCCCGGTGGCTGTCCCGAGTGACTTCCAGTCCACAAATAGCGACACTGCGGTCGTGTTGAGGTGTTCATTATAATGCGACAGGCAGCTCCTTAATCTCGGTCGTGGCTAAGGAAGGGGGGGGTGGCGAACCTGTTGCCAAGAGGCGGCTCTTTTGCACAGGGCACGCGCTGCCCGAGGCCTCGGGGGGGCAAGACAAAAGACGCCAAGACCAAGAATAACAAAAACATGATTTGCGTTCTGCAATCGCAGGATTAAATAAATAAAAAAACAGCCGGTACCACAACAAAGGAGAAGGTGGGCGGGGCGCCGCCACAACCGCAGCAAAGGGAGGCGACAGCAGCCCCCCCCTCCCCTCCCCTCCCCCTTAGCAAGGCAGAGTGGAAGGGGGAACACCCGCCACTGCACATAAAAAACAGGCACGCAGTCTCTCCAAGGCGTTTACTTGGTCCACACGCAGGAAGAGACAGCGAAAGTCGACTACGCAGCAGCACACACAGCACACGCGCACACACACGCACACACAGACACAGACACAAAAGGGCGCGAGACTCGGCAGCGTTTGGTCTTCTACGGGTAGCACATACAGGTAAATATGGTCGCCATTTTGTCCCTGTTTCATTGTGCTGCGTTTCTTCGCGTTGTCCGCGCCAACGAAAGCGATGTCCGATGCACGGGAACTGCTGACGGGCACGAGCTCCAACTCGGGCTCTGCGTCGTCCTTCGAGCAGCAGCTGCAGAAAGCGACAAACAAACGGAAGAGCGGGAGTCGGCGGCCAACGGGCGGTGCCAAAGCGGCGGGGATGCACCGCGAGCTGTTTGCGCTGCTGCCCGATGGGATCACGTCGATTGCGCCCGCGCCGGCAGCAGTGTTCAAGGAAAAGCCCAAGCTGGGCAAGGCCAAGGCGGCAAACTGGTGCTGTTTGATTTTTTTCTTCTTCTCGTGAACTCACGAAAGGAATAAACAGGGCATGGAGGCCGTTCAAGAGCTCTGCTCGCTCAGACAGCCTCGAGTTGAGCCACTGGGTCCGTGCAGAGGATGCAGCGGCAGGTAATAGCCCTCTGGCTCTCGACGCAATGCAATTTTAAAAGAGAGAGAAAAAAATAAAAGAAACAGACTACCCGTACTCGAAATTCAACAAGCACCTCAAGGTGGTCAAGTACACTGCCGACGAGTACCAGCTGTACTTTGAGGACGCCGAGTGGACAAAGGAGGATACGGACAACCTGTTTGAGCTGTGTGAGCGGTTCGACCTCCGCTTCCCCGTTATCGCCGACCGGCTGGAGGGCGGCAAGTCGATCGAGGTAAGAAAAAAAAATTAAAACGAATCTCTCAAATGTACACAAACCTGCCGTTAGGACGCCAAAGCACGATACTACTCCATCACCAGGAAACTGATCGAGCTGCGAAACGACGTGACCGACCCCGCCGTCCAGGCCGAGATGGCCAAGTATGTTTACGACAAGGAGCGCGAGATTGAGCGCAAGGCCCAACTGGACCGTTTGCTCCGCCGCACACCTGAACAGGTCAAGGTTCGTTTCAAAGCGAAAAGAAAGAAAGGAAAAGAAATCCCATTTCATTTTTCTGCGGCTGTTTAGGAGGAGCAGTACCTCCTTGTGGAGGCGCGCAAGCTCGAGGCCAACGCAAAGCGCCTGGTGAAGGAACGTCAGCATGTGGTCCAGCTTCTCTCTGCCATCGACACGGCGTTCAACCCGCCTCGCCCCGGCGGTGGCGGCCGTGGTGGCTCTGCCGCGGACGCCCTCGTGACCAAGATGATCGCACAGCGCGGCGGCAGCAGCGCCGGCGATGTCGGCTTTGGTCTGGACGGCGGTGCATCGTCGATGAACCAGATGCCGCGTCGCAAGGAAAAGCTCCCGACGGGCGCCTTTGTACGCAGCTCGCGCCTCGTCATGCCCATCAGCACCACGACCAAGATGGGCAAGCGTCTGGACCAGCAGCTGACCGATCTCGGCCTTCGTACGTTTGGTTTTCGTACTTCCACTCTTATGCTGAAGGACTGGATCAAACAGCATTGCGCCCGTCTGTGCCCACGCAGCAAGTGTGCGACCTCTTCGAGGACCTCCGCCAGGAGATCATCACGCTGCTGGACCTCAAGAAGCAGGTCGACCGCCGCGAGTACGACATTGCCGTCCTCAAGAGCCGCCGCGAGTCGATCCTGACCGGGCGCGAGATGGCCGCGCCGCCGCCACCGCCCGAGTCGGCCGACGACACCGATGAGGCCGCAGGGCCCAACATCCGCAAGCGCCTGTCCACGAGCGAGTACCGGGACAGCCCGGACAAACGTGCTCGTCACCAATTGTAACAGAATCTGGTTGGCAAAACGGGTTGAAAACAAAAAGGTTGGCACTTGGCAGTGCACTTTCTTTTCTTTTGCTGGCACGTCGAGTCAAACCATTCAAATGGACTTTTCCGCCTTTGGAGACCTGGTCCGCAAGAACCAGGCTAGCGCCCCGCCCCCCGGTGACGTACGTGGCACTGCACCGTTGTCGTCTATGAATGCCTAACATCTGCCCCACCCTCGATCAAACCCAGTTGGCATCTTTGCTGACGTCGGGACGGGCGTCGGGGCCCGCCCCAGCCTACTCGTCGGCGGCGTCCAGCTCGTCGGCGGCGGCCTCGGGTGGCACGACGGGCACGTTTGGGCTGCCT
>Ga0302233_10002629_pt1 | contig 11098 bp, 11 predicted proteins | sample II_Palsa_N3_1_FD_193516 | JGI IMG/M metagenome (GOLD analysis project Ga0302233, IMG submission 193516) | Peat permafrost microbial communities from Stordalen Mire near Abisko, Sweden - II_Palsa_N3_1 | ecosystem: Environmental > Terrestrial > Soil > Palsa > Peat permafrost | place: Sweden...
AGCCGCAGCAGCCGTGAGCCCGATCTGGTAGATGGCCCCGGATGAGCCGCCAAACGTGGGCGTGTTCATGAGGGCGTCGGCGATGGCAGCGAGGAACCCGCCAAAGGAGCTGAAGGACTCGTTGCGTGGCTCTGGTTGGAAGCGGGCCAGCAGGGCGTTGGCGGCCTCCGTGAGGGTGGTGCCGCAGTCGCCGTCGCCGGCCTTGGCGTCGAGGTCGTTGAGGTCGGCTTCGTGCTGGACGATGGCGTGGGCGGCGGCACGGACGCACGCGATCAGGCCGAGGTGGCCCGGGCTGATCGGGACCCTGGTGGCAGCAGTGGCAGTAGCAGCAGTAGTCGGGGGCACTGGTGAGCACGAGGGAGGACAGGTCGGCCAGACGGACCGCACCCGGCCACGCCAGGCCCTGTGCCACCGGGGCGAGCAGTGCCTCGGCGAACAGCGGTCCGTTCGTGTCGTCCAGCACGAGGAGGGACAGCGAGACCGATTCCATGTTGAGCGACGTCATGAGGCGGCCCGAGGCGACGACCTGGACCGTCAGGCCCTCGACGTCGTGCAGGTGGGCCACGGCCGCGAGCAGCAGGGCGGCCATCTCGCCGTCCGCCGTTGCGCCCACGTTGTTGACCAGCAGGGCCACGGAGGAGCCGCGGGGGACGGCCAGTGCGTCCGGCCCGTGCAGGATGGTCTCGAGCAGCACCTTGGCGGCTTGCTTGGCGTCGGGGCGGGGCGAGAGGGTCGTGGTGCCGGCCTCGCCGTGGATGCCGCGGCCCAACGTGGCCTGGGTGGCCTTGGCGGTGCTGGTGCTGGTGGCGTCCTCGTAGGCAAGCCCGGCCGTGCCCAGCTGCGCCACAAGGGTCCTGCCCAGGGCCACCAGGTCGTGCAGGGCGAGGGGGGCGCTGTCCTTGTGGTGGTGGTGCGCGACGTGGCCAAGCACCTTGAGCACGAGGACGGTGCCGGCGATGCCGCGTCGTCCCGTGCGGCGAGCGGTCTGCGGCAGGGCGCGGTCGTCGTCCACCACCAGCAGCGCCACGTCGACGGCCCCGTTGTACCGCGCCTTGGCACGCTCGGCGGCCAGGCCAAAGTTGAGCCTGTCGCCCGTGTAGTTCATGACGACCAGCAGCACCTTGTCCAGGCGGTGCACGTGGACGAGGTGGTCGATCGCGGCCTGCACCTGCGCCGTCGAGGGGCTGGCAAACACACCGCCGCACACGGCGGCCGACAGCATCCCCTCGCCCACAAAGCCCACAACGCTGGGCTCGTGGCCGGACCCGCCGCCGCACACGAGGCCGATCCTGCCGGCGGTGTTGCTGCCGGGGACCTTGCTGTTTGCCGCCACCAGGACACGGTGCGAGCCCAGCAGCGACACGGCACCGCCACGGGCCAGCACGACCCCGCGCAGGGCGAGGTCCACGTCGAACAACGCACTGGAGGTCATTTTGCACACTGAACCGTCACTGCGTACTCACTTGATGAGCAACCGTGGTCCGTCCGTCCGTCGTCGTAGGAGTCCTGCGTACGACAAGCCGTGGGCCAGTGGGGTTGAGCGTCCAAGTCTATTTATAGACGGCCCAACGTGGTTTTTTGTTTTTTGTTTTTTTGGATTCCACAGATGCCTCCCAAGGACACGCCCACGCCCAAGGAAAAGGCCAAGGACGTGGAGGCGCTGGCCGTGTTCCTGCGCTCGGTGGGGCTGTCGAGCATTCTGCCCACGTTCCTTGTCAAGGCAAGACGGCGAAGAGAGAGAGAGAGAGAGAGGAGCGGGTGTTTGGCTAACGAGAGAACGTCATTGAACAGCAAGTGACGCTCAAGACCCTGCCCGGCTACTCCAAGGACCAGCTGCGCGCCTTTGGCCTGACCGAGCAGCAGATCGCCACGCTGCAGGCAAAGCTGCCGGGCGGGCTCAGCGCAAAGGGCCATGTTGTGCCGTCAGCTGCGTCGTCCACGACGTCCTCGCCTGCGATGAAGCGGGCACAGTCGTCCCCCGAGGTGTCCCAGGGCCAGGCGGCCAGTGGGGCTGCTGCGACGGGTAACAGTGCCGGAGGAGGGGCAGGGTCCTCGGCCACGCTCAAGAGGGCCACGGCCGAGTCCAAGGTCGTGCCCGACGCCACGCTGCCGGCCGGATGGGAGAAGCGGCTGACGGCATCGGGGAAGACCTTTTACGTCGACCACAACTCGCACAAGACGCAGTGGGATCGGCCCACGGCAGCGTCCGACTCTGTTGGTGCTTCTTCTTCTTCTTCTTCTTCTTCTGCTGCTGCCCCTGCTGCTGCCCCTGCTCGAGTGGCAGTGGCGCCAGAACCCGATGCGCTACCCCAAGGGTAAATAACAATAACAATAACAATTATTTTATTTCTGTCTATAGATGGGAACAAAAGGCAACCAGACAGGGACGCAAGTTCTACGTCGACAAGATCAACCGCAAGACACAGTGGGACCGCCCTGCGCCGATCGTCACGACCAGCAGCAGTAGCAGCAGCACGGCGGTGACCTACACGTCCTCCTCGTCCGCGTCCGCCTCTGCGCTTGCCGCCGCCATGCGCGAGCCCGAGTCGCCCACGGCAATGCTGCTCGCCCTGTCCCTCCAGCTGGGCGTGCGCAGCCTCAACGACACGACGGGCGGCCGCCCGGGCGACGACGTGGCCATCGGGATCGACTTTGGGACGTCGCACGTGACGGCTGCCGTCTGGCAGGACCACAAGGTGCGGATGGTGCCGTGTGCGGGCACGCTGGACGGCGGGTGCATGCTGCCCAACATCGTCGCGGCCAACGGGAGCATCGGGCACGGGGCGCGGGGCGAGTACCTCAAGACGCCTGCGGACACGGCCTTCTCGTACAAGCGCCTGCTGGGCCAGTCCTACGACGATGCGGCCATGCAGGCGCACATCCGCTGGCTGCCGTTCCCCGTGAGTGCGGGCCCTGTGGACGGGCGCGTGTGGATCCACGGGCAGGACACGGCTGCCTTGGCCGGGCTGGTGATCAAGCAGATCAAGGCCAACGCGGCGCTGCTGCTCAAGCGGCCCGTGAGCAAGGCCGTGATCGCCGTGCCCAGCCTGTTCACGCAGACACAGCGACAGGCCATCGTGCAGGCCGCCAGTGACGTGGCCGGCATCGAGGTCATCAAGCTGGTCAGCGAGCCCGTGGCCGCGGCCGTGGCGGCGGGGCGGCCGGTGCTGGGCACGGACCATCTGGTGCTTGTGGTCGACGTGGGCGCGGGCGGGATCCAGCTGTGCCTGCTCAGCGTCGACAACAACGCCACCGTGCTCGAGGTCAGGGGCGTCGCGGGCGATCCAAACGTGGGCGGCGACGACTTCACGTCCAAGCTGGTCACGTTCTGTCTGGACCAGATCGCAAAGCAGCAGCAGCGGAGCAGCAACAAGCAGCAGCTGGACCAGGTCGTCTTGGCCCGGCTGCGCGTGGCATGCGAGGCGGCCAAGTGCACCCTGTCGACCAAACAGGAGGCAAAGATCGCCGTGCGGCTCGCCGGCGACGACGCCGACGACGACAACAACGAGGCCGCGGACGAGTTCACCACGACCGTGACCCGCTCCGAGTTTGAGGACCTCAACGTGGGCCTGTTTGGCAAGATCACCGAGCAGCTGGGCCTGCTCTTTGGCGCCAACGTGGCCGCCGTGGACGTCGCAGAGATCGTGCTGGCGGGAGGGTCGACGCGCATACCAAAGATACAGCACATCCTCAAGGACTACTTTGGGTGGGGACACTCGCGCCAGTTCAAGACGGCCTACGAGGCGCAGCACTGGGTCGCACAAGGCGCAGCCATCCAGGTAAGACTGAAACAGACATTACGTATTGAATGAATATAATTATTAAAGGCCGCGATCGCCACGGGAGCAGCATTCGACGACCCCATTGCCGACATTCTCACGCTCGACATTGCGCCACGGACGGTGAGTCTGCTGCAGGTCGGTGCCGGTGCCGCCACGGCCCTGTTCAAGCGGAGCATTGCCCTCCCCAGCAAAAAGGTGGAGCATTTCCAGTTCCCCACGGGCACCGGTGGTGCAGGCGCGGCCACGGCCACCACGACGGCCCTTCCCAACACGATTGCGCTCGAGTTTTACGAGGGCGAGCGTCCGCGCCCCATCGACAACCAGTTCGTCTGCCGCTACGACATTGACGTGTCGCCCGGTGCGGTCAAGCGGGAGATGGCGCCGGTCGCACGCAGCGACTACACGGTCGAGGTCACGATCAACCTGGACACGAACGGCATCGTGTGGATCGAGAAGGCCGAGCTGGTGTACGACCGGCGCACGGTCAAGCAGGCACTCAAGATCACGCGACAAGACTAACATGAAAGAACATTGAGTCACTGTATTTCTAAAGCTTGTTTATTCAGTTTGGCTTGTACGCCGCATCGTCCATCCGACTCCAACGTCCGTTTTTTGTAAAACTACGACATTGCCAACCACGTGGCAGTTCAGACGACGCCATATTACCAATGTGTCGTCCCTTATGGAAGTGACACATGATAGGCTTGTTCCTTCGTCTCTCCCTCTCTCCCTCTCCCTCTCTCTCGCTCTCGCGCTCTCCCTCGCGCTCTCTCGCTCTCCCTCGCTCTCTCGCTCTCTCCCTCTCGCTCGTGTGTTGTTCTGCGTCTTTTTTATTCGGTCGTGTTGGTTTTTTAAAGTGGTGCACCTGACGAACCCCGCCTCGATTGGACACCGCGGTGAAGAAAACGAGCCCCCTGCGCGTTGTTTGCGAGTGGAAGAGCAAGGGGAGCCGGGGCCAACGTGGTGGATGTCATTCTGTCTCTGTCCCTCTGTGCTCTGTCTCGCATCCTCAACTGCGAATCGACCTAAAAACCTGTTTCCCTGCTTGCATTGGATAGGTCCGTAAATGAGCGAGGGCGTGTACAGCAACCCGGAGCTCTGTCCTCCGTTTGCGCCCTTCTTCGGCTTTGCCGGTGGTGCGGCGGCCATGGTCTTCAGTGGTAAGCACACTCCAATGCCCACCGACACTAATCCCCAAACGACAAAAAAAAAAAAAAACCCACCACGTAGCTGTCGGCGCAGCATGCGGCACTGCCATGTCGGGCGTGTCCATTGCCGGCATCGGTACATTCCGCCCCGACCTCGTCATGAAGGCGCTCATCCCCGTCGTCATGGCTGGTGCGTTGCGTTTTGTTTTCTTCTTGTGCTGGCTCTAATGCCAGCGTTGCTTAGGTATCATTGCCATCTACGGCCTCGTCGTGTCGGTGCTCATCTCGGGCTCCATCGGTGACCCCGGTCAACCCTACTCGCTGGCAGCGTACGCCTTTTTATTCTGATTATTTTTTTAATTTTAAAAATAAAAATTCTTATTCGTTAGTGGCTTTACCCACCTCGCTTCCGGGCTCAGCGTCGGCTTTGCCGGTATTGCTGCCGGTCTTGCCGTTGGCATGGTAAACACGTGTTCCTCTTTCTAAACTAGATAAAATCTAATTTGTGTTTTTTGTTTTTTCTTACTATCTAGGTCGGCAACGTCGGTGTGAGGGGCTACGTGCAAGAAGCCAAGCTCTTCGTGGGCATGGTCCTCATTCTCATCTTTGCCGAGGTGCTCGGTCTCTACGGCCTCATCGTCTCTCTCGTGCTCAACACCCGTGCCGCCGATGGAAACCAGCTGTGCTCGCTGCCCTACAACTCGACGGGCTCGCCCTGGTGATTTCCTCTTTCCGGCAACCTTTTTTTCCCCTTCCCTTCTTCTTCCTCTCTCTCTCCCCTCTCTTTGAGTCATTGTCAACATAAAAGAAAGAAACACCTTATAATTGCTCTTGCTTTACACATTGATGACTTGCGATGCCGCCTTGCGCAGGCGGTTCATGACGGCCAGCCCCTCGTTGTCCTCACTGATGCCCTCGACCAGGATGACGCGCACGCCCAGCTCGTCCAGCTCGCGCAGCGCCTTGAACAGCCCGCGGGCGACCTCGTCCGCGGCGGCGTTGCAGCTGAGCACGTACTCGATGGCCTGGCCCGGGATGGGCTTGACATCGGGGGCGTACTGGACCACACTAGGGCCACCACTACTGCTACTACTCCTGCTGGTGGTGCTGGTGCTGGTGCTGGTGCTGGTGCTCGTGGTTCGCACAATGGCAAAGGTGGTGGTGTCGCTCAGGGCGAGCTGGGCGGCCTCGTGGTTGATGGCTGCTTGGACGGCACTGCTTGAGGTCGTGCTGGCCGTGCTGGCCGTGCCGATCGTGCTGGGTGAAGGGTCAAAGAGAACAACACGGGCATCGGGCGAGTAGTGGCGGTACTTCATGCCGGGCGTGGTGGGCGCAGCCTCCAGTGCCGCACTCTGAAAGTGCTTTGCGTACACACGCAGACCGGGGAGGAGCGGGAGCAGCTGCTCGTAGGTGACGCCTCCGGGGCGCAGCAGTGCAGGCGGGTGCTGCAGCAGGTCCACCACGGTCGACTCGACGCCCACGTCGGCCGCGCCGCCGTCCAGGATGAGCGGGATGCGGCCGTCCAGGTCGTGCAGCACGTGGGCCGCACAGGTCGGGCTGGGGCGGCCCGATCGGTTGGCAGAGGGGGCGGCGAGGGGCAGGCCGGCACGGTGGATCAGCAGCCGCGCGACGGGGTGGGCGGGCATGCGGACGGCAACGGTGGGCAGGCCGCAGGTGACGTTGTCCGGCACTAGGTGGTGGACTGCTGCTACTTAATACTTGGAGACAAACTATTAAATAGGAGTAGTACCCTCTCCTGCTGGTGGTTGCTGGAGGTGGTCATCATCCGGATGGCGATGGCCTTGTTCTACGTTATTATTAGATAAAATAAAAAGAGATATACGCACCATCGTGACGGGGAAGGAGAAGCGTCAACGGACCCGGCCAGAAGCGCTCGATGAGAGGCCACGCGTTGTCGGGCACGCGTGCGACCGAGCGCAGCATGTCCAGCGACGACACGTGGACGATCAGCGGGTTGTCGCTGGGCCGCTGCTTGGCCGTGTAGATGGCCTGTGCCGCGGGGGCGCGCAGTGCGTTTGCGCCCAGGCCGTACACCGTCTCTGTGGGGAAGGCGACGACGTGGTCGGCACGCAGGAGGGCAACGGCGTCGTCCAGGGCGGCGGCGCTGGCGGCGTCGGAGGGCTCGATGGCAAGCGAGGTCAGGCTGTTGGACGTGACGTGCACGGCCACGGGGCGCACACTCGTGCTCAGGCTGCTGCTGCTGGTGCTCATAGTGCGAACGCGAAAGAAGGGCGCGATGATCGATCGGATGGACAGCAAGGGGAGGGATGACGGGGGCATCCAATGGCTTGGCAAAGGATGTCACGGTGTGTTAATGACGCAACAACACGAAAGAGGTCGAAAGAGAAGGGACGAGAGAGGGGGAAGAGAGAGAGGGTGACGATGTGTGTGTGTGAGAGAGAGAGGGAGAGAGCACAGGGCAGACAGCGGGGCACCACGGCTCTCCTCGTCTCGGCATTGCGCAGTCAACCACGTGGCATTTTTGCAAGTGTCGGGCCCAACTTTGCGTTTTGAGAGTGCGATTGCATGGTGCGATTGCCAACCTGTCAAAAGGCCAGCCAGTCATTTTCTCGCTTCGCCGTGAACGATGGCAGCAAGCCCCAAGCAGGTCGCGACGTGGCTGCTCAAGAGCAACTTTGTCAAGCTGCCGCCGACCACCAAGCCGTACTCCAGGTACTATTACAATTCTCGCCCGGCGGCGGACACCTTCGAGTACAAGACGACTGAGGCAAAGGTCGCCGTGCACCCGTACACGGTCGAGATGGTCGTCCGCGTTCCCAAGTCGCAGCGAGCAGACTCGGAGCAGCGCGAGGAGGAGGAGGAGGAGGAACAAGCTGAGGGCGATGTGAACGAGGCTCAAGTGGTGGAGGAAGTGGCCTCGGCGGCGCACGCGCCCAAGCCCGCCGAGACCGCCGAGAGCAAGCCCAACGAGGACGACGAGGACGACGAGGACGAAGAAGAGGAGTACTATTCAGGCCGACAGCCGCACAAGTTCAAGAAGCAAAAGTTGAGCAAGGACACGTACATTGACGTCCGCGAGATCAAGAACGATCCCCATTCTGCGCTCGCCAGGAAGGCAAAGATCCGCCAGGTGGCCGGTGTGGCGAGCGACTATGTGCCCCTCCCAGACAAGTCGGCAGATGTGCTTGGCAACGCAGCTGGAGCGAGCGCGGACAGCTACTACTACAACACGATTCAAGCGCGCGCCATCTTGACCGACTACCTCGAGCTGCGCCCTGCGTGTGTCCGTGCCATCAAGAACTTGGTAATAAAGAAAAAGCATACCTTTTTGAGATTTAAATCTGGTTCTTATAATTTTTCATTTTTTTTTTCTCATCATTATAGGTCTATCGCGAGGGCACAGACATGAGCCCCATGGGCTTTGTGACCAGCGGCGTGCTTGATGCCCACTGCTCCGTCGAGATAAACGGCTTTGGCCCTGTACCTCTGCCCGTTGTTGACATTGTTGCCCAGCAGCTCATCCCTTTCATGGAGCAGGCCCCCTTTGGCCACAAGGACAAGACGGTCATCGACACCACCGTACGCAAGACCTGGCAGCTGGATGGCAAGAGCATTGCCTTTAGCAAGGCCTTTGAGGACGCCCTCGAGGACACTGTCGTCCACAAGATTGCCCCCCTTTTTCGGCATCCCGTCCGACATGATCGCGTTCAAGCCCCACAAGTTTCTGTTGTACGACCAGGGCGCCCACTTTACGGCGCACCGCGACTCTGAGAAAGAGCCGCTGATGTTTGGCTCGCTGGTTGTTGAGCTGCCGTCGGTCTACGAGGGTGGATCTCTCAACGTCGAACACGGCGACAAGTCGCTCTCATTCTCCTTTGGCGACGGAGTTGCTGCCCACTACACGGCCTTCTTCGCCGACTGCATCCATGACTTCAAGCCCATCACGTCGGGCTACCGTGCAGCCATGACCTACAACCTGGTCCTCAAGAACCAGCCCGAGACGCCGCAGCCCCTGATGACCCTGTCGAGTGAGGAGGCGGCCCAAAGCAACCAGCTGACCAAGGCCATTGCCGAATGGCGCGACAACACCAACGTGCCCAATCGTCTTGCTGTGCTGCTGGCCCACGAGTACACAAAGCAGTCCTTCTCGAGCACAACCCTCAAAGGCGAGGACCGTGTTGTGCTGGAACGCCTGCGTCGAGCAACTCCGCCGGGTGTGGCCCTATTTGCTTCCCTGATCGTTCGGAAGGCGTACAACTACAACAGCTGCATTGAGTCCGACGAGGTCTTCTTCAAGCCGATCAACCACTTTGTCCCCTACGGGACCGATGAAGAGAAAGCGTCCTTGGAGGTCACCACGCGCATCCACAGCTCAGAGTACATGCCTTCGCTCAAGGCTGCCACAGACCTGGACGACGCCACCAAGGCCTCGCTCGCAAAGGGACGCCAGGGACGGTTCTTTGAGCCCGCCGACAGCACGCTCGAGTACGCAATTGCCGACGATGAGCTTATTGGCATTACGCGCATGAACGAGCTTGGACCGAGTGCCTCGATTCGTTTCATTGAGCACACGGGCAACGAGTCGCAGGCCGCTGAGCAGATCTACTACATCGGTGCCATCCTGCTCGTCAAAGGTCCCAATGCCCGCCAGTAGTTGCCGGGAAAGCAAGACCCCCTTTTTTCTGAATTCTGAGCTTATTAAATTTGTGAAATTTAAGGCGCCAAATCAAATGAAACAAAAAAGCTGCACAATTGACAAGCTGGAGATAAACAGGAAGACACGGATGCATAAATAGACATAAACGACACAAAAGTGCTGGATGCCTCCGCGTGCGTACTGTTGTTACAAAAATGCGTCCTATTTCCCCCTCCACCGTTGACTCAAGCCTTTACTTCCTGGTACAAGGCGGGATGTTGCCGCGTGATAAAGAGCCTGCATTGCACGGCTGTCCGTCCACCGAGTTTCCTCTGTTGACGCCAGAGAGGGAAAACATGTACCGACTCTCCCTGCGCCTGTGCGCCACACGACGCGAAAAAAAGAAAACAAATTTTTTTTCAGTGTAAGCTAAAAAAAAGGGTTCAGTAGACGACGCATCCACTCTTTCCCGCCCAGACAAAGTGGTACGACGAGTTGCCAGCGCCGATCGACACCAGCTCTGGCTCGCCCAGCCCCACCGCCTCGTCGCAGATGAACTCGATGGTGGTCGTGAATGGGTTCGCGTACGAGTAGGCCGCGAGCAGGGTCGACGCTGCGGAGAGCGAGTACGAGACGGGGACGGCACCCAGCTGCAGCGGGCGCACTCCGTCGGCTGTCTGGCACGCGGGCCATCCCGCGTTGGCACACTCGGGCACGGAGGTGACGATCTCGCCGCACAGGGCCAGGTGAGCCGTCGAGCTGGCCACGAACGGGTTGGGGACCGAGTGCGTCGTGCCCAGCAGGCCCGACAGGTCAAAGGCGTGGCCGTCGACGGTGGGGTGGCACGTCTTCTTGGGGCAGGCCAGCTTGCTCTTCCACAGGAAGCTCTGCTCGCAGTGGTCGGCGCTGTTGGCCGTGTGGACGGGCCCGGCGTCGTCGCTGGCCTCAGGGTCGCACACAAACTCGATGGTGGAGAAGCGGCACGATGACGACGCGGCGCTGTACTGGTAGAAGAGCGAGTCGCCGCTGTACCAGACCGAGAAGGGGTTCTGGCCGTACGAGAGGTGCAGGCTACCGCCGCTCTCGCACACGGTCGACCCCGCGGGGCAGGCGGCAATGGACGAGCTCACCTCTGTGCCGCACATGCCAAGGTGCTCGACGTTGTCGGGGTACTCGGAGTTGGGCGTGGACCACACCTTGTCGGCCAGGGGGCGCAGGTCGATCTGCAGGTCGTTGTCCGACGAGGGGAAGTCAAAGACGCATGCTCAGTGCGCGACCCATTTCGTTGTTGAACTTTTCTGCTTACTGACCCCCCACCTTGCCCGAAAGAGAATGGAGTCCAGTGAAAGGGACAAACAAACAACAACAAAAGGATGTCTGGAATGTATAGCCTGTGTATGATTTTTACTGTGTGATGCGTGTGTGGTATTACTGTTGTTGGGGCCTGAGCTGCGAGGGCTGCACGGGGATGGCGACCAGCGGTAGATTGGGGACGGTCTTGAGGGCCTCCGCGAGGTGGTCCAGCAGCAGGCGGATGTCGGTGCTGGCGG
>Ga0302233_10002634_pt1 | contig 11091 bp, 20 predicted proteins | sample II_Palsa_N3_1_FD_193516 | JGI IMG/M metagenome (GOLD analysis project Ga0302233, IMG submission 193516) | Peat permafrost microbial communities from Stordalen Mire near Abisko, Sweden - II_Palsa_N3_1 | ecosystem: Environmental > Terrestrial > Soil > Palsa > Peat permafrost | place: Sweden...
GACCACGACCATCACGACGCTCCTGTTGAGATCGACGAGCTCACTGTCGATCTCGACGACAGCATGTCAGCTTCGGACGACATCGCCGCCACCAACCATCGCGCCGACCATTTGCCCCCGCTGTAGAACCGGCTCGTTTACATCCACACTTACATCGGCTTCTTTTACCCCATCCACCACCAGACCGCCTACCTGTCCGCAGCGTCTCTCTCTTGCAATTTCTCCCCAACGTCCTGTCCTCAGTTCGGAAAAAAAAAAAGTGACTGGCACGAATTGTTTTGTTCCTGAAGACTGTTAACAACCTGCGCTAGAATGTCCAGCCTGTCCACCTTCAGACGAGGCCCTGCCACCGTACGCTCCACCTCTGCGCCCACTACTAAAACCCCCACGCCACGCACTCACAGAAAGCAGAGCTGCGAGTGCTGCCGAGCCCTCAAGTAGCCAGGAAAAACACTGGCAGCGCCGCGCCACCGCGGCCGTCGGGGGTCCCACAGGGCCTAATGCTGCGCAAGCCCGTTCCCACCAAGCGGACCACCAAGAGCAGCAGCACCACCAGCACCACCAGCGGCGGCGGCAGAAGGCAGCACCGATTCAGGCCGGGCGAACTCGCCCTCCAGCAGATCCGCAAGTTCCAACAGTCGACCAACCTCGTGCTGCGCAAGCTGCCGTTCCGCAGGCTGGCCAAGGAGATCTCGGAGGATTTCAGGCCCGGAACGAGGTGGTCCGTGGACGCAATGGAAGGCCTGCAGGAGGCCACCGAGGCGTTCCTCGTGCGCATTTTGGCCGACTCCAACCTGTGTGCGATCCACGCCAAGCGCGTCACAATCATGCCAAGGGACATGCATCTCGCGGTACGCATCGGTGGTGGCAACGGATCGCGACCCAGCAGCTGATTTCCTGCGCTGTACTACGTACTACACTTGCACATGTGCCTTTGCCTTGAGAATTGAAGTATTGTTGCAATAGAGACAGGGGGGAGAGAGAGAGAGAGAGACAGGGGAGAGAGAGAGAGAGAGAGAGAGAGAGAAAGAGAGAGAAGAAAGGGTAACGTGGTGAGAGACAAAAAAAAAAAAATTCAACAAGAAAGCTAAGCGCTTTTCACAGTTCGCCGCTGTTGGACGACGACACGTCGTTGTCTCCGTCAAGAAGGGAGAGCATCGATGCAGGCATGGATGCGTTGATCTGGTCCTTGAGGGTCTCGCGTTCCTGTGTGTGCTTGGCAATGAGCTGGGCGCGCTGCTCGGCGTTGTTGTCGACAAAGAGGACAAACTCGGTCTCGAGGGTGCGCTCGAGGTTGAGACGCGCCTCTTCGTTCTTCTTGACGAGCGTGTCACGCTCCTCCAGCAGCGTCGCAGTGAGCGCAGTCCGACGAAGCTTTTGGTACCCCTCCAAGTCGGCGTGTTCCTTGGTTTGCTGCACCAGCAGCTCCTCCTCGCGCTTGGTCTGCTGCATGTCGAGCTGGATTGTCTCTCGTTCAATCTTGTTGTTGATCTGGAAACGACGACTGTTAATGCATTTTTAAATTTGTGTTCTCTTAACCTTGCGCTCGAAATCAGCAGAGGTCTCGGTGATCTCGCGCTCCAGCTCCTTCTTTTGCTCCTCAACGATCTTCTTGTGCATGTCGCGGGGTGCCGAGTCCAGCATCTGCTTCTGGATGACCGAATGCCGTTGCTTGGTCATCTTCATCGTCTGCGTCATCTCGCGCTTCATCGTCGACTGGATCGACTTGAACTGCTTTGGCCTCATCTTTAGCTCGTTCTTACAGATTTATTATTAGTTTTAACAGTCAAACAAACAAACAAAAAAAAAGGACGTACAATGTGACGTTTCCTTAGGTCCTTCTCCTCCTTCTTCTGCGTCTCCTCCAGTTGCTCCATCTCGATCTGCTGCAGCTTGGCCTGCATCGTGGCCTGGAGTTCGTGCATTTCCCTGATCGTGTTTTATTTTTTATTTAGCATTTTTTTTTTTTGGCTGTGTGTGCTTTTCACATTCACGACAACACGTACCGTTGCTGCTCCAGCAGTTGCCTTTGCTCTGCGTCTAATGCTTGCAGCCGCTTGGTCTTGGCCAGCTCCTTGTGCGACCGCTTCTTCTCAAACATCTCGGTAAACAACTTGAGTTCGGTCGCCTGCAGCTCGTCCAGCTGCTTTTCGCGGAAGGCCTTGGTCTCTGCAAACATGATGGCCTTTTGCTCGGTCATAAACTTTTCGTCGGCCTGGGTCTTGAAGGCCTGATTTTATTTTATTTATTTATTTTTTTTTAAAAAAAACCTTTTAGGACACGTTTTGGTCATTGATTGTATTTTGGTACCATCAGCTCCTTCAGCTGGCTCTCCTTCAGCGTCTTGCGGGGGTCCGTGTTCTTGGCGAGCTTGTGGCGCGACTCCTTTTGGCCCTTCTCCATCTCCTTCACCACCTTTGACTGGTCGTTCAAGTGCTCCTTGAGGGCAGCCTTGTGTCTGCTGCTTTGCTCCTTTGTAAAGGTCTTCAGCGCCTGTGCAATATCCAAAAAAGATCAACATAAATTACAATAAAAACAACAACAACAACAACGAACCGAAGCCTGTCCTTTGTTTGCGTCGCTGAGGGTCTGCTTGTGTTTTGAAGAGAGTTTGTCCGTCTCCGTCTGCTGGTTCTTCATCTCCTGTTCGAGCTGGCGGTCCGACTGACGCTTGAGATCTGCGCGCTGCACCTCCTGCGCCTTCTCCAGCTGCTTGAGCTGCTTTTGCTGCTGTGTCTGCAGGGCCTGGAAGAGCTTGAGCTGGCCCTTGATGACCGCACGCGCATCAAGCTTTTCTTGGTCCTTTTCAACGTCTCGTCTTTGCGGCTTGATCGTGCTACCGTCCATATTGATATCCGGGTTGTGCGACTGGTTTGCGGCCGCTCCAGCGGCGCTCGACTGTTTTTTTTCCCCAGCAAAACGTCAGAATACCGTTACCATTTTGGTGTTGTTGTTACCAGGTTGAACTGGTCCGTGTTGTGGTCGTCGTCGTCCTTGTCAACGGCCGAGGAGGAACGCTGACGGTACTCGCCGAGGGTCTTTGGTGTACCCACCTCGGGCGTGAGCGGCGTAGATGTCATCGGACTGCCGGACGACGCGATCAGATTGGTAAGGACGGTCGGTTTGATGGCCTTTGGCGCGAGCGCAGCAGGCTTGGCAGAGGACTGCTGCGGTGACGAGGACGACGACGGCGGTGCCGTAGGCAACTCGGGCGAGTACAGCGATCCCTCGGGCCTTGGCGTGCTGTCGTTCGAATCAATCGTGGCGGCAGGTGCACTTTCACCGGCTGCGTCGCCGTCGTGTTCGTCGTCGCCCTTGTGCAGCAGCTTCTCCATCTATTTTTTTTTTTTTTTTTTTTTTTTTGAAAACACGTAAGGAGAAATGGGAAAAAAAAAAGGAAATGCTATCACCTTGTTGTAGCGATCCTCGTCAATATCAGCCGCCGCCTGCTTACTTCTCCGCACGAGCGCACGCAGAACCTTTTGGTGGACCTTGGGGTCTCCAGCGAGGAACGGGTGCTATCGGGTAATGTCTGTGTTAACGGGCTCCTTTCTTCCTCCCCACATACCTGGAGGAGATCGTCTGCCGAAGGACGCATGCCCCAGCTCTTGACGAGACACTTGGCCACAAAGTCCTGGAAGACGGGCGACCAAGCCTGGGTATCCTGCAGCCTCGGGGGATCGTTCTGGGGGATGTGGTACAGCGCCGACATGGTGTTCATTTCAAACAGCGGTGGCCTCTTCTCTGCGAGCTCGATACACGTAATGCCAAACGACCAAATGTCGGCCTAAAATTGCGTGCATGTTTTTAGACGCAGCTCCCGACACAACTCACGACTCCACTACCTTTTGCGTATACAGACCAGACTCCATCGCCAAGATGACCTCGGGGGCCATCCAGCAGGGCGTGCCGACAAACGTGTTGGCCGGATCGGACATGGACGCCGTGCCAAAGTCGCCCAGTTTGACCTTGCCCTGCGATGTCAAGAGGATGTTTGCGGCCTTGAGGTCACTGTATTGCAATCGAGGGACATAGATTCAACATCAACAATAATTAAAACAAAAAAAAAGAGCTCCTTTACCGGTGGATGCGCCTGTTGTCGTGCAGGTACTTGATGGCCAGCAGGACCTTGGACATGATCGCGGCGATCTCCTCCTCCTTGAGCGGCTTCTTAAACACCTCGAGCATGTCAGCGGCCGAGCCCAGGCAGAACTCCATGACCATCCACACCGTGTTGCCTTTGATGTAGCTGCCATAGTGCTTGAGGCAGTTCTCGTGGTCGAGCAGGCTTATGAACCGGATCTCCTTCATGATCTCGAGCCACTCCTGTTGGCGCGCGGGATTTAGCCTTTGTTGTGCGTGCGAGTTTTTTTCTTTATACCTCGCTCTCAGTGTCGCCGTTGTGGATCATCTTCTTGATCGCGACAATGCTGCCATTGGCCTTGTTCTTGGCCTGGTATGCGTGCGACAAACAAACATCCGGTATTTCAGACGTGCACGTTTTTCCTGGGTGTTTATTATTTCTTTGTGCGTACCTTGTACACGGCACCAAACGAGCCCTGGCCAATCTCCGCCAGAAGCTCGTACAGCTGCTCGGGATCCTCCTTCTTGAGGAAAGAGTTGATGTCCATGGACCAAAGGGCCTGCCTACACGGCGGCGGTTCTTAGTAATGGGCAGATGTACGAGGAAACGTGCGACAACCGACCACGCGCACAGTAGACACACAAGCAAGCAAACACACACACACGCACACGCACACACACACGCACACACGCACAAGAGCAGACACAAAGAACGACCGAGACGCGAGGGTTGTTTTCTCGCAGCAGGATTATGAAGTCCAGGCAAAGCACTTGGGGTAAATGGGCGCGCGCATTTTTCTCGAAGGTCGCTTCTCATAAAAAAAAAAAAGATTTTGTTAAACACAAAGAATGAATAAGCGTCTGTGTCCTTTATTAAATGTAGGAAAAAAGGGCAAAAGAAAAAAAAAATAGAAAAGAAAAAAAAAGATTAGCTGCTCCCTCACGGCGAGTCCACCTTGCCGCCGGTATTGAGCTGGTTGTCACGCTCAATGTCGTCGGGGAGGCCAAAGTTGTCGTCGTCGATCGGCTGCGCGTCGTCCTCAGCGAGCTCGATCGGTTGGCTGGACAGGAGGCGCGAGTACTTGTACTCTGCGCGGCGCTTGGCGCGGTAGAGGAGAATGGCCGCCGCAACGAGGACGAGGATACCGACGACGATCGCACCAATGGCCCAGTGGGGGAGCACATCCGTCAGGGCGGCCGCCTGGGGCTCGCAGTTGTCGCCAGTGAAGCCATCGTCACACATGTCGCACGCGCTGCCCGTCCATCCAGAGTTGCAGGTGCACAAACCGGTCCCTGTTTGGCCCGATGAGCACTTGCCGTGGAGGCTGCACGCGTTGCCGACAGTTCCGGGGCAGGCTAAGTGACAACCAGCATTAATAACGACGGAGGGAGGGGGGAAAAATCCGTTGCTAGTTTGCGTACAGAAGGCGCACAACGTGCCAAAGTGGTCCTTGCTGCAGTCAGAGCACGTTTCGCCGGACCAGTTGGACTGACAGTTGCACACACCAGACTTTTCGTCGCAGGTGCCGTGGGAATCGCAGACACCTAGGCCGGTCGACCGGCAAGAGTAGCACTTTTGGGACGGGGGGACGACGGAGGGCTGGCCGACGCAGTCACGCTTCTTGATCGGGAGGTAGATCTTCTCGCCGTTCTCACACGGCTGGAGCTCAAACGTGAAGTCATCATCGGTGCACACGGGGCAGCCAAAGGCCGAGCGCCAGATAAAGTAGTAGACACAGCTGGTCTTGGGATACTCCACCGTCGTGTTGTACAACGGCACAGGCTGTCCCACTCCTGCGTTGAGATCGCACACAAGCGTGATGTTGGTTCGGCGGGGGCGCTCAACACCGTACGTGGGCTTGCAGCCGGGCGTTCCATTGTCAAAGTAGACAAAGAGGCCTGCAAAAAAATAAAATGAAAAAAAACATAAAATAAAGGATGGTATATTTTTCCAGTTACCCTGGCCGGCCTTGGCAGACGAAAACGGCATGAATCCAATGACGTTGCCGATATCGGTCGAGTAGCCCCACCCTTTAGCGGAGCGGAGAAGAAAAGAAAAGAAAAAAAGTAGGAAAAAAATGTTATTTTTATTAACGAGATAGCATTGCTTAGTACCCTTGACAACTTGGCACGCAAAGGACGGGATGGGATTGCCCAACTTGTCAAAGCACGTGAGGTTGTTGAGGCCGCGCTGGCACATGTTGAGGTAGTAGACGTTCTGCTGGCTGTCGATGCCGGCATAGTACATGGTCTGGTCCGCGGTCTTGAGGGGCGCGAGGTCGTACGTGTCGTTGGAGGCCAAGGCGGCGTTGTAGGACAGGAACTTGCAGTCGGTCACGCAGTCGGTGTGCTCGGCGTTGGAGGTGGTGCCGTTACCGCACGCCACGGGGCGGATCGAGTTGGGGACGCTGGTAAAAAAGCCATCGGCAACGGGGATGCACGTGGTGCCACCCGTGCTGTAGGTGCCAGCAGGGCAGTCGCTGCAGAGGGATGCTCCAGCCGCGCTACCGAGACCGGGCTGGCAGGCCATACACTTGTACGAGCTGCCGGCCTGGACGCCCGTGAAGGTAACCCAGGCGAGCTCGGCATAGGTGTCGCGATCAAAGCCGCCACCGTCGCCGACGTGGAACTGCCAGGTGATGTTGTACGTGCCGATGACGGGGATGGGGAAGGTCTCGTTGAGGCGGACGACGGCAGGCTGGACAAGGCCAAAGGGAATGGTGATTGTTTTCTATTTATCGATCGATCGATTGATCGAGAGAGATAGTGTTAAAAGCTTGCAACGGGGAGCAAGCGACATTACAGCGAGGAGCTGCCCGTTGGTGTCGTTGGCGACGATGAAACGGAGGTAAACGTCGCGGTAGTAGTAGCGCGTGGTGCTAACGGCGAGGGTGTAGGCAAAGGCGATGGAGCCCTGCTCGCTGGTGAACGTCTGCTGGGTCGTGAGGAACGAGTCCATCTGGATCAAAAAATTGTAGCCCGTGTGGACGGTCTGGCCGCGAGGGAGCCAGCCGTTGGGGTCGCAGTCGCCAGTGCAGTACGTCTTGAAGATTGACGGCAACGCAGACCTGTTTTCAAGCAGCCATGGAAATGAATAATTATCCGACAACGGGGTGTGTGGGGGGGTACCAGTCCGTGATCTGAATCATGTTGGGTGCAAAGTAACCCGCTTGACAAGGGAGGCACTGTCCCGTCTCGGAAGCGGAGCCAGGTTCGCACGGAACGCACTCGTTATCAACGAGGATGAGCCCGTTGGGGCAGCCACAGGGGATATCCAGTTGGACGGTCGGCGGCAGTACCGAGCCATTCATGGCGGGGTTGCACGCCTTGATATAGCCGGGGATAAAGTCCTTGATGAGCGCGCTTTGGTCATACTTGTTGTTGGCCTTGCACGGGCCGTTGACAATGTAGTAGTCGCGCACGGTGCACGAGGCAATGGGGGTGCACTGTGCAAAGCCGACAAAGGCGTACGAGGTCGTCGTGTTGCAGTTCTGGCACTGCGTCATGCCCGGCGAGGGCGTGACCTGGTTGTAGGTGCAGCTATATGGAAAGGCAAGGGTCAGTTGGATAGTCAACGCAGTTGATCGCAATACGGTGTGCACGTCTCCTGTCCATCGGCGTTGTTGAACGAGCCGGCGGGGCACTGGCTGCACGATTCGGCAAAGGGCTGTGTTCCATAGACCTCGATCGTCTGGAGGGCGGCAAGGTCCTCGCCGTACGACGTCGAGTAGTCTTTGTGGAAGGTCCACTTGAACTCGTGGGGGCCTATATGAAATTGTCGGCGATAAATAAGAAAGCACAAAAGGAAAATTATGCACCAGGGCTGACGGGGAACGAAGCAGTCTGCCAAGAGAGAGCGGTCGAGATGAGCTGCAACGGGTTGGCCGGGAGCACCTGGACATTGTCGATAAAGAACCTGAGGCCATCGCAGGCGGTGAGAGCACCGCAGTTCTGCGCATCGACACGGTAGGTGAAGCGAATAAAGTTGCCGCTGCTGCGGGTGAACTGGGCCGACAGGTACAAATGCGAGTCCATGTTGTTCATGCCGGTCGTGTTGCCGTTTGAGATAAAGTTGCCCATTGGGACCCAGGCTGAAAAAAATGCGGTTTTTTAGATGAATATATACAGGAGGAGACATACGGCGGCATTGGGCAGTGGCACTGCCACGGGCTTCGCAGTCGCTGCGAAAGTCGTACGGCAAGCTACGCAGTGAAAATAAAAAAAATAATTTTTTTTTTAATCCACAGAGAAAAGGTAACGACGATTACAAAGTCCAATCGCCGTAGACGTCGGCACCACCGATGCTGTACGTGCCAGGATTGCACTTGGCACACGACGAATTGGCAAAGGGCAGGTAGCTGCCGACGTCGCACTGCATGCCTGTAAGACGCCAACGATTGAGAACAAACTGGCTTGATTGAACAATAAAGAGGGTACTGCAGGGGAGGCCAGCAACGGCCGGAGGGAGGTTGACGCCAGTGGTCGTGTCGCAGGGCTTGTTGTAGTAGTAGGTCGCCGTGCGCGTGTTGGTCTGGCGGTCGCAGGGGAGGTATGTGTGCCCGATGTCATTTGCCGTGCATGCAGGTCTTTTTCGCGTTCCCTTCAGTACCAAAGAGGCAATAAAAGGGGGTGGCTTTAGTTACAGCGTGACAACGGGGATGGATGAGTTGTAGGTCTTGGGGCAGGCCGCGGCCGTGATCCACGTGAACTGGTACGTGCAGGAAATCTCGTTGTCAAAGACTGCCTGACCGGGGAAGACATTGGGGTCGCACGAGAGGTAGATAATCGTGGTGCGCGGCACTTGCCAGTACGGGCAGTAGTCGCCGTTTGTGTACTTGAGCTGGAGCTGTCCGCTGGCGAGCACGGTAGGCACGATGTCGTCCACGTACGAGCCCAAGTCCTTTACCTCGACGTCGTCATTGGTGACGTCGATCTGGCACATCTCCCACTCGGCGTCGCACGTCTTGACCATGCCCGAGGCCGTCGTGGCCGTTCGCTCACCAACGAGCTGCGCGCAGATGTTGAACATGTAAACGTAGTTGGTCCTCGAGCTGCTGATCGAGACCTCGACAACGTAGTTTGTCCCAGAGGTCTTGGTCAGCCCTGTCAGGTCGTACCATTGGCCACGGGACTCGTCCACAGCCTTGCAGTTGCCCTGGTACCCGTTTCAATTACTCTCTGCTTGGGGGAGGGGGAAGAAAAAAAAAGCACAACATACAGTCTCCTGCGCGGCTGCCAACGGCGCTGCCAGCAGCTGCAGTGCGGCAAGCAGGACCAAGGCGAGCGTTTTGCAGAGCATGTGATGGCTGGGAAATGACGAGGCGTTCTTCGATTGGTCCGACCAAAAACCGAGTCCGATTCCCTTTGCTGTGCCTCAAAGAAAAACAACCTTGCCTTCTTTGCAATCCCAAGCCTTCGAGTCACTGCAGTAGGACCACTGTCTGGCGCAAGTTCAAGGACGCTGTTGATAAATAAACAGTGTCAATGGGTTACACAGTTGCGAAAATGGAGTCGCTGGGTTTCTTTTTTTTTTTTTGCTGACTCCTTTTCGTCCGACGTGGCGCCTTGCGGAAGGGGGGTTGCCCAGCGCTTCCTCTTTGTTCACCTCTCTGATGCTCTCGTTCCTTCCCTTTGTTGCTTTTTTTATTTTTATTTTACCGACACACTCGTCTCAAAACAAACAGGGAAAAAGTAGGCATGAGCTTTGAGGAGATTGAGGACACGGACGGCGTCCGCTTCAGCTGGAACGTGTGGCCCAACACGCGCCTCGAGGTACCGTTTGTTTTGTCTCGCAAAGCGCCACGCCCAAGTTTTTTTTTTTAAAAAAAACCCACATAATGCAATGAGAAGGCTGCGCGTCTGGTGGTCCCGATCGCCTGCACCTACACGCCTCTCAAGGAAAAGGCCAACGCACAGCCCGTGTACTACGACCCGATCACCTGCAAGCCACCGTGCCGTGCCGTGCTGAACCCTTACTGGTATTGGTGCCTTTGCCGTCCTTCGTTTGAATATTTTTTTGGTGGGTGAAACCAAAAGCATGATCGAACGCAACCTGTGGGTGTGCCCGTTCTGCCAGTCCCGCAACCCGTTCCCGCCGCACTACAAGGACGTGAGCCCCAACAGCCTGCCCGCCGAGATGATGGCCCAGTTCACGTCGATCGAGTACGTGCTCTCGCGCGCCGCCGCCGTCCCGCCCATTTTCCTCTATGTCATCGACACTTGCCTCGACGACCCCGACCTCAAGGCCATCAAGGAGCTCATCATCATGTCGCTCTCCCTGCTGCCGCCCAACGCCCTCGTCGGCCTCGTGACCTATGGTAAAAACATACAGGTGTAGTATCCGTCTTTGCTAAGGAATCGTCCCACGAAAAGGCACGATGGTCAACGTCCACGAGCTGGCCACGAGCGAGTGCTCAAAGTCGTACGTCTTCCGTGGCACCAAGGACTACAGCGCCAAGCAGGTGCAGGACCTCCTCGGCATTGCCGCGCGCCCTGCGGGTCCCGGTGGCGCCGCCCCTGCCCAGCAGAGCTTTTCCGTGAGCCGGTACACACAAAGCGCATCTTTTTTTTTTCTTTCCATTTGTTAATCCCACCGATCGATATTTTCAGCTTCCTCATGCCCGTGCAGCAGTGCGAGTTTGCCCTCACGAACATTGTCGAGGAGCTCCAAAAGGACCCGTGGTCGATCGCTGCCCAGAAGCGTGCACTGCGCTCGACCGGCACGGCCCTTGCTGTCGCCGTCGGGCTGCTCGAGAGCACGTTCCCCAACACGGGCGCCCGCATCATGCTCTTCTCGGGCGGCCCCGGCACCCAGGGCCCCGGCATGATCACCACCAACGAACTCAAGGAGCGTCTGCGCTCGCACCACGACATTGACAAGGACAATGCAAAGTACATGAAGAAGGCTGCCAAGGTATTTAAAAAAAAAAAACAACCCAACCTTGCGACGAGATCTTCTTATGCTTGCCGCCACCCCAACACAGCACTACGAGGCGCTCGCCAAGCGCG
>Ga0302233_10002635_pt1 | contig 11091 bp, 20 predicted proteins | sample II_Palsa_N3_1_FD_193516 | JGI IMG/M metagenome (GOLD analysis project Ga0302233, IMG submission 193516) | Peat permafrost microbial communities from Stordalen Mire near Abisko, Sweden - II_Palsa_N3_1 | ecosystem: Environmental > Terrestrial > Soil > Palsa > Peat permafrost | place: Sweden...
GCGACCACCAAGTAGCCATCCAGGTCCTCACGGCCGAGCAGATCGCCTTTGGCAAGTGCACGGCGTCGTACCTCAACGCTCCCATCAACCCCGAGGTACTTTTGTTTGTCCTGTATCATTTTCTAATCATTTCTCAGGTCGGCAAGTTTGCCATCACGACCAACGGCGTCCTCGTCGAGCTCAACGACAACGCCGTCAAGGCCATCTCGGCGGCCTACACCGGCCATCCCCTCCAGGTCACCTTTACCCGTACGTTCACCAACTCCGACAGATAAAGCCAAACACAGAGGGGAGGTTTTGTTTCAGGCAACACTTTGTTGCTATTGCAGTTCACTGGCAGTTACTTTTCTTTTTTTTGGGTGCTGTTTTTTTAATTCTTTCGCCCAGCGATCTGTTTCCTTTCCCTCCTCCCGTCTCTCTTTTTACATCACGTTTTTCATAGATCATTATTAATCCTCTTCTTTTTTTAATTTATTTATTTAAAAAACAGAGCCCTGCTGCGCGTGCGGTGCCTGCTGCATGTCGTGCACGACCTGCTGCAACTTCGCCTGCGACTTCACGCCCCACCTGTACGTGCCCGTCACGTTTGCGACGATCGTGTACGGCAACCAGCCCAACCAGCCCAGCATCGACGGCCCCGTGGGCAACATCCTCAACTGCTTCTTCGGCGCGTCGTGCTGCATTTCCATCAACCTCTGCCTCATGCAGAAGATCAAGCTGGACTGGACGGCGGTCACCGTCCCTGGCGCAGCTCTCGTCAAGCAGCTCAACTTTGGCGGCGGCATCGGCGGAGCACAGCCTGGCTTCCAGCCCAACCCCACCTACTAAGAAAGAACAAAAACAAAACAAAACAAAAAAAACAAGTCCGAGCTTGCTTTGTTTTTTCCCCGTCCTTTGTTCCTTGTCCCTTTTAACATCTGATCATTAGTGAATGAAATCTGCACCGCTGCCAAAACTGTGTTTTGTTGTGGTAGATACGTTTGTATTGGTTGCATGAAAAAGCTGGAGAAAGCTAAAAGACCTCGGAGTGCACAAGCATATCGATGAGCGGCATCCAAGGGCGCGGCGTTGAATCTGAAATGTGAAATGTTGATTATTCAGCTCTCTATGGACGCTCAGAGACAGTTTTGGCGGACGTTGAGGTTGATGCGTGTTGCCCCCACGAACGAGGCCAACTCTGGACCGCCGCAGTCGATCTCGAGTAGGGCCGCAAGCAGGCGATCTGGAGCGCTGTTTGGAACCACAAACGGGACACCTGTGTTTTTAAGAAAAAGGCAAATCATTATATCGCTTGCCACACAAAAGGGACCTACCGTGATAGGACAGGCGCGCGTCGTCGTGCATGACGATGACGTCGCCGTGCTCGAGCAGGATCGCGTCTGGCTCGACATCGCGGGTGAGCCCACCGAGCAGAAACACAGCCGACAGCCCGAGGCTGACCGAGATGAGCGGGGCCATGTGGTTCTCCTCCGAATTGTCCGTGTGCCCCGCAAGCGAGTCGCCGACGTGGTAATAGTTTACGATTGCCGCCTCTGCCTTATAGTCTGCATTGTACTGACACAGCCCCGCGATCCGCTTCGACAGCTCGGCCAGCTCGGCCGGGAACGCGCCCCTCTTGTGCTCGGGGTACACCTTGGCCGTCCAGTCATAGTGCATGCCCAGGGTGACCCACCGCAGCTTGGCAAACACGTCCCTGGTGGCCCTGTCCCACCTCGACAACGGTGCCACCGGCTGCAATAATGACGTCGTAGTCGCCGCCGATGCAGCAAGGTCTGGGTATTGCGGATCCAGGTTGCTCGGGTTCGCCATGGACGTGTACTCGAGCACGCTCCGCTTGACCCACTCGACGTCCTCCCCCGGCCCGATGTAGCCTCGCACCAGCACCACGCCCGGCCGCCTCGTGGAGCGCCACACTGCCACGCCGTTCACCGTCTGCTTGACGTCAAAGAGCTCCTCGTTGACGCACGTCGATCGCAGCGCGGCGGGCAGGTCCGTGGCCGGCTTGAGCAGGCCCTTGACCCGCTTCTCCGCGCGCCGAAACGCAGTAAGACTAGTGTTGTCCATGGGCACGGGGGCACATCGTTTCAAAATGGCCTCCATCGCTGATCTCGCACAGGTCGAACGGCTCGCGACGTCGCTCTATTCGCCGTCCAACACACAGGTACGAGCGTCGCAAGGTGGTGGTGGTGGTGGTGGTTGGTGGTTGGAGGGACAGAGTAAAGCGGGTTATGGTGTTTTTTATGAGAGTGCTGCGATTGGCAATGCTGATCCGTGTCGAGCCCGGATCGGTGTTTTGTGTGCTGACAAAGGGGAGAACAGGAGCAGCAAGCGGCCGAGAAGGCGCTGGAAGAGTTTGGCAGCTCGCCGGCGTTCCTGGCGCACTGCCGGTTCATCCTGGACAACTCACAGGTCCCTGCGGCCCTCATGTTTGCGTCCTTTAGGTGTGTCTTTATCACAAAGTGTAGCTAGCACTCATGCCAGTCTCTCTCCATAAACACGCAGCTTTATCAAAAACGTCACAAAGAACTTTTCGCTGTTTGAGGTGGCCGAAAAGATCGACATCCGTATGCTGTTGTGGCTGTTTTCAGCCACTGGATTGATTGACCGCGGTCTATTAGGAAACTATGTGATGCAGTACCTCGTGTCCAAGGCAAAGGCCGACGGGTACGTGCCCTCGACACTCGCACAGCTGCTGTGCCGCATCACAAAGCTCGGCTGGTTCGACAGCCCAGAGCTCAAGAGCACGATTGATCTCACGATCAAGATGATCCAGTCGTCGCCGCAGTACTATGGCGTTGGAATGCTCATTCTTGGGCAGATGGTGCAGGAGATCAACCAGCCGGGGTCCACACGTCAGTATGTCTTACTGTTTGTGTGTGTGTGTGGGGGGGAACCTCCCGTCCTAATGGAGGATCTTTCTTTAGGATGCAAAGGCACCGAAAGATCGCGACCGCGTTTAGGGAAGACAACCTGCTGTCCATCTTTCAGCTCGGACTGACCCTGTTGCGGCAACTCGCGACTCAGGCGTTCCCTGGCTCGCGTACGCCATTGCACTTGTTCATTTTTAGCGTTCACTAACCGCCACTCGCTGCCGCCCCACAGAGGCCGAGCTTACAAAGTTGCAGGAGCAGGCGTTGATCCTGCTACGGACGTGCCTCACGTTTGACTTTATCGGGTCCAACTCTGAGGACGCCGCGGATGACGCGGGGTCGGTGCAGGCGCCCAGTACGTGGCGGTCGATCATCGAGGACCGCTCGACCATGCAGCTCTTCTTTGACTGCTACCACGCCTTCCAGTCGACCACACTCACGCGCGAAGTGCTGGAGTGTCTCGTCCAGCTGGCGTCCATCAGGAGATCGCTCTTGGGGGACCTTGAACGGCCACAGTATCTGGGCAACCTGCTTCGCGGGAGCAAGCTCATCCTGACTTCGGGCAAGGGGCTCGAGCACGTCGAAAACTACCACGAGCTCTGCCGGTTTATTGCGCGCGTCAAGTCCACGTACCAGCTGGGCGAGCTTGTTGCCGTCGACATCTACCCCGAGTGGATCGACCTGATTGCCCAGCTCACCGTTCGGTCCTTCCGCAACCTGCAGTGGTCGCCAAACAGCCTCCAGTACCTGCTCAATTTCTGGGCCAAGATGATCTCGTCGTCCACCTATATGCTCAAGACGTCTGCCGCACGACCCCATCGGCTAGAAGTTTACCTTCCACAGGTACATTTATCTCCTGTATGAACCATACTTTTATTTTAATTACATGTATAGATATTTAAAGCCTACATTACTGCGCGGATCGAGTCGGTGGAGGCAAGCGTGAGGAGCGGGGGCGAGGAGGAGGAGGAGGAAGAGTCGATCCTGCTGGAGCTCGACTTGGTGGCCAATATCGCACGGTGGAACTATGCCGACTCTGTTGCTTATTTGTTAACGCTTTTTGACCCGTTGGCGACGGCCTATTATGTATGTGTTTGAGGTCCTTGAGCACTACTAACCAAACTATCAGGAAATGGCTCGATCGGGGAATGCGCTCTTGAACGAAAGCACGCGCTTGCAGCTTGCCGTCACGCAGGATCGCCTGGCATGGATCGTCTTTGTCATGTCCAAGTCGATCGGGAACCGCAATCCGCTCCAGACCTTGGACGATCAGGTAAAGAGAAGGGAAAAAAAAAAAAGAGAAATCGACACGATATTGGAATACTTACATGCAAAAAAATAGGATGCCCTCGATGGCGAGCTGTCGACCAAGATCATCCAACTGGTGAGCATCCACGACACGTTCGTGAGCTCGCAGGCGACCAAGCCGCGCAAAGACAAGCTGGAGGTGGGCTTTTTGCTGTTTTTCCAGCACTTTCGCAAGGCCTACATCGGTGACCAGGCACAGAAGACGTCCAAGGTGTACAACCGCATGTCGGAGCGCCTGGGCCTGAACGACCAGGACATGCTGCTCAACTTTATCATGCGCAAACTCGCGACCAACTTTAGCACGTGGTCATTGAACAGCACGATCATTGAGCGGACCCTGGACGAGTTTCTCGTGTTGACGTCGGGCTACAGCAGCCTCCGCCTCTTTGCCAAGATCGAGACGGTGCACTTTATCCTGCGCAACTTTAACGTACGTCCTTGTCTAAATAAGCACGAGACCTAAACTATTTTAAATTAAATAATAATAAAAAAATGGACAGGGACAACAATTCCCCTTCATGGACCTGCCGCACAACTTCAAGTACCGCACGACGTTTAGCGGGTGCATGTCCAAGCTGCTCTTTGCCAACGACGACGTCGACACGCTCGAGGAGCGTTTCGTCGAGTTTGCCAAGCCGATCGCGGACCGTCTGGAGCAGCTCTCGACCATTACAAACCTCGTCGACTTTCGCAACCAGAGCGCGCAGTTCTGGCTCATCAGCTCGTTCCGCGACCTTCGTGGCATCGTCGCCGCGTGCGAGCGCAAGACGTACCCCATGTTTTTCGACTGGTACTTTCCAAGGTTCATCCCCGTGACGCTGCGTGCGCTCGATGCGCTGTACGACGTTCCAGAGGTCACGACGGCAATCCTCAAGTTTTTCGCAGAGTTTGTCCTGAATCGCAACGGGCGCATGAACTGGGGCACCTCGTCGCCCAATGGCATCCTCCTCTTTCGCGAGACGTCCAATCTCCTGCACACGATTGGTAGAAAATTCATTACTTTTAAAAACTAAACAAGGCCTTCTTCTTGTCAGGCGAACGACTGCTCACCCTCAACGTGTCCAGCGAAAAGATCTACCCAAACAAGCTCAAGGCCGTGTCCATGTGCTTTTGCATTTTCCGCAACGCCCTGAACGAGTGCTCGGTCAACTTTAGCATCTTCAAGGTATTCTATTCCTCGAAATTATTTATTTGAAATATCCAAATTGGCGCAAGATCTACGGCGACCCCACGTTTGACAAGGCAATGGACATTATCGTTCGCTTGACGCTCAACACTGCGATCAACAACATCATGACGCTCTCCAAGCTCGGCCGTTCCTTCTTCCTCATGCTCGAGACGTTTGTGCCCGAGCATCTGTTCAGCCACACGACACTGCCGACGGACTTTCTGCTCTACATTTACGCGACGCTCTCCGAGGGGCTCAAGTCGGCCGACATCAGCAGCGTCCAGCAGACGTGCAGCATCCTCGACCACATCTGTGCCCAGATCTACAAGCAGCTCCAGGCCGTCAACAAGCCCCCGCTGCTGAGCTACAATGGCCCACCCGTGCTGCATCCCCTCGCAAGGTAAAAAAATCAAACGCCATTACCTTGCATTAAACGTTTTTTTTTTATTTAAAATTCTCCTTAGGTTTACGACAGAGAGGCCAGAGATCATCCGGTATTTCCTGTCGCTGTTGACGCACCTGGTCATCTTTGAGGAGTCGCAGATCCAGTTTGCGCTTTCCCGGCCATTCCTTGTGCTGATTCTGCTGAACGAGACGGTAATGTAGCTGTTTCTGTTTGCTCCCTCATTAAACACCACTTTTCCAGTTCTACAACGAGTACATTGCCGAGCTGCTCGCTCGTCAGCCTGCAGACAAGCGCGAATGGTTAAGCTCGGTAAATGTACTCCCCCGCCAAAAAAAGAAAAAGAAACAAGAAAAAACAAAACCCTTTTTGTTCTTGGTTTACTTACACTCCCCCCACCGTCCTGTTTTAGAACCTCCAAACCCTCATGGCCAGCACCGAGCGTTCCCTCTCGACCAAGAACCGCGAGCTCTTTGCCCAAAAAGTCAGCAATCTCCGACGCGAACTCAACGGTCAGTCGATCCAGGTGGTGCCCCCGCTGCCGTCTCCTTTCGCCTAGTCCTTTGTATATAAAAAAAAGTAAACAGCATTTGTGTACATTCTCATCAATTGTGCACTCGGGGGTATTGAGAATTATCTTCTATTGTTCAGGCTTGTTTTTTTTTTTCCTTCTCTTCAGTTAAAATGCAAAATTACTGCCACTGCTGCCGTCGCCGACAGGCGGGCAGTAGGACGAGTTGAAGCTGGCCTCGTTGCCAAACTGGATCTCGTCATAGATGGTGATGGTTGTCGAGGCGACCATGAAGACAATGCCGAGGATGAGCATGACCCACGAGCCCACTTTGATGCACGACACGCCGTCCTCGCTGGGGGGCGCCAACCTGAGGTAGAACAGCGAGGGGAGGATGAAGGCGATCATGCTGCCGGCGGTCGCTCCTGTGATGCCAAAGATAAAGCTGACGTCGTGGACAAAGAGGGCGATGAGGAGCGAGCCGGAACACAGGACCAGGGTGATGCTGATGCGGCGCACCCACGAAAAGTCGCGCTTGCCAAACAGCAGGTCGTCGACCGTGTTGATGCATGGGTGGGCCATCAGCGGGTACGAAAAGATGATGACAAACGCAACACCTTTTTTTTGCATTTTGTTTATTTAAACGATTATAAAAATAATGTGACGATGTACCAAAGCGACCAATGTTGATAAAAATATCGTCCGGGTCGTAGTTGAGCAGGATGTTTCCCTGGACGTCGTCAAAGAACGTGAGGTAGCCAAAGACACCCATGAGCATGTAGAGCGTCGTGCAGATGCCCATGGCAATGAGGCACACGGTAAACATGCGGTTGGTCGTGGGTTTGAATAGCTCGGCAAAGATCGTGAAAAAGTTCATTTGGCAGGTGAACGCGAACGAGATGATTGCTGCATTTTTGTTTTCAAAAATAAGGAAAATCCCCCTGCTGTGCTTACGAATCGTGCGGAAAAAGTCGACGCTGATCTCGACCACGTTGAAACAGCCATCCTCTTGTCGGCACTGCCACACCAAGCCCTCCGAGATGCCCATTCCGCTCTTGACCACGACCGTGACGACGAGGTAGAGCATTGCCACGACGGCCACGAGCGACGTGAAGCGGAACATGTTGAGGTACCGCAGACACGACACGGGGAAGACAATGGCAAAGCTCGAGAGCACGACAATTGTGCGATCGACCTTGGCAAGTATGAATTTCATTATTAAGGGCCGTGTTTCACAAAGGCAGACGTACCAGCTCCTCGCACACGCCTGTCCAGTTGGCAATGAGCGGCACGAGCATATCGCAGATAATGACGAGATAGCTGCACATTGCTCCAAAGCACGCGAGAATGAGGGCGACATCGGTCGTGATCACGCCGGCCGTGCCCAGGGACAGCCGGGCCAGCTCGCGGTACGTCGACTTGTGCTTTTGCGACGCAAACTGCGTGGTTTCAATCAGCAGCACGAGCGAGAACAGCGACAATGCGGCCACAAACAGCAGGAAAAACATGCCGAGGAGCACCCCACAGGCCTATCGGAGACACTTAGGAATCCCATTGACAAGGGACGCACACTTACCGCAAAGGCATAGGGCAACGCCAGCACACCGCCGCCAACTAACCCCCCCAAATCCCAATCCCAATCCCGATTGAACAGGTCAGCTTGCGCGTTTATTTATGGAATTGTACCAATGGTGTTTGTGAGATTGAACACACTGCTGCCCAAATCGGCAAAGCCCTCGTCGTCAACGTTGTGCTCGGCCGTACCCCCGCCGCCGCCATCCGTGTTGATCGCGCCACCGCTGTACGCCTGGTCCAGCAGACGCGTCGTCTCGTCGGCTGTCGGGCCTTTCGATCGCTGAGAACCCGACATAGATCAGGGGAATGAACCGATGCAATATGGCCGTGATTTGCCATATTTATCCAAGTGTCGGCCCCTATGTTCTGCTATTTCTGGTCTGGAAGGGACGCGTTGGTCTCGTTGTTGACCCTGGCTGCTTCTTTGGACGTTGTTGGGCTCGCCAGTTTGCCGGAGTTCCGTTTGCATGTTTTCATTTCAGTGTGCGTGTGTGTTTGTGTGTTTCTGTGGTCAAAGTACGCTTTCCTTCTCTTTTTTTTATTTTACGTTTGTGAATCCGTGTGACGCGTTGGTGGGTGGGGCGAGACGGTGCCGCATGCGTTTGCCTTATGAGGGAAGCGAAGGAGGGGAGGGGAGGGTGGATCTGCCCCCTCTAAGCCTCTTCAGCCCCTTGTGCAGGCTGTGTGTGTGGCGGTGACCCCCTCCCCCGATTCGGTCGTGTTTGTTTGTTCAGGCTTGTCGCCCACACGACCCTCCGAGCCAACCAGCCGCCCTTTGTCGACGTCTGTCCTGTCCTGTTTAACGTGCGCGGTTTACGTGCACGGCGAGATCTACCGCGAGTGTCCTGTGTTTTACAAAGCCAATTAAGCCCAATCCCGCTCTCTAAACGCACATTTAAAACATAGGGGGCGGTGCCATGATCATCTTTGTGACGTACGACGGCCGCAAGGTCGAGTACGTGACCAGCTCCAACGTGCAGCGCCTGATGTGGATCATCGAGGACCTGATCGCGAAGAACAAGTACAACTGGCAGCTCCAGAACTCGCCCGACATGTACGCGCTCAAGACGCCGGGCGACTCGGGCGAGTACCTCGACGAGCAGGTTCGTGCGCCGCTCAATCGGCACGCCTTCTAAAAAAAACACACTCTGCCCTGTAGAACTACATGAGCTTTCTGCGCGATGGAGCCCAGTTTATCATCAAGCTCGCACCCGCTAAGGAGGCCCACGAGGCTGTGCTTGCGTTGCGGTCGACAGAGGACAAGAAGAAGACCATCTTTTCGCTCTCACGCCAGTTTGCGGTAAAAACCACAACTACAAAGCAATCTAATTACAAATTTTTTTTTTTTTTTTTTTTTTTGCAGGACAAGCTGTTTGCAATTTCGTTTGTGGAAAAGGAGGGCGTGACGCTCCTTGTGGATGCAATCGAAAAGAGCACAGGCAACAACCAAAACTATGCCCTCCAGGCCATGCTCTCGCTCATGCAAAACGATGTCCCGTGGAACACCTTTGGCACGTCGCTGATCGAGCTGGTAATAGGAGCACCTGTTTTATGGTATTCATTTTTTTGTGTGTGTGCAGTTGGTCAACCTACTCGTCAACCCCAACTCGCTCACCATTTGCCGCTACGCCACTGCCATCCTCACGATCATCGTGTCGTCGGGCCCGGCCAACAAGGGCGTTGTCAGAAACTATGGCTTTAATGTCGTTCATCCCTGCATGCCCGTAAGCTTTCGTCTGATCCCGAAACGAAACTGACAACACATCTCAACCAATCTCCCTCTTGGCAGGACGTTGCCTACACCAAACTCATCGAGCGCATTGCCGACAACGACGTTGAGACGCAGATCAACTCGTTCAAGCTGCTCAACGCCATGTTCCAGGACGCGCCGGGTCCCAACTACAATGCCCTTGTTTCCAAGATTAACCAGACCGCGCGCAAAGCCATCACTGTACGCTGCGGTCTTCCATGTGCAATCTCATTTGTTGTTGTTGTAGCGCCACATGCAATCAAACAAAAAGGAGGATGTCGGCCAAGAGCTCGTCAAGTTCCAGCGCCTGTTTTACAAGGAGCTGCAACGGTATTGTTGTGACGGCGCTCCACAAAAGATCTAATTTTCCTTTTTGTTTGTTTGTTTGTTTGCGTCTGTGTGGCAGTCGTCAAAGGACGCCGTTCAAATTTAGTAACCCGGAGCACTCGAGGTTGTGGAACGAGGTAAGAGCCGGCAACCATGTATCATCGTATGAAAAACGTGTGTTGCAGATCATCCAACAAGGCGACCTTAAGAATGGCGATCTGACCGTGATGGGCTTCAAGTCGAACGCGCTCGAGAGCGAGCTCGGCTCTGTGGGCATCCTGGGTGTGGAGTGCATTTACACATTTGTCAATGACCCGCAAAAGCCGCGCGATTTCTTCCCCAAGCTAATCCTCGAGCAAAACTCCCGCACAGATGGCAAGCGGTGTCCCATCGGCCTTGCGTCCATCGAGATTACCAAGGCGCTCATGGAGCACTTTCAAGTCGTCAATGACCAGTGTACACAAACCGAAACAATTAATTAAATCTGTCTAAACCCCAACCCCCTCCTTTTGAACAGATGCCAGCCAGTACCCGATGGTGCTGTGCTTTGAGGAGATTTTCATCATTGCCCTCCAAGGCCTTCTCAAGTTTTGGAGCGAGATGGAGGCCAGTGAGAGTGACTTGGTAACAAACTAAAGAGTTACTTGTATTATTTACCTATTTTGTTCTCTTTTCTCAGGGTAAGGTCGTGGCTCTCGTCAAAACCCAGCTCGACTTTACGAGCAAGGACCCCGAGGTCTCTGTTGATCAGTTCAAGTCGTCGCTGCTCCACACACCCGTCAAGGAGGTGCAGCAACGACTGCTGCTCGCCCTGCAGGCAGGTGACGACCTATTGAGCAAAGCGCCCGTGCGCACCCTTCGCGAGCGCGTGCACAAGGAGGTCTACGAGTTTGTGCAGGACCAGCGCGTAAACGTCCTGCTGGCTGGCTCCTTTTTTGCAAACTACACGCTCAAAGGGAAAGTTCGTGGCCAGTACCGATTCTACAAGGTAACCTCCCCTTTTTTTTTTGATTCTTGCCTTCCTTTTTTTTTTTTTTTTTTTTTGTTTAAACGACGTTGCCATCACAGCTCTCTCCAAACAAAAAGTACCTCCACTACGCCGAGTACACCGAGCTGTTCGAGTCCAAGCCCACGCTGGACCAGCTGCCCGAAAAGCTTGAGTTCTCGTCGGTGGCCGAC
>Ga0302233_10002636_pt1 | contig 11078 bp, 10 predicted proteins | sample II_Palsa_N3_1_FD_193516 | JGI IMG/M metagenome (GOLD analysis project Ga0302233, IMG submission 193516) | Peat permafrost microbial communities from Stordalen Mire near Abisko, Sweden - II_Palsa_N3_1 | ecosystem: Environmental > Terrestrial > Soil > Palsa > Peat permafrost | place: Sweden...
GGCCGCCCAGGCCGGCGGGGCGTGGGCGCGATCCGCCGGCCTGGGCCGTGGCGGATTGCGATGTGGGGCGAGGAGGGACTTCGGCGGTGCGCTAGGCGCAGCCCAGGGGGCGGCAGCGGTAAACTGTCACTGTAAGTTTGCTTACTTGAGACTGCCCGACAAAAACCGCTTGAGGCGGTCGCTGCGCGTTTGAGTGAAAACCTCGTCCGGCGAACCTTCTTCCTCGACCAGACCTTGGTGCAGGAACATCACATGATTGGAGACGTTGCGGGCAAAACCCATTTCGTGCGTCACCACGATCATCGTGCGGCCTTCCTCGGCCAGCGTCTGCATCACTTTCAGCACTTCTCCGACCAACTCGGGGTCCAACGCCGAAGTCGGTTCGTCGAACAGCATGACATCGGGTTCCATGGCTAAGGCACGGGCGATGGCAACCCGTTGCTGCTGCCCGCCCGACAAATGCGAGGGATATTTGCCCTCGACTTCCGCTCCCAGTCCGACTTTTTCCAGATAAACCCGGGCACGTTCGCAGGCCTCGGCCCGCGTCAAACCGAGTACATAGCGCGGTGCCTCGGTGATATTTTCCAGCACCGTCAAATGCGCCCACAGATTGAAATGCTGGAACACCATCGCCAGGCGAGTACGCATCCGCTGAAGTTGCTTGGGGTCGGCTACCCGCAGGGCGCCGGAGCGCTGGTCTTGGGCGGTGCGTACTTCCTCGCTATCGAGGTAAATGCGACCGGCATTCGGTTGCTCAAGGAAGTTGATACAGCGCAGAAAGGTACTTTTTCCGGAGCCGGATGAACCAATGATGCTGATTACGTCGCCAGCCTTGGCTTTCAGCGAGACACCCTTCAAAACTTTGTGCTCTCCATACTGTTTGTGGAGATCGTCAACCAGCAATTTATACATAGGTATATCCAGGAACTAGTGTGGCAAGCGCTTGTGTTTAGTGCTTAGCGGGACTTTGCGGCTGCAGATAAGCGAGCCAGCGGCGCTCGGCCTGGCGGAACAGCCACACCAAGGTGAAGGAGATGACGAGATACAGCAGGGCTGCGATACCGAAGGCCTGAAACGATAGGTAGGTCGCGGAATTCGCGTCGCGGGCGACTTTCAGGATATCGGGTACGGTGGCTGTGAAGGCTACCGTGGTGGCGTGCAGCATCAGGATCACTTCATTCGAGTAATAGGGGAGTGCGCGGCGCAGCGACGACGGCAGGATAATGCGGCGATATTGAGTAAATCGCGACATGCCGAAGGCGCGCGCAGCCTCAATTTCGCCGTAAGCCATGGATTTGATCGAGCCGGCGAAAATTTCCGTGGTATAGGCGCAAGTATTCAGGGTGAAGGCCAGCAGTGTGCAGTGCATGCCATCTCTGAAGAATGCATTGAGCAAGGGCTGCCCGCGCACGGCTTCGAGGCTGTACAAGCCGCTGTAGATAATCAGCAATTGCACGTAGAGGGGGGTGCCGCGGAAAATATAGGTATACAGCCAGACCGCACCGGAGAGGTAGCGGTTGGACGAAACCCGGGCGACCGAAAGCGGCACCGATAGGCAAAAACCAAGGCCGATCGAGATCGCGAGCAGCCAAAGGGTGATTGCGACGCCGGTGAAATGGTAGCCGTCTGTATACAGGAAGGCGCGCCAGTAGTCGTGCAACATGGAAATCATAGTTCTGCCTTTCGCACACCCGTGGCGTAGCGGCGTTCGAGCCAAATCAAAACGAAGTTCGAGACGGTGGTAATGGCGAGGTAGATCGCGGCGGCGATCATGGTAAACAGGAATAACTGCAAAGTGCCTTTGCCGGCATCCTGCGCTGCTTTGACCACATCGGCCAAGCCGATGATCGAGACCAGGGCGGTCGCCTTGACCAGGACTTGCCAGTTATTACCTATGCCCGGCAAGGCAAAGCGCATCATTTGCGGGAACAGAATGCGCCGGAAGATTTGCCCGCGCGTCATGCCGAACGCCGTACCCGCTTCGATCTGGCCGCGAGGCACCGCCAGGAAGGCGCCGCGGAAGGTCTCGGTGAAATAGGCGCCATAGATAAAGCCGATGGTCAGCACGCCGGCGAAAAACGGATCGATATTGATATCGTCGAGATTCAGCCAGTCGGTCAGGTCATTTAACCAGATCTGCATACTGAAGAACAGCAACAGCATCAGGACCAAATCGGGTACGCCACGGATCAGCGTGGTGTAGGTGGTTGCAATCCCGGAGATGATCCGGTTGCTGGATAGTTTGGCGCCGGCTCCAATCAGCCCGAGCACAAATGAAACCAGCAGCGATAACAACGAAAGCTGTATCGTCTGCCAGGTGCCCGCGAGTAGCACCGGGCCATAACCTTGCAAGAACATCTCTTATCCTTAGCGGCCTAGTCGTCGATGAGGCATAGATTGCCCCGGATTCCGGTTGCCAATGGCTAGACTTCGGGCGTGGTGCATTGCTCCCGAAGCATCCCAAAAATATTGCGAATATTTGTATTGCCAATCGTGCAATGCAAATGTTTACATATCGGTTTTACCCGCCCGACAGCATATAACGACAAAAGTACCCCGTGTGCCAAGCAATTGCCCCACACACGTTGGACGGGTTAGCGATGATAGATTTCGAAGTCGAAATATTTTTTCTCAAGGGCCTCGAATTCTCCGTCGCTGTGTAGTTGACTCAACGCTTGATTAAAGCGCAATTTGAGATCGGTATCTTCGCGACGCAGGCCGATGCCGGTACCTTCGCCTATGGTTTTCTTGTCATTGATTTCCGCGCCCGCGAAGCTATAGCCTTTGCTGCGCGGCGATTTCAGAAAGCCGATGCTGGCTTGCACTTCGTCTTGCAGCGTGGCATCCAGGCGGCCGGTTAACAGGTCCGCATAGACTTGATCCTGATTCTGGTAGGGCACAACATTGATGCCGCTATTTTGCCAATATGCTTTTGCATAGGTTTCGGCGGTGGTGCCTTGTTGGACCCCGACGCGTTTGCCTTTCAGCAATTCCGGCGTCGGTCCGAGGGATGAGCCGGTCCGGGCGATCAAGCGTATCGGCGCATTGAACAAGGTGTCCGAGAAGTTGATTTGCTCGCGCCGCTGGTCGGTCATCGACAGAGATGAAATGATCGCATCGAACTTGCGGGCTTTGAGTGCCGGAATCATGCCGTCGAAATCCTGCTCTACCCAGACGCATTTCGCCTGGATCTTCGCGCACAAGGCGTTGCCGAGATCGATATCGAAACCGATCAGTTTGCCGTCGGGGGCTTTCGATTCGAACGGCGGATAGCTTGGGTCCACGCCGACCCTGATGGTTTTCCAGTCTTTGGCGACGGCGCCGGCGGAGCAAGCCGCGAGCGCGATACCGAGTGCGGTCAGGACGAATTTTTTCATAAGCTTGGTGAACCTAAAGATTGAACGTTGTATCTCGCAAGGCGCGACTTGGCAGACTTTGACCGGTATGTAGGCGGCACAAGAGGCATGGACGATTCGACGCCAGGCTGGGAGCCGATTTTAAATGCCGATCGAAATGTAGCTGATCTAAGCCGCATCACGGAATGAGATAAATCTCATATTTTCAATAAGGCCGATACAGAGCGAATACTTGTAGTCTTCGCTCCTCGGATCAGTGGCTGCACCGCGCCGGCTTGGTATTCCACCCGCGCTTCTTGGACGCGGGTTTAGTGACAAACGCGCGGCATTTTACTCTAATTTGTTGGCACCCCCGACAAAACTCGAGCGGCCGCGAACCTGGGCAGCCGCTCGCGCGGTGCGCCGAAGGCGCTATTGTGATTGCAATCATTTATGGGATAAAGGGTTGCAGGCATGCGGATTGTGTTGAGTCGCAACACTAAATAAAGTGGGGTCTATCGCTTCATAACATTTTTTTGGGAAAAAAGGAGTTTGAAATGCTTGAGCTACGCCGCGCAGCCGATAGGGGTCACGCCAACCATGGCTGGCTCGACAGTTTTCATAGTTTTTCGTTTGCCGAGTATTACGATCCGGAGCATGTGCATTTCGGTGCTTTGCGTGTGATTAACGAAGATCGGATTGCCCCGGCAGGAGGTTTTCCCATGCATGGCCATCGCGATATGGAAATCGTGACCTATGTGCTTGATGGGGCGATTACGCATCGCGACAGTATCGGCAATGGTTCGACAATTCGGCCAGGCGATGTCCAGCGCATGAGCGCCGGCACCGGAATCAAGCATAGCGAATTCAATGAGTCGCGCGAGCAGCCCGTGCACATGCTGCAAATCTGGATGATGCCGAACACCACGGGCCTGACTCCAAGCTACGAAGAACGGCATTTTGCCGCGGATCAAAAACGTGGGCGACTACGTGTCGTTGCGGCACCGGACGGCCGCGACGGTTCGGTCGCGATTCATGCAGACGTCACTTTACTGGCGGGTTTGATCGACGGTACAGAGCGCGTGGAATATGCGCTTGAGCCGGGGCACAGGGCGTATCTGCATGTGGCGCGCGGAGCGGTATCCGTCAACGGTGAACGCCTGGAAGCAGGGGATGCCGCCAAGCTAAGCGAGCTGGAGGCTCTGACTCTGGAGCAAGGCGAGAACGCCGAAGTGCTGGTGTTCGATTTGCAATAAGCGGGCCTAAACCCGAGCCAGCCTAGGCGGGGAGGCAGCAGTGGAGGCTGCTGTTCTCTCCCCCAATCCTTGGCTTGGGCTGCACATCAAACCATTATTGGCCTTGCGAAGCTGGTGCATCGTGTTGCTGTTTCTGCCAATGTCCGGCCATCTTGGCGCGGCGTGCTTTCATCTTCTCCCATTTGGCTTTCAGCGTGGTGCTAACCAGCGTTTTTTGCGTGGTATTCAGCGAATCATAGAATTTCAGCCAGGCTTCGGTCGTTTGGGCATGCAATTGATGCGCCTGTTCGCCGCTTTGTTCACGTGCGTTGTGAATCGCCCGCAAATCCAGGACCGGAGCTTGCATCAGCGCTTGAATTTGTTGCTGTGCTTGCTGGTGGGCTGCGTGTCCTTGTTCGTGCGCCGTCTTCATCGCGGTCCGAGCTGCTTGCCACAGCTGTTCCTGGTCGGCGGTTAAATTCAATTGGGCGTGGATTTTATCGAGATCGTGTTGCATCCCCTCGTGGTGGTGCCAAGGCGCGCCCGGAGGGGCCGATGCAGCGTCCGCGGCGTTTGCGTCAGCGACCGTGACACAGGCGAAAAGCGCCGCTGCACATAAGGCAATGGTGGTTGTATAGCGCGACATGTGGGTTCCTAGAAGCTTGCCGGGAGTGGCTAAACCGTAGCGTAGGACACTGTCGGGTGTGGAAGTTTACCGCTCGCACACCGCGAGTTACGGGCAGTTACGGATCGGTTTCCTGGTAATACCCGGTAACCACGTGCCAAAGTTGGTACTATGTTCGCCGCTGACTACCTACGTACTGCGGAGTAAACTGACGCCATGGCTACCCAAATACTGATTATTGATGACGACCCCGAGTTGCGCGATCTGCTGCGCGACTACCTGACCCGCCAAGGCATTGAGGTTTCGGTGCTGCATGGCGCGGCTTCACTGGAACGGCGGCTCGAACTGGAACGTCCCGATCTCATCGTGCTCGACCTGATGATGCCCGGCATCGACGGGCTTACCGCCTTGCGCCAACTGCGCGCGGCGGGCGACGATATCCCCGTGATCATGCTGACGGCACGCGCCGACGATGTCGATCGGATCGTCGGTCTGGAACTCGGCGCCGACGATTATCTCGGCAAACCGTTCAATCCCCGCGAGCTTCTGGCTCGGATTCAGGCCGTCTTGCGGCGTCGCCGGACTGTGCCCAGCGCCGCACCGGAACAACGCGAGCCCTATCATTTTGGCCGTTTCGTGCTCGATTTCCAGACCCGCACCTTGCTTCAGGATGGGCAAGTGGTGCAATTGTCGGGTAGCGAATTCGCACTGCTGAAAATCTTCGTGAATCATGCCTTGCGCACGTTGACCCGCGAGCGCCTGCTTGAATTGCTGCACGGGCCGGAATACGACGGCACCGACCGCGGCATCGATGTGCAGGTCTGGCGTTTGCGCCGGATTCTAGAATCCGATCCTTCGACACCGAGGTTTATCCAGACGGTGCGTGGGCGGGGCTATGTGTTTGTGCCGGATGGAAAGCATGAAACTTCGGCCGATTGATTCGCTTTTTGGTCGTTTGGCCCTGTTGGTTGTCGGTGTTTTACTGATCTCCCACTTCGCCTGGTTTTTGCTGGTGCGCTTTGACCGCAGCCAGACCCAGACACGCTATGCGACCGAAGAAACGGTGTTTCTGCTCGATGCCGTCGAGCAGCATGCGCTGTATAGCCCGAATCAGCCTTTACCGTCGCGTGTCAGTTTGGTCAACCTGGATGCTCCAGATATTCCGGCCGCCAATGCAGAGCTGAGCCGCCCGGTGCTGGAGCGCTATCTGAGCGATTTGCGCAAGCGCTTGCCGGCCGGCACCGATATCCGCATCGCGCTGATGCCGCAACAACCGCCACGCCTCTGGGTGCACCGGCCGGGGGGCAAGCATTGGGTCGTCTTGCCGCTGCAGCCGATGCCGCCCGTGCGGTCGACGGATCGCTTGCTGATCTGGGTGGCGATTATTTTCATTAGCGGCGTGCTGTGTGCCTTGCTTGCCGCCTGGCGCTTGCAGCGGCCGGTGCAGAAACTGGTGGCCGCGGTGGCGGAATTCGGCCGCGGGCAGCGCGTCGCACCTTTGTCCGAGCGCGGTCCGCGTGAATTACGGCAATTGACCCGTGGTTTCAACCAGATGGTGAGCGATATCTCGCAGGCTGACAGCAATCGGCAGATTATGCTGGCGGGCGTCGCCCATGATCTGAAAACACCGTTGGCGCGGCTGCGATTACGGGCCGAGTTGCTCGAAGAAGCACGTTTGCGCGATGGCGTGGTGCGCGATGTCGATTCGCTGACGCATATCGTCGAGCAGTTCCTGGCATTCGCTCACGACAGCAACGACCAAAGCATGCCCGTCAGTGTCGACGAACGATGCGAGTGGATTTACCGTAATTACCGCTCAGCCTTGCCGGAAGGGGCGCGGATTGTGCGTTTGCTGAGAGCCGGGCCGGATTTTGTGCTGCCGACGGCAACCTTGGATCGCTTGTTGTCCAATTTGTTGGACAATGCGCTGGCCTATGGCGCGTCGCCGATTACCATCGAGACCGCACGCCTGCCCGATGCCTGGCAACTCATTATCTCGGACCAGGGGCAGGGCATTTCGCCGGGGGATTTACGTGATGCCAGCCGTCCGTTTGTACGGCTCGACCCGGCTCGCGGCGGCAATGGGCATAGTGGCTTGGGCTTGGCAATAGTCGAACGCCTGGCACGCCGGGTAGGTGGCATTTGTCATATCGCCAATGGCGTGGAAGGCGGCTTGCAGGCGACCCTGACTTTCCCGTTCTAGAAGTCCGCGCCCAAGTCCCGGCGCGGCGGCGACTCTAACTAGGCTGGCTGCATCATTTAGACGGTGAACAATGAATTCAATGCGGAGGCGGCGTCGCTGTCTACCGTGTTGAAGGTCACCGAGCCGGCTTCAAAAATATAATGTGTCGTGAATTTACCCAGTCGTTCGAGAATTTCTGCCTGAATCAGCTCTGGCACAACATCGAGCTTCAGGTACCAGGCCGTCGACGATAGCCGTACCTGAAATGCGCCGTATTCCGCCATAACCGTGTCAAAGGCGTCTGCATCGGAATCGCGACAGATGATGACGAGATTACCTTTCATAAAATCTCCTTTAGCATACTGAGCTTCTGCACGAATCATACCTGTTGTGCCCATTTTTTGTGGGCACAACAGAGTCGGGCGGATGTCGGCCGTCTAAATTTAATCGGCTGGACACGGTGTTGCCGCAGGATCGCGCATAGGCGAAGTTCGCCCGAGTGTTGTGCGTCTGCCAAAGCTTAGTATGCCAAACTCAATAGATCGTCGGCGATTAGTCGCATAAGGTTGTGCCTGTCATGTAGGTTGTAGTAGTGTCGGCGTGTCGCAGAATTGTCTTAATTGTCTTGGACGGTTTTGCCTCGGCTTTCACCTCGCTTTCTTAAAAGTCCGAAAAATGCTAGTAAACCGGTTTTGTAGTGAAAACGACATAGATGGGCAGATTTACCCGGCGCGCCAGGTTGGCAACACTTTTTTTCATGCAGGAGTCGCGCAATGCGCCTGAATATCATTAGCCCCTCATTTAATGCGTCGGCTTGGCGACTCTTGCCCAATCGTTGGGACTTTATCGCGTTCCCATTGATCATCTGCATCATTGCGATGGCGGCAGTGGGTTATCACCAGTCGATGGCGCCCATTTCCGTGCTGAAAACCCAGGTCATTTCGCTGAGTCCGGCGATGCTGCCCGAATATGCGATGCGCACCACGCTGCGCATGTTGGCGGCGATGATCGCGTCGCTGGTGTTCACCTTGATTTACGGTACGTTGGCGGCGAAAAGCCGGCGTGCCGAAAAAGTGCTGGTGCCAATTCTGGATATTTTGCAGTCGGTGCCGGTGCTGGGTTACATCTCGTTTACGGTAACGTTTTTTATCGCTCTGTTTCCGGGACGCGTCGCGGGTGCCGAATGCGCGGCGATTTTCGCGATTTTCACCAGTCAGGCCTGGAATATGACCTTCAGCTTCTATCAGTCGCTGCGCACCGTGCCGCGCGACCTGGAAGAGGTGTCACGCAGTTTCCATCTGACTGGCTGGCAGCGTTTCTGGAAGCTCGACGTGCCGTTTTCGCTGCCGGGTCTGATCTGGAACATGATGATGTCGATGTCGGGCGGCTGGTTTTTCGTGGTGGCGTCCGAAGCGATTACTGTCGGTGATAACACCATTACGCTGCCGGGGATCGGCGCGTATTTGGCGACCGCCATCGATCAGCGCAATCTCGGCGCGGTGGGCTGGGTTATTTTGGTGATGACACTGGTGATCCTGGCCTATGACCAGCTGCTGTTCCGCCCACTGGTCGCATGGGCGGATAAATTCCGCCTGGAAACCACCAGTTCCGGTACTGCCCCTGAATCCTGGCTGCTCGACCTGATCCGCCGCACGCATTTGATTACCCAGTTGCTGACGCCGTTGGGGTGGGTGGTGGCGACCTTGGCGCGGGTTTCGTTGCGCTTACCCAGTTTCCCACGTCATTTCGGACGGGGCGCGATGCCGCTGCCCACCGTCTCCAAACCCTCAAAATTACTTGACCTTGCCTGGGCCGCTCTGGTGCTGGCCGGCACCGTCTACGTGGTGTATCGCGTGGTGACATATGTGCGCACGGGGGTGGGCTTGCCCGAAGTCGAGCACGTCTTTGTGCTGGGCTTGATCACCCTGATGCGCGTCTTGTTGTTGATTGTGGTGGCCTCGCTGATTTGGGTGCCGCTTGGCGTGATGATAGGTTTGCGGCCGGCGCTGGCCGAGAAAGTTCAGCCGATCGCCCAGTTTTTGGCGGCGTTCCCAGCCAATCTGCTGTTCCCGGTGTTTGTGGTTTTTATTATCAAATTCCACCTGAACGCAGATATCTGGTTGTCGCCCCTGATCGTACTGGGCACTCAGTGGTACATCCTGTTCAATGTGATTGCCGGCGCAAGCGCGTTTCCGAATGATTTTAAGGAAGCCGCGGCGAATTTCCGGATTCGCGGCTGGCAATGGTGGTCGAAGATTATTTTGCCGGGCATTTTCCCCTATTACGTGACGGGCGCAATTACCGCTTCGGGCGGCGCCTGGAACGCCAGCATCGTCTCCGAATACGTTTCCTGGGGGAACGACAAGGTGGTGGCCCACGGTCTGGGCGCTTATATCGCCCAGACCACGGCGGCCGGCGATTTTCCGAAAATCATTCTCGGGATCGCGGTGATGTCCTTGTTCGTTACCTTGTTCAACCGCGTATTGTGGCGCCCGATGTATGCCTATTCGGCAGCCAAATTGCGTTTGGATTGAAGCGCCTGCCAGATTAATAAAGCTGACCCTGTTGATTACTTTTCTTGAAAGACCGCCATGCAAAATCCTGAAGCTATCGCGACCCAAGACATTCTGCGCGTAGAGAGCGTGCGCCGCGGCTTTAACAAGTCGCAAGGCGAGCTGCTGGTGCTCGATGATGTAAATTTGACCCTGAAGGAAGGTGAGATCGTTGGGTTGTTGGGCCGTTCGGGCTCGGGTAAGTCGACCCTGCTGCGGATTATCGCGGGTCTGATCAACCCCAGCGGCGGCCAGGTGACCTATAAAGGCGAGCCGGTCAACGGGCCGGCCGAGGGCGTGGCGATGGTGTTTCAGACCTTCGCCTTGTTTCCCTGGTTGACCGTGTTGCAAAACGTAGAAGCCGGCCTTGAGGCACTCGGTGTGAATCCGCGCGAGCGGCGCGAACGGGCGCTGGCGGCGATCGACTTGATCGGCTTGGATGGTTTCGAGAGCGCCTACCCGCGCGAACTGTCGGGCGGCATGCGTCAGCGCGTCGGTTTCGCTCGGGCGCTGGTGGTCAACCCAACCTTGCTGCTGATGGACGAACCGTTTTCGGCACTGGACGTGCTGACCGCGGAAACCCTGCGTACCGATTTGCTCGACCTATGGAATGAACGCCGCTTGCCGATCAAATCGATTTTGATCGTCACCCACAACATTGAAGAAGCGGTGTTTATGTGCGACCGGATTCTGGTGTTGTCGTCGAATCCAGGACGTGTGATTGCCGAAATCAAAGTGCCGTTTGCCCACCCGCGCAATCGCCTCGATCCGGCTTTCCGGCGCTTGGTCGATGAAATCTATGCGCGTATGACCGCGCGCGCCACCACGGGCGGCAAACGTAAAGAACTCGAATTGGGCACCTGGCTGCCGCAGGTTTCGACCAACCTGATGGCCGGCCTGATCGAGACGCTGGCGGTTGAGCCGTATAACGGCAAGGCCGATATGCCGGAAATCGCACGCTCTTTGCACCTGGAAGTCGACGATTTGTTCCCGGTCGCGGAAATGCTGCAGCATCTTGGTTTTGCGGACGTGCAGGAAGGCGATATTTTGCTGACTCAGGTCGGTAAGGTCTTTGCCGATATGAGCACCCAGGAACGCAAGATGAAGTTTGCCGAGCAATTGGTGCGCACGGTGCCGCTTGCCGCCCGA
>Ga0302233_10002638_pt1 | contig 11069 bp, 6 predicted proteins | sample II_Palsa_N3_1_FD_193516 | JGI IMG/M metagenome (GOLD analysis project Ga0302233, IMG submission 193516) | Peat permafrost microbial communities from Stordalen Mire near Abisko, Sweden - II_Palsa_N3_1 | ecosystem: Environmental > Terrestrial > Soil > Palsa > Peat permafrost | place: Sweden...
TGGTCGTGCTGGTATTGGAAAACGCAAGCACGTCCTCGCCCGAATGAAAATTGCCCGTGATCGCGACGGTGCCGGAGGCCAGTGTCGTGTTGTCGGCATCGGAGACGATCACACCCGGGTCCACCGCGACTGGCGTCGAGGTCACGTTGTCGCCGGCCGTGAACGCCGTGCTGCCGCCCGAGGCCGTGACGACCGGCGCCTGGTCGACGTCCGTCACGGTGACTAGTTTGGTGGAGCCGGCACTCGTCTCCGTGCCGTCGTTGACGGCGAAACTGATCGTCCGGGTCGTCGTGTTAGGCGTGGCCGCCAGGTCGGTGTAGGTCACCGCGCGCAGCGCCGCCTGCCACTGGGCGGTCGTCGCCTCAGCGCCTGACGACTCCAGCGTCAGCACACCCGTGCCGGCGTTGTACGAGGCGTTGATGTTGCCGTACAGCGCCGCGCTGGTATTGGTGAACGCCAGCAGATCCTCGCTGCCGGCGAAGCCGTTCGTAATCGTCACCGTGGCAAAGGAGAGCGTCGTGTTGTCCCGGTCCGATACGGTGATGCCGGTGTCGATCGCCACCGGCGTCGCGGTGGTGTTGTCACCTTCCGCAAACGGCGTGCTGCCGATCGAAGTGGTCACGATGGGTGTCTGGTCGACATCGCTCACCGTGACGGTCTTCGTGCCGGTATCGCTGGTGTCCGTACCGTCGTTGACCGCGAAGCTGATCGTGCGGGTCGCGTTGTTCGGCGTCACCGCCGTATCCGTGTACGTCACAGATTCCAGCGCCGCCTGCCATTGCGCGGTTGTCGCGGTGGCGCCCGCCGAGGTCAGCGAGAGCACGCCGTTGCCGGCATCGTACGAGCCGGTGATGTTGCCGAACAACGTCGAACTGCTGTTGTTGAACGCCAGCACGTCCTCGCCCGAATGAAAATTGCCCGTGATCGCGACGGTGCCGGAAGCCAGCGTGGTGTTATCCAGATCGCTCACGGTGACGCCGCTGTCCACGGTAACCGGCGTCGAGGTCACGTTGTCGCCCGCGGTAAAGGGAGTGCTGCCGCCCGAGGTCGTGAGGATCGGCGTCTGGTCGGTATCGGTCACGGTCACCGTTTTGGTCGAAGCGATACTGGTCGCCTGGCCGTCGTCGATGGTAAAACTGATCGTGCGGGTGGAGTTGTCCGGTGTCACCGCGGTGTCGGTGTAGGTCACCGCGCGCAACGCCGCCTGCCATTGCGCGAGCGTCGCGGTGCCGCCCGCAGACGTCAGCGTCATCACACCGCTGGAAGGCACATACGAAGCGTTGATGTTGCCGAACAGCGTCGGATTCGTATTGTCGAACGACAGCAGGTCCTGGTTGCTGACAAAGCTGCCCGTGATGGCCACCGTGGCGGAGTCGAGCGTGCTGCTGTCGCCGTCCGCTACGGTGATGCCGCCGTCGACAACAACCGGTGTCGACGCGGCGTTGTCGCCTGCGACGAACGGGGTGCTGCCGACCGTGGTTGTCACGATCGGCGTCTGGATCACGTCCGTGACCGAGACGCTCTTGGTGCCGACGTTACTCGGCTGCGTGCCGTCATTCACGCTAAAACTGATCGTGCGGGTCGCGCTGTTCGGCGTCACCGCCGTATCCGTGTACGTCACCGCTTCCAGCGCCGCCTGCCATTGCGCGACCGTCGCCGTGGCGCCCGCGGAGGTCAGCGACAGCACGCCGGTGCTGGAAACGTACGAGGCGGTGATGTTGCCGAACAAGGTGGAACTGGTGTTGTTGAACGCCAGCACGTCCTCGCCTGAGTGAAAATTGCCAGTGATGGAGACGGTACCGGACGCGAGCGTGGTGTTATCCAGATCGGACACGGTAACGTTGCTGTCCACCACGACCGGTGTCGCAGCGGTGTCATTGCCGGCGGTAAAGGCCGTGGTGCCACCGCTCGTCGTGAGGATCGGCGTCTGATCGGTATCGGACACCGTCACCGTACGCGTCGCCACCGGGCTGCTCTCGGTGCCGTCGTTGACCGTGAAACTGATGGTGCGCGTCGCGTTGTTCGGCGTCACCGCCGTATCCGTGTAGGTCACCGATTCCAGGGCTGAGCGCCATTGTGCGAGGGTTGCGCCACCTGCGGCCGTGAGCGTCATCACACCCGTGCCTGCGTCATACGAACTGCTGATGTCGCCCATCGTCGTGCCGTTGTTGGTAAAGCCCAGCACGTCCTCGCCCGAATGGAAATTGCTGCTGATCGAGACCGTCGCCGAATCGAGCGTGGTGTGCCCCGCGTCGGATACGGTCAAGCCGGAATCGACCACCACCGGCGTCGAGGCCGTATTGTCTCCAGCGACGAACGCAGCCGAACCTGTGTCCGTGGTAACCAGCGGCACCGCAGTCAGGTTGACGGTTTCCGTGACCGCTACGCTGTTTTCGCTGCCGTCGCTGATCTGCACCGACACACTGCGGCTGCCGGACGCCGTGTCGGGCGCGGAGAAATGCACGGCGTCGATGGCGGCGTCCCACTGCGCGGCCGTCGCAGTATCGCTGGCCGAGCTCAACGTCATCACGCCGGTCGTCGTGTTGTAGCTCCCCGTGATGTTGCCCATCGTCGAGCCGTTGTTCGCGAACGACAGCGTATCGCCAGTCTGAAAACCCGACGTGATCGATACGGTGGCCGACGGCAGGGTGCCGTTGTCGCGATCGCTAACGCTGACGCCGCTATACACGGACGTGCCGGCCGCGCCCGCCACGTAGCCCACACTGCCGCCGCTCGTGCTGAGCAGCGGCGTCTGGTCGACGTCGGTCACCGTGACGGTGCGGGTCGCGACGTTGCTGGGGTCGCCGTTGCTGTCGGTCAGGCTGAAGCTGATGGTGCGGGTCGCGGGAATCGGCGAGATCGCAGTGTCGGTATAGGTCACCGAGTCGAACGCGGCCTGCCATTGCGCCGTGGTCGCTGTGTTGCCAGCGGACGTCAGCGTCAGCACGCCCGTCGACGTGCTGTACGAGCCGGTAATGTTGCCCATCCCCGCACCGCTGTTGGTGAACCCCAGCGAGTCTTCGCCGCTGTGAAAACCGCTGGTGATACTGACCGTGCCGGTGCCCGACGTGGTCGCCGAAGTGTCGGCCACACTCAGGCCGCTGTCCACCGTCACCGGTGTCGACGTCGTGTTGTCGCCGGCCACGAACGCTGCGCTGCCAGCGTCGGTCGTGATGGTCGGCCCGTCGATGCTGTACACGAGGTGGGCGAGGTTCAGAATCAGATCGCCGCCGACACCGCTAATCGTGATGCTATGCACCTCGTCGAACGCCGCATTGCTCGACGACAACGACACGGTCTGGGTGACGAAAACGCCACCCGAGACCAGCGTGACTTCGCCCGCCGTATTGCTGTCCGGAACGATCTCGACGTTGCCGTTCGCCACGATGTCGATGTCGAGGCTCTGGATGTTGAACGCCTTGCCGTTCGCCATCGAGATGGTGATCGAGTTCACGTTGCCCTGCCCTCCCGCGTCCAACGCGAGCGACTGGTCCCCGCCGTTTTCGTCGGCGAGCGCTTGAAGGTTGGAATCCGACTCCACCTGCGTATCGTAGGGCGTAGAGCCGGTGTTATACGTGTAGGTCAGACCGTCGAGCGTAAACGAAGGCACCTCGCCGGAGTCGAAATCGACATCGTCCGCGTTGGTGAAGTCCTCGATCGTCACGCCAAGCAGATGGTCGTAGTTCTGCTCAGCCGCCGCTGAGAGAATCACCGGCGTCGTCACGGTGCCGACCTGGTACTCGAGCGTCCAGTTGCCGCCCACTGCGGCCGAACCGGTCGCATCCGTCGAAGCGGCCACGTTCAGATGCGTGAGTGCGGCAATTTCCTGCACCAGCATCTGCCCGTCCGCGTCCTGCGCGACATCGCAACCGTAGATCAGGAAATCGCCGCCCGGCTTCATCAAGGCGCCGATCTGCGTGAGCTCAGCGCTGTACTTCGACAGATCGCCGGCGTCGAGCCAGACGTCGCCTGCCTGAATCTCGCCATCCGTGCCGTGCGAAATCAGGTGAATCGCGTCGACACCCTTGTGCGTCTGCAGGTACTGCTCGATCTGCGCGAAGCCGTCGGTGTTCGCATTGAGCACGACATACTGCGTCCCCGCCGGCAAGCCGGCAATCAGCGCCTGATAGTCGACTACGCTCGGATCGATGAACACCACCTGATGCGACACGGCCGGCGCCGCGTTGGCGACGGCGAGCTTCTGCTCGCGCGCACCGTTCGCGCCGACGAGCTTCACATCGTGCTCGGCCACCGGCTTCGATGGAGCCGAACTGGTGGTGGCGGGATGCGCGTGGTCCGCTTCGACGCCATGCGGATGCGGGTGCGCCGCAACCGCACCGACCGATGCGTCGTAGACCACACGGGGCTCGAGTGCGAGCAGCAGCGGCGCCGGTACGACGGCGGGAATCCTGCCCCCCCGCTCGACGCTCAGACGTTTCAGGATTTGCTTGACGTAGTCCATGACGAAACACTCCACCGGGCCGCCGCGTGGCCCTGCTATGGCCGCGCGCTTAACTGCGCGGCGGGAAAACACCGCTCAGCGCGATGATGAAAGTGATACCCAGATACGGGTTACGCAGCGCGACCGGCAGACTGCCGCCGGTGGACCCGACTGTCACGGTGGGCGCCGACCCCGTCAGGGATGCGTTGAACGGTGCCAGCGTGGTGTTCGCCGCGCTCGTGCTGTAGAGCGTCCCGGGACGGCCGCCCGCCGCGATCGGTCCGAGAACCGTGGTGTTGCCGGGCGTGGCGCCTTCGCCGGTGTTCGTGGTGGTGGCGGGTATGCTGATCGATGCGCTCGCCGTCCCCGCAGTAGCCGTGGCCGTATGCGTGTGCGCCGGCAACTGGCTGATGGTCAGCGTGACGCTCTCGTTGCCGGAAAGCTCGCCCACCGTGATCGGCGAGAGACCGTTGCCCGCACCCACGCCGACCGGCGAACGGCCTTGCAGATCCGGGAGCCCGAAGTTGGTCGTACCGTTGCCGCCATAAAACGTACCGAGCAGCGCGAACAACGCGTTATTCTGGCTGACGGACAAGATTTGCCCCTGACAGAAGGCCCAGCCTTGCGGGGCGAAATTGAAACCGACCATGCGGATTTCGCCGAGATACGGATCGCTCATACATTTCTCCTGGAAACGCGGGGGTTAGACCGCAAAGAAACGGGCAACACCGGGAGAGTCATGGCGCGTCCGTCGAAGGGGATAGGGCGGGCTTCACACAGTGCATCACCGCGCACAGCATGGCCGCGCCGCTTTCGGAAGGCCGCACCGGCGTGGCGAGCAGAGACCAGCTCGGCCCGTCGGGCGATTGCACCTGGTACACGTCTTGAGGAAGCTGCACGCCGGGCGGCAACTCGAAGAGCGCCGAATAGCAGACGAACGAATCATCCATGGGAATGCCGGCAGGCGCGCTGACGAGCCGCGCCTGAACTTCGTGCCCGGACGCTGTCCCCAGGATGAAAGTGCGGCCGAGCGACTCGGTCAACTCGGCATGACTCGGTATTGCTGACATTCCGCCCCCCGGAATGAAACTGAAACGCGGCCGCATCGGCTCAACCGATACCTCTTGTTTACGACGCGCCGCTATGCTCTCTTTAAGTCTTTCGTTGTTTGTTTCGACATGCGGTTCGTCACGCCGCTTGAGACTCGAACGGCGCAGCGGGTCGGCACATGAGTTCGTAAATTCCGTTTTCGCCGATCTTCTCGAAACCTAGTCGTATGTAGAGCGAACGAACAGGGTTGTTGCGCTCCACATACAGTTTCACTGCCATTCCCCGCTGTGCGGCCTGCGCGATCAGCCCGTGCATCAACCGCGCCCCGATGCCTCGACCCCGAAACGACGGCAATAGCGCGATATCCATGACACGCAATTCATCGCCGTCCCAGTTGTGATACAACCTGCCCGCCGCGACGCCCCCGCTGAGTACCACATCAAACCGGGCTTGCGGATAGTGCCGCCGGTAGTAGCGGTCCTGCATCGTGAACTGCTGTTCGATGAGTAACTCAATTTCCGCAGCGCTTAATCCCGCGCCCGTGAATTCGTCAAACCGCATGCTGGAAAACACCGTCAGCAGGAATTCGCGATCGGTATGAGTTACCGCACGCAATTCAATAACGTCGGCTTCACTTTGAAACGTGAACGTTATCGGATTGCCTCTCGGATCGAATGCGTTGCTCACGAAAACTTACTCAAACTTACGCATGGAGATTTGAGGCGAATCGTAGCCGTTAGTTATTAACCTTGCAATCGATTCATCAGGCAAATGTGCTCAGGGATTACCCGCTCATGGTCGACCAATTGAGGTGGCATGCGCGACGGATGGGAAGCGGTAAAAACTACTTAAATGGACTTGTAGCATCGCGATCAACTCTCGCAGAGCTTCTTGGCATGACGGCAAGAGAACTGGTTGCCGGATCGGAGCCCGGCGCTCCGCGGCCCCGTACGCTCACGTACGGTCAGAAAGAAATGCTAACGTCCCACCCTAACTCAATGAGATATGACGATCGTATGCGCTGCCATTGAGTGGTTGCTTTCGACGACGCTTTCCACCGTTCATGGCCGACTCCGGGAGTTCGCCAGCGCCCGTCAGTCCCGTGCCCGACCGCGCCGCGAACTTCCCTTTTCGACCCACTTCAGCCTCTCGATCCACTGTCAATCAGATGACCGTTACCGAGGTCTAACGGTCGTTCCCTATACGCTCTGAATTGTAAGTTTTCGACTATAGAATCGCCCGGACGCTAGTTAGACAGTGCATCTCATAACAGACAAGAGTGCGACGGGGGTAGCTATGGATCGTAAGTACAAGTGGTTGGGAATTGGTCTCGTGCTGCTCCTCGTCGGCCATTCCCTGCAACTTATCGGTCTACACATGTCCGCGCATCACCATGCTGATCACGCTACCGAGCAGGGCCAGGCGCGTCTGCAGAGCCGAGTAGGAAGGACTTACTGGGTGAGACCGAATGCCAACTCGACCCGTCAGTTCGTGCGTTTCGGCGACGAAAATACGACCGGCAGTATTACTCACGGCATCGCGATCAAAGATACCGAGATGTTCACTGTGATTCAGCTCTCGGCGAGACCCAATTCCGATAGCGGAACATATCAAGTCCGCTTTGCTGACGGAACGTTAAAGTGGATAGACGATTCAGCATTTAAGATTCATTTGTACGCTCCGGGGATCAAGATGAAACTTATCCCTGAGATTTTCGAGGAAGACCCACGAACGATTGATGCTCGGCGCAAAGGACAGCCAAGCGCGGGGTGGTATTCGTCGCTGGGCCCCGATGCCGACAAGTCTTCCAACGTTTCTTTTGGAATGACCGAAGAACAAGTACTGGCGTCAGATTGGGGGAGGCCAAATCGCGTGATCACCGAGCAAACACCGACCGGTACCACCGATCTTTGGATGTATGGCGGCAACTTTCTCTCATTTCGGAACGGATATTTGGAAGAGGTGCTGAACGACATGTGAACTTTGGCGCGCGTCGGACAGCTGTCCGATGCGTAGCGGACATTTGAACGTCCTTGCCATAGCGCGAATGGATGTCTGTAGATGGCCGACTACTGCGCGACACAGTGCGGACGGCGACCCGAACTGGCCACGTAGTTTAGCGACAGGGCACGCCGCGCTCAGAGGAAGTTCCTGATCAGCATCGTCACCCACCGCCAGGCACCGCCGCAGCCGGCGGCCCGGCAGCGCGCATCGGGATCCGCCAGAAGGCGGCCATTGGCGTCGCTCACCGAACTTGAGTTGCGCAGGAAGTACGCCACGCTGTCTTGCAAGGGATCGAGCCCGTCCTCAGGGATATCTATCCACAGGCCGTTTTCGGTATTCAAGCGAGCCGACAGTGAATCGAAATTGAAACTGCCGAGATAATATCGATGGCTGTCGATGAGGACCAGCTTGGCGTGCATCATGCGGTTCTCTCGGTCGGAATATTCGCGCACCTCGATCCCGGCATTCACCAAGCCGGGCAGATCGTCGGCATAGGCGCGCCCGACTGCGGGGAATTCCTGCGTGATGCTCGCCAGCGAGGCGCTCACCAGGATCACGTGGACACCTTCGCGCCGCTTGCGCTCAAGCGCCTCGCGCAGTTCCGGCACCAGGATCAGGTAGGGGTTGATGATCAGGATCTCGTGCTGCGCCGTATCGAACGCTTGTAGCATGTCCTGCAACGTGCCTGGCGAGCGCTTGTCGGGCCAGTCGTGGACATAGCGCAGGCGATCGCAGGCGATCGGCATCCAGTCGGGATAAAAATACGCCCCGGGAGCGGGCGGAGCGGCGGGATCATTGGGCGTATCGGAGGCAGTTGGTGTATCGGTAGCGGCCAGGTCCGTCGCCCGGGCTGCAGCGTCGAGCGGAGCCAGCAGCCATTCGCGCCAATGATGGATGCGCGCCGGGTCCAGCGTCGCATAACCCTGCGAGACGCGATAAGGACTTGCGACTTTGAGGGATTTTTCCGGCTCGGGGCGAACCACTTCCGGGCTATTCCAGAACAAGGCGAAATGCTGGTACATGGCGTGCAGGGAGGAAGCATCCTGGCCGGCGTCGCCCGACACCATCAGATCGCGCTCGCTGAGCCAGTTGCGGAAGCTCGCATCCCAGATCGAGGTACTGCCGATCACGGCCGTGTCGCCAACCAGGAACAGCTTGTCGTGCATGCGATGCGAAATCTCGACGAGATCTGATCGTGGATGGAAGATTCGGAGTTCGATGCCGGGAGCCACCTCGTGCAGGGCGACGATGAACTCTTCCTCGAACGGGAAGTGCGGCTCGGGGCCGATGCCGTCGATCAGCAGCTTGACCGGCACGCCTCGGCGCGCGGCGTCGACCAGATGACGCAACAGCAGGCCGCCGGTCTGATCGATTTCGAAGATGTAGGCGAGGATGCGGATCTGCTCGGTAGGCGTGGCACGGTCGACCAGCGCAATCCGCGACTGCATCAACTGACCGTCGTCAAGACTGGCGACCAGGTCGACACATTGCGCGTGGCCGTGCTGAGAAGAGGCAAACACGCATGCCAGAATGAGCGCCAGGCTTCTCGTTGTGGTCATGATGTGGCGAACTGGTTCGATGTGTCTCGGGCCCTACGTCCTTGAAGGTCTGGAAGGCTTTGTCGCGTTAGCGCGGTCAAGTAGCTCGCTGTTACTTCGAGAAGGTGAACAGAACGGCGAGCCCGAGATAGTTACCGTGGACAAGAGCGGCGCGAATCTGGCTGCACTTTAAGCACGCAGTGGACAGGACATCAGCGCAGTTGAAAGAATGGCTTTCCAGAATGTCCGATTGTCGCCGATTTATGAGCACTGTTCCAACGACCGCTCATGGCCCAGAGTGTGTCAAAACGCGTAGCCACTGGGAATCGACGAAACCCGTCTCGGCGCAGGTCGCGGCTTTTCGATCGCGGCGACCCGAACGTCAAATCAGGGCCGAACATATCGCAAAGGCTCAACAACCCCGTACGGGCGTCACGCCCGCATCGCATTCATAAGCGCTTCTGAACCGAGTAGCTTGATCACTCGCTTCATGTTGTACGCCAGCACGTGCAAGCTCATCTCCGTGCTCACCCGCTCGATGGTCCGTGTCAGGAAATGAGTGGCGCCCATCCATGCCTTGATCGTCCCGAACGGATGCTCGACAGTCTGTCGCCGGATGCGCATCATCTCAGGCGCATGATCAAGTCGCGCCTGCATCTCATCAAGAACGGCTTCGTGTTCCCAGCGTGTCACGCGACGTTGAGGACCCGGCGTGCAGTCCTTTTTTAGCAGACATTGCTGGCAATTCGAACTCCAATACTTACTGATCTTCAGGCCGCGCTCAACGGTCGAGAATCGCCAGATGAGCCGCTCGCCTGCTGGGCACCGATATTCGTTGGTCTTTACGTTGTAAATGAAGTCATCCTTTCCGAAGCGGCCATGAGCCGTTGCGCTCGACGTCACCGTCTTCGGAACGAACACGCTTATTCCAGCCTCATGGCATGCGAGTATCTCCTCGCTCTTGTAGTAGCCGCGATCCGCAACTGCGGTGAGCTTGTCGACGGCCATCTCTGTACGGGCAAGCTTCGCCATCGACGTCAACTGGTCACGATCAATGCCGTCATTGGTCACGACGTGCGCGACGATCAGATGGTGCTTCGTGTCAACCGCCGTCTGGACGTTGTAGCCGACGACTCCCGTTCCTCGTGTCTTCATCGAACGGGCATCCGGATCCGTGAGTGATATCTGTCCGTCGGGTGCCGCGTTGAGTTCGACCTCGATCTCCTTGAGGCTTCGCATCTGTTCCTTCAAGGCCGCAATCTTGTCCTGCAGTCGCTCTGTTCGGACCTTCGCAATCCCGGGCTCCTGGCGATCCGCTGTGTCCATCGCCGCGAGATAGCGAGCGATACTTGACTCGATGTCACGCATGCGTCGTTCGAGCTTGGCGCTGGTGAAGTTGCGGTCGCGATGGTTCACCGCCTTGAACTTGCTGCCGTCGATCGCAACGAGCGCTTCGGCGAAGAGGTCCAGACGCTGGCACAGCATCACGAACTGACGACAGACGCTGCGGATCGCTTTGCCGTTGTCTTTGCGGAACCGGGCGATGGTCTTGAAGTCCGGCGCAAGGCGGCCCGTGAGCCACATCAGTTCAACGTTGCGCTGGGCCTCGCGTTCAAGGCGACGGCTAGACTGAATACGGTTCAGGTAACCGTAGATATAGATCTTGAGCATCACCTCCGGATGATACGAAGGCCGACCAGTCAACGCCGGTTCGACGCCTTCAAACCCAAGCTTATGAAGATCAAGCTCATCGACAAAGACATCAACTACGCGCACGGGATTTGTGTCCGTCACGTAGTCATCAAGCGCTTCAGGGAGGAGAAAGCTTTGCGTACGATTATCGCCTTGAACGAACCGTTTCATCTTGCTCATCCCATCGCTATCGGATGGCAAATTTTAACGCTCCAAAAAGCGTTTTGACACACTCTGGGCCGGCCCCGGTCCGCCGCAACCGGCCGTGCACGACCCACGAGGGGCCCTCATTCTGCCCGACAACGACTTATTCGACACGCGGGTCCGACTGGGCCGTATGAACA
>Ga0302233_10002639_pt1 | contig 11069 bp, 10 predicted proteins | sample II_Palsa_N3_1_FD_193516 | JGI IMG/M metagenome (GOLD analysis project Ga0302233, IMG submission 193516) | Peat permafrost microbial communities from Stordalen Mire near Abisko, Sweden - II_Palsa_N3_1 | ecosystem: Environmental > Terrestrial > Soil > Palsa > Peat permafrost | place: Sweden...
AGTCGCTGGTTGGTTCCCCCCGCAGCACTCGCAATCCATCTCTCTATCGGGCAGGTTTATTCCTTTTCCGTCTTCAAGAATCCGCTCCTGGCCTTGCATGCTGCCGACGGATCCTCCTGGAACCTGAAAGCGGTCGGCTACATCTTCTCCATCGCGATCGCCTTCCTGGGCATCTCAGCTGCGCTCTTCGGCGCGTGGCTTGAGAAGGCTGGCCCCCGCCGTGCAATGTTCTACGCAGCAATCTGTTTCGGCGCGGGCTTCGTCATTGCCTCATTTGGAGCAAGCACACATCAACTGGCTCTAATCTATCTCGGCTATGGCGTCGTCGGCGGAGTGGGCCTCGGACTGGGCTATATCTCGCCTGTATCGACGCTTATTAAATGGTTTCCCGATCGCCCTGGCCTGGCCACTGGGCTTGCCATTATGGGCTTTGGCGGCGGCGCGATGATCGGTGGACCGCTCGCCAGCAATCTGATGGCTCACTTCAAAGCCACTGGACAGCCTTCAATTCCCTACACCATGATCACGATGGGGATCCTCTACTTCATCTTCATGATGTTTGGAGTCTTCACCATCCGCGTTCCGCCAACCGGCTGGAAGCCTGAAGGATGGGTTCCAAGAGTCAATCACAACGCGCTCATCTCAAGCCACAACGTAGCCGTCACCGAAGCCTGGAAGACCCCACAGTTTTGGCTGCTATGGATAATGCTGTTCGTCAACGTAACCGCAGGTATCGGCATCCTCGAACAAGCGGCCCCCATGATTCAGGATCTCTTCAAGGGCCAGATCAGCCCCGTTGCCGCAGTCGGTTTCGTAGGAATTCTCAGCATCTTCAACATGGCCGGCCGATTCCTCTGGGCTTCGGTTTCGGACTTCATCGGTCGCAAAGGAACTTACTTCACCTTCTTCGTCCTCGGTGCCATTCTTTATTTCTTTCTTCCTTTCTCACGGCAAGACAAGATCAACTCGGTTCCGCTCTTCGTCGCTATAGCAGCACTGGTGATTTCAATGTACGGCGGAGGCTTTGCCACCATCCCGGCTTATCTCAAGGATCTCTTCGGTGGCTATAACGTGTCCGCCATCCACGGTCGGCTCCTTACCGCATGGTCGGCTGCAGGTATTATCGGTCCGCTCATCGTCAACGGCATCCTCGACCACTACGTCGAAAACCACATGAACAAACAGGAAGCCTACCCCCTAATCCTGCACATCATGTGCGGTTTGCTCGTGGTTGGATTTATAGCCAATCTCATGGTGCGACCGGTCGCGGAGAAATACTGGCTGAAAGACAAGAACGTCGTCGTCCCTGACGGGCCTGCCCACTAACCTCATCCGGCGGAGGCGAACTCCTCCGCCCATCGACACTCAGGAGCTTTTTTATGACAGATTCCAATCTCAAGAAGTCCTCGCCTCTGCTCATCGCGATCGCTTGGATCATCGTCATCATTCCTACGGCATGGGGCCTAGACTACACGGTCAAAAATGCGCTGAAGATCTTCGCCAAGCCAACCGTAGCCCCCGCAGTTCAAGCAAAGTAACTCATTGCAGTAGCGCGATCGCTGCATCCGTCATTGCGGTAACTCCTGTTCTCAGCGTAGGCTCCGGCAGCGGAGCAAAGAACGGAGAATGCGGTGAAGGCAACGCCACCCCAGTACGTTCGCTCTCAGCTACCTTCGCCGGATCGTAGGCGCCGAGCCAGAAAATAACAGCTGGAATTTTGTGATCCAGACTAAAAATTCCAAAGTCTTCGCTACCCATGATCGGCTTTCTGTCGATCACATTTTCAGCACCCAACTTCGCAACGAAGATCTTCCGCAATCGTTCAGCAAGCTCAGGATCGTTTATCGTGGCGGGAGTCGACTCGTCATCGAGTACCCTCACAATCGGCATCCTGTCCTCTGGCACGCCAGCCGCAATAGCAACTCCTTTGGCCGTGCGCTGGACACCTTCGATGATCGTCTGGCGCACCGCTTCGCTGTAACAGCGAGTCGTCAACTCCATCTTCACTTCGTCCGGAATGATGTTGCGCTTGGTTCCCCCGTGAATGTCCCCCACAGTCACAACAGCCGGCTGATCAGGAGGAATCGACCGGCTCACAATAGTCTGCGCCGCTACAACGAACTCGCTCGCCATCACGATAGGATCTTTACCAGCCTCTGGCGCCGCGCCGTGGCTTCCAACACCACGCATTACAACATCAATGGAAGTCGAACTAGCCAATGCAGACCCCGAGACTACAGAGACCTTACCCGCTGCAAAGTTCGCATCATGGAGCGCAATTGCGAGATCCGGCCGCCCGAAGCGCTCATACAGCTGATCCGCCAGCATCGCCTTAGCGCCATCGATCGTCTCTTCGCTCGGCTGCCCAATCAGCATTAGCGTTCCGTGCCATTGCCCCTTCAACGCAGCCATATTGCGTGCCACGCCAATCATCGTAGTGATATGGATATCGTGTCCGCAGGCATGCATTACACCGACATCCTGTCCTGCGGGATTTTTTGACCGTACAGAGCTGGCGTATGGAAGTGACGTCTTCTCTGTCACAGGCAATGCATCTAAATCCGTTCTGACAAGCAGAGTAGGGCCTGCACCATTCTTCAGAATCCCAACTACTCCGTACGCCTGCGAGCCGTCGGGATACTTTCCTACACGCTCTGTGACCGTGTAGCCCGCTTTGCGCAGCTCGTTCGCCAGCAGCGCTGAGGTCTGCGACTCGTGATGCGACAGCTCAGGCGCTGCGTGAATCCCCTTATAAGTCACCAAAAGATTAGGAAGCTGTTGCTCGACCAGCGCCGGAACCTCCTGTGCCCTGGAAACGGATGTCATACCAACTGCTGTCGCAGTAATCCCATAAGCCGCAATGAGCCGCCATCTTTGCATCGGTCTCTCCGTTTATCGAGTGTCTGTTTGTACTGAACTCTACATTGCGGACGGCTGTAGACTCCAGTTATTGTGAACTTTTACTGGCCCTCACTGATCGGCTTCTTCCTTGGCTTCGCTTTTGGCGTTGGCTGTGCGCTCGCGGTGATGTACTCGATCTACATGGGGGGATACCGTGCCGCTGTACGCGATTCCCAGCTGTCTGCGCCACCAGACCGCTATACGAAGGCTCTCGATAAGAACTCGGCAAAGTCCTAGCGACTGCACCAACAAGCACTCTCAATCAGGTTAGCAACGGTCCTCGCGCGGCCAACTCGGCCCGCATCTCCTTTAGTTCCACATGTAACTCCTCGATCGATCTCTTCAACTCGGCCCTCTGCGCATCGTCGCTCATGGACTTGATCCCTTCCAGATAGAAGTTGCCGTTAGGTTCGAGAACGCACTTCTCTACCTCTGAAAAATCATCGAATCCCTGCTTGTGAAGAACGGAACGAAGTTCAAGTTCCGTGAGCGCTTCTCGTTTCGCCTCGGCCCAATCGACAATTCCATGACGAATCAACACCGATGACGATCCTTCAAAGGCTTTATTCAGTTTTGGCATATTGAAGAGAAGGCGCGAAAGCAGCCAATTGACTGTCAGCAGCGACAACGCTCCGATCACACCACCAGTCACCGAGTTGTCATCGCCAATCATGGCATTCTGCACTGTGTTTGAGAGGCTCAGCAGCACCACCAGATCAAACGGGTTCAGTTGCGCCAGCTCCCGTTTGCCGAACAACCGCAGGAAGCCGATGAGACAGACGTAGACGATCATCGGCCGGAGGATCTTCTCCAACAACGGCAGATGCACATGAAACATGCTTTCAATCAAGAGATTCTCCTTCTATCCCGCGGCAAATCATCAAAACACGACGGCAAGTTACGCGTAGCGTTTCTTATGCCACTTCCAGGCACTAGCCACAATCTGATCTAACTGTCCGAACTTTGGCGTCCACCCTAATTCGGATTTAATCTTTTCTGATCCCGCGACCAAAACAGCCGGATCGCCTGGTCTGCGATCACACTCTTCGATCGCAATTGGCCTTCCCGTCACTCGCCGTACTGACTCGATTACCTCGAGAACGCTAAATCCCTGCCCGTTGCCGATGTTATAGATCAGACGACTCTTCACATCGCTCAAAGCCTCAAGCGCCAAAAGATGCGCATCTGCCAGATCCCTCACATGAATGTAATCGCGGATACAGGTCCCATCTTTGGTCGGGTAGTCACGTCCAAAAATCTTAATGTTTGCCCGTTTCCCGAGCGCCACATCCAGGATCAGCGGAATAAGGTGCGACTCCGGTTCATGAGCCTCCCCGTATCCCTCAATAGCACCGGCGACATTGAAGTAGCGCAAGCTTGCATACTTAAACCCATGGATGAGGTTCATCCAGCGAAGCATGTGCTCCACAAGCAACTTACTCTCTCCATATGGATTCGTAGGCTGCAGCTTTGCATCCTCGAGAATCGGCGTCTTCTCGGGTTCCCCGTAACACGCGGCGGTTGAACTGAAGACCAGGCGATCGTGTCCTGTTGCGAGCATTGCCTCCAGGAGAGTCAGAGTCGCCGCCGTGTTGTTTCTGAAATAGATCTCAGGATGCTTCATACTTTCGCCGGCCTCAATTAGAGCGGCGAAGTTCATAACACCGTCGAAACAGCCCTCGCGAAGCGTCTTTTCAATCAGAGGACGGTCCGCTATGTCTCCTTCAACAAACGTGACGCCTTCAGCGAGTGCTGAGCGCTTGCTATGGCAAAAATTATCGAACACCGTAATCGAATGCCCTTGAGCCAGCAAAATACGTGCGACGGTCCCGCCGATGTAGCCTGCTCCGCCCGTTATCAAAACCTTCATAACTTGCCTCCTAGTACCCTTCTTGGATACCACAAAAGTGCCAGTGTCAATCACTTACGCTTACGGCACTATACTTGCAGTAAGAGAAGAGCAGAGCCCCGGCCCATAAAGAGACACTCCCCGAAGCACGGCGCCTGCTACAACCTTTTTCTTGATCGCTTGCGTCTCTTTAGACAAGCTCGTTGGGTCTACGCAGCGCTCCAAACTCCCCTAGGTGATGTCAAGAGCTGCATTGAGTCAAAGACCAGAGGTTCGAATCACCCTATGGCGCTCCGGCATAGCACCTCGGAGTTATTCCTCCTTCGCACTCGTTCTGTTTCCATAGCAGCACTGGTGCAACTCTCCCGACCTCGACACGAGGCACTTCAAGGACTTTTTTATGGCAAAGCCGCTTCGCAGTGATGATCCCACACCGCAGAACATGCAGTTCGCACACTTCGGCGTCCTGAACGACGGCAACCAGAGCAAGTCCTCGCTCTTCACCTCAATCGCGCTCAACATCGTACTTGCGCTTTGCGCCATCATCATCGGCGCTGCCGCGAAGAAAACGATCGACACCCGGCACAAACTTACCGAGTTGACCGAGCCCATTCCGATGAAGAAACCCGATGAGCCGCCGCCGATCAAGATCAAGCCGCCTAAACTTCCGCCCACTCCAGTGGTCAAAGTAGAGCCGCCAAAAATTAAGTTGCCGGATGTGAAGCTGCCCGATGTTCCCAAACCGCCAGAGATCAAAATGGTGCAACAGATGCCGGTCGTTCTTCCTGCGCCGCCCAAGGTGGTTACACCTCCACCAGCTCCTAAGGTCGTCAGCCTTGCCCAGGCGCAGCCTGCTTCAGTAGTCAACAACTCTCCTCATCCGACTGCGGTTGCACTTGGTTCACAGACCAATCCCATCGCACCATCGAATCGTCCTTCGACCACATCTATCAACCTTGGCAACAAGGGGATGTCGGGAATGCCAGCTTCGAATAATGGCATGGGAGCGCAGTCTACTGTTGTCAATCTTGGTTCCGGTTCCGCTGGCAGTCAGAACATGCACGGTAGAGATAATGCCTCCGCTGGTGTTGTTGGGGTCAAACTTGGAGTTACAGGTGGTACTGGACCGATGAACGCACCTGGCCGTTCGCCTGGTACTGTCAACCTCGGACAGAACACTCCGCCGCCAATGCCGAAGCCCTCTGGTCCGTCAGCTGTGACAGCTAAGTCTGGTCCCAAGGTTCTCTTCAAACCCAAGCCAGAGTATACAGAAGAGGCTCGTAGCCTTCATATCGAAGGTGTGGTCTCAGTTCGTCTTCGCGTCTCTTCTTCAGGTGCCGTTCAGGTCCTTGGCGTCACCAGCGATCTGGGTCACGGCCTTGGCAACTCTGCGATTCACGCCGTAGAGGCCACCCGCTTTCAACCCGCCACCGATGCATCGGGTCATCCGATCGATTGGGAAGGCGTTGTCAATGTAGCTTTCCAGCTCGCTGGATAAGAAACAATTTTTGTTCCGCTGTTGCAGCATGAAATAGCATCTAGTCCATACTCAGGATGACCTCAGGGGTCACCGTAGGAGCCGTAAATCATGATTCTCGGGAAACAGTCTACCGCCGGTCTGCTGCTGGCATTTCTAGTTGCAACCACTCTCCCCGCGGGAGCAGGCATCCTACATCCTGGTAAAAAGAAGAAGATGGATGATGACCTCTCCACGACGCGCAAGCCGACGGCCGCGCAGAACGCACTTATTGACAAAGCGATCGCCCGTGAGAAGGTGATCGTCAAGACCGTCAAGGAGCGGGCTCCTCTCGTGGAGACCTACATCCAGACTATGAAGCCTGATCCGCTTCTAGGTCAGGTGCCTGAGTCGGATGAGCACTTCCTCAGCCGCGTCGACTTCAAGAGCGTCATCGGCGACAACTCGTATGCTGTAAACGACAAGACCTCCAAAGGAACTAGCAACGACGGCAAGCTTGGCTTCTTCAAGCACTCTGTCTCCTTCGTCGGCGGCCTTGGCAACAGCCTGCATCTGAACTTCCACGAGTCCGGCTTTGTGCAGATGCTCCTGATGGACTCCAATAGCTTCGACCGCCAGCACTACACCTTTGGCTATGTGCGCAATGACTTCCTCGGCAATACTCCCACCGCGGTCTTCGACGTAACTCCAATCGAAGGCAAGAAAGCTTACGGCCGCTTCTTCGGTCGCATCTGGATCGAGTCACGCAGCGGAAACGTTGTTCGCTTCAACGGCGACTTCGCAGGTACCCAGGAAGATCAGAAAGAGTTCTATCACTTTGACAGCTGGCGGACCAACGTCCAGCCCGATCTCTGGCTCCCTACCTCTTTTTATGTTGAAGAGAGCGATCCAAAGAGCGTCTCCCGCACTCTCAAGTTCAAAGCTATTAATCACATTTGGGGCTATGTGTTGAAGGTGCCCCCGCCAGAGAGCGAAAACACCTCAATGGATGTCGTCGGAGCAACCGACGTCAGCAACGATGCGCAGGACGTCAGCCCTCTCGGCGCTCAGCGTGCATGGGTCCAGCAGGCAGAAGACAATATCGTAGAGCGCCTCTTCCAGGCAGGGCTGCTTGATGCGCCTAGTGAGTTCGACAAAACTCTTGAAGCTCTCGCTGGCAACATTCTGGCGTACAACAACATCACACTCTCCAGACCAATCCGCTGCCGTACGCTGTTGACGGAACCGTTGGAGTCTCTTGCCATCGGAAACACTATTGTGATCTCGAAGAGCCTTCTCGATACAACAGGTGTTGTAACCCAGGACGGCGCACAGCAGATGGGCAACCTCAATGCGATTCTTGCCTTTCAAATCGCTCACATTATCCTCGCTCACCGTCTCGACACGAAGTACGCCTTCAACGACCGTCTGCTCTTCCCTTCTACGACGGTCTTCAACCGCATTCCAATGCATCACACGGACGCCGACAACGCCGCAGCAGCGAAGAAAGCTATGGAATTGCTAAGTGCTAAGGAGTTGGAAGGCGGCCAGCAGTACTTTGGTCTATACCTCCAGCAACTACAACAACGCGTAAAGAGTCTCAAGGCTCTAAACGAACCAATGATCGGCGACGGTCTCGTGAAGAGCGATACCGATCCAACTTTCTGGATGCAGGCGATTATGGCGAAAGGGCCCAAGCTCGACATGAAGGACCTGAAGCAGCAGGCCGCGATGCCTCTGGCAAGCTTCCTTCGCTTCGACCCTTGGACCGATCAGGTATTTGTCCTGCACTCGGCCTTCGAGCCTCTTCTCACTGCTGCCGACAAGATGCCTTTTGAAGTCGAGCCGGTCTACTTGAAACTTAGTTACTACAAGGCACCCGCTGAACCCGCAGCCGCTCCAACCGCACAGCCGGCGACCGCTGCTCCTGCAGACAACAACCCAGCACCAGCCGCAGCAGCACCGGCTGCAACTCCTCCACCGACCAACGCACAGCAAAACTAACCCCGAGAGCGTGGACGGTCTCCGGCCTTCGAGATCTTCCACGCTTTTACTATCTCGGATACACTCAGCTCGACACTATTTAGCATCAAATCTTGCTTGATAAGGGAGGCACACTGTTGAAGCGGCATATTCTTATCGGCTGTTTCGCCTGCGTCCTCAGTTTCATTCCCAGATTGCATGCGCAAGCAGTCCCGACCGCATCTCGCGTTGGTGCGATACAGGCCGGTGTCGCAGGTACTTTCATCAGTCCCGACTACACGCAGCCTTATCTAAAAGGTATCTCCTTCTACGGCGACTACGATATCGGGCAACACCTCGGGGTTGAAGGTGTTATCCATTATTCCGTCATCACCCCGGCCGATATCAGCGAGAACTCTTATCTCGTGGGGCCACGTTACAAATGGCACTACAAACGTTTTGAGCCCTACGCCAAGGTTCTGTTAGGCATCGGCCGCTTCGGATTCCAATCTGGCAGCTACCCAGTGCCAACATCCTATACTTACTTCCAATTTGCACCTGGTGGAGGTCTGGATGTGCGTGCTACTCGGCACATCAATGTCAGAGCCTTCGATGTTGAGTTTGAAAAGTGGCCCGGTTTCCAACCGAACGGCCTTTCCCCGATCGCCTACACCATCGGTGTCGCATACACCGTTCGCTAATCAAAGAGTTCGTCTCATGATGAAGTTGCTTTATCTGAATACGCTGTCGCTATGCAATCCAGCCCACGATGAGAAATATGGTGATCGACAGGAGTTATTCGCGTGCTGACTAAGGCTGTTGTTTTTCTAGGCTTGCTGGGAGCTGCACCTCTGCTCAACGCCCAGGCCGCTCCAACGGCGACTCGCCTCGGAGATCTCAAGATCGGTGGCGGCTTCTCCACTGCAGACTCCGATTATGGAGACCGATTCAATGGCGGTGCCGCCTACTTCGACTTCGACTTTCGTCCTAATCTTGGCGTCACAGGCGAATTTCATTTCGTCAAAGATCAAAACGATCTCTATGAGAAGACTTACGAAGTTGGCGGACGTTACTTTCGCGAATACAGGCGATTCGTTCCTTACGCCAAAGTCCTCTACGGACGGGGCGTCTTCAACTTCCCCGTCAATCCAGACGGATTCCGGGCAAACCTGGCCTACAACCTAATCGCGGCTGGTGGCGGCACCGATTACAAAGTCAAGCCCTACCTTTACGTTCGCGCAGACTGGGAGTATCAGCAATGGTTTAGCTTTGCAGGTTCCAGCCTCACTCCGAACATCTTCACCTTCGGCGCTGCCTATCGCTTCCGGTAGTTATTCATAGCTATGAATAGTCCGATGCAGAAAAGCCCCGGCCAAAACCGGGGCTTCTTCGTTAACTGCAAAATTTAGAAGTGATACGCAATGCCGATCGAGGGAGTCGAGATAACCTCGTAGCGATTGGTATTGAAGATATTGCCCGGCAAGCTGAAGGTTGGAGTCTTCACCAGAAAACCACGATACTCTGCTCGGATGTCGAAACTCGGACTCAGCTCATACGCTACGCCGCCGCCAAAAAGCGCGCCGATGTTCGTATTCCGCTTTGCATCCAAGTTGGTCGATCCCGCGTCCTTGAACGGCGAGAAGAACATGACGCCCGGACCAGCTTCAAGGAACGGGTTGAAGTTCTTGAAGTTCAGGTTGAATACGTAAGCAGCGCTGACCTCCTGCTGGAGGGTGTGCAGGCCGCCATTCGCCTTCCCGAAGACCTGATAATACTGCGTGTTCTGTTGATATCCGTAGTTCACTTCGAGCCCGCTCCGCGGCGTTAGTAGGTAGCGGTAGCTGGCGACCAGTCCAATCGTCGTGCTTGTGTCCTTCTGCACGCTGTTTCCGGTAATCTGTGGCGCAAACGCAGCGCTGCCGCTTACGCTCACGTCCTGCCGGCTCTCCTGCGCATAACCGGCTGCCGCAGACAACATCAGCGCGCCCAACAACAACATCGTTTTCTTCATTCTTCGCTGGATCCCTTCGAATTCGCCCAAATCTCATACGCTGTCCCGCAGGCAACGCGTTTGCAGAGTTTATGGGACGCCGTAATCACTGTTTTTCATTGTAACCGCAGCGATGCCCTAAGGTGTGCCATCCACGCAAGAAGGCCGGAGGATATACATCTCTCCGGCCCGGTTGCTGCTCCTATAGATATTGTGTTACTGCGGTGGCGGCGTACCCTGCCCACTGTCATGACTCTCACGACGCTCTTTCATTTGAGCTTGCAAGGCGTCGTACTTGGTCTTCTGATCATCCGTCAGCACAGCGCGAATCTTAGCCTGCGACGCCTTATGAATATCCATCATCTTGGCCCGCTTGTCAGCCTGGGGAGTTGTGGTGTCCTGTCGCAAAGCCATCATCTGAGTTCGTGAATCGTCGTCGATCGCCTTCACCTGTGTCACCTGGTCCGGCGTCAGGCTTAGCTTCTTTGTCAGAAATTCGACCTGATGCTCTTCCCGGCCCGCCCCTCGATGGCCGCCATTTGGCGGGGCCGCCTGATCCTGAGCAGGCGCCGAAGCGGGGTCTTGTGCCCTCGCGGGAAGTGCGCTTAGCGCCGTTGTACACAACGCCAAAAGAACTGCTTGCAATACCGGTCTGCGAAATAGTGTCGTCATCGGATTCTCACTCTCATACTGCATTCGCCGGAAGAGCTTCTCCGGTGGTCAATCTATTTGGTACAGACGCTCTTTTTCTGCAAAGGTTCCACCGTCTAAAAAAAACCACACACGGTTTACATTCCCCGTTCTGCCTGAAAGCAATAGGGGTCTCCGTGCGCTGCCGCATACGCTTCTACGACCTTCAGGAAGGCCAGCGCCGCGTGCGACAAGCTAGCCTGCCGCCTATAGACCAATCT
>Ga0302233_10002643_pt1 | contig 11052 bp, 2 predicted proteins | sample II_Palsa_N3_1_FD_193516 | JGI IMG/M metagenome (GOLD analysis project Ga0302233, IMG submission 193516) | Peat permafrost microbial communities from Stordalen Mire near Abisko, Sweden - II_Palsa_N3_1 | ecosystem: Environmental > Terrestrial > Soil > Palsa > Peat permafrost | place: Sweden...
GACTGCGACAACGATGACCGATTGGAATGGGAACAGGGTGCAGCGACCAGCGAAGACTTGCTCGAAGCAATTTACGCCGATGGGGCATTGGGTTGGGATGAAATGGAACTCATTAGCCTTATTAGTCGAGTCGGGGCTTCAGCTAGTACGTGGGATCTACTTCGCTGTCTACACGACGCAGCCCTGATTGAACCGAGGCTCCGCGAAGGCTGGAAAGGCAGGATCTGGACACTGGTTGCCCCCCGAATCGTGAGCATCAAAGCAAACAGCTGCGACCTGCTTCTAGTCGAGGGAGCGATCTGCGCCAGGATCCTCAAAGACTTTCAGATGGCTGTTGAGGGAATGAATGGAACATGTTTCAGGCGTCTCGGTATAGGTGAGTGGTCTCCGCCAACCATTGGTGCATTCGGCGCGCCGGCGAAATCTGTCGCCGAATTGCTGAACTGGCCCCTCATCACTGAGCCTGACGCGCCTAACGCAGTGCCGCTGTGTCTCGAGACTTCAAGCCGCCACGCCGAGCTCTATCTACTTGATTCAAGCTGGGACTGGGTCGAAGGACGCTTTCTGCGCGGCAGCTGCGTCGATAGCGATGTTCGACTCACGCGTCGCATCCATAAAAATGGACGAGACCATGACATCTATAGGGTCGAGCACAATGGGCGATCAACTCATTTCCTGTCCCGCACGGCCGCGATCGTAGCTGCGCACGCGATTGCCTCAAAACCACTGTTCCAGCCGAGTGGCGATCTACTCGTGCGAATAGCGCATGATGGCGGCCTGCCTGGGGTTCTAGCGGCCGACCTTAGACGTAGGCGGTTGAGATCGGCGGGTCCAATCGACAATGGTTACGCGTATCCGGTAAATGAAAGCGATATGCGGCGCCTAGCTTCACTGCTCCCTGAATGTATTGCAGGTATCCGGCCGCTCCCAGATCAGGAGATTGGCCGTATTATCTCAGTCTCACGCAGGTCTGGGGGCCAGTTGCGGCCGCAATGGCGAAAGGGCCAGCTGTTTCTATGACCGACAACGGATGAGGTGAGAGTAAATGGCAGGAAGCTTTCCTTGGTACGCCGGTCGCTGCGCCAAGCGACACGATGTAATTGCGCTCATTGAGGTCGTCGCGCTCCGATCTGGCACCGGTTGGGTAGCCGTAGAGAACGCTCAGAAGCTTTTCCCAAAGTCGGGAATGGTCGAGGTCCGTGGAGTTGACACCAGGTCACTTCGATTGGGGGATTGGGTGGTCTTTCAAATTGCTCCCCGAGAGCGAATGGGCCGAAATTCGTGGAAGGCCGTTCACCATCGGAGGCTCTATCACTTTACCGATCAATCGCATCTCGGAACGCTCGAGGAGGTGCGCAGAACCTTGGTGGTCGAGGGGTTGCTCAAGTTGGACCCACCGGGCATTTGGATGGTGCAGGTTCGCGAGGGTGAAGTCCTGCAAGTGGAACTTGTTCGTAGTGCCAACGACACGTTACTAGCTTCGGGCATCTCGAAACTGCAGGCGTATGCCTTTGATCCAAGCTCAACTATTCAGATGCCGGCCGGCGACGGCTGTATCGAGCTTTATGATCTCGAGCATGACCTTCTCCCTTGCAACACCTACGACTGGTCGCCTGACGATAAATATGTTGAAGAGGTAATCCGTGCACTCGCCGGTGCAAGCGATCCGCGGATTTCAGACATCCTAGCCTGGCTTAAGCTGCATGTTGATAAGGTTACTGGTCGCCTTTCGCTCAGCGGGACTGACTTAGTAGGGGCTTACGGGTCGCTACGATCTGGCGAATTGGTGAAGAGATTGGTCGCAGATCGAGATCTGCTCAGTGACTACTCCAAAACACTTCGAGCAGACCCAAAAATCGCCCACCTCGTCGAATCAGAGGCTAGGTTGATCGCTGAGCAGGAGCGAGCTTCGATCCGGGCGCAGGTCGGAACAAAGCTTGCACAGGAGATTCAAGATGAGCGAGATGACCGCATCGCGAAGCTCGAGGAAGATCTTCGGTCGCATGAGCGAAAGAAACGGGCCGAAATAGAAGAAGTCCTTGCGTCACATTTAGCGAAGGCGCAAGCCGAGCTTGAAAGAGGCCTAGGTGCGCGCAAGGCAGCGCTCGACGCCGATATCGCCGAGCTTTCGCAGAGGCTCCAGTCGCTTGCCAGTGAAACCCTCGCGGTTGAGGCGTCGGTTAGCGAAACGAACAAAGAGATCGCGTTGTTGCGCGAGCAAGAATCTGCGGCCACAACGAATCTCGATCGACTATTAGCCGCGGGCGCGGCGTTGGAGGCGGGTGTGAAAGGCCAAGCGTCAAGCGTCATCATCCAAGTAACGCGTCCACCAAGGGCTAAACCCGTGGCACCGTCGGAAATGAAGAAGACGATCTACGGTTCAGCCCTCCTTACCGACGTCGGCAAAGCACTGATGGCCCAATTTGTCGCATTTGTCGTGGCTGGCGACGTCCCCATTCTTACCGGCCCAGACGTGGACGACTTTCTACTCATCGCGGAAAATCTTCTATCGTCCGGCGTCTCAGCACGTCTTATGGCTGATCCGACCATAATCGCTTTCGAGGACATCTGGATTCGCGCAGGGACCGGTGTTCCCAGTCCCCTCGCACAGGCCCGAGAGTTCGCGAGCGGGGATCGACCAAGTACGATGCTAGCAGTGGTTGAAAAAGCCGAGCGATCGGCTGCACGCTTCTGGTTTCCCTCGTTTGCAGATCGCGCTCGACGCGGTGACCTGCCGCGCCGACTTCTCGTATGCGTGACGGTAGAAGACAGTGCGTGCGAAGAAGCAAGGAGTTTGCTGCACCAAGCTATATGGCTTGATGTTAGGTCAGCCATTGTAAGCGGAGCTGCGGCAATCGCAGCATTGACCCTCAGCTCAGCCGAACGCCGCGAACTTGAGCCAGGAGACCGACCGACAGACGTCATTGAGGGTATGCGCGCGTCCGCACAACTAATCAATCACCTCAATGTTTCCACGGCAATCCGCGCAGCGCGGGTGGCAGTCGAGGCGTCACGGCTCACTTCCGTTGCCGAGGCCGAAGCCACAGCGCTCGCCATCGCGCAGCTCTTTATCGACAAAACCAGCGAAGACGAATCGCGGCCCAAAACTCTACCAAGGGGAATGCACAGTGCTTGATCCGATAGGCGGCTTCGGCCGCATCAAGAACTTTTTCATTTCCTACGTTGAGACAAACTTCCGAATATCCGATGGTATCACTGCCAAAGCCAGACGCGCCCTTTTGGACACAACCAATGTTTTGGCTACCGAGCCGTTCGTCGAGCCCGTGTTGCGATACGAATCGCACGACAAGAAGCTCGAAGAACTCGCATTCCAATTAGAAGGGCCGCTTAGCTCACTTACGCCAGAAGGTCGATCCGCGTTTGTGGAGCTTGCGCTGTCAGGCCTATTCGACGGCCATCCCAGCGCAGGTGAGCTGCGCCGTGGTTCGGACTACGCCCCCTATCGCCATCAAATCTCAATGTTAGACCGCGGGTTGAAACCGGGCCAACCAGGCATCGTCACGTCGGGCACTGGCTCAGGGAAAACTGAAAGCTTTATGTTGCCGGTTTTGGCCGCAATTTCAAATGAAGCAGTGAAGTGGGATGCGCCGGCGGAGGGCTATTTGGAGCACAATTGGTGGGCAGAACCGAAAGCAAAGTGGAGCCCACGCCGGCGCAGCGAGCAGAGACCTAGCGCAATCAGAGCACTTGTCCTCTATCCAATGAATGCGTTGGTCGAAGACCAGATGGTTCGCCTCCGTAAAACACTCGATTCGCCAGATGCGCGTGCAGTAATGGACGAACGCTTCGCCGGAAACCGTATTTTTTTTGGTCAATACACGAGCTCGACGCCAGTCACCGGCTATGAAAATCATCCGAGAATGGCCGACGACAAAAAGGAGAAGGCACGCCGCTCGCGTCGATTCAAGCGACTTCGTGTCGCCATGCAGGAATTTAAACGAGACCAAGATGCCGCACGTGCACATGACCACCAGGAGGAAGAAAAGGCGATTGGCCTAGGTAAGCGTTCACCTGATAAAACACGCTACATTTTCCCTTCTGTTGATGGAGGCGAGATGACGTCACGGTGGGATATGCACGAATCGCCGCCAGACGTCCTCGTCACGAACGCATCCATGCTCGGTGCGATGCTTTCACGCGAAGTCGAGGATCCGATCTTTGAAAAGACAAGTGAATGGCTTCGGTCAGACGACCAAGCTTACTTCTACCTAATTTTTGACGAGCTGCATCTCATTCGCGGGTCAGCGGGAACCGAGGTAGCGTTCCTAATCAAATCGCTAATTGAACGATTGGGACTCCACCATCCTCAACACCGCTACAAGCTTCGCCTCCTTGCATCTTCAGCTTCACTGCCAACAGACGGTGATCGGGGCATACAGTCGCGCACCTATCTTCGAGACCTTTTCGCGCCTTTCGGCACAAGTTGTGGCCCAGATGATCCGGGCTCAACCAGTGCCGAATTCTGGAGCGATTGCATAGTTCAAGGCGTGCCAAACATACCAAGCAAAAATGTAAGCAAAGTCGACGCAGCGCCTTTCGCTCAGCTCATGCGCATTGCACTGTTGGAACGCGATGGCTTCCTCGCAAAGTTGCAGAGAACGTCAGATCTCACCGCGGCCGTTCGCCAAGCAGCCACTGCACTGCAAGTTTCTGGCGAAACGGAAGACGAGATCGTAAAAAACCTCGCCGAAGCGGCAGCGGCGCTCCTAACGCATGCGTGCCGAGACGGTGTTGGTGTGCGGGCGACGGCTGCAAGAGAAATAGCTAACAGAGTGTTCAGCTCGGGCACCGAAGATCCGAACTTAGCGTTGCGCGGACTCATGCTTGCACGAGCACTTCCCGAATCCGGTGAGTGGAAGACAAAGATCGCGATTGACACCCCCTCGTTTCGCGTCCACACATTCATACGAAACATTGAAGGCCTATTCGCCTCACCTCGGCCGACCGAAGACGGTGTGACCTTCAGCGACTTCACGGTTGAACGGGGCACCTCGCATGCCTCACCGATGGCAAGTGAGAGCTATGGACGCCGACTATTCGAATTGCTTTATTGCGAAGCGTGTGGCGACGTCTTAATAGGGGGCCAGCGCGGTCAAAAAACCACGTCGGGATCAGCAACCGAACTATTACCCTCCGCCGCTGACCTCGACAACCTTCCTGAGCGCGCCGCGACCGAATACTACGACAATATGACGCTTGACGAGTTCGCGGTGTTCTGGCCAAGGCTGCGCGAGCCCGCTATGCCGGAAAAGGACTACGACCAATGGGAACGGGCGCACCTCAATCCTGACACCGGCGTTGTAACAATTGGCGTCGAAATCCCAGCGAGCTCTATTGGTGGCTATCTCTATTACCAGAGAGACGCTGCCGTTATTGGACCGAAGGGAAAAATCGCTCATCCACCGTCAGCACAACCATTCTGCTGCCCAAAGTGCGGGACCGATTATTCCAATCGCCCTTCTACAAACCGATCGCGCTCGCCTATTCGGGCATTCCGCACTGGTGTCAGCAAAGCTTCACAGCTCGTCGCGACTGAACTCTTCGAGCTGCTGCATGCGATAGGTGCGGAGCCAAAGGGAATCTGCTTCTCTGACAGCCGCCAAGATGCGGCGAATCAGGCGCTCGAGATCGAGCGACTACACCTTCGCGATCTCCGACGGGAGTTGCTTGCCGTGACGGCGCGCGCCTATGTGAAGAAAGCGGCGGATGATTGGATGACCCATGATGAGTTTATGGAACGGTTCAGGGCGCTATCTAAGCCCGAAGACGAAAGCAACCGAACCGATCTAGCCGCCCGTTTTGCAAAACAACAGGGGGATTCGACGATCAGGGGGAGCGGCCGGAAGGTCAAGCTTGACCGACTGCTTCAACATGGGGCCGAGCACGGAATGATTGGCGAGCTCGTAGCCGAATTCGTCAGGCTTGGCATCCATCCTTTTGACGAAGCTGGGCTCAAGAGCTTCGAGGGTAAGCCATGGCATAAGCTCTTCGAGAAGACAGGCGATTCAGTCACATACGCGACCGCAGTCTCCCAAGCGTCGCGCGCTTCGCTCGATGGCAGAATACTTGAAAAGCAATATGAACTCATTGACGACGTCATCTTCGCGAATACGTTTTTTGCGCTCGAGGAAACTGGCCTCGCTTATCCGTCAGCCTCAAACGGCACAGACGCTCAAGCCGACGAACTGGATGCATGGCTGCGCGTGTTCGCGAGCGCATACCGTTTGCGCTCCAACAAATTTGCCGACGACAGCCAGATGACTGAGTGGGTTTCTGGAAAAGACGTAAAAAATAAGCGTTTAGTGCGCTTTGCCAAGACGGTTTTCGGTGACAGCGGCTACGTTGCAGGCCTGACCAGCATTCTGGATAGATTTTCAGCGGTTGGGCACAGAAGTGGAATGTTCGATATCGGCAATCTTTATCTTCACGTAGCCGCCGAGGGTCATCCCTATTGGAGATGCGAAAACTGCGAACGAGTCCATCTTCATCTCGGAGTTCGGCGATGCACAAGGTGCGGCGAGTCCCTAGGAGAGGATGCAACCGGAAAGGTGGAAGAATTGTGGAGCAATAACTTCCTTAGTCGCCGCATCGTCCGAGGACATGATGAGGGCGTGAACCGCTTTCGCCTACGCGTGGAGGAACTCACCGGCCAAACAGAGAATTTTTCAGATCGTCTTCGCAAGTTCAAAGGCATATTTGTCGATGGGGAAAGCGAAGTCCAGAAGCTCGCCGCAGAGATCGATATGCTGTCGGTTACCACAACCATGGAAGTGGGCATCGATATCGGCGCACTGCAAAGTGTCTATCAGGCGAATATGCCTCCACAGCGGTTCAACTATCAACAGCGCGTGGGGCGTGCAGGCCGGCGAGGACAAGCTTTCTCCCTGGTCGTCACCTTTTGCCGCGGACGCAGCCATGATGCCTACTATTTTGCACACCCTGAGGCGATTACTGGAGACGCACCGCCACCGCCTTTCTTAGCAGTCAGCCACGACCCGATTCCGTTGCGACTGCTGCGAAAAGCGTGGTTGCGGTCCGCGTTTAAGCTGTTGCGCGATGAGTGCAAAAAGAACGGAGATGTTTATCCCGGGGATACGCTTACGCCGCCTGACGTGCACGGTGAATATGTCACTACCCGCGACTACTACTACGACATTCAGGCGAATTGGCCAAAGCGACTACGCAATGCTCTCGAGCTCACTATCGATGACCGCGACAGCTATACCCTCGCGGCGACTTACGAGGAATCGCAGCGCCAACGTCTATTTGCGCGAGCCACCGTCGATAGGCTTTTGTGCGAGATTGATGAACTGAAGCCATTTGCGCCAGAAGCCGCATTTGGGCTCGCTCGATTTTTTGCAGAATGGGGGCTACTGCCGATGTTTGGCATGCCGACAAGGGTGCGGAAGCTCTATCTTGGCCTCCGCCCCCAGGGCGATGAGGCGAGCCCTGACTATGAATGGTCAACGATGGACCGCGACCTTGACCTTGCTGTGTTCGAATTCGCGCCGGGCGCGGTTCTGGTAAAGGACAAGCAGAAGCATCGTGTGATTGGATTTACCGGCGATCTTGCCGATCCCGAGCGACGTGGTGCCAAAGTGGAACTGCGAGCCGTGTCAGATTGGCTCGAGTCAATGACCTACGTCGCTCTTTGTCCGTCATGTGGCTCGGCGAAACACGATGACGAACTTCCCATAGGAGCCCCTCAATGCGACGACTGTCACGAGTCGATTCCAATCGAAGCGTTTCGCTTATATGTGACACCAGCTGCTTTTCGAACAGACTTTCTGCCGAAGACTGATCAGGATGTGGTTGGACGAATGGCGTTCCGAACATTCGCGACGGTTCTGCGTGAGGGCGAACTCGTCAAATGCGGCCAACTGTCAGTCCGTCGGGGCGCAGACGTGACCATTATGCAGCTCAATGATGGCATCTCTAGCCAAGACGGAGAGGGTGAGCGATTTACGGTCGCCGACGCAATTGACCAGGGGGTCCCTGCACCGCTGATGTCAAAGCGACTTGAGATAGACGGCCAGCAGGCAATCGAGACCTCATATCTTGACAAAGAGCGCAACGGACGCTGGGTCGAAGGCCCGGAAGCTCGCAAGGAGTTCGGGTTGATTTCGCGTAAGAAGACGGATGCAATTTATCTTGAGCTTAGTGATTTTGATCGCCGCCTTACGCTTGACATGGTTGCACGACGTGGTGTCTCTTCTCACTTGCCCACACGGGCAGCCGCTATTAGCGCGACGCAAATACTCGTCCAGAAGGCGGCGCTCGACCTCGATGTCTCTGCAGATGAGTTCGAGGCACTTGAACCAAGACTAAGATCCGGCCGCCCTATGCTTCAGATCGCCGATACCCTTATCAACGGTTCAGGGCTTTCCAGGCGGCTGGGGGAATCCATTAGCGCCGATCGACAGCCCCAAATAGTAGAAATGATTCACTCAATGCTCAGTAACCATGATGCTTGGCCGCTCTTGGATTTCCTTCACGTCGACTCTGAAGGCGCACACTCTGAAAGGTGCCAAACGTCTTGTTACCTTTGCATTCAGCGCTATGGAAATCGACGCTACCATGGCCTGCTCGATTGGCGTTTGGGTCTTGCGTACCTACGAGCAATGACGACTCCTGGCTACGCTTGCGGGCTCTCCCAGAACGAGGAGGCGCTTCCGGAGGTCGAGGGTTGGCGGAAGCGAGCACATGCACTCGCGAGAACCGTCTCCGAAATGCGTCGAGGCACCCTCACTTATGCTCAATTGGAGTATTCCGGACTTCCCTGCCTCATAGAAAAGAATCTGGTCGGGGCTGAAGTCGCACGCACGGTCGTCATCCACCCACTTTGGCGCACCGAGGCTAACTTCATGTCTCAATTGCTGGGCCAAGATTGGTCTGCTTCAGTTCGTTTTGTGGACACTTTCAACCTCGAACGGCGTCCGTTGCGTGCTCTCGCGGAGCTCAGTGGAAGGACTACCGATACACCGTCAACCGTGTTTCGCTGAGTTCCACTTTCAAAGAAAAGCGGACCCTAGACGCGTACATCTGACCTACCAGCGAAACAGGTTTAGCTTCATTAGGCGCGTGTTCTGAAAGGCGCAATACATCCAAAACTTCGCCATAGGGAGGCGAACATTGGACGTTTAAATGCGCCGCTAACCGTAGCTTTGCATTTCGGCAAGGGGCTCGTCGGTGATGGCTGCGAACGAGATTAGATCCAACATTTATGTCGACGCGACTGCGGCTCTATGATCGCATGTCAGCAAGAATCGGTTGCAAGGACATCATCACCGGGGCGGGGCTATGTTGATTGAACACGTTCGAATTAAAAACTTTCGGTCTCTAAAGGATCTAGAAATCCATCCAAGCCACCTGACCGTCCTCGTGGGAAGCAATGACGAGGGTAAGTCCAATGTACTCAGGGCATTAGACCTCTTCTTCAATCACGAGAGGCTGGGGGAGCATCAACTTGACTGGCATCGCGACTACTGTGCATTTGCGACGAAGAAGATCCGAAAAGCCGAGCAAATCGAAATGTCGCTTACTCTTAGGCTCCCTGAGAATTACTCTCTCACGGAAGCATTGATCTGGACCAAGATCTGGCGAAAGGAAGGATTTTACGAAGACTCTGTCCTTACAGAGTCTGGCAGTGCTCTGCCCGGACGATCTAGGGCTGATGCATTTCTGAGATCAATTCGGTATGACTACGTGCCAGCCGTGAAGGGAAGCGATTACTTTCAACGACTTCTGTCGGCGGTCTATGACATGCTCGATTTGACTGTCCAAAACTCGATTCGTGGGGCAGCAGGTGGATTCACAGCAGAGATCAGTCAGCACACTCAGCCGATCCTCGACGAACTAGCGAAGAGAATCGGGTTGCGCTCAAAGATACAGCTTCCAAACGATTTAAGACGTCTGTTCTCCGAGCTCCAGTTTCACTCCGAGCGACATGGATACGCAGTCACGTTGTCTCAGCGGGGTGACGGCATTAAGGCAAGGCACATCCCTATCATTCTTCGATGGCTTGCAGAGCAGGCCAATCATCTGGCGGCACGTGGTCGACCTCGGGTGGTGACGCTTTGGGGATATGAAGAACCTGAAAACAATCTGGAGATGAAGAAATCGTTCGAACTCGCCAATGAATTTTTGGACACCAGCAAGTCCATTCCAACATTTTTAACAACGCACTCCCCGGTGTTCTATTCGGCCTTCCGAGATGCACCATCAAGTGATGTTGGCATTCACGAGGTTTCGTTTAGCGCTGAGGCAGGCACAACTTCAACGTTACGAGCTGAGGACCAGTGGGCGAGCCTCGACTCGTCTACGGGACTTTTGGATCTCCTGAGCCCCCACGTCACGAAGTGGGTCGACACAGTGAAAGCACTCCAGGAAACTGTCGAAAAACAAGGTGATGTAAGTCGACCGACAATCTTTGTCGAAGGACCGACCGACGTCACGGTTCTCAGGAGGGTGCTAAGGACATATTTTCACGAAGCTTGCTCAAAAATCGATGTTCGCTCCAGCACGAGCAACGGAGGGGGACATGGGTGGGTGAAAGACAGCCTTATAGCGTGGCACTTCCGCAGAGCGCCTGCGAAGGCTGTCGGGCTGTTTGACCTTGATGACGCCGCAGCACAGTCATTCAAAAAGTTCAAGAAATTGATTGATGACCATGTCAATGGTGGGAGCACCAGAGCATACGCAATGAAGTTGCTCCCGAAGGGAATCACGACGACCCTTCGGCGGAAGAATTTCTTGGTGCCCGTCGCACTCGAAGAACTTTATCCGGCAGAGGCCTGGTTGCACGCCGAGCGTGAAGGTTGGCTCACGGATCGGGCCAATGTTCTCGCGCTATATAGCTTTCAACGAACAGATGTGTCTTTCGACAATTACGTGCGCGAGTCACTGACGATCGATATTGAGCGGATCATGGTGCTTAAGTGCGTGCGTATGGAATACAAGGAAAAACTGGCTAAGCTCGTCGCTCGACATATCAAGAACAGCGATGTCGACTGGGATTTTGAGCCTCTTAAG
>Ga0302233_10002644_pt1 | contig 11048 bp, 13 predicted proteins | sample II_Palsa_N3_1_FD_193516 | JGI IMG/M metagenome (GOLD analysis project Ga0302233, IMG submission 193516) | Peat permafrost microbial communities from Stordalen Mire near Abisko, Sweden - II_Palsa_N3_1 | ecosystem: Environmental > Terrestrial > Soil > Palsa > Peat permafrost | place: Sweden...
GAACGACTGGATGAACGTGGGGAAGTTTGTGGACTCGACAGAGACGCTGCCGCTGAGGCTGAGGGTCACCGTTGTGCTGGTCGTGGCAAGGACCGTGGCGCTGAGGGGCGAGGCAGGCTCGGCAGAGGCCAGGAGGTTGCCCAGGTCGTCTTGCAAGTCCAGGGAGGTCAGATTGAGGCGCTCAACCACCAGGAGCGCGTCGGGGCCCAGGGGCGAGTTGAGCTGGATGGTCACGTTGGCCACGATCGCGCACGTGTAGTCGTCATTGGGCGCGAGGAACAGCCCGTTGAAGGTGATTGACCGAACGAGCGGGAGCGTGTAGAGAGGCACCACCGTGTTGAGCTGCAGCCCCTGCAGGCCCTCGTTGATCAGGGGGATCGAGGAGGCATCGGCGGACGGCTGAGCAACGATGCTGACCATCTGGCCGTTCATGTACTGCGAGAAGAGCACGCTGGCCGTGACCAGGTCCGCTTGGGCGGGCTTGATCGTGCCGGCCATGGCCAGCGAGTTGACGCCCGGCTGGAGGGTCGCGTCGATGGTCATGAGCGTGCCCATCTTGTCGCCCTGGAAGATCACGTCAAAGGCGACGTCGCCCAGGCGCACCGTCACAGACGAGGGGTTGACGATGACAGCGGTGGCGAGCACGTTGATGGCGGTCGCGTTGGACGTGCTCAGGTCAAACTGCGAGATCGTCACGTTCTTGAGGCCACCGAGGCCTTCGAGCGGGACGGCGGCTGCAAGGCTCACCTTGCTCAGCGAGACGTCTCCAATCGGGATGATCGCCGAGGCAGACGCAAAGCCGTCAATGTGCAGGTCCACGGTGCTGGCCTGGATAAACTCTTGGAAGAAGGCGGCAGTGCTCTTCTTTCGGCCTGGACAAAACGAAGCACACTTATTAAGGGGCAATCGTTAAATTATCAGCTTACTCGAGGTCGCGACGATCGAGCCCATGAGGAACGTCTGGTACGTCTCGTCGCCGAGCGAGCTGACATTGGCCGAGGGGGCCGAGAAGCCACCGATGGCGAGGCCACTGCTGTCCGTGAGCGCTGCGCCAGTGATGCCCATCGCCTGGATGACAAGGGGCGCGTTGCCGAGGGGGCTGTTGATCGACACCGTCGCCGTTGCCGTCATGCCCATGTCGGGTGCTGTGGTGGGGTCCAGCGAGACCGACTGGAACGAGATGCCCTTGACGAGCGACGCCGTCATCGGGGGCAGCACCACGTCCATTTCGAAGCCAACAAAGCCCAGCGCGAGCACCATGTTCTGGACGGCGGCGGCTCCAGCCGAGGCCGTGACGATGCTCGATGAGCTGCCCAGGTAGTTGTTGAACAGGCCCTCGAGGGCGACAACGTTGTCGGGGGAGATCGAGTCGAGCAGACCGGTGAACGAGATCGTGTTCCACGTCTGTGCAAAGGCCACGTTCAGCGACGAGAGCTGGCCGATGTGCGAGCCGTTGTAGAGCAGGTCCATCGTGAGGTCGCCCACGCTGATCACGGCCACGGACGGGTTGAAGATGTCGATGAGGACTTCCACCACGACCTGGTCCGCCGTGGAGCTGTTCATGCTGACGGAGGTGACCTGCTTGTTGTTGAGGTTGTCCATGCCGCGCAGCGACGTGGGGACGGTGACGGGCAGGTCCACCAGCGGCACGTTGCCGAGCGGGCCCACGAACAGCTGTGCGTTGCCGGTGCCGCTGAGCGTGGCATTGACCACGGCCTCGGTGATGAAGCTGTGCAGGAACGCAGGCAGGCCAATCCACAGGTCGATATCGGCGGCAGCAATCACGATGCTGACGTCGATCGTCGCAATGATCAGGTCGCCCTGGCTGACCTGGGACACCTCCTGGCTTGTGGGGACGTCCACGATCAGGATCATGTTCTGCGTGACGGGGTCGATCATGTCGCAGTTGACCGACACGGCCTCGAGCGTAATGGTCGTGTTGGGGCCCAGCGGGGACCACACCGTCATGGCCACGGTGCCCGAGAGGCTCACCGTCTGGTTGTCCTGCGAGTTGATCGTGAGGGCAACAAAGGACACGTCCTGGATCAGCGGCTCCGTCAGACCGGGCACGGCCGCGACCAGGTTGATCGTCTGCATCGCGTCATACAGCAAGGCAGATTGCACACCACCTGGGGCCACCCGCGTGGAGACGGCCACAAAGTTGCCTGTGAGGTAGGTCTGGAGCAGCGCGAGCAAGGCCTAGGAACACGACAAAAAGAGTCAGAAAGAGAGGCATCACGCTAGCGCTGTTATACCCCGATGGCGTCGCCGGTTGCAGAGTCGGTCTCGATGCTGCCCTGGAGGTTGAACACGTTGATGCCCTTGTTTGTAAACTCCACGTTGCCGAGGCTGCGAGCGATACCGATGTCGACCAGCTGGCCTTCGTACGTGTAGGCCATCTACGTCATTTTTTAATTTTATTTAAAAAAAGGCAATTGAGTCGTGTCTTTCTTTGTCAAGGGCAAACGTACGAGGAAGTCGGTGATACCAATATTAACCATGAAGGACGACGGGTTGTTGACCTCTGCCGTCACGAAAAAGTTGATGTGCGTGTTGTTGGACGAGGACAGGTCAAAGAGGGAGATGTACGTGTCCTTGAGCCCGTCCATGCCCGTGAAGCTGATCTGGTGCTGCAGCGGGATGTTGTGCAGCACGAGGCCACCCGAGACCAGCGTGGTTGAGCCCGACACCAGCAGCACAAAGGTCGCGTTGGCAACCAGCGTGGCACCAAAGGCCTTGAACAGATCAATGTCGTTCACGGTCATGTCCGTGGTGAAGTTGAGGACGGCAGTGCCGTACGCGCCCACAGAGATGGACGGGAACTGCAGCGTGCCGAAAAAGCTGTCGGCGTCCACGCCGACGCTGAGTTCGCACGGCTGGAGCGTGCCGCCAAACGCAGCAGTGTTCTGGATGGTTCCCAGGATCGACACCACCGCAATCGTGTCGGACGCGTTGAGGATGTTCATCGTGGTGATGTTGAGCTGGGCGCCCGCGAACGCGTTGGTGGCGATTTGGGTCGCTGTGTCATTATGACATAATAATAAATGAGCAATGAAAAAAGAAAAAAAAATATTTTTACCGATGATGGGGATGAGCACACCGAGGAGGATGCCGGCAATGATCAGCACGAGGATGAGGAGGATGATCACGAGCTGGCGGCGGGAGAGACAGCCAAAGTACTTGGGGGTTTTGCGTGCCTGTCATTTTTAAATTCAGTATTATTTTTTTCCTTGTCGTTGTTCAGTTTAAAAAATTACGAGGTAGTCGTCGATGGCAGCGTTGGCCTCGGGGGAGTAGCCGAGCAGGTCGAGGGTGTTGGGCTTGTTGGCGGTGCCGAGGTTCTCATTGGACAGCTCGATACCTGATCCCGCAAACAAATCGAGCTGTCGCAAATAAAATCAATAAATTAGTATGACTATTCTGATTGGAGGTTTGGCTTACGTCGTCTTGGAAGCCGCCGACCTTGGTGGGCTGGTTGAACGCGGCGAGGTCGTTCTCGTACATCATTTCGGCCGATGTCCGTGGCTCTTTGGCTGGCTGCGGGGGCTTCAAGCTGGCATTGCCTTGGGCCGCACTGCCACCGTTGAACATGGGCCTTTTCCGAAATAATTTAGTTTTTTTTTTATTTTAAATTTTGCTGATTTATTTTTCACGTACCACCAGCCTCCGCGTTGATTGGGAGCAACGAGGGTGGCGTTGGCGTCGCGATCGTACAGGGTTGCATCGACATCGCCGTGGCGGTCACGTTGGTAGAGCGTTGTTTGGCCCGAGCGCATGTTGTTGCCCGCAACAAGGGTGAGGTCGCTGCTGTTTGTGGCGTGTACTAGGCCCGAGCCGATGAGGGTCTGCTCGCTGTTGTTGTTGCGTGGCGGGGGCGAGCGCACAAACTTGGCGTTTCCGTTGTTCTGGGCCTTGACGAGGGTCGCGTCAATGTCATCAATGTCCCGCATTGGTGCGCTGTCCGAGGCGCGGTTGGGCCCCCGGAACATTGTCGTTGCGCCGGCGCCGGTGCTATTGGGCCTGTTGAGAGTCTGTCGCTGGCCATAGCTGGGCAGGCCACCGCCGGTCTCTGCCTCTTGCAAGGCGAACCATTCCTCTATCTGTTTTTTTTTTTTTTTTTTTGACAGCCCAGGGAAGCACCGCAATAACAGAGCAAAGGAGAGAGAAGTAAACAAAAGAAGAGGGAAAAAGGTGGGTTTTTTTGGAGGGGAGAAAGTGGGGGAAAATAAGATAAAACAAGTTTGGAGACGAAACGTGCACCGTACCTCGCTGGCCTTTGCCGTCATTGTGCTGTGCTGTTGGCGTGCGACGAAGGGAGATGCACAGACAGCAACGACAGAACGACAAAAAGCAACGGTCTTTCTTTTCGCTTCTCCGCGAGGGGGAAAGGGAGGCGAGAAGAAAAAAAAAGGACCTACCGGGGAACAAAAAAGGGTTAGCGAGATCCCGTGCGACTTGGCGCAGAGAGCGAGAGAGCGCGACAGAGGCGGATGGGGCCAACTGTGTGGGGTTGGCACAGCAGGGAACCTGGCTGACAAACCGGAACCCTCCCTCTCCACTTTTTCAGGTGACGCATTGGAATGAGCGGCAAATTAATAAACAAAAGCACTTTTTCAGTTCAGCGAAACATGTGTTCATAGCGGGGGCCGCAGCGTCCCCCCCGCACACACGCACATGCACAGAACACAGCGCACAACACAGCACAGAACCCCCCGCTCAGGCACAACGACCCCGCAAAAAGAACGGCCCATTTTTTTTTTTCGCTATAGATCGCATGCGCGCAACCGTCGGTTGTGCCGTCGGCACCCCGCATTCCAAATCAGTGAACACCCTATTGCGTAACGTGTTGGTGGCCAGCTGACCGTCACGATTCTGGGCCGGCGTCGTGCTGCCCTTTTGGCTGGCCTCTTTGCATCTCTCATAAACAAGCGCCCGCAGCACAGTGCTCTCTTTTCGAGCAGTCAAAACTGTCGAAACGTGTTTCGGATTTTGAAGCGCGTCTTTTTTGCTGATCGATTTGATGCACTGGATTTGACGCTGTTTTCTCTCCGGCCCAACCTTGGGATCCCGTGGTCCTTGGGATCCCATGGCCCAGTGCTACCAGCTCAAAACCCCAGCGCCTTGCACAGCAAAAAAAAAGGCAGAAAGGCCTTAAAATGGCGACCGCACCCAACGTACTCCCCTATTTCAAACCAGGTGGAAAAAATGCTGCTGCAAACGGTCCGGCGTGCCGCCCCCGCCGCCTCGTCGCTCGGTACGTTTTGTGGCCTGGACCTGCTCCTCTGTCTTCTGTTTCGCGTTTGGGTTTTTTTACCCCTGTTTTGGCGGGTCCGGTCCTAACTGGCATTTTTCCCACCGAAAAAAAGGCCGCGTCAGGTTCGCGTCGTCCAGTGCACTGCCACCGACGCCCCCGCACCAGGAGAAAGTGCACGTACGTCTCGCCTGGCTGCTATGCGTTGGCTATCCTTTGCTTAATTGCGCTTAATTACCCTCGTAGCACTCTCGTGAGGGCCAGGAGGGATCCCAGTACCATCACAACAACGAGCTGCCCGGCCACGACGACTACGACCCACTCAAGCCGGCCATGTACCCCACCGACATTGACCGCAACGCCCAGGTGCTGCTGCTGACGGAGCTGGGCCGTGGCATGTGGGTCGCACTCGAGAACATGTTCAAGCCCCCGTACACGATCCACTACCCGTACGAGAAGGGACACTTGTCCCCGCGCTTCCGTGGCGAGCACGCACTCCGCCGCTACCCCACCGGTTCGTCTTCTTCTTTTCCTTGTATTGCTTTCAATTAACTATATTTTTTCCCCCCCTTGGTTCCAAAAGGAGAGGAGCGATGCATTGCCTGCAAGCTCTGCGAAGCCATCTGCCCCGCCCAGGCCATCACCATCGAAGCCGAGCCCCGTGCGGACGGATCCCGTCGCACCACTCGCTACGACATTGACATGTACGTTTTTATTTAGTATGTTTTTAATTAATCTTGGTTGCTTTTTCTGTCCCCGCTATTCAGGACAAAGTGCATCTTCTGCGGGTTCTGCCAAGAAGCCTGCCCCGTCGACGCCATTGTCGAGGGTATGTCGAAATCCCACCCATCTGCGTCTTCTTCTTATTTTAATTCAAAAAATAAACAGGGCCCAACTTTGAGTACGCCACCGAGTCGCACGAGGAGCTCCTGTACAACAAGGAAAAGCTCTTGGCCAACGGTGACAAGTGGGAGACCGAGCTCGCCGCCAACATCCAGTCCGAGTACCTCTACCGCTAGAGATGCTGTAGTTTTTTTTTGTTTTTTTTTTGTTTGTCCTAGATGATGTTTTTTCATAACCACCATAAAGACGTACAACAACCCAAAAACTAAAAAAACTACTCGTCCATCGCGTCGTCATCGTCGTCGCCCCCCTTACCCTCGTTCACAAACTCGTCAACGTCCTCCTGTGCGCCCTCGTGGTCGTCGTCCTCTTCCACCATTGGTGCCTTGCCCTTGCCCTTGCCCTTTGCTGCTTTGACGGCCTTCTTTGGTACTGCTGCTGCCTCTGCTGCTGCTTTCCCTTTTTTGGGCGCCTTCTTGTCCGTTTGCGAGGCAGCAACAGGGGCGGCACTTGCCGCAGCCGCCGCACCCCCGTCCACTTCCATCGCGTCCTCTGGTTGTCCCGCAGGGAACGCGATCGCGGGCACAAACGCCGTCGTTCCCTATTTGGTTGCTTAACGAAGAGCACAGCAACAGCGCCGCGTACAAACTGCTCGTCAATCAGGCCGAGGATGTGCTTGCACACGTCGTGCAGGTCGTCTAGCCCCTTGCGCATCGCCTCGGTGGCCGTTCCCTGTGTCGTCTGGATGCGCATGTGGATCTTGTCCTCACTGGGATGGGGCAGGCTGTACCCGCAGTAGTCCACGTCAGGGCTACAGAGACGGCAGCACGGTTAGTTGCTGCTCAACCGCCAAGCCAAACGTACTTGCGGATGACCACGTGCCGAAGCGCGTTCCCCAGCGTGTGGTCCTCCACGTTGAGGCAAAACGTCATGGCCGTGTTGGCCTCGTTTGTCTTGAGCTGTTTTTCCCGTTGGGTGGTGGTGGTGGGGGGTCAGCCAAGGGCGCCAAAGGAAGGGGGGACTAATTACCACTTCGAGCTTTGCTGCACTGACAGCAACAGCCATGATTATTTTGAGAAGTGACCACGTGGAGCTGAGTGCGTGTCCCTGACGTTCCTGAATGTCTTCCTCGTCGTCGTCGTCGTCTGCTGCTGCTGCTGCTGCTGCTGCAACGCCTGCGTTCAACCCCGAGGCGTTCAGACAGGTGCACCCTCGCGAGTACCTGCGCAAGTTTGTGCAGCAGGGCGTGCGGCCCGATGGGCGGGGGCTGACGCGGATCCGCAAGACGACGGTCGTGGTCGGCTCGGTGGCCACGGCCGCGGGCTCGGCGCTGGTGCGGTGTGGGCACACGAGCGTGCTCTGTGGCATCAAGGCAGAGATCGCAGAGCCCACCATCGCCAAGCCACGTGATGGATTCCTGGGTAAGGAACAGCAAGCCCCAAATGGCGCAGTAACCCTCCCTCCCTCCCCCCCATGTTTGCCAGTGCCCAATGTCGACCTCACGCCCATGTCCTCGTCCAAGTTCCGACCCGGGCCACCGAATGACGCAGCACAGGCGATGAGCCAGCGGCTGCAGGACACGCTCGTGGGGCTGCCTGCCGGGCCCTGGCCCCTCGATCTGGAGGAGCTGTGCGTCGAGGATGGCAAGGCCGTGTGGGTCCTCTATGCTGACATCGTGTGCCTCAACTATGACGGGAGCGTGTTTGACACGGCACTGGTCGCCCTCTGTGCTGCCCTCAAGAATCGTACGTATTTGTTTTATTTATTTTAATTCCTTTTATTGTTTGTACCTAGTCAAACTACCCAGCGCGACGTACGATGCCGACAAGAGGCAAGTCTTTGCAGACGGGTCCAAAACCCACGGCATTTCCCTCGGCTACATCCCTGTCGCGACGACCTTTGGCTTTTTCGACGGCGCGATCCTCGCCGATCCCAGCGACCAGGAAGAGTCCGTGGCCGACAGCGCGCTCACGGTCATCTCCACCGCCGACGAGAAGATCCTCGCGCTCGCCCAGACCGGCACCACGCCCCTCTCCCAGGCCGCGCTCAACGGCGCCCTCATCGTCGCGGCCACGCGCGCAAAAGAGGTCACGGAGCTCGTCAACAGCCAATAACGACCAATCAGCTTTGTCAAAGTCTTGTGTACCAAAAAAGGGCAGCTAATAAGCAAGAACTCTGTTATGCGCATAGTCGCTGACGTAGATTGTGTTGTCGCTTGGGTCGATTGCAATTCGCTTTGAGCCCACTGGTGAACGAGTTGGCCCTCGAGAGTCCAGGCCGTCACATCAAAATTCTGTTTTTATTCCCTCCCAGCCGGATTCCCCTTCTGTCATTGTCAATCTGGAAAAGCTTTGGGCGGCATTACTATGCTACAAAATGAACAAGGGTATATAGGACAGAAACTTGTCAGTACTGTGGCAGTAGTTTTTTTGTTTTTTTGGAGGCAGGGGTTGCGAAGCAATATATTCTATCAGTCGTTAAAAGCAGTATTTATGAGAATTGCATGATGGGATTAGGATGAAGCGATGAGCGCTGCGTCTGAATTAAAAACACAATTAAAAAAAGAAGAAATTAGTTTTCTGGGCGTACCGACATAGCACGAGGCTGTGGGGTTGACAAAGCCCCCGATGCTTTGGCGGCGCTTGGCGGGATTCAAGCTCATGAAGCGCTGGAACGGATCGCCCTCCATAAGGCGGAACACCTCGGCCTTGCACTCTTCAAACAGGTCATAGCCAGCCAGGCCTGCGTCAATCTTCTCCTTGACGCTGTCGATGATTTCCCCGCGCAGGTTGACCTGGTTGGGTGCGTTGAGGGCGAGGTAGTCGCTGTAGATTTTCTTGGCGAGGTGGAGGCGCAATTGGTCGTCAATCTAGTTGCGACAAATTATTAATACTTGCAACAAAATTGTAAAAAAAAATTTTTTTTTTTACGTTGGCAGACGGACGCTCGTACTTGGACACGACGCGGTAGAAAAACAGGTTCTCGGCGGCAAACTCGCTGGCGAGGAAGATCTGGAAGTCTGACGCGAGCGAGTCGTTCTCGAGGACCTGCCTTAGCGATAGCCGCGACCCGTCTGCATGGCTGTAGTTGGACGGGGGCGAGTGGGGCTGCAGCGGGCTGAGCCGTCCGCCAGACGAGGTGGATGTGGAGGACCGGGGCGTGAGCGGGCTGAAGAAGGAGTCGCTGGTCGGCTCATTGGGCGAGGCCGACTTGGGCGGCGTGTGCGACGACGAGTCGAGCACCCCGGCAATGTCGGTGCTTGACTCGGACGTGTTCAGCTTGAGGCCGTCGGGCTGCGACTTGCTCTTGCGCGAAAAGCCGGTGATCTTGAGCAGGTGCATTGGGGGAAGGGGGGAGACGGCCTTTGTGGGGGCGTGGCTCTGCAATAATGCAAGTAAGTTGAAAAGCGCCGATAATGAGCACGCAATTATTGCATTATAAAGGAGGCCCCGAACCGAGTGAGGGGGCAGACTGTGTGCGTTCAGCAGCAGCAGCAGCAGAGCGCGCAAAGAGAGAACGGGAGTCGAAAAAGCGGTGGGAGAATGTGAAAAACGATAAGGCCGTCGTTCAGATATGTAGGGCGATGGCAAGTCGGCAACGTGGCGCGAGCGTCAAGCCGGAGAAACAAGAAGAAAGGAGGAGAGAGAGAGAGAGAGACGAGAGAGAGGGAGACAGTGCAAGTCGACGACCTGTAATGGCGGTTCAGAAGAAGAAGGAGAGAGCGAAGAGTCACGGAGCAATTGGCAGGCAAACCCACCAAAAAAAAAAATAAAAAAAATAGCCGACCTGGCTTTGGCGGAACCCGACGGAGGGAACGGCGATTTGTTCGCATTCTTTCGTCAAGGTGGAGAGGGGAGAGAGAGAGAGAGAGAGAGAGCGAGAGCTATCGTGGTGCTGTCATGTGGAAAAGAGATAAGGGGAAAGGGCAGAAGGGAAAAAGAAGCACCACCAGCTGACGACCGGAACCAACCACTTTTTTTCGTCTGCAACAAAGTGCCAAGAGAACGAGGAGGCAACGAGCTCAAAGCCAGCAACGGGACGACACACGAATCACAAGGGCAAAATGACTTGGTGACAGCTGTGTTTTTTTGTAACGAAAAAGGCTTTTGTTTTGCTTGAACCAGTGGGCGATAATTCGTCCCACGATGTTCGGATCCTGCCTCTTCCGGCAAGAGTTCGCAAACATTCAGGATGCTCATGATGGTTAACGTTGTGATTGTGCCAAATAGGCAGGTCGGCTTGACTTGCGCGACGGAAAAGGCAAGAGGGCACGGAACAACAACAAAGACACAGAGGAAAAGAAAGAGTTTAACGCACAAGAAAACAAAATCAGGAGGTGCGATCGAGCAAGAATTCGGCGATCACCCCGTGTAAGAGTGCTTTCCTCATTATACAACGAGGGGGGTTTCGTCGTCAGTTGCTTTTGCGAGGTAGCAACTGATTAAACCATGCTGTGAGTTCAAAAAAAGGCACTTGAATGAAAAAAAAAAAAAAAAAAGGATGCGCCGCACTTTTATTTTTCGTTGTTCGTCAGACTCGGTCAGATGGCAGAGTCGATTGAGCTGGCCGTCCTATCGTCGTCGTCGTCCACCGTCCCGAAGGCAGGCCTGGACGACGACGCAGCCGCCGTGCCCTCCTCCACGGATCAGACAGCAGCAGCAGCAGTGGTGGACGTCGGCGATCATGACGAGTCCAAACTGTACGGCCCACCCAAGATGAGCCTGCTGCACCTCTTCCTCACCTTCCTGAGCGTCGGCATCCGTGGCTTTGGCGGGCCCGTCGTGCAGATCGGGCTCATGAAGCAGCAGTTCATCCTCGAGGGCAAGGTATCAACCATCAACAAACCAACGACGCCCCAACTGAACGCCACATGGCCTTGTTCAGTGGATGTCTGTGGAGCGATTCAACCGCGTCTACGCCTTCTACCAAGCAATCCCAGGCCCAGAGGCAGCCG
>Ga0302233_10002648_pt1 | contig 11042 bp, 8 predicted proteins | sample II_Palsa_N3_1_FD_193516 | JGI IMG/M metagenome (GOLD analysis project Ga0302233, IMG submission 193516) | Peat permafrost microbial communities from Stordalen Mire near Abisko, Sweden - II_Palsa_N3_1 | ecosystem: Environmental > Terrestrial > Soil > Palsa > Peat permafrost | place: Sweden...
AATCCGTTTTGCTTCACGCGCAAAACCGCCGCCCGCTCCGTTCGACACGACCACGCCAAGACCTGCACCGCATGACCCAAGACGATCTTTCACAGCACACCCCGTTCATGCGCCAGTATCTGGGTGCCAAGGCGGCGCATCCGGACGTGCTGCTGTTTTTCCGAATGGGCGATTTCTACGAGCTTTTTTTCGACGATGCGCGCAAGGCGGCGCGGCTGCTGGATATCACCCTGACTCAGCGTGGACAGTCGGGCGGCGCGCCGATTCCGATGGCTGGCGTGCCCTACCACGCGGCGGAAAATTATCTGGCGCGACTGGTGCGGTTGGGCGAATCGGTGGCGATCTGCGAGCAGATCGGCGATCCGGCGCTGGCCAAGGGCATCGTCGAGCGCAAGGTGGTGCGCATCGTCACACCCGGCACGGTAACCGACGCCGCGCTGCTGGAGGAACGTCGGGACAATCTGCTGCTGGCGATCGCTGGCGGCACACGCGACAACTACGGGCTGGCCTGGGTCGATCTGACCAGCGGCCGCTTTCTGCTCAGCGAAGTACCCAACGCCGAAGCGCTGGCGGCCGAACTGGCGCGACTGCAACCTGCCGAAACATTGGTCGACGAAAACATCGCCTGGCCGAAATTCGTCAGCGGCCTGCCCGGCTTGCGCAAGCGGCCGCCATGGCATTTCGATATCGACACGGCTACGCGCGAACTCAACCGCTTTTTCGGCACGCGCGACCTCGGCGGCTTCGGCGCACGCGATTTGCCCTTGGCCATCGCCGCTGCCGGCTGCCTGCTCAGCTATGTCGAAGAAACCCAGAAAAGTGCGTTGCCGCATCTTTCGGGCATGGCGGTGGAAAGCGCCAGCGAGACGATTGCGATGGATGCGGCCACGCGACGCAATCTGGAAATCGATACGCACCCCAGCGGCCGCACCGAGCACACGCTGCTGGGTGTGCTCGATGAAACGGTGACGCCGATGGGCGCGCGTCTGCTGCGCCGCTGGCTCAACCGACCGCTGCGCTCGCGCGACGTACTACGCCTTCGCCACCAGGCCATCGGCACCTTGATCGACGCCCGCCGCTACGAATCGCTGCGCGAACAGCTGCGTGGCATCGGCGATCTGGAACGCATTCTCGCCCGCGTGGCGCTGCGCTCGGCGCGGCCACGCGACCTGTCCACGTTGCGCGACGGGCTGGCGGCCGCGCCTAGTATTAGTGCGCTCATCCATGAGCGCGAAGATCAAGAAGCGGCCATCCATGGCCGCACTCCTCGAGAAGCGTCGCCCTTGCTGGGTTCCCTCGCGGAGCGCATCGGCGACCATGCCGACATCGCCGACTTGCTGGCGCGCGCCGTGGTCGCGCAGCCACCCGTATTGCAGCGCGACGGCGGCGTCATTGCCGACGGCTACGACGGGGAACTGGACGAACTTCGCCGGCTGTCGACGCATGCCGATCAGTACCTGGTTGAACTCGAGGAGCGCGAAAAAGCCGCCAGTGGTATCACCACGCTGAAGGTCGGTTACAACCGCGTGCATGGCTACTACATCGAGATCACCAAGGCGCAGGCCGACAAGGCGCCGACGCATTACACGCGTCGGCAGACCACCAAGAACGCCGAGCGCTACATCACCGAAGAGCTGAAAAATTTCGAGGACAAGGTGCTCTCCGCGAAAGAGCGCTCACTGATGCGTGAGCGTGCCCTGTACGAAGCGCTGCTCGACACACTCACCGGACAGCTCGAACCGCTGAAATCCGCCGCCAGCGCGATGGCTGAACTCGACGTACTGGCCACGTTGGCCGAACGCGCCGAAGCGCTGGACTGGAGCGCACCCGAACTGACCGACGAACCCGGCATCGCGATCGAGCGTGGCCGTCATCCGGTGGTGGAAAAGGTCCGCGACGAGCCGTTCGAGCCGAACGACCTGATTCTTGATGACGTGGCAGGTCGCGGCGGTCGCCGCATGCTGGTGATCACCGGACCGAATATGGGCGGTAAGTCCACCTATATGCGCCAGAACGCGCTGATCGTGCTGCTCGCCCACATCGGCAGCTATGTGCCGGCCAAGCAGGCGGTGATCGGCCCGATCGACCGCATCTTCACCCGCATCGGCGCGGGCGACGACCTGTCGCGCGGACAATCCACCTTCATGGTGGAAATGAGCGAAACGGCCAACATCCTGCACAACGCCACCGAGCACAGTCTGGTGCTGATGGACGAAGTCGGTCGGGGCACCAGCACCTACGACGGCCTGTCGTTGGCGCGCGCAGCAGCCGTACACCTGGCTGCTAGCAGCCGCGCCTACACGCTGTTCGCCACCCATTATTTCGAGCTGACCGAGCTGGCCGGCGAATACCCGTCCATCGCCAATGTGCATCTGGACGCCGTCGAATTTCACGATAAAAAGCTGGGCGAGCAACTGGTCTTCATGCACGCGGTGAAGGACGGCCCTGCCAACCGCAGCTTTGGCCTGCAGGTGGCCGCACTGGCCGGCCTGCCGAAATCAGTGATTGCCGACGCGCGGCGTACGCTGGCAGAGCTGGAGCGTGGTGGCGCCGATCACGATCCGTCACGCAAGAAGCGTGGCTCCGCCCATTCACCACAGTTAGGTCTTTTCGGTGCATCTACACCAGCCGTGCCAGAGCCCTCGGCGCTCGACCGCGCCATGGCCGATATCGATCCCGATGCGCTGACGCCGCGCGAAGCATTGGAGGCTCTATACCGACTGAAAGGTCTGCTAACGTCGGGCTGACCGTTTCACCACTTTCGTGCAGGGATTTCTTCGTTGTCCTACCGCTCGATGCCAGATCACGTACCCGACATCGAAGCCAGTCTGCGGGCTTCGTCAGCGGGCGCGTGGTCGGCGCGACTGGAACTGCGCTTTGCCCGTCGCGATACCTGTACTCAGGCCGTGCATCGCAGCCATCGCGGACCGCTGCGCGTGCAACGCATGCTGTACCCGGAAGGCCCTGGCTGCTGCCACGCACTGCTGCTGCACCCACCCGGCGGTATCGCCGGTGGCGACAAGCTTGAAATAGACGTCCAGATGGAACGTGGTGCGCATGCCCTGCTCACCACGCCGGGCGCAGCCAAATGGTATCGCGCAGGCCACGCCGCACCGGCGCAACAGTCGCTACACCTGACCATCGCTGACGACGCCTGCCTTGAGTGGTTGCCACAGGAGTCGATCCTGTTCGACGGCGCACAGGTTATTCAGCAGTGCGAGATCGACCTGGCACCGCGGGCGGCGATGTTCGGCTGGGACATCGTGCAACTCGGGAGGTTGGCTGCGGGTGAACGATGGAAGCACGGCTTCTGGCAACAGCGTCTCGCGCTGCTTCGTGACGATCATCCGGTGTGGTTGGAACAGGCCCATCTGGCGGCCGATGATCCGCTGCGCGATTCATTACTGCGGCTAGCGGGCCACAACGTCTTTGCCACGGCCTGGGCGTGTTCGCCACGGCTATCGGCCAACCACGTCGAGGCGCTGGCCGCCGCGCGCGCCACGGCGACCCGATTCGACCTGCCCTGTGGCATCACCTGGCTTGCCGCTCCCGCGGAGTTACTCGTGATTCGCGCACTCGGCGCCAGCGGTCACACGGTGCGTGAATTATTCGAAGCGTTGTGGCATACCTTGAGACCATGGACAGCGGCCATGCCATCGCAGCGACCGCGCATCTGGTCTACCTGACATCGTTCACCTGATTTGACATCACGAAAGCGATTGGACATGAGAGCCGTATGGAACTGACACCCCGCGAAAAGGACAAGCTGCTGATCTTCACCGCCGGCCTGCTGGACGAACGGCGCAAGGCGCGCGGGCTCAAGCTCAACTATCCCGAGGCGGTGGCGTTTATCAGCGCAGCGATCATGGAAGGCGCGCGCGACGGCCGCAGCGTCGCCGAGTTGATGCACTACGGCACCACCCTGCTCGCTCGCGACGACGTGATGGACGGCATTGCCGAGCTGATCCCGGACATCCAGGTCGAAGCCACCTTTCCCGATGGCACCAAGCTGGTGACCGTGCACGACCCGATCAGTTGAGCTAACCGCAAACTTCGAGGATCGTCATGCGCCGCACGTTCTCCCGTCATCCTGCCTTTGCTGTCAACATCCATTCGCTGCCGCCGACGCGGGAGACCACATGAACCCCAGCGCCATGACTCAAGGCCTAAAGATCCCCGGCGAATACCTGATCGACGAGGGCGAGATCGCGCTCAACGTCGGCCGCGAAACGCTCACCCTCACAGTGGCCAACACCGGCGACCGGCCGATCCAGATCGGCTCGCACTACCACTTCGCCGAAACCAATACCGCGCTGCATTTCGACCGCACCGCCGCGCGTGGTTTCCGGCTCGATATCGCCGCCGGTACCGCGGTGCGTTTCGAACCCGGGCAGTCACGTGAGGTCATCCTGGTCGCACTGACTGGCGATCGCCTGGTCTACGGTTTCAATGGTGATGTCATGGGACCGCTCGAATGACCACGCTCAGTCGCCGCGCCTACGCCGAAATGTTCGGTCCCACCACCGGCGACCGCGTGCGGCTGGCCGACACCGACCTGATCATCGAGGTGGAAAAGGATTTCACGACCTACGGCGAAGAAGTGAAGTTCGGCGGCGGCAAGGTGATCCGCGACGGCATGGGCCAGAGCCAGCGGCAGACCGCGGACTGCGCCGACACGGTGATCACCAATGCGCTGATCGTCGATCACTGGGGCATCGTAAAAGCGGATGTCGGCCTCAAGCATGGGCGCATCAGCGGCATCGGCAAGGCCGGCAATCCCGACATCCAGCCCGGCGTGACCATCGTGATTGGACCAGGCACCGAGATCATCGCCGGCGAAGGCCTGATCCTTACTGCCGGCGCGATCGACAGCCATATCCATTTCATCGCCCCACAGCAGATCGAGGAGGCGCTGATGTCCGGCGTCACCACCATGCTCGGCGGCGGCACCGGACCCGCGACGGGAACGAATGCCACCACCTGCACGCCCGGACCGTGGCACATGCAGCGGATGCTCGAAGCGGCCGAGGCGTTTCCGATGAATCTCGGCTTTCTCGGCAAGGGCAACGCCAGCCTGCCCGAAGCACTGCACGAACAAATCGTCGCCGGCGCGATCGGCCTGAAGCTGCATGAGGACTGGGGCACCACGCCTGCGGCGATCGACTGCGCGCTGCGCGTGGCCGATGCCACCGACACACAGGTGGCCATCCATACCGACACGCTCAATGAATCGGGCTTTGTCGAAGTGACGCTGGCCGCGTTCAAGGGTCGCACCATCCACACGTATCACACCGAGGGCGCCGGCGGCGGGCATGCGCCGGACATCATCAAGGCGGCCTCGCTGCCCAACGTGCTGCCCAGCTCGACCAATCCCACCCGGCCGTTCACCGTCAACACGCTGGACGAACACCTGGACATGCTGATGGTCTGCCATCACCTCGACCCAGGCATTGCCGAGGACGTGGCATTCGCCGAGAGCCGCATTCGCCGCGAAACGATTGCGGCGGAAGACATCCTGCACGATCTGGGTGCGTTCTCGATGATCAGCTCCGACTCCCAGGCGATGGGCCGTGTCGGCGAAGTCATCCTGCGAACCTTCCAGACCGCGCACAAAATGAAAGTGCAACGCGGTTCGCTCGCTGGCGATCCGGCGCGACACGACAACGGCCGGGTGAAACGCTACCTGGCCAAGGTCACCATCAATCCGGCGATCACCCATGGCATCAGCCACGAGGTCGGATCGGTCGAAGTCGGCAAGTGGGCCGACCTGGTGCTGTGGAAGCCCGCTTTCTTCGGCGTAAAACCCGCGCTGATCCTCAAGGGCGGCAGCATTGCCGCGGCGCCGATGGGCGATCCGAATGCCTCGATCCCGACGCCGCAGCCGGTGCATTACCGGCCGATGTTCGGTGCGTTCGGGCGCAGCCTGACGCAGAGTTCGCTGACCTTCGTTTCGCAGGCCGCTATTGACGATCGTTTGGGCGAGCGTCTGGGGCTGCAGAAAATTTTGGTCGCCGTGCGCCACTGCCGCACGATCGGCAAGGCCGACATGATCCACAACGCCGCGACACCGGATATCCAGGTCGATCCGCAAACTTACGTGGTGACCGCCGATGGCGAACGCCTGTGGTGCGAACCGGCCGAGGTGTTGCCGATGGCGCAACGCTATTTTCTTTTTTGATATTTCTTTGATATTTCCCGCTTTGCATCGCTGGCGTCTGCTCTGCCTTATTGGAGGTATGCATGATCGAGATCGTTCCCTTTCATGAAAAGTACCAAGCCGCCCTGACCGAATTGATCCTGCCGATTCAACAGGCTGAATTCGGGATTCCAATCACTCTGGGGGCTCAGCCAGATCTGCTCGATATCACCGGTTTTTATCAACGTGGCAGCGGCCAGTTCTGGTTGGCAGTGGCCGACGATGCAGTAATCGGCAGCATCGCCTTGCTTGATATGGGTCATGGTCAGGCGGCGTTGCGCAAGATGTTCGTGGCCAAACCCTTTCGCGGCGCCCAGCATGGCGTTGCCCAACAATTGCTCGACACCTTGTACGAGTGGAGCCGTACGCACGGCGTAGATACGGTGTTTCTAGGCACCACCACCCAGTTTTTGGCTGCGCAACGCTTCTATGAAAAACAGGGTTTCCAAGTCATCGATCGTGACGACTTGCCCGCCACATTCCCGATCATGAGCGTAGACAGTCGCTTCTACTACCGATCGATCGTCGCGCCGCAGAATAAATCCACACCCGCTTTCAGCGCATGCCGCGAATGAATGGGAGGATCTCGTGCTGATCATGCTGCGTCATATGACTGCAACCGATGCTGACACCGCCGTGCCGGTTCAAACGCTAGAGCTGACCTTTGACCAACGCAAGCGCAGCCGACACCGGCTCACCCTGCCTGACGGCCGCGAGCTGGCCTGGGCGCTGATGCCCGGCATCACTCTGCGCCCCGGCGACCGGCTGCAGGCCGACGACGATTCGGTGTTTATCGTGGTGGCCGCGGCCGAGCCCGTGCTGCGCGTCACTGCTGCTACGCCGCTGGCTTCGACGCGCGCGGCTTATCACCTGGGCAACCGGCATATCCCAGTGGAAGTCGGCGACGGCTATCTGGCGATCACGCCAGATCCCGTCCTACGCGACATGCTCGACCAGCTTGGCGTGCAGGTCGATGCGATCGAGGCACCGTTCCAGCCGGAAACCGGCGCCTACGGCGGCGGTCACAAGCATGGCCACGATGCGACGTTTGCCGAAGATTACGCCTTGGCACAGGCCGTTTTCCGGCGGCATGAGCCAGACCTTTCGCCGCTGCGTGATCCGCATGCGCGCTGATCCGTCAAACCTGTCAGCGCTGTTGCAGCTGGCATCAGCGGCACTACCGGTCGGCGCCTTCAGCCATTCGCTGGGGCTGGAGGCCGCGCTGGAAGCTCGTGTAGTGTTCGATGCGGCCAGCGCCGAGCAGTGGATCGCCGATCACCTTGCGCTGGCCTGGGCCGAAGGCGAGGCGCCGCTGTGGCGCGCGCAATATGCCGCCTGGACCGAACTTGATGAGCACGCGATCGCGACACTCAACGACCAGCTGATCGCCATGCGCGAAACCGCCGAGCTGCGCATGGAAAGCGAGCAGACCGGGCGCTCGCTGGCCCTATGGCTGCAGGCGCTGCCGCAGTTGCATACCTTGACCGACGCCCATCGCGCCGTGCTGGGTTCGCTACGCCCGCCAGCCTACGCCAGCGTGCATGCTTGCGCGGCCGTGGTGCTGGGTCTGGCTGAGCGCGACGCCCTGTATGCGATGGGGTGGAGCCTCGCGGAAAACCTCACCACGGCCGCGGTGAAGCTGGTGCCACTGGGGCAGATTGCGGGACAGGCGATCCTGCGCCGCCTCGCCAACCACCTGCCGGCCTGGGTCGAAGAAGCGCTTGCCCGTACACCGACACAGGCCTGCAACTTCACGCCGATGCTGGGCATTCTCTCCGCGCATCACGAAACTCAATATACGAGGCTGTTCCGCTCATGAGCATCGCATCTGCCGCACACACGCACGCACCTTCTCGCCAGCCCCGCACGCGCACGCTGCCGCCACTGCGCGTGGGCATTGGTGGCCCTGTCGGTTCAGGCAAGACCACCTTGCTGGAAATGCTGTGCAAGGCGATGCGCGATCGTTACGACCTGGTGGTGATCACCAACGACATTTACACCAAGGAAGACCAGCGCCTGCTCACCGTAGCCGGCGCACTGGAACCGGAACGCATCATGGGCGTGGAAACCGGCGGCTGCCCGCATACCGCGATCCGCGAGGATGCCTCGATCAATCTCGAGGCGATTGAACGCATGCTCGACGTGTATCCCGATGCCGATATCGTGTTCATCGAATCCGGTGGCGACAATCTGGCGGCCACGTTTTCGCCGGAGCTATCCGACCTCACCATCTATGTGATCGACGTGGCTGGCGGCGAGAAAATTCCGCGCAAGGGCGGCCCCGGCATCACCCGCTCCGACCTCCTGGTGATCAACAAGACCGATCTCGCCCCTTATGTCGGCGCGTCGCTGGAGGTTATGCGTGAGGACACTTTGCGCATGCGCGGTGACAAGCCGTTCGCGATGACCGACCTGCGCCGACAAGACGGTCTTGGTCAGGTCATCCGTTTTATCGAAACGCAGGGCCTGCTACTGCCCTGATAGCGCGCGATCCGGTCGATTGACGCACCAACGCCAACGCAGCAGCTGATGCTCACCAGGCTTCCATTTATGGCGATTGGCCACCATCCGCTCTGGAACAAGACCGCTCCCGAGCGGAACTGATCGGCCTCACTGCCGTCCCATGACGTAGAACAACAAAACTGTCATAGGCCAGCACTATCGTTTGCATAAGAATAATCAAATTCTATTGATGATAAGCAGCGCGTAGATTCAAAGAACGACGCGTCATCCGCCAGCCACTCTTGTCCGCAACTCGCAAGGAGCCCGCACCATGAGCAACGATCGAAAAACGTCTGAGCAGCGATGCCTGTGTTTCGGTATCCGACAACCAGAACAGCCCCTCACCGCCATCCCCCGCGGTACTTTGGTGGTTGAGCACTAACAGCCCCCCAAGAAGCTGGCGCATCACTCGATGCCATTAGCAAAAACCATTTCATTTATCGGTGCTCGGGCTCCAAACCGGCCAGGGTAGCCAGATTCAAACGACCAAAGGTGGAGAACACATGTCAACCGAAGCGAAATGCCCGTTCAATCACGCCGCAGGTAGTGGTACATCCAACCGCGACTGGTGGCCGAACCAGCTGAACCTGAAGATCCTGCACCAGCAATCGTCCCTGTCCGATCCCATGGGCGAGAACTTCGACTACGCCAAAGAATTCAAGAGCCTCGACCTCGCAGCCGTGAAGAAGGATCTGCTGGCGGTGATGACCAATTCGCAGGATTGGTGGCCGGCGGACTTCGGTCACTACGGTCCTTTCTTCATTCGCATGGCCTGGCATAGCGCTGGCACGTACCGCACCGGCGACGGTCGCGGAGGTGCAGGTGCAGGCCAACAACGCTTCGCGCCACTGAACAGTTGGCCGGACAACGTGAGCCTGGACAAGGCGCGGCGCCTGATCTGGCCGGTCAAGCAGAAGTATGGCCGCAAGATTTCCTGGGCCGACCTGATCATCCTCACCGGCAACGTCGCGCTGGAATCGATGAACTTCAAGACCTTCGGTTTCGCTGGCGGCCGTGAGGACGTGTGGGAACCGGAAGAAGACGTCTATTGGGGTTCGGAAAAGAAATGGCTGGGCGGCGACTCGCGTTATGGCACGGAAAAGCCGGGTGACGGCGTGATCGTCGCCGAGGCGGAGCTGCACGGCAGCGAAAAGAGCCGTACCGACAATGGGCGCAACCTGGAGAATCCGCTCGCCGCAGTACAGATGGGCCTGATCTACGTGAATCCGGAAGGCCCGGATGGCAATCCGGACCCGGTCGCGTCCGCAAAGGACATCCGCGAGACCTTCGGTCGCATGGCAATGGATGACGAAGAAACCGTCGCGCTCATCGCAGGCGGCCACGCGTTCGGCAAGACTCATGGTGCCGGTCCTGCCGATAACGTGGGGCCCGAGCCCGAAGCTGCGCCCATTGAGCAGCAAGGTTTCGGGTGGAAGAACAGCTATGGCACGGGCAAAGGCGCTGATGCGATTACCAGCGGTCTGGAAGTGACCTGGACCAGCACGCCGACGAAGTGGAGCAACGAGTATTTCGAGAACATGTTCCGTTACGACTGGGAGCTGACGAAGAGCCCGGCCGGTGCGCATCAGTGGACACCGAAGAACGGCGGCGGTGCCGGCACCATTCCGGATGCCTTCGACTCGTCGAAGCGTCGCGCGCCAACCATGCTGACCTCGGATCTCGCCCTGCGCTTCGACCCGATCTATGAAAAGATTTCGCGCCGCTTCCTCGAGAATCCGGACCAGTTGGCCGACGCGTTCGCCCGCGCCTGGTTCAAGCTGACGCACCGCGACATGGGACCGCTCGCACGCTACCTCGGCCCGGAAGTTCCTTCCGAAGAGCTGCTCTGGCAAGACCCGATTCCCGCGCTCGACCATCCAGTGATCGACGAAAAGGATATCGCTGCACTCAAGAGCAAGGTCCTTGCTTCAGGCCTGTCTGTATCGCAACTGGTATCGACCGCATGGGAGTCCGCATCCACCTTCCGCGGCTCCGACAAGCGCGGCGGCGCGAATGGTGGCCGTATCCGCCTGGCACCGCAGAAAGACTGGAAGTCCAACCAGCCGGAGCAACTGGCGAAAGTGCTGAAAACGCTCGAAGGTATCCAGAGCGAGTTCAATGGCGCACAGTCGGGCGGCAAGAAGGTCTCGTTCGCCGACCTGGTTGTGCTGGCCGGTTGCGCGGGCGTCGAGCAGGCGGCGAAGAATGCCGGTCACTCCACGACGGTTCCGTTCACGCCGGGACGCACAGATGCCTCGCAGGAGCAGACTGATGTGCACTCCTTCGGCTTTCTCGAGCCGATCGCTGATGGTTTCCGCAACTATCTCAAGGGCAAGTACAGCGT
>Ga0302233_10002649_pt1 | contig 11041 bp, 10 predicted proteins | sample II_Palsa_N3_1_FD_193516 | JGI IMG/M metagenome (GOLD analysis project Ga0302233, IMG submission 193516) | Peat permafrost microbial communities from Stordalen Mire near Abisko, Sweden - II_Palsa_N3_1 | ecosystem: Environmental > Terrestrial > Soil > Palsa > Peat permafrost | place: Sweden...
CGCAGCAAAGCTTTCAGAGAATCTCGCCCCTCAAGGCGCAGGCCGCTTTTCCCCTCATCCGCGTATACGCACACGACGTCTAGATTTCTGCTTTCGGCAAACACCAAAATGGCTTCTTTTTGATTTTCGGTCGAGTACTGCTGGTGCTCCGTCGACATCCGCACGTACGCCGCCGCGCGGCCTCGGCCACCGGCGTCTCGCGGGGTTTTATTGCGTGATGATCGTTCCACCCTGCCTCCCATGAATCGTGAAGGGTCGGCTCTTGTCGCTGGATACTGCATAGGAGACTGGCTGGCCCCGTTTGTTGCTTGCGTTCAGGGAATATAGTTTGGGAGGTGCGAAAAATGTTGCCGATAACACGCAAGAAGTTGCATGAGAAGAAAGAAGAAATTGGCGCGGAATACCCCTTGGTGATCGCCATGGCGCTCAAAGAAGAACTAGGAGAATCCCGACAGGCGATCAAGAAACTCGCCCGATGGACAGGAGCGAGCGAACGAACGGTCCAGAATTGGCTGGGCGGTGTGCGTGGACCGAGCGGTCCGCACTTGGTGGCCTTGGCGAAGCATTCCTTGGCCGTTCATTTCGCCTACCTAACCATGAGCGATAGAGCGGACGGGCCGGCGTCGGACGTCAGCGCATCAGTGGTCTTGATTCGAGAAGCGCTCACCTTGCTGACCACCCGTCGCCCTTCATAGCTATGCTGGTCTAGATTTTAGGGTAAACCCTAAGCGTGTGCCTGTGAACGCGTCAAAACTACCATTTTCGCGTGAGCGTCACGCCGAGGCTGCATTGACGTAGGTTCGATTCGACGCAGTAAAGATTTCCGTTCATATGATTATCGACGTTGCAGATCGTCGACAACTTGCATTACTAAATTAGCGTCACGACGAGCTTTTGAAGAAAATACCAAGCGCGCGAACCAAAGGCTCGCGCCAACGAACGTTATCGCACGAAGCAACCCGGCCTCCATTCGATTCATTTCTATACCTCCAAATCTACCAGATACGTGATTATCATACAGTTAGATCGGGTGTATGGTGCAAGAGACAAAATCTGGATCAACAGACGTATAGTCTGACGTTTCAGATCAACAGTCGGCAACGTTTGGCTCCAAATTTGCGAATGCGTACTATCGACCCATGATCGACGCTCGCCTTGGCAGAAAGCACTCATTCTAAATATAGAGGTATCCGTATTACGCGGTCGACACTTATGTTTCATGCTGCGTCGCTGCAATTGCTCTCTGGTATGTAGGGTTGTGCCGATCGGCACTGATCGCCCCCAAGGCGGGCATTGAGGCAAAATCCATGAGCGGCCGCTTTTGCTCGATGTCCGGACTGCTGAGTCTGTCTCGCTGTTGGTTTCTCGGACGGACACACGTGTATACTTTGCAGCCAACAGTACGAGCGAAGTTCGTGTGGTTTTAAGCATTACCTCCTATGAAAAACGAAATAACATCGATTTTGAGAGAGAAAGCACTGCTTAAAGCACGCGAGATTGCCCGGAAACTCGGCACGGACCGACGCACCGTCAATCAAATTCTGCATGCGAACGACTCCATATTTGTTAAGGACGCAAACGACAGATGGTCGCTACGCGCCCCCGATGAATTGGTTGTGGAGTTTTCATTCCAAGGATGGCTTCGGCCGGATCAATTTGAACTGGTTCTGAATGAGTGCGGCTCGCCGCTAGATTCGGCATGCGCTCGTATACGTTTCGTCTTTCCAGAGGGTTTGAACATTCTGCTGGAAGCGGCGGCCCGGTTACTTGCACTCTGCAATCAATTGATCTACGAAGGGAAATCCGTTTTCCTCTCGCTCCCGGATATTAAGGTTTCGACCTATTTGAACCGCGCCGGTTTTTTCGACCTTCTGGATGTCGACGTCACAGTCATTCCGTTCCGCCCAATATCTTCGACGGCACAATCACGTCAGGGGCAGAATGACTCGCTTGTTGAAGTCGCGAAAATCGATCTTACGAATATAGACACTAACATCCCCCATCGCCTTCGAGAGGCGGTTGGTGCACATGCAAACGAACAGCGGCAGATGGGTTCGATCTTGAGCGAACTCTTCTACAACATTTGCGAGCATTCGAGCTCACCCATTCCGGGATTTGCAGCGCTTCAACTGTACAAGAGAGGCGCTGATCCGTATGTAAGCACCGTATTTTCGGACAACGGCACTGGAATCGTGGGAACGTTGTGGCCGACCCTGCCAAAGGAAACACGCGCCCTGCTTGAGTCGTCCGGAAAACATGCTGGCGTTGCGCTAATTGAGAAAATTTTCTCCGACGGGCACCTGAGCCGCTTGCCGGATGCGGCGCGAGGGCTGGGCCTCAAAAGCACCAGCGACTACGCCGAGCAGTTCAATGGCAGCATCGTGGTTCGCCAGGAAACGTTCGAAGTCACCCTGACATATCGAAGAGGCGAGAAGAAATTTTCCCATCAATTGGGGTTGCAGCCGCTGCGTGGGACGCAAATTTGCGTTAAATTTTACTTGACGGGCAAAAATGATACCCGTTAAATTAGTGCGATGAACCAGATTGCTAATTTTCGCGTAGAACTGCGTGCGCTGACCAGAACGGAGTTTCCTTATGGAAACGTGGAGGGTCGAGAAGTTTTCAGCCGACTCAACGAAATCGTTAGTGCCCGCGCCAATCCAACGATTTTCCAGATTTCTCTTCTCGGTATCGAGGGCACAGATGCATCCTTTCCTCGTGAAAGCGTGTTTGCAGTTGCCCGGCTGTATCGGGACAAGCACTGGTTCTACCTGACGGACGTAAGAGATCGAGATCTGGTGGACAACTGGAAGTACGCTGCCCAAGCGCAAAACCAGCCGCTCGTGATCTGGCGCTCGGAGTCGGACTTCGAGGTTATCGGACCCGAAATCAGTCCGGCTGCCAATGAACTGCTGAACTACGTGCTCGAGCACGGACGCGTCGGCACGAGCCAGGTTGCCGCTGATCTGGCCATCTCAGTCCCCAACGCGAGTACGCGCCTGAAGAAGCTGGTCAGCGACGGCTATCTCCTTCGCCGCGAAGACACAGCCGATACGGGTGGCATCGAATACACCTACATGCCGATCTGGCAATCCGAATAAACTGATTGCTTTAACCAGAAAACAGGCATAGAATGAATTTGTCTGTTCCTCGTGGTGGTCCGCACCATGTTAAACAGATTAATTTAATCAGATTTTTAAGGATATTATTCTATGCCGAACTCTTCCGAAACCATGTGGCCGATTGAGGTCGCCTTCCAGGGCACAACCTTTGTCAAAGTCGAGTCGCCCACCCACACTGCGCTTGGCCGCGAGATTCTGGCCACGGCTGGGTATCCGGCCGATGACCGCTTCAGCCTCTACAACATCCTCGATACCGGTGATTTCCAGATGGTACGTCTGGACGAAATGCTGGATCTTCGTCGCCCGGGTGCCGAGCGCTTCATTGTTTTTGAATCGGATCGCGACTTCAAATTCAAGCTCAACGAACGCCAAGGCCTCTGGGGGGTGTCGACGATCACGGGCGCAGACTTGTACGTACTGGCCAAACCGGCAGTCGGAGACGCCGTATTTCAGGTCAATCAGCACGGCGAGGCTCACCAGCTCGAACTTGAAGATCGCATCGAACTCGGTCACGCCGGTGTTGAGCATTTCAAGACCGCGCCCAAGCGCGAGCACCTTTACGAAATCATCATCAACGGCCGCAAGACCGAAGTCCGCGACGCTCGCGTGACGTTCGACCAGTTGGCTGCACTTGCGTATCCGGGCACTGCACCACAGCCCAACATTGCTTATACGGTCACCTACCGCAAAGTCGCCTCGTTTCCGCACGAAGGCGAGCTCGGTGCGGGCGGTTTTGTCACAGTCAAGAATGGGAGCATCTTCAATGTCGGCCGCACTATTCAATCGTAATTCAGACCTCAAACGTCTCTGCGACGAGGGATACCAGATTCGCGTCCAGGACGGGGCTCTGGTGATGTTCGACGTTCCGTACGTGACCGCGAAGGGAGAGGTAAAGCGTGGCTCAATCATCTCTCCGCTCAGTCTAGCGGGCGACGTGACGCAAAAACCGGAGCCGCACACGGTGCATTTCGAGGGCGAGTTTCCGTGTGATGCGCAGCGCAGCCCGCTTCGACACATTGCGGCGGGCAACCAGGTTCCTCCAGACTTGCACGCGGTAACGCGCCATTATTTGTCGACCAAGCCCGATAGCAACGGCTATACCGACTTCTATCAGAAGATGACGACCTACGCGAGCCTCATCGCGGGGCCGGCATCGGTGGTCGATAGCACGGCGAGCGCGCGAAAAGTATGGCAGGCGATGCCTGACGACGACAGCGTTTTCAACTACATCGAGAACGCATCCGGGCGCGTCGGTATTGAGCGGCTCACCGAACTCTTGTCGAGCGAGCGCATTGCGATCATCGGCGTGGGCGGTACGGGGTCCTACGTACTGGATCTTGTGGCCAAGACGCCCGTGCTTGAAATCCGGCTCATCGATGTCGACGAGTTCTTGCAACACAATGCCTTTCGCGCTCCGGGTGCGCCGACGATTGACGAACTTCGGGCAGTCCCGAAAAAGGTCCACTACTTCCGAGACATCTACAGCAAGATGCGGCGCGGTATTCATGCACACCCGGTCGAACTCGACGCAAGCTCCGTACACTTGCTCGAAGGAGTCACGTTCGCATTCTTGTGCATGGACCCTGGCCATTCGAAACGTGTTGCTGTCGAATATTTCGAGAAACACGGCGTGCCGTTCATTGACGTTGGAATGGGCCTCGAACTCACCGACGGCAGCTTGGGTGGTATCGTGCGCGTCACGCTCAGCACGGCCCAAGAGCGTGAGATCGCGCGCCAGAAGATCTCCTTCGAGGAGCGCAGCGGCGACAACGTCTACGCATCAAACATTCAAGTGGCGGATCTGAACGCGTTGAACGCGACTCTCGCTGTGATTCGCTGGAAGCGATATCGCGGGTTCTACCGTGACCTCGAAGGTGAGCACCACAGTTCCTACACCACCGATGGTAACCATCTGGCGAACGGAGCGTCTTCATGATTCGTCACCATTGTATCGAGCCCCGCTTTGTGACCGAAGTCCCGCGGGTCCTTGAGTCCGGCGTGCTTTACATCTCGACGGAATACGAGACGGCCGTGCATCGCTGCTGCTGCGGGTGCGGTCTGGAAGTCGTCACGCCACTCACCCCGACGGACTGGAAGCTTACAACCCACAGCAATACCGTCTCGCTTTGGCCCTCTGTCGGGAACTGGAATCTTCCATGCAAATCGCACTACGTCATTCGAAGGAATCGCGTAATCGAGGCCGCGCCGTGGACCCCGAACATGATTGAATCCGAGATCCGTCGAGACAAGGTGGCGAAGGCGAGCTATTACGGTCAGCAGGTTAGAGCCGACGCGAGCGCAGACGCGAAAAGCAACTCGCATGACAGCTCTCAGGTTCCTGCAAGGACCGACGATTGGCTGGCGCGGCTTTTGCGGCGGATTTTCGGGTGAGACCGGTCTCGGGTTCGAAGCGCGATTCCGACCGGAACGAAGCAAAGGTCTCTGCGGGGGCTCTCAATGCGAGAGTGCCCGCATCACCCAGGTGTCTCCTCGGGACCCCGTTGCGGGCATTCGAGTGCAACGAGTAGACGACAGCTGTTGGTCAGTCTGCAACACCATTCTTTGCCGTTGACGTCCCACAATATTTGTTGCGCCAAATAATACAATATCAACCACGAAACCCGCGCAAATGAATCCTTTAGAACACGTTGGCGAGCTGGACGATCGAACTCGAAGGCAGCGAACTCTTCGCCGACGTGAGGTCCGACTGAAAACGGATGTTCGATATCCTTCCATCGCTGGGCAAAGGCGGTGCAGGAACGTCACCCATAGCGAAGATGATGAAATTTCGTTCGGCGTAGGAAATATCAAAGCGAACGTCGAGCTTGCTGGAGAAATCGCTCCCGAGTGCCGACGCAATGTTGCCCCACAGCTTCTGACGAAGCGTTTGCTTCCCAGACACGGCAGTTTCAATCGCAGTCGCGAGATCCATCACGCCGGTCCCGCCACTCAGTGGCTGAAGTAAAATCGATGCAACGAAGCCCTCTCTACCCAATGGCGCTTGCAACTGCTCAAGAGAGAATTCATGAGCGCGAAGCGCGTTCGTTGTCGCCTTGACCTCAAGACATTGATCGAACCAAGAGAAGTCAAATCTATCAAAGGGACTACTCCGCCAAGCCCGAAGCGCCGATTCAATGTGCATACTTTTGGCGATAACAAAAAGTTCCGCCCAAAGGCCGGAGACCGCCCTGCCGCTTGGCTTACTCATCGCTCGAAAAAGATCTAACAAACCCTGCAAGTTGTTTTTTATTTCGGCCGTTCCAGCGCCGATAGCGAGTCGCTCCGCTGCCGCAGCAAAGCAACGAATAAATAGCTCGAAGAGTTCGGGCACGGAATCGTCGCAACTAACCAATGCGAACTGATCTTCGATGGGTCCGGCCGCCGTTTGAACACGGCACGTAACGTGGAATTCTACCGTTAGATTTCTCAGCTTCAGACCCGGGGTGTACTTAGCAATACTTGCGTCCTGGAATAGAAATACCGGGCTGCCGTCCTTGGCCTTCGCAAGAAAGTCGTGGCGCGTCGATGACAGGGCAATCGCGATGAATTCCGCTTCTGACGATGCTCGAGTCAAGCTGAGAAATTCGGTTTGCAGGTCCATCAGCTCTTGTCCTGAATAATCAGGCTCTTACGCAGAAGCTTGGGCACATTAACCGCGAACCAGGCCACGTTCTTGATGTCGGCAAGGTCGGGGGATCGCACATTAGTCCCTAAATCAAATGAGCGCAGTTGGAGCGTGAGCTTGGTATCACTCAGGTAGTCTCTATCGTTCAACGAGCCAGCGCTATTACTAGAATACTGATTGATTGGCGCGAACCTATGCTTCGGTCCTACACCACGACCTTGGGTTCGGGTGCGGTATCCGACCACAAGTCTGTTCATCAGAAATACATCAACTTGAAGGGCGCCGTTTTTGGCCAAGAGTTCCGATAGCCAAATCAGCAAAGCACTGTGTTCCTCAGCATCTCGCGGATCTTTAACCTTCACTTCAAGCAGGAAATCCTCCAAGACAACAGCGAGGGGAACACTTTGAATGACTTCATGAGGCGAGCCCGCTGCGGGAGTTCCCTTGACCGCGACTGACGCGTCTTTGGCGCCATTAAATTTCGTCTTCCACTTTGGAACGATCTTCTTAAGCAGCGTACGGTTTGTTTCAGCGGCATCGTCGTCTCGCTGCAAAACACTAGGGATGAGCCATCCATCGACTGGCACTCGGCGCGTCCCAAGGCCGACGACGTTGGGACGCGTTGGTTTGAGCAACTCCGTGAGGATGAAGTCTCGACGCCACTCCGTCAACGGTTTACCCCTCGTTGCTTCCAAAGCGGAGCGAACGAATTCCTCGTGTTCGACGTATTCCGTGAATGCATTTTTCACGCCGTCTTGAAGGAAGACTCGGCACATGCCCAGATAGCTCTTCTTATAGCCAAAGAATCGAGCGCGCTGCTGCAAGGTGTCAGCTGCGGGCGAAGTACCAAGGCCGCGAGGCATATAGGTAACGCAAAGTCCTTCGACAGTGTAACCGCGATCAAGCTTCGCACCTCCGACGAGAATCCAATACCGCATGCCCTTCCAGTCAATTTTTTTCCGAGCGTCAGCAGTACCATTCACCTCAACAATGTCGAGTTCGTCGAACACCTCATCAACCATCTCCGCGATGAGGGAACTGAGCGGTTTGATCGACGGCCAGGTCTTCTGAAGCGACTTGTATTCGTCTCTGAAGTAGTCCGTCACCAATGTCGGGTTCGTCTGGTAATTCTTCTCGACGTAGCTCTTCAGAGTCTTGAACGCACGGTCAATCCAAGTCTTGTAGACTTTGTGCGACTTCGTCTCCGAAGACGGGTGCACCATCATTGAGCGATTACGGTCTTTCCCTTTAAGGGACTTGACCCTGGTAAGGGAGTGCTGAGATGCCGCCAACAGGAAGAAACGCAAAGACTTCGTCAGACTCTTCGGCACCGTCCTCACAGGAAGTTGCTGCGTCGAAACCTCATTAACTGGAATTTGTTGAATCAGGGCGGGGGGGCCTTTGAAGAAAGCACGGCCTCCCGTATAGGCATCTCCCGGCGTCACGAGTTCCGCAAACGAGGCGTTCAGCAAGTCGGTCTGGGCCAGTAGCAAGTTGGCTTGAGGCGTTGCCGTGTATTGAAGGTAAGAGTGGTGCGGTAACGCGGCACGAAGGTCGAGAATCTTCTCGTACGTTGTACTCATCTCGCTGGCGGCGACCACCCCCTTCCGAATCTTTGCAGCGTTCGTGTTCAAGCTTGCCTGGTCGCTCTCGTCGTCGATGATGAGCGCCGGCACTTCGGTGAGGTCGAGGCTACCGAGAAGGGCGGTCAAGTTCTCGATATGCCCGCCGTGCTTGAGCACTGTGACAAGCACCGATTTCTTGGTAGGTTTTTTCTGCCATGTCGACAGCTTCTGCTCGACCACGGCCTTGTCTGCCTTACCCGGATTGGCGACGTGGTGCCAGTGATCACCTCCGTCGTCAATGCCCAGATCTTCCTTGATTCGACTCTGAGATTGATCGAGAAGGTTATTTTTGGTACCCGCCAACAAAATGACGAGTCCAAAACCGTTGTCGCGAGCCAGCGCGATTACTGTTTCGAACGACATCGTCTTTCCGCTCTGTACGTAACCGACTACCAGTCCTGTCTTGCTTCCGGCGGGACCGATGGGCGACTGACAACGGCCAAGAATCCTGATGGCTTCAATGAGCACAGAGTCCGGCCCTTCGGTCAAATCCTCGTAGCTCGGTCCATTGGGGTCGTTCGACTTGTTCTTGAGGAACTGCTCCGTGAAGTCTTTGCGCTCCGGCTGCCACAGAAGCTTTGGTCGAATCTTCCTTATGAGTTCAATTTGTGTTGGCATCTGTATTCAGCGAGGCACGAATCAACGCGCCCCTCATCAGGAGGTTAAAGTGATGGAGAACGGAGTTCGGATTTTCGCCGGACATGTCTTCCGAAAGGACCAGGGCAATGCTTACTGCAGTGGCAACGCGAAGGAATAGTTCCACGTTCTCATAATTGGTGCCGATGAATTCGGCTGAAAAAGGGTGTGCGAGCGAAAGGTCAATAAACAGGCGTCGAGCCTCGCCGTCATCGTCCCCATGTGAATCCTGCTTCGCGAGAGACAGCCAGTCCTCTCTTGCTGGATCGACCGAAGTTCGAAGCGTAATCAGCCAAATGTAGCTACCGTCATTGATTTCGACAGTACGCTCGGATGCCTGCAAACTGCTCTGATCTAACGCGGTGGGAAGACTCGCTGGTGTCTGAGGGTTAACTTGAGCATCCACAAGCAGTGGCGCGACTTCCGCCTCAAGGTGCTTCGCCACAGCGGTAGTGGCTGCCTCGGCTTTAGCTTCTACGTTGCGCCGCGATGGTAGGACTCGGTAGTTTTCGGCCTGAGCCAGAAGATTCAGCGGTGACTCTTCGAGCACTTCCTTGAGACACTCCAAGAAGACCTCTTCATACTCTTCCCATTGGAATCCGTCCTTCGTATGACTGACTTCGAAACCTTCGATATGCAGTTCGCCGAAGACACGTTGATAGGCGTAGCTGTTGGTCTGCTTGAATATGGTGTTCGGTCGATAGGTTTCGTCGTAGCTGCCCACGATGAGCCTTCCCCGACGAAAAAGCGCCAAGCCTGCATAGTTCGTTGAACCGGTCTCGCGAAGGCCGACAAACCCTTTGACCTGCTGGCCGTCTCCGAAATCAAAAGCGATGTCTTTCCGCCATTCGACCGGCACAACGCTGGGCCCCTCCGCCGGCACGCCTGGCGCGTAAAACGGGACGACTTTGAGAAATTTTACCTGTTGGTGTGAAAGCTCTTCACCGTTAAACGTCAGCACAAGACTACCGTCGTGAAGAAATATTCGGTAAATACTGGCGAGATGCTCTTTGATTTTTCCAATAGTACGGCCTTGCGGCGCATGATGCAGATCATTCAGCGAAACCACCGTATAGTGCTCACGGATAGCTATAGGACGCTCTTCAGCATCCAGCGATTCAATCTTGTTTTCGACGATGTCACGGATGTTAAACGCAACAGTGCGCTCGACATCTTCGCCGATTGCCTTCGTCCGAACGCTCCACTTCTGAGCAAACCAGCATGCGGCGCTCTTCATGCCCATGCCGAACTCTGACAGGCCGGTGCGGTCTTCTGGCACCTGGGCGGCTCTGAATGCTCTTGGAAAATCGTCGAGAGAGATGCCTGCAGCATTATCCGAGATGACGATTCTTCCTGGCCCTGCCGTGTCAATCTGAACGTTAACACGAAGTTGGAAATCGCCACCGTGTAGTTCTTCGAGTACTTCTTTGTTTGCGCTGTAGCTCTGGAGCGCATTGTCGATGAACTCCGCAACTGCAAACCACGCCTTATAGTTCAGATGTCGCAGGACGGATAGCATTGTTACTTCCGGCCGGATCTCGATAGGAGCCGACGTCCTAGGCGCGAGGCGCGTCATACAGGTTCCAGTTCGAGTGCGAACGCGGTGCTGCCTTCACGAGCTAACGTGGTCAGATAATTCGACAGCAACGAATGTGCGACCCGCTCAACGACTTTTGAATTCACAGCGTTGCCCAACGCAGCGAACGCTCTTGGCAAACTATCTGGGAGCGCCTTGAGTGTGTCCAAGCTCTGTAGCTTGGCGCATTCACGCGGCGTCATGTAGCGCTTCTGCCAAGCGATGATCGGAACTTGGGTGTCAGTCATCGCGATCAGACTGGGGGCAGTCGTCCGGCGCTTGATGCGTACACCTGAGGCTCTAAATTGCACGACGTATTTCCAAATATCACGTTCACCGCCATGGACATTCCATTCGAGTTTCTGCAGGCTCGAAGGAAATTTCAAAATCTTGGGCAGCCACGGGTCGATCCATGATGAGTTGTTCGCGTAGAACTCTCGGTTCTGCCGAATGAAAT
>Ga0302233_10002650_pt1 | contig 11030 bp, 19 predicted proteins | sample II_Palsa_N3_1_FD_193516 | JGI IMG/M metagenome (GOLD analysis project Ga0302233, IMG submission 193516) | Peat permafrost microbial communities from Stordalen Mire near Abisko, Sweden - II_Palsa_N3_1 | ecosystem: Environmental > Terrestrial > Soil > Palsa > Peat permafrost | place: Sweden...
ACTTCTCCTTCTTCATCTTTTTCAGACGCTTGCGCTCCTTGCGTTCTTCCTCTGTTTCGCCCTCGCGCTTGTGCTTGTGCTTTTTCTGTGACACGACAGGTGAAAAGGCGCGGTGGGGAGGGGGGGAAAGCACTCTTACAGCCTTCTTATGCTTGTGCTTCTTGTCGGCCTTGTCAGCATCCTCGCTCCCCGTCGCAGGCTTGCTGCTACCGTCTTCGTCCTCTTTTTTGAGACTCTCGGTCTCTTCCTCGTCGTCGTCACTGTCCGCAGCTTTCCTCTTTCTTTTGCCTTTGCTGTCCTCCTCCTCTGAAGAGGGGGACGTCTTTGATGAATCCTCGGCATCGTCCCTCTTGTCAGCCTGATACAGGGCAGCATGAAAAAACCCAAAGCAAACGGAAACAAATGCGTACCTTTCTCTCCTTCTTCTCCTTGTGCTTCTTCTCCTTCTTCGCCTTCTTCTTCTCCTTCTTCTTCTCCTCCTTGTCCCCGGCAGCCTTGTCGTCCTCGTCCTTCACCTCCTTGTCATCATCGGCGTCGCTCTCGTCGTCCTCGTCCTCTTCGTCGTCCTCCTCGTCGTCGTCATCGTCCCCCTCGGTCGTGATGATGGTCGAACCTCCAAGCTTCTCAATCAGCGCCGTTGCCTAAACGACAGTTGGCCACACACAGGCGCACATGTCTGCCAAAAGTACCTCGTCGTATGCGTCCTTGACCTTTTTGTCGATTGTCGGCTTGTGGTCCTTCCATGCGGTGCAGTTGCTGGGCTTGATCCACGCTCTGTGTGTGTGAGAGCCGTTCACGCGCCGCCCAACAACGCAAATACAAACGTACACAGTATGGTCGCCAAAGAACTCGACACCAATCGTGTCCTTCTTTGGTGCGCCAGCCTTGCTGATGAGCATGTGCTTCTTGGACACAGTCTGGGTAGCAAGCAAGTTAACCAACAAGCCTGCCGGGTGGTGGGCGCGTGGGTCGGCGGGTTGCGTCGTTTACCTTGGCAGGCCAGATCGGGTACGAGGCCAGTTTCGCCCAAACGACTTCGTTGAGCGCAGGTGTCCACCTCTTCGTCATTTTTTTCCTTCTTCTTTAAACGGAGCGTCGGTTAGTAACCTCGCCGAAGGGACACGAGAGCACAGCAGGAGGAGGGCGGGACACGGCGAGCTTGAGAAGGGAGCCAGCGAGCTTGAGAAGGGAACCATGATTAACAAAAGACCCTCCCTAACCAATTACGCCTTTAGCTTCGACGACTATACATGAACAAAAAAAAAAAAAAAGTTATCGCGAGAGAGGAACGAGGGAGACCAGGGTCTCCTTGGGCTGCTTGAGCGAAGCTGGGAAAAAGTTGAGGATCTCCTCGTGCACTTGTGTCCGGCTGTCAAAGATCTCTGGCATGGTCAAGGGGCGGCGCTGGAACAAGACGGCGGATTGGGTGCGGAACAGGGCACTCTCACTCTCGTCCTCGTGGTTGACGACTTCGGCGATGCTGGTCTGCAGGTACCTAAGTGCGTTCACAGGCTGGTCGTGCTCCGTGCTGCACATCTCGCGGAACTGTTGACGACGAAGCATAAACAGGGTCTATTTTTTTTTTGAGGGGGGGGGGGGCAGCATTTTAGTCGAAGGAACACTAAAAGCAAACGCTTGTCAACCTTGCGAAGAATGTCCGAGGGGGCGGGACGCTTGAGCTTGAGCTCCCAAAAGTCATCCAAGCGATCGCGAGCATAGTTCACATCGCCGGGGTTGCCTCCAAACATGTAGTGAATCTTGGAGTTGTGGTCGTACACAAGTTGATGTGCGAATCGAGGGCACGGTTCAGTGTTGCTCATGCGGATCCAGTACTGTGAGTCCTGATTCTCGTTTTGATAAATTTTGGTCCACCGGTCCTTGCGCAAGTTGTAGACCCAGAAGCTAGTAAAAAATATAACAAATAAAAAACAACAACGACAATATAAATAAACAAATAAATAAATACCTGTTTTTGACAGTCTCGGCGGCAGAGACCTTTTCACGCATCAGACCAGACAGGACATAGATCTCGTTTCGATCCAGATCGATAGCTGCGCGCTGGGTGAACCCAGGCTCCGGACCACCATTCCGGCTAGAGTCGCGAGACGTTTCGAGGACGTCGTCGTTTTCTGCAAATCACACAACTTTAAGTAAGTAAATAAATAGAAATGAAAAAGAGAGCACGCACCAATGTCGTAAACAAAAAAGTCGTTGAGGTACTCTTTGTTGCGTTGTCCGGCAAATATGTAGAGCGCCTGCTCATTCGGGTTAAGGAGCATCGAGTGGCCGATCCGAGACTTGAGCTTGATGCTGTAGTTGGGCTGGCCGTCATCGTTTCGGATCAACCGCCACGTCTTGCGCCTCACATCAAACGCGTAGAGGCCGCTGTACTCGTCTTCGCTGCTGTTGAGCGAGCGGGTATTGATCGAGCGCCCGCCGAAAACGTAGATGACCTGTCGTGCCGAGTCCATGCACATCTGGTGGTCATAGATGAGCTCAGGGCCGCCGTCTGCATGCACATCGTGGCTGATGCACTCCCATGTGCGGAGATCAATGTGGTAGACGAAAAAGTCGCACGTTAGCGTCACTTGAGACCGCAAATCGGGGTCAATATATCCGCCCTGAATGAAAGCGTAGATCAATACAATGTTTCCCCACAGAGCGGCGCAGGGCATTACCAAGAGGTAAATCTTTCGATTGCTCGAGTCGATGCAGATCTTGTGGCACGAGCGGGCCGTCGGTCCACCCTCCTTGGATGTATCAACAGAAGTGCAGTTCCACTGGCTTGTCTTGATGTCAAACTCCCAAAAGTCGGCCATGTCAATGTGGCCATCCCATCCTCCCAAAAGGTAGATCTTGCCCCCGGTCATGTCTAAGCAGCCATAAATATTTAATTTTTTTTTTTTTTAATTCCCAATAAAGGGTAATATATTACCTATGCACATCTGATGACCGCCGCGCATGCGAGGGGAAGCATCGTTGGGGCCGGGCATGATCCGACGCCACTGCGGCTCGTACGTGCAGTCGCTGATGTAGTCCTCAAACAGGCCCTCGTTTGCAGCTTGAACAAGCACTTGTTCGGCGCCTGCAAAGTCGCCCTCGAGCACGATCTTTTGATGCAGCTTTGTCAACATCCTGTCCTCGAGCAGAGAGCTGCAACGCTACGTGTTCTCACGTTAGAACACATAGCCGAAACAACTTCACACGCACGTTCTGAAGAGCAGAAAAGACATCCATGTAGTTGCGCTGGCGAAAGTGCTTCAGGCAAAGGCGAAGCGCCTCGTCCTCGCGGTAGCGCACAAACGATTCCAACGCCTGGCTAGTAAAGACGTCGTCGCTGACTCCGGCGAGTCGCACAAACCATATGCTAAAGTTGAAGTTTGCACCCTGTTGAGCGTGTTTCGTTAATGACAGGCGTAGGAATTGTTCAGCGCACCCATGCGTGAAGAGGCACAATCTTGATGTACTGGCACGGAAAGAGGACACTGTTGATGCGATGTGATGTCTTTTATTGTGCGATTGGGCACTAAGAAAGCGCAACCCTCATTTTTATGTGTGTATATTATTTACGGGGAAGGTTTCTGCTTCGTCGTCGTTGCGCAAGCCCGCGTGGAGGATCTCGATCATGTTGTCTGGTGAGATACCTCCAAAGACCTTGAACTCTTTCAGGTTGCACACGTGCCCTGAATCCGCAATCATCGTCAGCCCTCCATTGTTTATGCTCTGCCTGGTGCATAGTACCCTTAAAGTATTTTCCAAAGGTGACCTGGCCAACGACCGACATCTTGTCCAGTCTCAGCAGGAGATACTAAAGACACGCGCAAATAAGGATGATACGCGTCCAAACGATACCTGCACTTGGTTGTTGCTGCCAGACGACCAGCGGGACGCCTGGTCAGTGGGTTTGTCCAAGAGAATGTTGCGAGGGTGGTAGTTGGCGCTGTAGCTTGACCATGCCTCCACCGTGTACGGCAGTTCAACCTTTTGAGCATTAAAAAAAACACCAGGAGAGACGTAAGCCTGAAAATCGCGTTCAACGTGCAAGTGCACGTCTGCATACCAACGGACGCGGCAGGCGTACGTGCAAGTGCTCTCGGACCTTTTCCAGGGACGCCGAGCGCGTCACGACGTCCATGTCGTCCGAGCTTGCACTCACAAGCAGCTTGGCGGGACTCGCCACGTTCGGCACTTGGACGGACGCAGTGCTGGTGAACGACAACGCGTGGCCGTTCGTGGCATAGAGGCTTCCGACATTGCTTCCACTGCTGACGCCGAGGCCGGAAGCCCCAGTGCCAGCCCCAGCAGTGCCGCTTGCGTCGTTGCGGTTGTCGGTCGTCTCTGGGCCGTCAGACGTCCACACCATAGTGGGAACGCGTGTTTTTTTGGAAAGTGTTTTTTTTTCCTTCTTTTTTTTTTAACACTGCTGCACTGGGCTGTGACTGCTGCACTGCAGTACTAAAGGCGACCAGAGAACTCGCTCAGCTCGATCACCATGCCGAGGGCGAGCTTGGAAAACTCGAGCGAGTACTCCATGTCGAGGTTGTCGAGGGTATCGGTGGCGCGATGCATGTTGGGGTTGACCTCGCCGCTGGGCCCTGCCTCGGCCGTGCAGATGGCAGAGTAGCCAGCCTCAGTCCAGCTGGCGTGGTCCGAGCATCCTATAATTTCACAGGGTTATTGCTAGGTGGACCCTGGAAGCTTGTACCATAGCCGCAAGTGTCAGTCTGGATAGGAAGGTTCGTGTAGACATCGACCAGGTTCATCAAGAACGCAGTCAGGCTCGGATCAACGTAGTCTTGCAGAATGGTGATGGCACCCTGGCTGCCGGGGTAACCGCTCATCTCGTTGTGGTACACACCGTAAACATCCACTCCGTTGCTCGCATACTCTTCCACGACGTCCTGGCTTCCGCGGAGACCGACTGAAAAGAGAATATCATTTTCAGTCATGTGAACAGGCGCCTTCCTACCTTCTTCAGCAGCGTAGCCAATAAAATGAATGGAGCGACTCGGGCGGAAGCCGCCCGCGATGATGGCGCGGAAGACTTCGACAAAGTTTGTGACACCACTGCCATCGTCATCGGCACCAGGGGCCTGGCCATTCATCGGGCTGAGGCTGTTGATCGAGTCAGCGTGGGCAGAGCAAACGACGACCTCATCGGCGGTGGGTCCGTTGCCTGCCAAAAAAAAAAAAAAAAAAAAAAACAGTTACACCCAGAGACGAGACCAGAAAGAGTACCCTGAATCTTGCAGATGACCGAAGGCTGGGCCCAAGAGTGCTGGAACAGTTCGCAGGATGTGTCGTTGCGGTTGCTGTCGTCCGCGATGGCCTGCATGTAATCGCGAAGCCACTCGATCGCAGCCACGCCAGTGGTCGACTGGTAGTAGCGGTTATTGAATCCGTTCGAGAACTGGTCCAGGAAGCTCGCCATGCCCTGCGAGCTCATGTAGCGGGTGAGCGCGCCAACGAGCGCCTGCTGTGCGGGTTCGGTCGGGAAAGCACGCCTAGAAACAAACAACGAGTTTGGTACCGTGTGTTTTGAACGACGAAAAGAAGATACTTGGCACGCTTGACCATGGTGCGCTGCTGGTGGTCCGTCACGTCGACAAAGCCGACGCCCAGCATGCCCTCGGCCTTGTTCTCGGTAATGAGATCGAGCACCTCCTTTTCAGACATCCAGCGTTTCTCAGTCTCACTGAACTGGATCAAGCGTCGGTTGCCTGCACCGTTTCTCGTTAGCGTGCCACCTTCCCCCACCCCCCTGCCTCGTGCATTTACCATGCGTAGAGGTCGCCGTCGCGGCACAAACAGCCACGCACAGGGCGACGAACGCGACTTTGGCGAACATATTCGCACGCACAAAAAAAACAAAAACTGTGGGTCCTATGGCTTCATCATCCCTAGGAAAACGTTGACGAGGACGCCGACAACGATTGACCGGACCTGACGATCTTTGAAACGATGGACGCTCAAGAAGAAGATGACGATAAAGCCAAAGAGGAAGCCAACGAGCGAGTACACGACAATGTCCATGTACGCATTGTCTACGAGAGTTTTATTTATAAAGAAAGGGTCTTCCTGATGGGGGGGTACCAGAGGTTGTGGATGGATTCATCGAATTGCTGAGCCACTCTTCCTCGTGGTGTAACCTCGTCTCTGCGATGCATTTGAATTAATACTTGACTAGAGAAGAGTGGGACGATACCGTCATCCTCACGTACAAGGCCATTATGCAGGTGAAACTGTTGCCGGAGTGCGCCGATTTCATCGTCATTATACCCCGCCTCACGCAATCGATCAAAGCCAAAATTGGGGGTGGTTGTCCTGCTCAGGGGCGCGTCGACAGGTCCAGTTGATGCCACATCCTCGCCCGCTGTCTCGTGGCCGCCCTCCGACAAGACACAATGCACTGTATCTCCCGATCGTATCCCACACTGAACCAATGTCACCGCATCAGCGGCAAGCAGCCTGCCGCGCAGGATGAATCGTAGTCGCTTGTCCTGAACCTCGGCTGTCGTCAGTCTTTGCCGTACCTGATTCATAATAAATAAAAATAGAGGAAAGCTTCAACTCACCAACTCGCGCAACGCCGCCACAGTCATCGTCGGAGACAAGCCCTCCAGGACGATGTCCGGACGTCCGCCAAATCGCACTTGCAGAGTTGACATTTTATAAGCTCATCACCCAGACCGAGCGCGCGCGCATGACAAACGTCGCTGCGACTGCGCAGTCGTTCTCTTCAGCGGAGGGGCGTCTCATTCTGTCGCTCGTCAACCGACTGGGCGAGAAGGTGCGTTATGCTTCTGCTGATAACCTGTCTCGCTCTCTCTCTCTCTCGCTCGCTCTCGGTGTGGGGATTTTTGAACTGTGCGCGAGCCGGGTCGGGTTCTGAAACGCTTTCCCTGTGTTTGGTGGGCTGCTGTGGGCTGCGTTGCGAGCACGGCACTGCCCGACACCTCCCACTCCAGGCATACAAGCCTGCTGTCTTCCACCACTCGTCCCTCTGCTCTGAAAAGGCCGCAATCTAGACTTGTTTATTTATGGACTAAACCGTTCGCGTGCAGCTGCCAAACAGTGCCAGCAGCAACAATGAGCTGGACGATCCCATCATCACGCAGAGCGTGTTGTCACTGGTCAACCTGAGCGAGCAACGGCTGAGCATGGTCTCGTCAGGTCTGGCAACATTGCTCGAAAACATTTCAAAGGTGCGTCCTACGTGTGAGTCCTGTTCTAAATACGAGTCCCCGCCACAGCCATCCACGTCGTCCTCGTCAGAGACGAACCCAGTGCTTGAGAGGTCCCAGCTGTTTGTCCTGCAGTCGCTCGGCAAGTGCATGGATCGCCACTGGGAGTTCTTTGTATGGCCACTTTTAACATGCAACAAGGCGCTAAGACCCTCGTTTGTATCAGCGAAAGGCCGTCGACTTGCCCAAGCCAATGCCCGGAGAAACATCGTCGCAGGATACGATGGTACTAGCAAAAACTGTACGGTTTTCGCGTTCTTACTTGCAACTGGTAACTAGATCCGACCACTCTCTGATCCACCCGCACTCGAGGAAGCCCTGGTCAAGCAGATCTTTGCGCTCTGTGTCCGTTTCCTGCAAGGTTGTAGATCTCTCGCATTTCTTGGGCACCTAACGTCTCTTTGTGTGTGTGTGTGTGTGTGTGTGTAGTCGAGGCGTCGGACGTCGCCAACGACATGCACAAGGCAGCCGGCCAAGTGTTGTTCTACATTTCCGCGTCCAACTTTCCCATATTTTTCGCGCGAATCAAGGCACGCATCCAAGGTAATTGACGCTCCACTTTCAAGCTCTCAGGCCGTTTTCTTAGCGCTCTCTGTCATGACGGAGGAAAACGCTGACCTTTTTGACGTCCAATTGCTCGAACACATCAACCTGAACTCGCGACGCCTGAGTGAAATCTTGCAAGAGCTGTCCTCGTCGTGCCGCTCATTCAAGCGCACCGTTCTCGTCAACCTTGCTGTCATCCTTCGCAGAGCGATTTGGAATTGGATCACTGCCCATCCGATGGAGTTTGTGTCGCTCTGCCAATCGCAGCGCAGGTAACAAGTGAATTTCTTTTTTTTTTTTTTGTATTTACATAAGAGATGCCCACAGACTCGCGGGTGGGCCAGATGTCCTGTTTGATATCTTTGACGCAATGGCGGACAACTATAAGAAAAAGCTCGTGTTTTGGCCTGTGCAAACAATGCTTCTCACGCTCTGCCCCGACATTTTGATCAAGTAATCTGCACATTTTTCCTAGAATACCAAACGACTAAAAAAACAAACCCAACAGTATCACCGTTCGCGAAGGCAGCTCTGCCGCAGTAACCTCTGGCAAGTCGACCTTCCTGAGCAATCTCAAAAAGTCTCTCAAGACCAAGAATTTGGCCGATGTGGCGGCCATCTCTTACGTCGACATCTGCAGAGGTACAAGCCTGCTCGAATGTTTGTCTTCTCATTCTAAGCAACCATAATAGCCGCCACCTACGTGTCCAAGAATGACAAGCTTTCTGCGCTGCGTCACCTGGTGCCAGAAATCGAGAACGAGCTCAAGGACCGCCTCTTTGATCCTCAAAATCCGTTTACCAACCAGGACGGCATTGTTGACCAGCAAATCATGATCGATTGCCTGACGGCCTCGTTCCGTCTCAACTCGCGCAACGTCATATGGTCGCTGTTCCCGATCTGTCTTCAGGATGACGCACCCTCAATTTTCAAGCTCGTCCTGGTCAAGAGCTGTCTTCAAATTGGTATGCCGGCCGACCTTTGTTCTCTCCAATCAACTCATACGTTAAACAAAAGCTACCGAGGAAAACCGTCTCCCCTGGAACCCCACGATCAGTGCCACGTACAGCAACTTGGCTTCGCCACTGCGCAAACTTTTCTTGGATTTCCTGACCGCCAAACGAGTAAATTCATTTTTATTTTAAAAGTTTTTTTTTTTAATTAAAAAAAAAATGATATATATTTTTCATTAGACGGTGGACCCCAAGTCCAAAGTATCGTCATTTTCGCTACTGAGCAGCGCCAAGAAAAAGGAGGCAGCCAACAGCGAAGAAGAGGCACGGACAGAGCTCGACATCCAGCTCAATATTTTGTCCCTGTACATTGCCGACCCCACACTCGCCCTGTTTAGTGCTGACCCGAAAACCCAACGCGAAGAGAATCGGTATTTGGGCATTTTTACGACGTTTCCTTTATTTACTATGATCTCTCTCTCTCTCTCCCCCTTTAGGGGTCTCATCATTGGTTTGACGCTCTGTGTTCAAGATGCCAATTTGCGCGCAAAGGCCGCAAAGGCGCTCTCGACACTGCACCAACCCAGCATGATTGCCCAATGGGCTTCCCCTGAGGAAATCATGCCTGCCTTTTGGGAAATCTCGTGCCAAGTGACCTTGTCTTTGGCCAAGCAAATCATCGAGCGCGAAGATGTGCGCATAATTATAATATCTTTGTTTCAGGTCTAACTTTCTTTTCCGCAGGAGGCCACTGTGCGTTTCCTTTTGACCCTTCTAGCCGATATCTTCAAGGCACGCAATGACTTTCTCCTTGCTCACAGCGATGTTGCCGCTGTCGGTGCCTCAATCCAAGAACACAACAAGTCGTCCACTATGCTGGAGGTACGTGCGTCATCCAAATGAGTTGAAGAAAAAAAGCACTGAAACTCCTATTTGTGAAAAAAATCAGATTGCCCTTTTGGTTCTCCTGTGCTCGCAAGACAACAGCATCTGGACCACAGCGGCTCGGTGTCTTGGTGCGCTGTGCACAGAAGCAGAGTTGCTAGCAGAGATCGACTATGTCCACCCGGTAGTGAATAAATTAATTTTTCCTAGCGGAAACTAAGTTCTCTTCAGATCGCCGACAATTTGGAACATTACAAGGAGTTGGCCTCGACAAGCTCTGTCGTGAGCGGCCGCCAAGTGCAGCAGAAACGTATCCGCCGTCTCCTCCGTCACATTGATCGCCCGTCGGCCGGAAACATGGCCGCCTGGGAAGAAGCGTACCGTCGCTGGGCCCCTCAAATCACCGTTATTGCGAAAGTCACTTCTGAGAGTGCCCTTGCCGAATCCAAGGAGACTCGCTCGGGTAAAATGCCTCTCAATTGCAGCTCGTTGATTGGTTTTATTTTTCAGGTGGGACGCTCTTCCAAAAGTCTGACAAAAAGGACAAAATTCGCGACCTCGGACTGCCAGCACTGGACGACAAGGGCGAGTGGCAAAATTACACTGGTTTCTTGTGTGCTCTCGGTGGCGTTTGCATTGCGCTGCAGGATGCTGCATCCAAAGGACACAGTCCCGGGACGACCTCCTCAGATCCACCACCAACACTCAGCAAAGCGTCTGTGAGCTTGCAGTCGTAAGTTCCTGCTTCCCTTTTTTTTTTTCTTCTTTTTTTTGGAAAACATGTAAATATTTGTTTATAGGTTTACAGACGCCTCTGGTGGTAACCGTGCTCAAGCACAGCAGGCAATGTTCAAGTTTGTTGAGGAACTTTTGGACTGGCTTGTGTGCGACTCGGTGGCCGTGCGCGAATCTGTAAAGGATACGATCGGCATGGAGATTTCGTCGGCGCTGTACCCCATGCTGTTTTCGTGCATGCGTTCCCGCGTCGACACTTTCTTCGATACCAAGAACGAAGAGGTTATTGCGAGCGAGCGTGCGACTCTGCTGATCGAGCAGCTCATCGTCATTGTCCGTCTCATCCTCGAGCGCGTCACCTCGTTCTCAGACACATTGGCGTCCGTCGACCTCGAATCACTGTTGCTGCAGTTCTCTCGCTATCTCAACCGTCTTGGACGCACGTCCACGTCCCTGCGCATCAAGATCAAGATGACGACTGTATGACAAGAGTTTTAGTTTCTCTCAACAACATGCGTACAGATGGTCGAAGTTCTCATGACCAAGCGCAGTTTCATCTCTTTCCGACAAGAAATCAAGTTTCGCAATAAGGTACTGACTGATCGCATGGGTTAAATAATCCCTTTTTCAAAAAAAAAAAAAAAAAAAGATGAGGGAAAACTTTGTG
>Ga0302233_10002652_pt1 | contig 11025 bp, 10 predicted proteins | sample II_Palsa_N3_1_FD_193516 | JGI IMG/M metagenome (GOLD analysis project Ga0302233, IMG submission 193516) | Peat permafrost microbial communities from Stordalen Mire near Abisko, Sweden - II_Palsa_N3_1 | ecosystem: Environmental > Terrestrial > Soil > Palsa > Peat permafrost | place: Sweden...
TAATAAAAAAAACATTTACCGGCTTTAGAAATCCTAGTCATTGGAACTAATAAATACAAAATGAATACATTGGTTTGTGCACAACCCGGGAACATGGAATATTTGGAAAGGCCAGATCCTGCTTTAACGGGAGGAAACGCCATTATAAAAATTAAGCGTATAGGTATTTGCGGAACAGACTTGCATGCTTATGAGGGCACACAGCCATTTTTTACCTACCCCCGAATATTGGGACATGAATTATCAGGTGAATTGGTTGACTTTGATAATGCTCCTGGATTTCAAAGGGGAGATATGGTAACCATTATACCCTATTTTAATTGTGGTATATGTGTAGCATGTAGAAACGGTAACCCTAATTATTGTGTGAATATTAATGTATGTGGTGTTTGTAGAGCTTTCAACTGCTGAAATAAATACACTTCAAATTATCGCCGGGGAAATTACAGATGAGTTAAAACAGCATGACAAGCCAGACCATGAGGTCGTTATTTCTTATTTAAAGATCTTTTTGATCAATGCCTCCAGGGTCAAAATGGAATAACAAAAAGGCGATTTCAGTGCAATAGAGCATGCCAACCCCATGGTAGTAACGCTTAAAAATGCTATTGAGGAACACTTCAGAACGCGGCATAGTTCGGCTGATTATGCCGACCTGCTGTACGTATCAACGCCTGTATTAAACAATATTTCCAGGCAATATTTCAATAAAACACTGACGGATTTAATTGCCGAACGGATGGCGACTGAAGCCAAACGTGAACTATATCTGACCGCGAAACCCGTAAAACAGATCGCGTTTGAACTGGGCTATGGGGATGAGTTTTACTTTAGCAGGTTCTTCAAAAAACATACTGGTGTTTCTCCGGCAATATTTCGTAATAAGGTAGGGTTTAATAAACTTCAGGAAGCTTAAAAAGCAAAGAGCCGGATATCCGGCTCTTTGCTTTAATTAACTATCATTAAGATAACTGGCGGTCCGCTTCAGCGATTCCGGCGGTTTCCTGGCTTGCATAACGATGCTCTACTAACCCTTCATCATTGAATTGAAATACCTGGACACCATAGTCCCTGTGCCACTGGCCGGAGCCATCGTGCCATTCTGCCTCGAACCTTACCGCCATGCGTCCTTTAAGGGCACCCCAAAGGTCAAGTTTCACACGGTAACCCGGATGGCTGCTTAATTTTGTTTTAAAAAATCGCCAAGCTCCTGTTTGCCTTTAACAAATGAAAGGCCGTCACGCATTTCGATATTGTCCGCGTAGCCCTCCAGGATCTAGCCGATATCATGGCTATTCCAGGCGGCCTCTTCAAATTTTAATCTTTCTGCTGCGGTATCCATCTCCCATGGCGGGGTCGGAAATTTTTGTTTAGTACTCATATTTTTATTTTTTAATGTAAAAAACTCTTGTTTACTGGATATAAAGGTTGCCAAATAATCAAAGGCGGAACATGGACAAAATCAAATTAAGCATGGATTTTTATTATTAGGTTAATTCGTTGCTCCACCATTAACCAACAGGTGCTGACCATTACGGTAGAGGCCAGACGGCTTTTGTGTTATACTGACAGATCTGTTAAGCATATCACGTATGAACTTGGGTTCGAAAATGTATCCTACTTCTCTAGTTTCTTTAAAAAAAATACCGGTTTACCACCACCTGACTTCAGAAATTAGTGCGGTGTAAAAAATAGGCGAAATAGTGCGGGCACCTGGCTGATACAAACCAAATAAAATTATTACCAACCTATTATTATCCCCCTGAATAGTAGCATTTGATGTTATTCGTCACCGACAATTTTTTCCCATTGCGAATTCCGGCAGTCCGGCCAATAATCAATAAGGATGGTATCTTGATATTTCTAAATCATAGACAAACCGGCTGCGTCAAGATCATTTGGGCTCTATGAACTAAATCCGGGGATGCGACTATAATATCCAACTGGTAGCCACTGAAATATTCTTTTTCAGAACGATACTGATTTGTTAATACGCCGGTTGTGATTTTTTTGTCAGGAATGATTGACCATATGCTGCAAATCGTCCATGTCAAAAAACGATGTGTCCATGTTACGGAACTGATACTATCCCGACATTTGAATTACAAAAACATGGGGCATTTCGTTAATGCAAACAAGGGAGGTCCCACTATAAGTTTTTAAATAATTCTGTAAAATTTAAATAAAATTTAAAAAAATGAAAACGATTTAAAAAACAAACCTGACCACATCGGGTCATGCCTTTTCTTTACGTTCGATCTTATCTGTTGCATTTGTAACCATAATGATAATGACCGGATTTTACTTAACTGCGAACGCACAGGACACCATTAAGCCTCCATTCACGCAGGAATCTGCAATTGCCAAACTTAAGATCAACGAAGGGGTTTGGAACACACGTGATCCTGAAAAAATTGCTGCGCTTTACAGCCCTGATGCGGAATGGCGCTACAGGACCGATATGATAAAAGGCAGAGCGGCAATTATAGCCTACCTAAAGGCACAATTTGCTAAAGAAGCGGATTTTGAAATTTCAAAAGAAGTTTGGGGAGCCAAACTGATTAAAAATGCGATCCGTTTTGAAGAGGAGTGGAAAGACGCTAAAACCGGTCAATGGTATCACAGTTATGGTGTCGAAGTTGTATTGTTTAATGATCAGGGGATTATTATTGAAAGATTTGCCAGCATTAATGATAAACCTATCAAATCCACCGAAAGATCTATCAACTAAACACAATTGATTAAAAAAACCAGAAGTACCTAATTTAAACAAAATAGTAAAAGAAAACACAGGAAAAACTGCTTCGGAAGTTATAAAAGAAATGATATTACAAGGGGCTAAATCATTATTGCTGTATACAAACAATTCCGTTGCCGAAATTGCCTATCGTTTGGATTTTTCTGACCCGGCCTCTTTCAATCGTTTTTTCAAAAGCATTACAAACGAAACTCCTCTCGTTTACCGGTCCAGGCATAATTAGGTCAATAAAAAGCATAATCGCGCTAATGACCTGCCTTTAATTAATTACCAATTTTGCTTTCACAATTGTTGAACACATTAATCATCCTATGAAACGCAGAAACTTTGTAATAAACACAGCGCTTACTGCCTTGGGAGCGGTTTTGATCCGCCCTTTGGAGGTATTAGCAGAAAAAAGAACAAATCATATGAAAACAAAAGATCAATTAAAGGACATGGAACTACCGGCAGGCATACGCGAACGGTATGTTAACGGAGTCAACGGCCTGACAGTGCATGTACTGGAAGCCGGTTTTGAAACACCAAAACGCCCCGCTGTACTTTTGCTGCACGGATTTCCGGAACTTGCCTACAGTTGGCGGAAAATAATGCTGCCATTAGCCGCTGCGGGTTACCACGTGATCGCTTATGATCAGCGTGGCTACGGTCGCACAACGGGATGGGACAACTCTTATGATGGAAATTTCGCCACTTTCAGGACACATGAACTTTCCCGCGATGCCCTCGGTTTGGTGATGGCTATGGGGCATGATTCGGTTCACACTATCGTCGGACACGACGTAGGTGCGACAATAGCGGCCTATTGCGCCCTAGTCAGACCAGATTTTTTTCGGTCAGTTGTTATTCTAAGTTGTCCCTTTGGAGGAGTGCCAGCTTTACCTTTTGGCGTTGGAGAACAAGCTGCACCGAATCTACAACCGACAGTACCTATACAAGATCCCCTTGCATCATTACCAAGGCCCCGTAAGGACAGCACTACCTATTTCTCATCACGCAGCGCCAATAATGACATGCTGAACTGCAAGCAGGGCCTGCACGATTTTCAGCGGGCTTATTTTCACGTAAAGAGTGCCGACTGGAGCGAGAATAAGCCATTTCCACTTACCCCGGTCACAGCGGAAGAACTCGCTAAACAGCCGATGTATTATGTTTTGGATCTTGATAAAACAATGCCGGAGGAAGTTGCTCCTTACATGCCCTCGCAAAAAGAAATATCCGCTTGTAAATGGCTCCCGGATGACGACCTTGATTTCTATACGCAGGAGTTTAAACGTACCGGTTTCCAGGGGGGATTAAATTGGTACCGTTGCACTACCAACGGATTAAACAAGTCTGATCTCGAACTTTTTTCGGGTCACACCATAGATGTGCCTTCCTGCTTTATTACAGGGATAGCCGATTGGGCGACATTTCGTCCGCCAGGCGCATTAGAACAGATGCAACGCCAGGCCTGTACGAAAATGGAAAGCTTTCACATCATTGAAGGTGCGGGTCACTGGATACAACAGGAACAACCTGAAAAAGTCACCGGATTGATTGTCGATTTTTTGCAGCACGTATAATAGACGACATTTGATAATAGTATAAATCAGAATGGGCCGTATTGGTTCCAAAATGGATAGCCGAAGGGCATTTTGTGGGCAACTCGGTAATGGTGAACGAAGGGTACCTTATTTTGGGTAACGGACGCATTGTAGTTAATGAGCCGGTTAAGAGCGACGGCCTTATCGTCCCAGACGTATTTCGTCAGCCTTCATTTCCTGGATAGCGGTATAACTGACCGGATGAATTTCACCCAATTGCAGGGATAGCGCTTTATGAACTTCGTCAATATAGGCTGCTTTATCCTGCTTCAGGTTAGTGGAATCTGAAATTTCGATGTTCAGGTAACACCCTTTGCTTACTTTAATTGAAAGCATGACGGAACGCCAAAGGTGAAAATCCAGTTTTAGCCTTAAACAAACGGCTGAATGATTGGGGATGCTCAAATCCTAATGCGTAAGAAATTTCACTTACCGATAGTTCAGTAGTGGATATTTTTTCCTTCGCTGTTTCAATCATCTTGTCCTGAATGTGTTGTTGCGTATTGCGCCCTGACAATACTTTTAACAAACCACTTAAATAGTTGGGCGATATATTTAGCTTTTGGGCTATGAATTTAACGCTTGGCAATCCCAGCGTTAATAGATCGGTACTATTAAAATAATTGGATAACAGATCTTCAAGCCGGTCAAGTATTTGATGATTTTCAATTTTACGGGTGAGGAACTGACGGTGGTAGAACCGGTCGGCATAGTTCAGCAAAGTTTCTACCACCGATATAATGATATCCTGGCTAAAATTATCTATGTTGGCCAGGTACTCTGTCTGGATATTTTGCATCATATTTATAATGATGGTTTCCTCTTTTTCCGTAAGCCACAGTGCCTCATTTACCGAATAATTAAAATATTCATACTTTTTGATCTTTTTAGCTAAGGGCAAGTTCCACAAAAAGTCGGGATGGATATAAAGTCCCCATCCCGACATATCAGTTGTTTTTGTTTCCTTTTCCCCCGTTTCTGGTAGCCCCAAAACCTGTCCAGGTGCCATAAAGTACATTACACCACTCTGTGCAACATACTCATGCTGGCCGTATTTAAAATAACTGCCACAATTACGTTTTAACGTAATTGTATAGAAATCCAATATCCGGTTGGCAGGCATCTTACCTGACGAACGTTTAACGTCTTCCATGTTAATTACACTTATCAAGGGATGTTCCGGCCTGGGTAAGCCAGTTAAATGATGAAACTCGCTGATCGTTTTAATCCGATATGGTTCTATTGCTGACATGGTACAATATACTTATTGCTGATGATAAACAGCGGCAAATTCTTTTGCAAATTCTTTCAGTTTCACTTTTCCCAACGTAGGTTTATTGCGATCATAATCTTTATAAAATTTCCCGTTATTGATGCTGGCATTCATTTCAATATATTGGGAAGCAAGGTTATCATTCATTCCAAAAGCTTTATAGCCGTTAAGTTGTTGCTCATCACTAATTGATACCCACTTTAAACCAGGCATACCAATAGCAGCACCTAAAATATCTGCTACTTCATTACTGGTCAGTTCTTCGCTTGCAACATAACGAACTTTTCTGCCTGTACCCTCAGACTCAAGTTCTTCAACTATTGCATCGGCAATATCTATAGCAGAAACAAATATAGTCCTATCGTTAACACCGAACATTGAAGTAATATTACCCTGATTTTTTATTGCATGTACAAAGGCAAACAGATTTCTATAAAACACGGTTGGGCGTATAAATGAAATATTGACATCCGCTGGCAACTTATTCAATGTGTTTTCTGCATTGTGATGATTAATAATGAGGCCACTTTCTTTTTCCATATCGGCACCAATACTGCTCAGGTAAACTACACGTTTCACTCCTGATCGTTCGATGGCCTGTACATAATTATTGGTAATTGCATTTCCACGTGTTATTAGTGCACTTGCATTGTTATTTGGGTCAGCAAAATTGCTAACTACTGCCAGCATACAATAAACTGCATCTGCACCTTTAAAAGTGTCGGTTAAAAAATCAACGTCTTCCATGGTGCCGATAGCGGCTTTTGCGCCCATGGCTTCAATGGCTGCCTGTTTTTCGGTTTTACTACTAATAACCGTAACCGAATGTCCTTTTTTTATTAATTCCCTTATCAATGGTGTACTTACGTAGCCCAGTGACCCTGTAATAATTATTTTCATGATTATTTTTTTATGCGACAAAGTTCACCTATCATCATGGAAAGAAAGTAACTGAATCTAAGAACCTTGTAACACAATCTAAGTTATTATTATACATGAAAATAGGTATGATTAAGAATACAAATACAGCCCCATTTACTTATGCTACAGCAGAACCTTTTTAACAGCTCTGGAAAGATTGTAAGTAAGTTCCGGCTTTTTTCCTAAAATGTCTTTTGTTAGGCGGCTTATTTCTTTCGCGAGTTTTTTTTGCTAAGACAGGATCTTCCTGCCCGCTGATCATTAATTGAATTATGGGTATACTTCCTATGGATTAGTGAAGTACAAAGTACTGTTTAAAACTAACCTTATTTATTGATGTATGTTAAGAGTTTAAAAATTCGTTTATAATTATTGCGCCCGCTTGCTTTCTTCCTCGTCCGCAGTGCTCCGCTTGCGTGAAGCAGCCACATTTTTTCCAAAGCGATAACTAAAACTCAGGGTTCCCGTCCTCGTGTCGTTGGTCTGGTAAAAGCCGTTATTCTGGTTCAGATAGTTGACACTGATGTGGTAAGGTTCGCCATAAAAGATATCCCCTGCGGCAAGCTTGATTGTCCCCTGGCCGTGTAATACGGTGGCTTTTATCCCTGCATCTACTTCCGAATTCTGCGATGACCTGAAAATACCCTGGATACCCGGGGAATCGTACCGGCCGGTGATTTCCGCCTTCAAACCCAGTTTTTTACTGATGGTGAAGGATTGCGTGGTAGTCCCGTCATAAGCGAACTTATGGTAATCATAGCTGCCCTGCAAGTAATCGGATGCTTCCCGCTGGTAATAGCCTTCTATTGTTGTACTCATTTCCCACCAACTGGTCGGGTGAAATGGTGCTGAAAATCGCAGGCCGGTATTTACGCTTAGCCCTAAATTCTCAATTGTATCATAGAAGAGGTCACGAACGTTATCCTGCACCGTCATATTGCCGAACATATCATGGGTTGCAGTATAATAGGCGGTTATTGTATAATCTTTTTTAAACGTATATCCCAGTTCTATGTCCTGCGTAAATGAAGGCTGCAGATCCGGGTTACCCTGTAAATAGTTATAAGGGGTGGCATAATGCCTTGCAGGATTTAAATAGCCGTAGCTTGGACGGTCGACGCGGTAAGAATAAGTAAATTGTAAAGCATTGTCATCATCAATCTTGTAAACCGCAAACAATGTCGGGAATAATTTAAAATATTGCCTGGTGTTTAAAGAATCCAAAGTTTCGGAAAAGCCGCGGGTATGGGTTAATTCGCCGCGCAGGCCACCTTCTAAGGTCCATTTACCTATTGTGCCGCTGATTGTGGTATAGGCAGCTGCCGTATTTTCCGTGTAGTCAAAGTGGTCACTGTTTGCCGTAATCAGTTCTGGCTGAGAACCGGCAACATTATAAAAATCAAAATCACTGCTACTCTGAATGCTGCTGTATTTTAAGCCAGAACTTAGCGTCCATATTTTACTTAGTTTATAGTTATAATCGATTTTCCCCGAATAAATATTAATGTTCTGAATAGTGGGCGTAAAAATATGGTAAGGGTCTGAAGCCATGCTTCCGTCAGGTAGAAACGTAAGATTATTTACATATTGATTTGGCGCATAACGGTAGGGCGAATAATCCAGATCCACGTTAAGGCTTTTTCCGCTGCTGTCAAGTTTAAGATTGTAATTCAGGTTGTAGTCATAGCGATGACTAATACTGTGGGTACTGCCGTTAGTCATCAGTGTTGAATCCAGCACAGTATGGTTATTGCTGGTTACGGTTGTTGGGGTATTGGTGATAATGCTGCCCGTCCTGTTCATTCCTGTAACCAGTACACCCAGGATCTGGTTATTTGTCAACTGATAATCGGCTCCCAGTCTGTAATTGTTAGTTTCTGAATGGAAGATATTATAACCAGAGCTGTTCCAGTATGAATTGTTTCCCGGCGTTGCGTAAGTCACGTAATCATCCTGTTCACGGCCGAATTTTCTGTCGGTAAAGCCATAGCTCCCGTAAATATTCAGCTTATCCTTTCGATAGTTAAAAGTAGTGCTTGCCGTACCGGTTCCGTATGCCCCCTGGGTAAAGGCTCCGTTAACGGTCATATTCAATCCCTGGGCTTTCGCCTTTTTCGTAATGATATTGATCACCGATCCCCCTTCGGCATCAAAGTTTGAAGGCGGGTTGGAAAAGACTTCTATTTTTGAGATCAAGTCGGATGGCAGCCCCTGTAAATAATTAGCCAGGTCATCACCGGAAATATTAAGCGGCTTCCCGTCCATATATACCTGTACACTCTTCCGGTTCTCAGTAAGGCTGTTATCGGGGTTGGTCTGTACACCCGGTGCTTTACTCAATGCATCCCAGGCCGTGCCTCCGCTGGCCACAATACTGTTTTCCACGTTAAAAGTAACCCGGTCCACGGATCGCTGAATAACCGGTTTTGAAGCCGATATGGTTACTATACCCAGCTGTCTGCTGTCAGATTGCATGATGATTTTCAGACTGTCCTTAGGCAGCTGGACCATGCGAATGACGGGTTTATAACCTACCAGTGTAGCAGTCAGCTGGTAAAGACCATCTGTTTTATAGTTTAATGTAAACTTACCGGTATCAGCCAATGCGTTACTTACGTTTTTTGTTTGCAGGCTTAAGTTGATGGTTACCGCATCGAGCGGCTGTCCGGTCGCATCATTAACTGTTCCTTTAATTTGTTGTTGGGCGTATGTCATGATTGGCAAAAGAAGCAATCCTAATATCAGTATCTTTTTCATGAAGCAAAACTATCCTGAAGAAATGTTAACGAACATTAAGAAACATTAAATAACATTAAATCGTAATCCGAAATTGATTACTTAGATAATTTTATACTCACCTTCGTATTATGAAATGGCTTTCTAATCGTTATGCGTATCCAATGGTGATCTTTGTGATCATTGTCAGTATTGCTTTACAAATTGCGTGGCTTAATCAGTTTTTTAAAGCCCAGCGGGTGCAGGTAAAACATGACCTTGAAGAATTGGTAGGCCAGGCAGCAGAAATGAGTACTTACCTGAGCCTTGTCCCGGGACATGAACACAGTGTAAACTTCCGGAACTTTTTCCTTTCGCCGGAATGGCTGCAATTCAAACAAGCTTATAACAATATGCGTTTTAATCATGTCAGCTCCCGTTTCAATTCCGATATCATAGGTGATAGCACCTTTGTGTCCATCAGCCTGCGAATTTTTAATGGTAAACCACCTAAAGCCCATCGTGGACATATTGTGCATTACAACACAGGGACTATTATGGCCCAGGAACAGGATTCGGACCGGGTTGACTTCCACCGGATGGATAGTTTAGTGCAGATGCGCCTGGCACAAATCGGAACAGGCGATAAAGCTACCTATGCTATATACAGCTATGATGATAAAAAACTGTTTGATGGTACCTCCCTGAAAAATATAAAAAATGCGGCCTTTACCAGCCAGCAGTATTCTTATAATTTAAGGTTTTTAGGAATGTACCAACTGATTGTACCTTCGGTCAACAGTCTTGTTTTATATCGCATGCGCTTTTACCTTGTGTCGTCAAGTTTAATGCTCATTCTTACTGTAGCGGTGTTTGTATTTATTTTGCGGCTGATGCGTAACCAGCGGCAGTACGCGCAGGCAAGAATAGCTTTTACGAGCAATATGACCCATGAACTAAAAACACCGGTGGCGACAGTTTCCCTGGCGCTGGAAACCATCATGGAAAACAAACTTGAAAATGATCCGCGAACCTTAAGGGAATACCTGGAAATAAGTAGAGGGGAGTTAAAACGGCTGAACCTGATGATTGATAAAGTGTTGAACCTGGAGCATTTTGACAATAATCAGATGAAGCTGCGTACCGAGCTCTTTGATGTACAGCAAGGACTGAACGAGGTCATCAGTTCAATGCGGTTGCAACTGGAAAATTCTGGTGCGCAACTGCAATTTTCACCGATGGCCCTGCCTTGTTTTGTCAGCGGTGATCCGGTACACCTGACCAACGTCTTTTATAACCTGATTGAAAATGCCTTAAAATACGGAGGGGACAATGTAACGCTGGCAATTTCCTGCAGTTGTGCCCCGAATGAAGTGACGATCAGTTTCAAAGACAACGGTCCAGGCATTGACAGTTCGTATCACCAGCGGGTATTTGAACGCTTTTTCAGGATCCCTTCAGCAACGGCTGATATTCACAATGTGAAAGGTACCGGCCTAGGCCTGAATTATGTTAAACAGATCGTAGAAAAACACGGGGGCCATATTAAGCTGGAAAGTGAAAAGGGCAAAGGAAGTAATTTTATAATTTATTTACCGGCAGTATCGTGAAATATAAAATCTTATATGCGGAGGATGAGCCTTTTCTCTCCCGGATTGTCAGTGATAATCTCACCGCTAAAGGCTATGAAGTGATAACCGCCGCCGATGGCGCATTGGCGCTTGAACTATATAAGTCCGTCAATCCTGACCTTTGTATTATCGATATCATGA
>Ga0302233_10002657_pt1 | contig 11017 bp, 8 predicted proteins | sample II_Palsa_N3_1_FD_193516 | JGI IMG/M metagenome (GOLD analysis project Ga0302233, IMG submission 193516) | Peat permafrost microbial communities from Stordalen Mire near Abisko, Sweden - II_Palsa_N3_1 | ecosystem: Environmental > Terrestrial > Soil > Palsa > Peat permafrost | place: Sweden...
CTACCTTTATGGGCACAGGAAACGAATTGCGAGACTGGTTACACGTGGAGGACGCTGCCTCGCTGATGTTTGCTGCAGCAGAAAACGCCTCCGTCGAATGTCCTGTCGTCAACGGGGGAAGTGGTGACGGGACCACCGTGCGGGAGGTCCTCGTCCACCTCAGCAACAGCCTCTCACGAACAGATACAACGCTGACTTTCACTGGGACGCAGCGAACTGGCGATCCGAGCCGTTACATAGCAGACATCGAGAACGCGAAGCGATGGGCTTGGAGTCCCAAGCGCCCATGGAGAGAAGGCGTCGAGGAATATGCGACGTGGTGGAGAAGTACGTCACTGTGAACACTGGAAAAAACATTCGGGTTGCCTTCCTGCTTCTTCCCGGTCACTGGCTCGGCGGCAAGAACTACCTGAGAAATCTGTTCGCCGCCATCCGCAGAGTGCCTGGCAGTACGGTCACCCCCGTCATCTTCGCCGGCGAGAGGCAAGCTGGCGAGTTATCTAGCTTCCCCGGCATAGAGGTAGTGACCGCCCCGATGTTTGATCCCAGGACTCCATCTTGGTTCGCCCGCAGAGTTGCAATGAAGTCCCTCTCCCAGGATCTTCTCTTGCGAAGACTCCTCCGACGGCACAAGATCTCTGTCCTCTCACACTCGTTTCACCTGGGCCGGCAAAATCAGATCAAAACCGTTGGCTGGATTCCTGATTTTCAACACATCCATCTTCCAGATTTCTTCACACAGGAAGAGCGCGCCCATCGCAGTCGCGAGTTCATGAACATCTGCAGGCACTCCGACACATTAGTCGTGAGCAGTGAGTGCGCCCGTACCGACCTCGTGTCCTTTGCCCCGCAATACGCTCACAAAGCAGAACTGCTTCGATTTGTCGCCAGTCCGATACCCTTGGCCGATGCCGCAAGCCTGCCGGACCTGATGAAGCTCTACAACTTCACTGGACCTTATTTTTTGCTGCCCAATCAATTCTGGGCCCACAAAAATCACCGAATCGTCATCAAAGCTCTGCAAAAGCTGAAACTACAAAACAGAAAGATTCAGGTTCTCGCCACAGGTTCATCGAAGGACTACCGTAACCCTTCTTTTTTTTCGTCGTTAATGCAGTATGCAGCTGAATCCGAAGTGCTAGACAGTTTTCGCGTTCTTGGTGAAATTCCCTTCAACCACCTTTCTGGCCTAATGCAACATGCGACAGCCTTCCTCAATCCCTCACTGTTCGAAGGATGGAGTACCAGTGTCGAGGAGGCGAAGTCGATGGGAAAGCAGATCGTTCTTTCTGACATTCCCGTGCATAGAGAACAGGCGCCGAAGCGGGGACTCTTCTTTAACCCGGAAGATTCGGATGGCTTAGCTGAAGCCTTGGCTACAGCGTTTGACGGATTTGACAGACACCAGGATGCCGCGATGCAGGAGACAGCCCTCGCTGACTTTCCCTTACGGCAACGAGAGTTCGGCGAGGTCTATCAGGCCATTGTGAAGAAAACCGTAGGCGTCTGATTAACCCGCGCCGACGGCCTCTCTGGTTAGAAGAACCCAAGACGCGACTTGAGGCCACGCCATTTGCAAAGGAACCAAGCCACAGGGAGGTAGTGTCGCCCGTAATTTTTCTGGATCACGCCGAAGAATTCAGAATCGATGACCGGGTCGGATATGGCGGAGATCCCACCTCTTGTGTGGAGGGCCACCACTTGGTCGAACACTTCCATCTCCGCTCCGCGAATTGCAAGGCGCTGATTTACATCGAAGTCCCCAAATACTTTGTACTTCGGATCATAAGCAGGAAATGTTTCCCTTCGAAAGAAGGTCCCTTGGTGATGCAGAGTGTTATTCAACCTTAGGGCAATACCCCGAGAAGGCTCAAATTCAAACTGTCCGTCTATGGAAACACGGAAAGCGACAACCTCGGTATTCTTCAATGCTGCCTCTTCAAGCTCCCGACGAGGAATAGAGAGAAGTCTGTCTCCGGCATTGAGATGTAGCAGAAACGTTCCCCGTGCCGCCGCGACACCTTTGTTCATTGCGTCATAGATACCGCCATCCGGTTCGCTGATCCAGTAGTCGATCTGGGTGTCATATTCGCGGAGCAGCTCGCATGTTCCGTCGACAGAGCCACCATCCACAACAATCAACTCCACGCCGTCGTCCTTGAGCCTGATGATGCTGTCAAGCAGTCCTGGAAGATCCTGCCTGGCTCGGAACACTACGGTAATAATCGAAACCAGCGGGTGTGAAATCTGGTCGGCCTGTTTCAGCCGACGGCCGCCCTTTGATCCAGTAATCATAAAGAAAATAGCCTTCCAAAATCCTTGCACCGCGACGTCCGTTTTACATCAAATGCAGCGTCCGCAAAGTGCAATCAATCCATGCTCCATGATACCCGCACGGTGATTGGCAAAAGCTATTCTCTAACTTCAGAGCCCATCAGCGGGGGGTTGACCGGACAGGAAGTGACGGAATCACCAGTGATCTCCGGGGGGCGGGTCGAAGCACAACCAGCGAAGTTGCAGCCCACCTGACTAGACACAGACATGTCGGTCGCGCCGGGTGCCGTACTCTGGTTGTTGGACAGCGTGCATCCGTTTCCATTATTTAAATTTGTTATGTCAGACACAACCTTGTTGTCCACGATACTGGTCGATGTGCACTGTTGAACCAGGGTGATCCCAATCTGCGCTCCGGAAGAATCATCTGGAATCGTATTGTTCACAATATGATTGTTGTTCGGATTTGTACTCGTCGCCCCGTTAATGAGGATGTTGAATTTTTTGTTGCTCCAGAGCACATTTTGATCGGCCTGGAAACCGCTACTTCCATTGTCTATCCCCAAGCCAGACAGCGGAAAGGCATCGCCCTCACCACTGATTAGAGCTTGAGTGTCGTGCAGCCAGTTATGGTGGATTCTCGTACCTGAAGCGACCTGGTTGCAACAGGCATAAATCTCGGCGCCGTCTCGGCTCAGTAGCATGCCGTTGTAAATATTGTTATAGCCAATGTCTTCGTTCTTGACGCCCTGAACATAGACTCCTTGTCGGCCGACACGGAGAATTGTGTTGTATTGAATAGTGTTATTATCGCCTTCGATGTCGATGCCGGAGGCATAGTCCCCGACGTAGTCGACATTTTCGACCAGGTTATTTTTCACTGTATTCAAGTTGCCCAAGACAACAATCCCGCTGCCGGCACTATAGGTGATCTTACTGTTCTGTACGACGTTGCCCGTGCCATTGACGAGGATTCCCGTATCTTTACGATGGACGTGGAGAATGCTGAAGTTTACTCCATTGGGGTCATCTGCCGCCGGGAACAAATCCGTAAACTGAGAGACATACATCGCGTTGAGCCGGTCCAGCGTGTTCTGTGAGCTCGCCTCATCCGTGACAATCGTACTCGCAAAAATGGCGATGTTTGAAACGGTAACGCCAGTCTTCCCTCGGAGATCAAAAGCATAAGAGCGCTGCTTGCTACGGACATCGATCCCGTTTGGATCAACACCTCCGGGCGCAAAAAAGTAGAGGGTCGTCGAGTTGCCATCATAAAACCACTCGCGTTCGATGTCCAAGGCGTTCAGCGTGCCATAGAGGTAGTAATATCCCTTTTCCGTGGGGCATATATAGGGACAGGTGCCAGTCTGGCCAACGTCGATGCCTATCCGGCCTGTGCCAGAGGACGTTACCTTGCCAGTCTGATTGCCGAAAGGATCTGAGCCACTCCACAGGTGCACCTTTGCTCCCGTCCAATCGACCTTCGGTAGCTTTGGATCAACGATCTGGCTGGCGCTCGTCCCCTTCGCAGCTGTGGCCCAATTAACCAGGAGCAGATCGTCCCCATTGGGCCAGCGAGCTTCTGTCATCATGTCACTACCTACGAAGATCTGATTGGTGTCGTCTGAATTCAAGATGACCTTTGCCTTATAGACTGATCCATGATCGAGTGTCCATCCAGTCACCGGGTCAGATCCGTCAACGACAACTGTCTCAAAGTGGTAGGCGGCGATCGTGATATTGGAGTTCGGTACAACCGTCTCACGATACGTTCCTGTCCTAATCTCGCAGGTTCCTCCTTGTGTGATGGTCGAGGCGCAGTGCTGAATAGTCTGATACGGTTGGTCGATCGTGCCCGCATTGAGGTCGCTACCAGAAGGAGCCACAAAGCGTATCTCAGCCGAAACGGGCGGTAAGACCGTCAGAGTAGCGGCACTGCTGGCAACTTGTCCGAGATAGTTAGACACGGAGACACTAAAGGACGATCCGGAATCTCCGCTCGTAGACGGAGGGGTGATGTAAGTCGCCTGGGTTGCCCCGGAGATTGCTTGACCATTCTTGGACCACTGATAGGACGCCGCGTTAGTAGCGGCCACTGTAAAGATGGCGGGCTCGCCCGAAGCGACCGATCGACTCGCTGGTCCGCCGGTGATCGAAGGCGTATAGAAGCAGCGTTCACTGGAGCAACCTATTATTGAGACAGCCAAAAAGAGCACCGCCAACAGCAGGGGAGGTTGCATCGAACAGATCCAGACTCGACTTGGGGGGCCGGGAGCAGGCGGCAGCAACTTAATCATTCTTGAAGATCTTTTTTCTACGACTGCACAACTTCTCTGTCGTCGACGCATACTTTCAAACATCTTTGGCGGAAGTTTCGGCAAGTTTGGCTACGAACGGTCCAAGGTTAATCTTATCAGGCAAGTAGCATTGAGGCCTGGTTTCGAGGGTGTCGACTCTGCCAGATTGGACACAAAACAACATTACCGCGAGCATCCCCTGGACAGTCAAGACAAAATCAAGGTTTGGTTCGACTCGGGCTAACGACGCTGCGAATCAACTAGGGACGAAACGCCGACCGTAGGGCCTCCAATTTTTGCGCCTGCTCGGGAATATGCCTCATCTTTTCCAACAAAGCAGAAGCAACGCTCCACAAACAAGCGAACAGAAAACCAAGAAAGGTAAGGCCGATCGTGATCAACGTACGCGGGGGGCCTGACTTTTTGTCAGGAGGAACAGCATGATCTACCACTTGCAGGATCGGAGCGGCCTTCGCTTCGTCCAGTCGCGCAGCTTCCGACTGCCTAGACAGCAAGTCGAACAGCGTCTCGTGATACTTCAGTTCGCGGGCCTGCCGCTCGTATTCGAGGGCCGCCTCCGGAACCTGCCCAGCTGGCAGTTGAACATCGCCGGGTTGGACGGAGCGCTGACTGTTCTCGAGGTTGATCAAATTGGCTCGGAGCGCAGAAATCTCCTCCTGGAGACGGATAGCGTCCGGATTCTCCTCAGTTGCGAAGGTACGTAGCGATTGCAACTCTACTTCGCGACTCGCTAGCTGTGCCCTTGCTGTTGCAATCGAGTTGATGATCGAAGAAGCCTGTCCACTGAGTTGAATCACACCTGTCTTTTGCTGTGTGTTTCGCAGTGCAACCTCGGCGTCAGAAAGGGCAGCCCTCTCGTCCGCAAGGCGCTGCTCATAAAATCCGCGCCGTTGAGCTGCTTCACTGCTCGCAAGATCTGAATTCAAAATGTACAGCTGATCTAGATAACTGTTCGCAATCTGGCTCGCGCGATTAGGGTCTTTGTCCTTAACACTAAGATGAATTAGGTTATCTTTACCCGTTTCGAACGTGACGTGCAACTTGAGAGCCACCCTTGTGTCTGCGAGGTACTTCGTCTTATAGACCTTTTTGAGATCACAGGCAGCGATGACATGATCGGCGATCGTTCGACTCTGAAGGATGCCAATATACATATCGGCCGGACTCTTGAATCCGAAGCTACTACCGCCGCCCAGGCTTGCTGCTCCCGCAAGAGATCCCAGTTGCCCCATCAAAGATGACGCAGAAACTGCCTGTTGCGGTGGAAGAATCGTCGCTTCAGCGGTGAAGGTCGGCTTCAAGGCAAAGCTTAGGATGACTCCAACGATCAGGCCAGCGAGCGTAAGTGTAAGTATCAGACGGCGCCTTACCGCCAGGATTACCAGTAAGCTCCAAAAGTCAATGCGACCCTCGGAGCGTTCGCTGAAGGCCTGCTCGGACTGGTAAAGACTGCTCGGACGGTCTAATCTTGACGACATAGCTGAATAATCGAATTCTACATGCGTAGGATACAGCCATTCAATTCCAGAAACCACAAACCGTTCGATTTATAGAACCATGACCTCCACAGACATGAACACAGTTGCAACATCCATGGCTCGAAACTGTCCGCATCATAGGCTACCGATACTCCCTTTTTTTTGGCACCCCGAAACCCAGAGTTTTTTCTTATACCAGAGGCGAGAGTCCGAATGATATCGGCAAGCACCAGCTTGAAAGAAGCAAGATTTCGAAATTGGTTCGGAACTGTCTTTTTTGCCCTTGCACTATTGTGCGTAGCGCCTCCAGGCTTCGCTTCTGTCAAAGCGCTTGCAATTCTTCTTGCATGGATCTATTGGGTGATCAACGATGACTTCAACCTGACTTCGGTGATCTGGTTTCTCTCGGTCCTTCTGAATCTCGTAGTAGGTGCTGCGATCGGAGCGATGTTTCACGCAGTTGTCCGGGCTGACGTGATGAACCATTTTTTCAGGCTTCTAATTTTTTTTGTGGTACTAAGCGTTGGTGGCTACGTTTCGCAGAGATGCCGTCTCAGCGAGACCCACTTGGACAATCTAATTTTTTTTATAGCGGTTTTGATGATGCTCTTTAAGGTCTTCATCGTTGTGTGCGGTCTCACTGGCTGGATCTCTGTCGATACGATCGAATCCACAATTGGACTCGAATCGGTTACTTCGGACATAGGGTTCGGCCTGTCGCGCCTTCAATTTCCCTCAGATATCATCATTCCGTTTTTGATAGCAACCTATAGAGGGGGCAGAAGTAAAATCAAAGATTCCATCCTTCTACTGAGTGCATCAATCGTGATCCTACTAAGCTTCTCACGATATCTTTTTGCCTTCTATCTTTTATGCATCTTTATCAGAGCGATTTGGGTAAAAAAGATAGATCTCATCTCAATCTTGAGTATAGGAATCGTAGTTGTCGCCGGTATCTTTCTGTTCAACAGCTTGATTGGCCGATTCGCAAGCAGTGAAACCCAAACTTCCGACGACGTTCGCATTGAGCAAGTGCAATATCTGAAACGCGCGATCGCTGACTATCCAATCATGGGCACAGGCATAGGGTCGAGCGTCTCCACCTTCAAAAGAAGTGAGTCCACACCGTACTTCTATGAAGCACAGTGGTATGCCATGACGATGCAATTTGGATACTTCGGCATCATATGGTTCGTCGGAAATTTGATGGCCATTTTATATTCCTGCCTCAAACGCGGCGAGAGACTATTTTTTACCATGGTATTTATTGCTTGGTTCACATCAGGCTTTACAAATCCCATGGTGACGGCACTCGGTAGCGCCTTTGGTCTCTGCATTCTCCTCTTCCGCTGCAATCGCGTCGCGGACGCACAGTTAACACCATCTGCCTTCAATGCTGTGATTTGAGCACAGCAAATGTTGACCGACGCGCACTACAGAGCTTCCCGAAATGCCATGTTACTTTTAAACCGACGATAAACCCCCGACACTAAGCATCCGCACAAAGGCATAAACTTCTTGCAAAAGATTGCTGTACATATAGTCCGATTCAATCAGGACCTGGCGCTTCTTGAAAGATGCATTCGCGCCGCCCTCGACCAGGATATTGAAGACTACACGGTAACGCTCACAGAGAACGGATCAAATGATTCGATCGAAGATGCTGTACGCGCGCTCTTCGGAACAAATACAAAGTTCCGTTTTGCCGACAACAAGCAAAACCTGGGTTTTGCCGGCGCGAACAACAAATTCTTTCTCAGAACCAACGCCGAATTTGTAATGCCGTTGAATCCAGATACAGTAATGCCCCCCGATTATCTAAGCACTCTGCTCAAAGTCTTTATTGATCCCGGCATCGCAGCCGCAGAGGGAAAAATGCTCAAGCCTGATCCTCTTCCCGATAATTCTTGGGTGTTGGACGGTACTGGCATGACCATCTCCAGGGCAAGAAGAGCACGGGAAAGAGGACAACTGGAGGTGGACAAGGGTCAATATGATACGGCCCGGGACGTCTTCGGAGTCTCTGCTACCGCAGCTGCCTACCGGATGAGTTCCCTCGAGAAGATCAAGCTCGATCAATCCGAGTATTTTGACGAGGATTTCTTTACCTATTGGGAGGATCTGGATCTATCCTGGCGACTGCGCCTCGCCGGCTTTCGCTGTTCTTACGTGCCCCAGGCAGTGATATATCACTCTCGATTTGCAGGCCAGAGTAAACATGGCTTTCTGAAGCCAGCTGAGTTCACTCGGCACATAAAGAGCCTACCTTCGCGTGTGGTTTATTGGGATTGGCGGAATCACCTTTTTTCGATCATCAAGAATGATTTTGGCTGGAGCTTCGTGCGCGACTTACCCTTCATCGCCACAAGAGAACTTCTTTTGTTCGGTTATCTTCTGATCATCGAACGTAAATTAGCGACAGGGCTTCCTGAATTTTTCAGACTGCTCCCTCGCATTCTAAAGAAGAGGCAGCTGATACAGAAGAGCAGAGTGGCAACTTCGAGGGAGATGCAACGATGGTTCGACGAAGGGTAGATGCAAAGATCACGAAACTATGGGACGCCCGACTACTTAAATAACTCCTGGAAATAAGACGAATTTAAGTTCCAACAGATCGAAGCGTCCTGAGTCGCTCGCGCAAGCGCTGGGGAAAGCCGTTGTCAAAACGCCCGCGGATCCCATCCATATTCGCCTTCGCTAATATTTTGATTCTCAGCCAACGATGGTCTACATCAAACGCTAATACAGCAGCCGCAAAACAAATAAACCTTGCGATCAAAATTGGATAGCGAACAATCGGATTCTTACGATAGTTCTGCTCAATCCAGGCGGTATTTCGGTGGCGATAATAATCAAAACAGTACCCTTCGATGTCTTTCTGATAAAAGACATGCGAGAAAATCTGCCTGCTCTTTTGCCGCCGGGCAACCTCCTTATGCGCTACTACACTTTCACGCGCGAGCGCGATATCTCCAATAGAGCGAAGACGCATGCAGTATTCGGTGTCATCGCGGTGAATAAAGAAGTCCGAGATCGGAAGTCCGATCCTATCAATAGAGCAACACCGAATAAGCAGACCTACAAACGACGAAAATCGAACCTTAGCATAGGGTGTCGCATTAGATCTCGACATAAGCCTAAGCCCGTCAGCGGTTTCCTTCCCAAGACGATCTACCTTAAGATTAGCGATCGCAACGACTTGATCATAGCGTTTCAGCCTCTCCATTATTTCTAGAGAATCTAGATAGGGCTCCGTATCGTCGTCCATCACCCACACCCAATCGAATCCGGCTTTGTGCGCGGCATCCATACCGATATGGAACCCTCCCGCGCCGCCGAGGTTTTGAGATAGTTCGATATATCGGATAAGAGAATTCTGCAGGTAACCTCGCTCCTGCAAGTACTGCTTCGTGCCATCCGAACTGGCATTGTCCACTATAAAGATTGCGTTCAGCGGCAGACTTTGTTGCAAGAGCGCATCCACGCACTCCGTGAGGAGTTGTTTCCGATTGAAAGTAACAACGACAGCGGCATTTGTACTTGAAGTCATCTGGGATTATTAAGGAGTTTGCTACTGAGAAGCAAAGCGGCGGCGACGACCTGGTCCATGTTGTAGTAACGATATTCCGCTAAGCGGCCGATGAAAAAAGTTGCGGATTCAGCATCCGCCAACTTTTTATAGCTTTGATAAAGAGCCTGATTCTCCGAAGTGGGGACCGGGTAATACGGATCGCCAGTCGTCTCAGGAAACTCGCGAACGATCGATGTTCCAGGGTGGTTCTGACCAGTGAGATGCTTAAACTCCGTAATCCGGGTGTATTCATAGTCGTTGGGATAGTTCACCGTCCCGACCGGCTGATATTGCTCTTTCTGAGCAATATGTTCATGCCGGAAGGACAGGGACCGATAGGGTAATTTACCAAAACAAAAATCGAAATATGCGTCGAGAGGTCCGCTATAAAAAGTCTGTCCTGCATCGACCGTGTTCCTAACATTTCGAAAGTCAGTGTTTAGTTCTATGCGAATATTCGGGTGATCCAACATGCGCTCGAACATCCGCGTGTAGCCTTCCGCGGGCATGCTTTGAAAGTTATCAGTGAAATAGCGGTCGTCGCTGTTTGTGCGTACGGGAATCCTTCCAGCGACTGCTGGACTTAGCTCGGAGAGATCAAGACCCCACTGCTTTCTCGTGTAGTTTCTAAAAAACTTGTCGCACAGATCGCGGCCTACATTGTTAAGAACAATGTCTTCACTGTTACGAATGGGCGTGCGCTTCTCTCGAACATTTTCAAAAAATGCCGCTACACCCTCTTCGTCCAACGAAAGACCGTACAGTTGATTGACCGTTTGCTGGTTGATCGGTACGGGATAGAGCTTTCCCTCGACAGAAGACAGAACCCTATGCTCGTATCTTCTCCACTCGGTAAACTGGGAGAGATACTCTTCGACATGAGGCGCATTCGTGTGAAAGATGTGAGGTCCATATCGGTGCACCAACACCCCGGCACTGTCCAACTCGTCGTAGGCATTGCCGCCGATATGCGGACGCTTGTCGATGACAAGAACAGATTTCCCATGCGACGCGAACCGTTCCGCAATCACTGCGCCGGCGAATCCTGCGCCCACCACTAATATGTCCGTCTTCATCCGTGAGTTTTTCAGCCGAGGAACACCCTCTCCCTCGCGTCCCAATTCTTAAGTCTAACCTGTTTAGTGTTAAAGCGTAAGGGATAGAATACCTTATAACCAAGGGCGTTTATCGCGGAGCGCTGCGAAGAAGTCTGCTCCTCATCCACTACACAAGAATGAACGGGTCTCCAGCCACATCCATTGCGATCTTTTTGGGCAACGAAGACATTGGCGTAGACCTTCAAGGATACGATCTTTGTAACGGGCAACACTCCCGTGAAGTGGCTCGAAATCAACGAGCCACTTCACATATGAGGA
>Ga0302233_10002658_pt1 | contig 11014 bp, 13 predicted proteins | sample II_Palsa_N3_1_FD_193516 | JGI IMG/M metagenome (GOLD analysis project Ga0302233, IMG submission 193516) | Peat permafrost microbial communities from Stordalen Mire near Abisko, Sweden - II_Palsa_N3_1 | ecosystem: Environmental > Terrestrial > Soil > Palsa > Peat permafrost | place: Sweden...
TAAAATCGATTTTTTATAAAATCAAAAAACAAAAATAGTAGGAATAGTAGGGGAGGTAGGAGAGATATGGGGGGTATCCAGCACAGGGTCATACTGCCTACCCCAACGACATCATCGCCAAGTTCATTACTCCGCATTCGGCGCTCGCCTTCACCATGGTGCAGGCCCTGGCTGAGGCCGTCAACGCCACCGCCATCGGTGACGCAGATGGCCCGGTGGTCCAGGCCTTCCGTGACCGCATGCAGGCCTGGATCACGGACCACGCCACGCCGGTATGCAGCATGACTGAAATCCTCGATTAACTTTTTTTTTTTGAAAAAAAAAATAACTTTTCTTAATTCTAAATGGACCCACGTTTTCTCACTTCAGCCGGCCTCGTCATCGTCGTCGGAGGCAACTTCGGCGTATTCCTCGGCGACTTCCTCCCCGCCGCCCATCTTTGACTTGGAGTTGGAGCATCCAAGCAACCAAGAGTCGCATTAAACTTTTTTTTTTACACTCTGTCTCTCTCTTCCGCTTCTCTTCTTTCTCGTTTTTTTTTTCTTTCTTTGTCTCAACGTCTACCTTTCCATCCATCTATTTATTTATTTATTGTGTTAATAAAAAAGTGCGACTTCAAAAAAAAAACCGATTAATTAATAAATTCCTGACTTGGTGCCGTTGCCAAGTTTATTTTGTGAATGCACTGAACATGTTGCTTGTTCACTGCAATGTATGTACATGTAAAAACACGAGAGAAGAGTTAGTAGCAAATTTAATTAGGAGAAAGGAGAGAAAGGTGCTTGCGAGATGCGGATATTATATTTTGAAAAAAGAAAAAATATTCTTTCTTTCTTTCTTTCTTTCTTTTTTCTTAGCTCTCGTTGGGGAGGTTGACAACGTCGAGTGGTGGTGTGACTTTGACGGGGTCGAGCAGAAGGTCCTGCGATTTCAGCAGGCGCGTTGCGTTTGCGACGGTCTCCTCCAGTCCCTTTGTGCAAAAGGTGAAGAGATCGCGCCTGAGCGAGTCGGAGGGGACCATGTCCTCGCCAAACACGTGGACATAGTCGCGCATCTGCTTGTACGACACGTGAAAGTAGACGGGGGTCTTGCCGTCGGGCAGCTGCCGCCGCATCCAGCCGAGCGAGGCATAGAGGGAGAAGTCAACGGCGTTGACGTCCTTGATGGCCGACGTGAGGTTGCGCGCGTTGTAGTCCTTGGACACGCCGTTCCAGTGCAGGGCCACGGGGGTGTTGGCAACGTCGCGCCGCGAGATCAGGCCGTCGCTTGTGAGGCCGAGGTGGGTCACGGGGTCAAACAGGTTGCGGAACTGCGGCTTGAGCGCATACTTGGCCGTCTTGAGCAGCGAGTGCGGGAACATGCTTTGCATTATCAGCCCGTCCTGGTCCGTGTGCACGGGGAACTCGTCGAATCGGCTCTGGTTGGCGTAGCTCTTGAAGGCGTGGAGGGCCGAGATGGTCTTGCACTGGTCTGAGAACGTCCACTTCTTGCACGGCTCGAATGCGTTCCCGTAGATGAACTTGGAGAAGGCGATGAGCCGGTCCAGCCGTGCGACCCACAGGCCGCTGTTGATAAAGGGGAACATGTGGTCGTACCGCTCGGGGAACCACGTTTGGTTGAGCGCAGGGAACAGGTTGGCCTCGCCGCTGATGACGAAACGTGCATCGTTGCCATAGTTGTCGTCGCCGCCCGTTTCGGTGGCTTTAACCGGCCAGCCACGGCGCAGCTTGGCGTACAGGTCGTGGGGCGGCAGCTGGAACAAGACGTCGTACGCATCGGCAAACACGTACAGGTGTCTGTGGTCCTCCAGGTGCTCGAGGAGCGCGTGGTGGGCCAGCGAGCCCGGCGCAGGGTCCTCCAGCCAGTCCAGCACCTTGGCGTTGAGGGGCACGCTCGGGTCCACGACCTGGCTCGTGTTTTTGAGCAGTGGCAGCCCCAAGCTACGCAAGATCTGTGAGCGCCTCAGCTTGCCGTACAGCACCGTGCGCCGCTGCTTCTCGTGCTTGGACCAGTGGTTGCTGGGGACGGTGAGGAGGGTCATGCTGTAGCCCATTCGCACGGCACTCTCCACCAGAAAGCACACGGCCGGCTTCATGGGCGTCGAGATGACCGTGAACACCTCGGCGGTCTCGTCGGCGTCCCTGGCAAGCCCGTGGTTGACCTCGGCCACCGACGACCACCGCAGGCGATCGTAGTCGTGGGCACGGGGGAGTGTCGTGTGCTTGCTGTACTGGAGCGACCCGTTGACGGCGAGGTGGGTGGGGCAGTGTTGGGGCCGTGGTATCGCTGCACTGCTGTCGGTGCTGCTGCTGCTGTTGCTGCTGCCGGTGGTCGTCGAGGTCGTGGTGGCGGTGGGCGGCAGCACGACGGAATAGCTGTCAATCGGCACCACGACCTCTGACGCGCACAGAGCCCGGTCGACCGCGCTGTCGGGCTGCGAGAACCAGCGGCGGTTGGCGTGGTACCACTCGCTCGCCAGCCCGCCGGGCTCGCTGTCCCAGCTGCTGCCTTGGCCAAAGCCGTGATTCCTGCGAGGCACGCTGCTGCCGACCGGACTCGTGCGGAAAAAAAGCACCCTCAGGTTGAGCTCGAATTGGAAAGGAGAGCTGAAACACGATATTAAAAGGCCCGTCGTGACCGCGACGAGGGCCATGCGCAGCAGCAGGCCGAACCGCACCCGCAGGACCATTTGTCAGGCTCCGGAGGTAAAAACGTGGCAAGGCAGAACGTGCCGACAGAAAGGAATGTGGTGTGAACCAAATTAAAACAACTCAGTGTTCAGATCGTTTTTTTTGATCGAACAGATGAGGGGGGAGCCAAGACCGCGCTGCTTGAAAAACAGAGACTGATTGCCAACGAACGACCTCGAGCTCTACAAGCTGAGAAACACGGCCGGTTCAACTGAAGAAAAAATGTCCTCATCTTTTTGTTTTATTTGCTTTGTTTTATTTTTGCCTCGCTCCCCTCACTGAGTTTCTCCCGCGCTGAGTTTCAACGGTACTGTAATCCATGTAAAATAACTCGACCTCTTGCAAGATGCGGCATCGCGACAACCAGCAGCAAACACGCGGCCTCGAAAAAAGCAAATATCCCGAACCATCTTTTCCACCAGTGCAACACCCTGATCATGCTCGCCGCTTGTCGCGCCGCGGTACTGACTGAAACCCCTTACCCCGTTCTAACGGCAAAAAAACGAGCAGAAGGCACGCCCGGCTGTTGTGGCCACGCCGTGGCGCCGCAGTATGATCACGGTCACGCCCAACAAGGCCGACACCGACAAGATCCCCGGCCTGGTCGAGACGATTGACCGCTCGAAGGGCGTACCCCCGCCGCCTCCCTCTGCTGCGAACAAGGCCAAGGCGGCGGCCGCGGCGGGCAGTGGCGGTGCGTCCTCGTCGTCGTCGTCGTCCAGCGGGGGTGCTGCCCACCCGAGCGGCGGCTCCTCGTGGACGACCGTGGCCGCCGTCGCCGTTGGAAGTGGTACGTTCTTTTGCTCGTCCTCGTCTTTTTCTATCGCTTACTTTGCCCCTGTCCGTTTAGGTGCGCTGCTGTACGTGGGCGGGCTGGCTGTGTCCACTGTCAACGAGTCGTTCCGCAAGCAGTTTGAGACGCATGTGCCGCTTGCCTCGACGTTGCTCGGTGCGATCGCGCCGCCACCGCCACCTCCAGCACCCAAAAAGAAGAAGGCGGTTGCCGAGCCCACGGTGCCCGCCGCCGTGGCCGAGCCGACCGTGGTCGCGCCCCCTGCTCCTGAGCCGAGTGTGGAAACCCCTGTTGCCGAGGAGCCTGCTGTTCCTGAACCGCAGGCAGAGATCTCGGACGAGGCTGCCGCCCTCGATGCAGTCCACGCCACTGAAGAGGTTGCCGCCGTCGAAGAGGCTGCTGCGCCTGCGCCCGAGGCAGCAGAAACGTCCGATGCGGCCGTGGTCGACGCGGCCCTCGAAGTCATCCATGCGTTCCAAGAGATTTCCAAGGCACCAGAGGAGGAAGAAACGGCCGCTGCTGCTGCTCCTCCTGCCGCTGAGACGGTACCGGTACCAGAGGTGGAAGCAGAACCGTCACCAACAGAGGAGACCGCAGCGCCAGTCCCAGCAGCAACAGCAGAGGAACTGTCAGAGGAGGAAGTTCGGGAGCCCTCGTCAGGTATTTATTTTTATTAATAACCCTGTTTTTCATGAATAAATACAAAGTAGCCGCGTTCGAGGACCTGGCTACGTCTGCAACATCGACAATTGATTCCGTCAACAGCCTGCTCAACGCGATCGCCACAGCGGAGCCCACAGAGCAAGAGGTGGTGGAAGCAGAGGACAACAACGGCGAGGGTGAGAGCAAGCCCACCACGCAGCCGACTGACGAAGTACTGCAAAACGAGATTGTCACCGCCGTCAAGGCACAGGTTCTCGAGGACGTCCAGAGCAAGATTGGTAAAATAACTCTCCTATTTCTACTCTATTAAGAATGCTTTTATAACTAGTTCACCTGCAAAAACAACTCGTCGAGCTAGTGCAGGCGAACGAGGCGTCCCTGAACGCAGCTCAGCAAAAGCTCATTGCCGAGCTCAAAAAACAGGCCCTTGAGCTCTCTGCCAAGCACAAGGACGATCTCCAGAGTAATCTCTCCGCGCAGAAAAACTATTACCAAGGCAAACTCCAAGAGGTATTGAGTGCATTCCTTTTGTTTTCTTGCGCTCATGTGTACGTCATGTTATGCTAGATCCTCGATGCACAAACACAACGGGCAAAGCAACTGTTTGACCAGCATAAACTGCTGCTTTTGGGCGAGGAGCGGGCCAGCCGTCTTGCAATTGTGAGCGGCCTAGCTGCCGACGTTGCCGGCCTTGAGAAAATCCTGCACGAACAAATGGAACTCCAGCGCGAGCACACTGCCTTGCATCGCCTTGTCGTGGCCCTCGACGCGACCGAGGACGCCGTGGCAGCACGCGCCTCCTTTGCCCAGCCCCTCGAAGCCCTCCGGTCCGCGCTGGCCGACAGCAACCTGACTGTTGCCGCCCTCTGTGTCGACACGATCAAGGACGACATTGCTCAGCACGGCGTAGCCACTATTTCAGAACTCCGACAAAGGTATTCTGTTGGGTCACAACAAGTTGAAACAACCAAACAACAACCAAAAAAAAAAGGTTTGTCGATGTAAAGAAGAGCGTGAGCAAGGCATCGTTTGTGGGCGAGGACGGCGGCATGTGGTCACACGCTGCGTCCACTGTTCTCTCCTATTTTAGCATCAAGCCCACGAGCTACGTCGAGGGTGACGACGTGCAAGGTATGAAATAAATAAAAAGAAAATTTCGAATGCGCGTTGAATGGGGTTTTATCTTCCAGCTATTTTGGCTCGCGCCGACTACTTTTTGCTGCACAGCGACTTGGACGGCGCAGCCCGCGAAGTCAACGAGCTCAAAGGGTGGCAGCGGCGACTCGCAAACGACTGGCTCGTCGCCGTTCGGGAGCATCTCGAGGTCCGCCAGGCGCTCGACGTCGTCACGGCCGAGGCCTCGCTCGCCCTTCTCAACTCTAAATAGACCGACCGTTCTCCCCCCTCTCCTCCTTTTGTGTTTCGTATCAAAAATGTAGACAGTACTCCACATTGTTGGATACACACGCTGACAACAAGGTAAGAGAGGTTAGTTGGTCTTTTTGGAGGCCTTTGCAGCATCCTCGGCATAGATCATGCTAGTGAAGGGACCCTCGAACGCAATGGCGGCCTGGTAGACGGCGTAGACGACACCGGTGAGGAAGATGCCCGCTGGGCTTGCCTTGCTATAGGGAAGGCAACAAAGTCAGTCGGACAGATTCAAGCAGATGTGCAGTTCAGTTACTAGAGGGCCAGGGAGAGAAAGTTGAGGGTCGATCCGAGGTACATCGGGTTCTCAAACACGCTAAAGGGGAACCCCGTCACACGCTCCTTCATGAGGATGCCAAAGTAGTCGCCCAGGTACGTGCCGGTGATGCCCAGCCGCAAGTACGTCGACCCCACGAGGACGTTGCCCACGACGAGCAGACCCGCGGCCACGAGCTTGACGTTGTCCGTGTCCAGCAGGGCGAGCGACGGCTGGCTGTCGATGGCCACGTTGAAGACCCAGTCGCGCACGAGGCTGAACGTGAAGATGGTGGCGGCCATCGTGTAGCACGCAGGGTACGCGCCCCCCAGCGCCTTGCTCATGAACCGCGTCCGGTGCTCGCGGCGGGCCGCGATGTTCCAGAAGGTGGGGCACCATGCTGTCGCCGCAACGGACGCCCACAGCTTGGCATCGCCCCACTCGACCAGGCCCAGCAGCGACGCGGCCGCTTGCGAGAAGTCGGCCATCAGTAAAATCGCTGACGTCACAGTGACGTCCCTGGGGGTAATTTCACGATAGGCTGCTCGATGGTACGTTTGGTGGGCCCTTGGGGCAGCCAGACGAGCTTATTAACCCCTTCTGTGTCCAACCACCACCACCCCCGACCTACAATACACAACGGCAAAACAACATTGAAAACCGACAGGCTGCGGACCCAGCACAGCGGCGCCGTGGCCATGTGCGTCACAACAGTATCAGCAGCCTCTCGCAGGTCACTGGCGGTGCGGTGCTCCCGGGGGCAACGACGCTGACGGCGACGCCGTCGTCATACGGAGCAGCTGGTCAGCTCGTGTCGTCGCTCCCTGGGCGCGCCGAGTCGCCGTCGCTGCGGCGATCACCGCCTCCAGTCAATGTAAACATGCATGGAAGAGAAGGGAAAAAAAAACGTGCATTGTTGTAACCTTTTTACCACCGTTTCCTTTTTGTGCACCCCAGGGAGAGCTCTCGGCCAAGCTGCTGCTGTCGAAACAGGCCAACAAGACAGTACTGGCTGTTTTTAATTTTATTGCGAGATTAATATGCGTTTAATCTAGTCGCTCCGACGACCCTCCATGCCCGATCTGCTGTTTGCCGGCGAGCAGGCCGACTCGCCCACGTCCTCGGCACACAGCCTGACGACCGCCATGGTACGTGCCCAGCGAAGCCAACAAATAGAGGGTGCTTAATTACTTGTTTTCGACCAGGCCCACGACTTCCAGGCCAAGCTGAACGCGCTGGCTCGCTCGGACTCGCCCTCGTTGACGATAAAGCCGTTTGGAAACAGATCACGGCCGCATTTGCAGGACATGGAAGGAGTGAATGGCCTTGGGGACCCTGCTGCTGCTGCTGCTGCTTCGCAACCAACCTTGATAGAGGACCCGTTGCTGCTGGCAAGACAGCGGTTTAGGAGAACCACGTCCGACATTGCACCATCGCTGGCACCACTGCAGGAGCAACTGTCATCCCCAGGTCCGGCTCAGAGTGCAATCGCCCACGGGCGAGGGGGCGGGCCCCTCTCGCCCTCACGTGCGCGTAGTTTGCCAGGTCCGCTGTCTCCTCCTTCGCCGATAGGGTCGGGGTCCTCGTCCGACAGCCCAGGAGGGGGCTCTTCGCCCCCGCTCTCGCCCGATCGCATGCTTGTCACGCCAATGTCGCCCAGCTCACCCTTGGCCAATGCCGCGCTATCACCGAGGGATAAGCAGGCAGGCTCGGATCGTCACGCGAAGCAGTTCTCTCCACTCTCCGCGTCGACATCGTCGGTACTCAAGAGGGGTCCATCGTCGCCCGTGCAGGCCTACCAACGCAACTCGTGGCACGACAAGCCGCCGCCTCTGCCAGTGACACTTGGTACGGCCCAGCGGCACTCGTGGCACGAAAAGATCCCCACGACGGCAACGGCTGTGGCGTCCACGTCCGCACTCAGGAAACTCTCGTCGTCACAGGACATGTCCCCAACGCTGCCACCGACCCTACCACCGCTGGCGACCTCGTTGCCGCCCACGATCGCGATCGTCGCCTGCTCACCGTTGGACTTATCACCCACCGCGTCCCTCGGCATCACGTCGCCCGTCATCGAAGAAGCCGCACTACCTGAGCCCGTACCTAGTGAAGCAGCGTCCGAGCCCCCCACCCTGTCCACAGTCCAACCAGCCTCCGCGCCGGAGCCAGCTGCTGGATCCGAGCCGACAAACCACCTTCCTGCCAAGGAAGAAGCCGTGCTCGTTGGCGATGGTGAGCAACTCTCAACGGCCGGGCAGCTCACAGCCGTCGAGGTTGAGGTCGAGGTCGAGGTCGAGGTCGAGGTCGAGAGAACGATCGAGGTCAAGGCGAGTGAAAAAACAACGGTCGAGGTCGAGGCGACTGTCGCAGCTATCGAGACAAATGAGGTCGCCGCAATCCCTGCGAACGACTTGCCCGAACTCGCCGCTGCTGAAGTCGCAGAACTCCCTGCAGACCTCAGCAAGGAGCCGCCGCAGCACAGGAGCGACGACTCGGGGATGGCCTCGTCATCACCGCCGCCGAGAGCTGTGTTCCTCGGCCATCGTGCATCGAGCGATGTAATCCTGCGCGATCGCTCTTCAGACTCGGACTCCTCGCCGCCAGTGCATAGGAGGCGGATGATTGGAGGTCGGACACCGGCCGAAGCGATGGAGGAACAGCAAAAACGAGCGTCGCTGGAATCCCCCGACATCCCCAGCGGTTTCCTGTCCCCACCCCGCATCCTCAGCCCGCGCCCGCTTACTCCCAGCGTAGCCCCGTCCAGCAAGGTGACGTCGCCCGACCCAGAACCCTCCGATTCAGCGGACGATTCGACCGAACCCACCGCCGGTGGCTGTATGTTCTTGTTTTTTTTTTTTTAGAAAAAAAATATACTCACATAGCCCCTGGTAGCTACCACGCTAAGGAGGAGGCGGTCGAGATCTTTCAATTCGTCGTCGTACAAGCCGCCGGCGGCGGTGCTACGAAAGGACAAGTCGTCGGAAAAGCTGGACAAGGCAGCGGACGGCAAGCCCGAAAGGGCGTCCACCCCAGAGGCAAAGACGAAATCCATCAGCAGGCCCGAGTCGCGCAACGACTCTCCGAGTTTTCCCAACCTTCCTGGTATGAGGCCAATACTTTTTTTTTTTTTTTTTTTTTTTGTGAAATACGTAGTATTTAATGAATGGAATGCAGGCATTGTGAAAAAGGCAAAGAGGGAGGACAGCCCGATGTTCCACCGGCGGCGTAACTCGTCGGTCATCGAGACAACGACAATCTCCATGGGCAACCGCGGGCAAGGCGAAGAGATCAACCAGTACCGCATCCTGCACGAGATCGGCAAGGGGTCGTACGGCTCGGTGTACAAGGCCGTCAACAAGGACACGGGCGACCCCGTCGCGATCAAGGCCATCTCGAAAATGCGCCTGCGCAAGCGAAACAAGCACAAGCGTGAGTCCACGGACGAGCTTTTGGAGATCACGCACGAGGTCGCCATCCTCAAGAAGATCTCTGCGCACCCCTACTTTGTTCGTCTGATCGAGTTTCTGAACTGCGACACGGAGGATTCCATCTTCATGGGTATGCAATCGCCCTCCTCCCCTCTTCTGAATATTAAAAATATCCCTACCCCCCTCTTCTGAATTTTAAAAACATCCCTATAGTGTTCGACCTGTGTGAAAAGGGCCCAATCATGAAGGTCGAGATGAATGGACAGACCACGCCGTACGATGAGGAGACCTCGCGCCGCTACTTTCGTCAAATATCTATGGCCGTTGAGTTTTGTAATGCCACTCCTCCCTGTCTTTATTTCTAACCGTTTCGTTTCTCCATTCACTGGCTGCAGTGCACTACCAAAAAATCATCCACGGCGACATCAAGCCCGACAACATCTTGCTCGACATTGAGGACAAGGTCCAGTTCTCCGATTTTGGCGTGTCGAAAATGTTTGACGGCGACGACGACTGGCTCCAATCGATGTCTGGCAGCCCTGCCTTTAACGCCCCCGAGATCTGCTCCAGTACGTGACTTGTATTCACCGTGACCGGAGTATCAATAAAATAAAACAGGTGCAACCAAAAAGTTCCACGGAAAAGCGGTCGACGTGTGGGCGATGGGCGTGACGCTCTACTGTCTGTTCTACGGTCGGTGTCCGATCCAGGCTGAAAACATCGTGTCTCTCTACGCCAAGATCCTCCACGACAGGATTGAGTTCCCCGAGCCGATCAACCCGTCCCTCAAGGACCTGCTTCAGCGGATGCTCGACAAGGATATGGACACGCGCATCGCCATCCGCGAGATCCACGAGCACCCGTGGGTCACAAACCAGGGCCAAGACCCCATGCCATCGGAGGAGGAGAACTGCAAGCTGGTCGATGTCACGGATGAGGACCTCGTCGGCGCCGTAAAGCCAACCACGACCGGAGGCTTTGCCAAATTCGTATGCGTCGCTTTCACACGGCATCGAAAAGCTAACTTGCTTTTTATTTCAGCTGCGGGACAAGCTCAACAAGCTCACGGGCCACTCGTCGCACTCGAGCGACAGTGGCAGACGCGGCAGTGGTACAATGGCCTAGTAGTTTCGTTGTCTGGCAAAAATCCTGCTGAAAATAGGGCACATACTACAAAATAATGGTGCCCGCCATGTGGCCGGTTCTCAATTTGCTTGAGCACCTGGTGGGTGAAGCCGAATGCCTTTCTTTTTTTTTGGTGAGGGGTGGGAGCGGACGACAAACGGAGGGATGGGTGCTCGCACTTGTGTTCTTTTGGTCGGTGTGTGTTTTTTAAGTGCACGCCTTTTTTTTTTTTTTTTGGCGGGATAAATCGAAACGCCATGTGGTACTGACCCTCTATCTCCCGTTCTCGTGCGCGTTAGACACCCTGATAATGCAGCAGCAGCAGCAGCGCGCCGCCTCGCTTATCCTCGAGGACGGGTCGTCCTTTGCCGGCTGGTCGTTTGGTGCGGATGTATCTGTGAGTGGTGAAGCCGTGTTCCAGACAGGTAATCCCCGTTTAGAAAAATCCTCATTCGAAGCTCAAGCACCCCCCCCCGCCCCCTCCTGTTCAAAGGCATGGTCGGGTACCCCGAGTCGCTCACCGACCCCTCGTACAAGGGCCAGATCCTCGTGCTGACCTACCCCCTCGTGGGCAACTATGGCGTGCAGTCGCTGACCGAGGCCGATGCCAACGGACTGCCCGTCTACATTG